>Ga0308165_1002071_pt1 | contig 25431 bp, 25 predicted proteins | sample PhyWR2_FD_201032 | JGI IMG/M metagenome (GOLD analysis project Ga0308165, IMG submission 201032) | Phyllosphere microbial communities from UC Gill Tract Community Farm, Albany, California, United States - DLSLW.R2 | ecosystem: Host-associated > Plants > Phyllosphere > Unclassified | place: USA... | reverse complement strand
CCTACAGTGGGCCGGGCAAGCCGCAGGATGTGCAGTCGACACAAAAACCTGTGGGAGCGAGCTTGCTCGCGATGGAGGCACAGACACCGCGGGGTCCCAGGCAGCCCTCATCATCGTTCACGATCATCGCGACGGTTCGACGCATCGACAAGCCCGCTCCTACAGGAATTGGGTAAGACCAGCCGCGATATGTACCACCACGTATCCCCTACCCCCACGGCTACCTCAAGATACAAAACACCCATAGTTCGACACGCCGCAGATACACCCCGCCCGCCTAATGAGTTCACTGCACAGGCGCTTACCTCCCCCGCTTCGCCGTGCTCTTACCGGAGAACAAAAATGTCTCGATTCAAGACTGCCGTCCTCGTTACCGTCGTCGCTCTCGGCGCTCTTACCGGCATCGCCCACGCTGAAGAAACCAAAAGCTGGCAAAGCGGCCTGCACCGCACCGACCTGCTGCGCGCCGACCTGGGTGCCGCCGACCGCGAGGTGATCCAGGTCCGCGTGGACTTCGATGCGGGCGTGGCGGCGCCGAAGCACTCACACCCCGGCGTGGAGATCGCCCACGTCGAAAGCGGTACGTTCGAATATCAGCTCGAAGGCCAGCCACCGGTGACGCTGAAAGCCGGTGATTCGTTGTTCATTCCCGAAGGTGTCGCCCACACGGCGAAGAACGTGGGCTCGACCACCGCGTCGGAGCTGGCGACCTACGTCGTGAAGAAAAACACGCCGCTGCTGATCCTGTCGAAATAAGCAATACCTGTCGGGAGGAGGCTCATTCAGACACTTTGGTCGCCTCTTCCCGCAACACCCTTCCCACCTCGATCTGGATGGCGTAGGCCGGCGCCTCCACCGCGTTGAAATCCGCGGTGTAACGCTGGGCAAAACCGGCAACACCCCACTCCTGATACTGTTGCACGTGCTTGAGCTCATGGGCCCACAGCGCGATGTTCTGCCCGGCGTCTTCAGCGGTTCGAAAAACGATGATGTCGATCAGCGTCACCGCGCCGATGTCAGGGTTTTGCAGCATGGCGTTGGCGGCGTTGAGTTGACCGTCGTCGCTGATTTTGTAGCTCACGGCGTCGAGCACACTGGCGTCGTACCAGCGCAGCAGTTGCTCACGTACAGACGCCGGAATGGGTTGAACCCCAGCACTCGCGGCTTCGGCGCGCGACTGGGTCAGCCATAACGCCAAGGCGGGCGCTGCAACCTGATAGATGCCATCCGGTACACCAGCGATCTTGCCCAAGTCAGGCAGGCAGATGCAGCCGTTGAGGCACACCTGTTTTTCGCCTGCCGGGCAGGCGCTGTCCTGGGCCGCCAGTGGGAGACTCAGGCAAAACACCAGTAGCGTGGCCAGTCGCATCTGCATGGGCGGCATTGACGTTCCCGTCATGGAATGGGCGTGCCCCTAAGCGTAGCTTCGAACCACAAGAACCTGGCGAACGAGGATCAGGCCGCAACCGCGCGCCGCCCTTGCGCGCTCATGGTCCAGGCGACGCCACCGAGCACCAGCAGGATACCAATCGCCTCGTTGGCGCCGGGCAACGCCCACAACATGAGGTAGCCGTAGACGAGCGCACACAGGGTTTCGAAGACGATCATCTGCCCGCTGAGCCCCAACGGCAGTCGTTGTGCTGCGCTGTTCCACAAGCCGTTGGCCAGCCACGACCCGCAAATGGCCAGAAACAGGATCACCAGGATAAACACGGTCACGCGCCCGCCGCTCAACGTCGTCGGCAGAATCTGCGGATTGAACAGGCACACGCCGATGCTGGCAAACAACGCGACAACGCCCGTGGTCACGCCTTGCAGCGTCGACCATTCACTGGGGCTGAAGCGCAGCGTCTTGAGGTGTCCGGCATTGCGCAAGGCAAACCACGACCAGGACAACACGCCCAGTCCTGCGAGGAATGCGCCAAACGCCCTGTCGCTGTTGCCCTGGCCATGGAGGATGTCCATGATCGCCGGCACGTTGATCCACGCCGTGCCAACGCAAATCAACGCCAGCGAGATGTACATCGACCCGCTGCTGCCACCGCTGGTTTTCCTGCCCATGAGCATGATCGCGACCGGGATCAACCCATTGATCAAGGAAGCAATCGCCACCCCGGCATATTGGACCGCCGCGCTCAGCAGGATGAAATAGACCAGGTTGCCGGTCAGCGCCAGCTCCAGCAAAATCAGCACATCGCTCTTGCGCAGGCGCCCCAGGAGCTGCCGGGCGCGAGGCAACGCCACCAGCACGGCGAACAAGCCATACACCAGAAAACGTGCGCAACTGATTACCACCGGATGCACATCCGGGATCATTGAAGGCGTGACGATCACCGCCCCCCACAAAGCGCCTGCCATCATGGCATGGACTATTGCTGTTCGCATCGCGGCTACCCGTTGATTAATGTCACGATACTAGGAGAAATCGCCGCGTCGATGTAACGAAAACGCTGCATACTGACATTCCCTTTCGGCATACCTTGGGCACTCCCAGGATGTCATGGCGGTCGACACCGAGCGCAAAGGTGAATGCGTGCGAGTGAACGAATTCGCAGCGGTCAACGGGTGTGAGGGGCCTATGCTAACGTGCGATCATATCCATCCCGCAGTAAGTGAATCCCATGTCCATCGCCGACAACCTGCTCGCCTTCACCCTCGCCGCCACCCTGCTGACGCTGACGCCGGGCCTGGACACCGCCCTGGTCCTGCGCACCGCCACCGTGGAAGGTCGGCAGCAAGCGTTTCGCGCCGCGCTGGGCATCAACGCCGGTTGCCTGCTGTGGGGGGCGGCCGTGGCGTTTGGCCTGGGTGCGCTGATTGCGGTGTCGGAGTTGGCCTTCAACATCCTCAAATACTGCGGCGCGGCCTACCTCGCCTGGCTGGGCCTGAACATGCTGCTGCGCCCGCGCAGTTCATTATCGCCGGTGCAGGCTGACGCCAAACCCAATGCCAACTGGTTCCTCAAGGGCATGATGGGCAACGTGCTCAACCCCAAGATCGGCATTTTCTATGTGTCGTTCCTGCCGCAGTTCATCCCCCAGGGGCACAACCTGGTTGCCTGGACCTTTGGCCTGGTGAGCATTCACGTGGTGCTGGGGCTGATCTGGTCGACCACCTTGATCGGCGCGACCCAGCCGCTGGCAAGCTTTCTGCGCCGCGAGAAAGTCATCAAGTGGATGGATCGCGCCACGGGGATGCTGTTCGTGCTGTTTGCGGCGCGGTTGGCGTTCAGCAAGCGTTGAAATAGGCGCTGAGGGGTGCCAGGTTTTCCGCATTATCGTTGACGACCATCGCGGGCAAGCCCGCTCCCACAGAAGATCAAAAGCGTTACGCGATCCCCTGTAGGAGCGAGCTCGCTCGCGATGGTGGGTCAGGCACCGCGGGCATTCAGGCAGCCATCGTCATCGTTGACGACCATCGCGAGCGAGCTCGCTCCTACAGGGATCGTGTCTGCCTGCCCAAGGCGAGCCCGTCAATCAACCACCGCGCCGCGCTGCCTGCTTGATCACCACCTCGATGCTACGTAATGCCGGGATCAGTAATGCCGCGATGTCCATCGCCCGAACCGTTGGCTGCACCCCTCTGCCCATCCGCAGAAATAGCGGGTCATCGAAGTGCAGGCGCCGGCGCGCCAGTGCGCCGTCCGATTTGATACGCTCTGTAGCCTCAGTGGAGACAATTTCCTCACGGCGCGCACTGTTTTTCTGGCAAAAAAAACCCACGCCGACACCGGCATGGGTTGAAAAATGGCTGGTTACGGCCAACCAAAGGAGTTGCGCAAAAGCGCTGTCAGCCAGGATCAGATGCAATCCTGCGCGACGCGTTCAAAGCTCGAAGGCAGTACGTTCGAGGCCAGCAGTTGCGGGTCGTAGACAAATACCTTGCCGCCCTTGCCAGCCTTGTGCGCCTCCAGCACCTTGTCCGCCGAAACCTTGCTGGGCACCACGATCCGATAGCTGCGCTGGCTCTGCGAAACGGTCGGCGTCAGTGCGTTGTCCTGCAATTTCGGCACAACGCAATCGGCGTACTCGGCCGGGGTCTTGCGGGTGTGCAAGGTCAGGGTCGGGTCGTTTGGTGCGCAGGCGCAACCCGTGAGCAACACGGCAGCACACGCCATGGCCGCCATCGGTAAAACACCCATTCGACTGATCCTCAGCAAGTCGCTTCGCCAGGTACCTGGCGACGCTGCAGCGATACGCTGTACGCCGCGCTGCGCGACAGCAGCACCGGATCGTCCGACGGTTCGATGCCATCCGGCAGGCGCATCGGGTCGAACACCCCTGGGTTGCACAAGGTGTCCGCTTCGACCGCCTGAACGCTCAGGCGTCCGAGCTCGAGGCGAGCGCTGTGGTTTTCGCTCCACTGTTGCGAGGGATCGACCAGCGAATCGTTCGGCCCCGCCGGCTGAATGTACAAGCGAAACTGCACCGTGCCGGTCTGCAGACGCGCATCGAGTTCTGCGGCCAGAAACGCGTCAGGCAGGCTGGCTTCCTGTTCTTCACTGAGCAACACCGTGCCTGCCACCGGTTCCATCACCAGCCGGCCCCACACACCTTCACCACGGCCGTTGACGAAGCGAAAGGCATGCGTGGAAAAGTACGCGGTCGTGGCATAGGACGCCGGCGCCGGGTGCGACGCCAGCAGACGCGGCTGGAGCTTGCCATCGGGGAAGCTGGCTTCGTACGCCTTGATGTTGTTCGGATCAGGCTTCTTGGTGGCCGGGTCAGCCACCCGCGCTTGCAGGAACGCGACGAACGAAGCGGGCGTGGCGGCGAAGAACACCGGCTCGGAAATCATCATCAGGTCGTAGGCTTGGGCACTGTCGTTCAGGTGCACCGACAAGCCGCGTACGGTGCGGCTCTTATCAGAGACGTTGGGGTTGCCACCGCCCACTGAAAAACGCAGCACCGCGGGCACGCCACCATGGGCAAACAGGCTCGACCTGACCCATTGGGGCGCGTCAGTCGATGGCGTGAATTCACCACTCGCGCAGACGCCCTTGGCATGAGAACTGCGCGCAGCTTGGTGTTTGCCGAACACTGCATTCAGTGCATCGACCATTTCGGCAGGACGGGTATTTTCGTGTGCGTTCATTTGTCTTGGCTCGGCAATCATCAGGCTTGGTTTTGGTTTTATGGCGTTGCCAGGCGAGTCTAGCGGCATTACGCGATTAATGACAATACCAATTGTCATTAATCGCCTTACCCCACTTTGCCGGAGGGATTGCTATGATCGGCACTTTTGGACCACAAGGATTTTTTCGTGACCACGAAAAACGACATCCTGCGCCTGTTACAACGCGAACCGCTGACTGTCGTGCAGTTGTGCGAGCACCTGGACGTCACGCGCAATGCCATCAACGTGCAGTTGCGCCAACTCGAAGCCCAGGGGCTGGTCCGTCGCGCCACCCTCAGGCAACGCGGGATGCTCGGCAAACCACCGGTGGTCTATGAAGCGGCGCCGGGCAGCGAGGACATCGAGTCGAGCGCCTATCGGCTGTTCCTGCGCGGGCTGTTGAAAGTCATGCAGACGCGCATGGACGAGCGACAGATCAGTGAATTGCTCGACGAGACCGGCCGCCACCTCGCCCGCGAAGCCGGTATCGCCACGCCCGAGGACTTTCAAAGCGGCCTGCAGTCCGCCATGGCTGCTGCCAACGCGCTCGGCGCCAACACCGAAGCGCATGCCCAGGACGAAGGCATCATGGTGCGCAACTACACGTGCCCGCTGGGCGGCGCCGTGCACGACGAACCTTGCGTCTGCCGGGCGATGGCGTCGTTCTTCTCCGAAGCCACCGGCCAACCGGCGGCGGACCAGTGCCTTCGCGGAGAACGCCTGGTGTGTCAGTACCTGATCACCCGCCCCATGGAGAGCGGCGCCTGAACTACACCGAAGCCAGCAACGGCATGTAGCTGCGTTTGTAGAGCTTGTCGCCCAGCAGCTTGAGAATCAGGTTGCGGGCCGGCACCGGCAGCGTGCGCATCTTGTCCCGCGCCACGCATTGTTTCTGTACCCAGTCCACCCTCGGCTGACGCCTGGCGCTGTACGCCTGCAACGCCGCATCCAGGTCCTGATGGGTGGCGATGGCGTCGGCCATGACCCAAGCATCCTCGATGGCCATGCCCGCGCCCTCCGCCATGCTTGGCGATGAGGCGTGGGCCGCGTCGCCGATCAGCACGGCGCGGCCGCGATACCAGTGCGGCATGACCACTTGCTGGATGCTGCCGAAGTGGGTGTCCTGGCGGGTGTCGGCCAGCAGTGGAAACAGCGGCCCGGCGAAGTCACCGAACAGGCTTTGCAGTGAGGCGTGCCTGACGCGGTCGAATTCGTCTTCAGCCACCGCCATGTCGGCATAAACGTAGACCTGCTCGCCACTGACCGGGATGGCCAACAGCGTGCGGCCCTTGCCCAGCATTGCTGTCCAGCCTTCGATACCCGTGGTGTTCTGCGTGATGAAGCGCCAGCAGACGTTGCCGACAAAGGACGGCTGGATCGCCGGAAAAATCATCCGGCGCACGGTCGAATCAATGCCGTCGGCGCCGATGACCAGGTCATAAGTGGCCGTGGTGTGATCGGAGAAAGCCACCTCGCAGGCATCGGTCGCAGGCGTGATCCCGGTGATGGAGACGCCGAAACGCGTGTTCGTGCGCTCGAGGGCGCCGCGCAGGATGGTGTGCAGCGCATCACGCGGCAGCGACAGGCAGGGGCCGCAGTCACGCCAGAAGTCTTCGGTGTCGGTGACTGTCAGCAAGCGCCCTCGCTGGTCCATGATCCGTTGCGTCTTGATGAGCGCCGCCGCCCTGCGAACCGAGTCCAGCAGACCGAGTCGGGCGAGTGCGCGGCCGGCGTTGCCAGGCAGGTAGAACCCCATGCCACCGGGTGATTCATCGAGACGGCGCTCGACCAGTTCCGGCGTGAAGCCCTTCAATTCCAGGGCCCTGGCCATGGCAAAACCAGCGATGCCGCCGCCCACAATCAATATCCGCATTGCAAGGTCCTTGAGTCTTTGAACATAAGCAGTGGCGCCATCATAACCCGCCGAAATTACAGGGAGTGTTCCGGCGCAAACCGACATTCATAGAATCAGGCAAGTAACTCACAGGAATGATCTACAGGGCATGCAGGGGCCGGCCACACAATGGTCGTCCACCCCCACTCACTCAGGAATTTCCCCATGCTTGTACACGCCTACGGTGCCCATGCAGGTGACAAACCCCTTGAGCCCATGCAGATCACCCGCCGCACACCCGGCGCCCATGACATCCAGATCGATATCGCGTTCTGTGGCATCTGCCATTCCGACCTGCACCAGGTGCGTGCGGAATGGGCCGGCACGCAATTCCCCTGCGTACCGGGGCACGAGATCGTTGGTCGTGTGACTGCGATCGGCGCCCATGTGGCGGACTACAAGGTTGGCGACCTGGTCGGTGTCGGCTGCATCGTCGACAGCTGCAAGCACTGCGACGACTGTGAAAGCGGCCTGGAAAACTACTGCGACGGCATGATCGGCACCTATAACTTCCCGACCCCGGACGCGCCCGGCTGGACCCTCGGTGGCTACGCGCAAACCATCGTCGTGCATGAACGCTATGGCCTGCGCATCCGCCATCCCGAAGCGCAACTGGCGGCGGTGGCGCCGCTGCTGTGCGCCGGCATCACCACCTACTCGCCGCTGCGTCACTGGAACGCCGGCCCCGGCAAGAAAGTCGGCGTGGTCGGCATCGGTGGCCTGGGCCACATGGGCATCAAGTTGGCCCATGCCATGGGCGCGCATGTGGTGGCGTTCACCACGTCCGAGTCCAAGCGTGAGGCCGCCCGCGAGCTGGGTGCCGATGAGGTGGTGGTGTCACGCAACGCCGAGGAAATGGCTGCGCATGCCAAGAGCTTCGACTTCATCCTCAACACGGTCGCCGCGCCCCACGACCTCGATGCGTTCCTGGTGCTGCTCAAGCGCGACGGCGCATTGACGCTGGTCGGCGCCCCCGCCTCGCCGCATCCGTCGCCGAACGTGTTCAACCTGATCACCAAGCGCCGCACGGTTGCAGGCTCGATGATCGGCGGCATTCCCGAGACCCAGGAGATGCTGGATTTCTGCGCCGAGCACGGCATCGTCGCCGACATCGAACTGGTGCGCGCCGACCAGATCAACGCGTCCTACGAGCGCATGCTCAAGGGCGAGGTGAAATACCGCTTCGTGATCGACAACGCCACGCTGGCTAACTAACCCCCCCCGCTAAAAAACAACCTTGTCCCGCCCCCGATCCAGGGGGCGCGATGCTTTGCGTTTAAAGGATTCAAACCATGACCCAACCCCCCAAAACATCCTGGGGCGCGGTATTCGCCATGTCCCTCGCCGCCTTCGTGCTGGTGGCCTCGGAATTCATGCCCGTCAGCCTGCTGACACCGATTGCCGCCGACCTGCATGTCACCGAAGGCCAGGCCGGCCAGGGCATCGCCGTGTCCGGATTGTTCGCGCTGATCACCAGCCTGCTGATCGCCTCGATCGCGGCGCGGGTCGACCGCAAACCCCTGCTGCTGTCCCTGACGTTGCTGATGATCGTCTCCGGGACGGTGGCTGCTTTCGCACCGAACTACACGATCTTCATGATGGGCCGCGCCCTGATCGGCGTTGCCATTGGAGGGTTCTGGTCGCTGTCGGCGGCCACCGCCATGCGCCTGGTTCCTGAAGACCAGGTCACGCGGGCGATGGCCATCGTCAACGGCGGCAATGCCCTGGCAACGGTGATTGCTGCGCCACTGGGCAGCTTTGTCGGTTCGTTGATCGGCTGGCGCGGGGCGTTTTTCTGCATTGTGCCAGTCGCCGTCATCGCCGCGGCGTGGTTGATGTTCAGCATGCCGTCCCTGAAAAACAGCGCCAGCGCCGGCAGCGGCAACGTCTTCCGGTTGATGAAACGAATGCCGGTGGCCCTGGGCATGATTGCAGTCAGCGTGTTCTTCATGGGCCAGTTCATGCTGTTCACCTACCTGCGTCCTTTCCTTGAAACGGTCACGCAGGTCAGCGTTTCCACGCTGTCACTGATGTTGCTGGTGCTCGGCTTGGCGGGCCTGGCCGGGACCTTCCTGATTGAAGGGTTTCTCAAATCCGGCCTGCATCGCACCCTGATCGCCATCCCCGTACTGATGGCCGTGATCGCCCTGGCGCTGTTGTCCTTCGGCAGCTCGGCGATGACCACCACGGTTTTACTCGGCCTGTGGGGATTGGTCGCCACGGCGGCGCCCGTGGGTTGGTGGACCTGGTTGGCGAAAACCCTGCCGGACGATGCCGAAGCGGGTGGCGGCCTGATGGTCGCCATCGTGCAACTGGCGATCGCCTCCGGCGCCACCGTGGGCGGTTTGCTGTTCGACTTCAGCGGCTATCGCGCAACGTTCGAGTCGAGCGCGATGTTGCTGGGTGTCGCGGCTGTCCTGGCGTGGCTGGCGGGTCGCTGCGCATCGCGGGAGATGCGTGGGGTAATCAGATCAATCCCAACGTCAACGCCTTGAGCGTCGCGGCGGCCCGTGTGGTGCACTGCAATTTGCGGAACACGCTTTCAACGTGGGTGCGCACCGTGCTCGGGCTGATGCCGAGCTGGCGCGCCACCTCCTTGTTGCTGCCACCCATGCTGATGCACTGCAGGATCTGGGTCTCTCGTTCACTGAGCGGGCTGGTGTTGGACTTACAGGGGGCCACGGCGCTTTCACCCCGCGCGGCGGCGATCACCGCCTGACAAGCGCGCGGGTCGAAACGCCCTTCTGCTGCTTCCTCGAGCAGCAGGCGTTCGGCGTCACTCTCGCTGAACGCTGGACGCCAGGGTCGCACGCAACGCAATGCCTGCCAGGCAAGCGCCGCCGCCAGCAAACGGTGTTCAGGTTGCAGGGCATCCCCGTCCAGCCCCCGGAAATAACCGCTGCCATCGAGTCGTTCGTAGGCGTTGGCGGCGATTTGACCGGGAGCCACCAGCTCAGGGATCTGCTTGCAGGTGCGCGACGTCCAGTACGGCACCAGTCGCACCTGTTCGAGATCGCCATCGAGCAATGGACCGGGCAGGTTCCAGATGCGATTGGGCACCGCCGCCCGACCGACGCCATGAATGAGCGCCGCTTTGCCCAGTTGCTCGATGGAGGGTTCGGCGAGGCCCCACAGCTTGGCCGCGTCGCGCACCAGTTCGGCCGAGCGCCGGGAATAACCTGCCAGCCAGGGAATTTTCAGGTCGATCACATCGCCTACCAACGTTAGCGGCACCTGTGCCTTCAGCGCGGGCGAGCTTGAATGGGTGGCTGGCGGTTCCCTCAATGCGTCCAGCCATTCGGCGGCATTGCGTGAAAGCTCGGCGGCCAGCGAGGCCGGATAACGACGGTTGCCCTGGCCCGCAATCCACTCGAGCGCAGAATCGAGCCCGTGCACCCGCGAGAGAATCTCCAGGTCCCCGGCCAGCAGCACTCGATAGACCACCTCCGGCACTTCGGGATGGCGCAGGCCCCCCGGGCGACCTTCGCCGTCGAATTGCTCGAACACATGGCGCAGTCCCAGTTCGACCGGCGCACTCAACCCCAAAGTCTGGGCGATGTCACCCGCCACCTCACAATGTACCTGGGCCTGCGGCGCGGTCTTGCGCATGGCCCGCAGCCCCGCCGGGCCCAGCGTCTGGCTGAGCATCGCGTTGCGCCCGGCGACGTCATCACCAAGCAGGCGCATGAAGTCCTCGGCGTTGGCGGTGCAACCGGACCAGCGCAGCAGGGACACCTGTCGCGCCACTTCGATGTGTTCGCCGGCGCCGTCGCAGGTTTGCGCAAGCCACTGGGCCAGGCGGGCGGCGCGGCGTGACTGATCAGTGGGTTGGCCCATGCTCAAATCGCCCACAACGGACAGGCACACCATTGCACTTTCCAGCTCAACCGCGTCGGCACCCTTCATCACGCTCTCCATTATTCACCTGTTTTTTGTCCGCCTCGGATAAACGACCGATACCGGACCTCACGCGTATTCCGGAAACTGGTCACATCAACCACAGGAGATTCCACCATGTTCAAACCCAAGGCAATCGCCCTCGCCCTCGCCATGACCGCTTCCGTTTTTGCTGGCGCAAGCCACGCTGCCACCCCGCAACCTTCGGTAGTGATCGTGCACGGCGCATTCGCCGACGGCTCCGACTGGGCCAAGGTCGTTCCATTGCTGCAAGCCGAAGGCATCAAGGTCACCGTGGTGCAGAACCCGCTGACTTCGCTGGCCGATGACGTGGCCGCCACTCAGCGCGTACTGAACAACCAGGACGGCAATGTGGTGCTGGTCGGCCACTCCTGGGGCGGTACAGTAATCACTCAGGCCGGTACTGACCAGAAAGTTCGTAGCCTGGTGTACGTCGCCGCGTTCGCCCCGGATGCCGGCCAGGCCGTCAAGGACCTGGGCAAGCAATACCCGGCGCCGTCCGGCACGAAGGACATCGCCGCCGATAAAAACGGCTTCCTCTACATGACCGCACAAGGCATGGCCACCGGCTTCGCTCAGGACCTGCCTGCTGCCCAGACCGCCGTCATGACCTCGACCCAAGGCCCGATCCGCGCCGCTGCATTCGAGGACAAGACCAGCGCCGCCGCCTGGAAAGGCAAGCCGTCGTGGTACGTAGTCGCCCGTGAAGACCGCATGATCCAGCCAGACTTGCAACGCGATTTTGCCAAGAAGATCAAGGCACATGTCACCGAGGTGGAGTCCAGCCACGTGCCTCAACAGTCGCGCCCGGCAGATGTGGCCAAGGTGATCATCGATGCGGTGCACAGCACCCAATAAGTGAGTGGGTGCCAGGACCATGACAGGCGATTGATGCCTGTCATGGTTTTTCGATGCAGACGCCGGAAGGATCTTCCGGCATCTATTTATGAGCGCCGTCCCTGACAGCGCAGATCCAGACTACTTCGCCTTGGCACTCTTGATATCGCTGATGATCTGCTGGGCAAGCGCTTCCACCTGCTCCTTGGTCATGGCCGACATGACCCCCTCCCAGGCAGACGATGACGTGTCATAGGTTCGCGTGCCGATCACGACGAGATCAACGCCACCAGGCCCGCTCAGTGCAAGGTCGCCGCTCTGCGGCCTTCGCCGATCCTGATTCGATCCAACGCGCGGTTCAACGCATCCAGGGCATCGAGAAGCGCCTTGGCCTCGGCCTCTCGACCATTGCCCCAAAGACGCTCAGCCATTTTGTTCAAGGCCTGGATCGACCGCTCGATATCGGCGGCAGTCACTGAAGCCCTGTTCTCAGGTGGTATTTTTGGCATTTCAGGAGCCTTTGCAAAGCAGGCTTTGAGTCTGCAATGGGTGCTGACCCGTTCCGGGTGGCGACGGGACATTTAACACCATTAAAATGCCACTACGAAGATGCCCCGGCAAGCCGGGGCAACGGCGATCAACGATTGGCGAAGTACATGGTCACTTCGAAACCAATGCGCAGGTCGGTGTAGGCGGGTTTAGTCCACATGGTGTGATCCTCTTGTTATTGATAGGAGTACTGCAATTCTCGCCGCAACACCTGAATCAGCGTGCTGCGACAGGTGCGTCATCCGTGGCACACCTGCGCCGGCCACCCGGCCCCGCCCTGCAGTCCTTTCAGTGCGCTGGATTGGGCCTTGTAGGCCGACGTCCGGCTTTCGGCATGTAGCTTGCTGCAATGGTCGGCATGCGACGCAAGGATGACTGCAAAAGGCAGACCAAAGGTCTATGGTTGTTACACCTGTGCAGCGTTCACGCTCTGACTGAGCGTCGCCATTACAAAAACAACAGCCGATCCGCAGCGCCTGACCCGCTGACGGCATCGGCATCGGGAGTCCTGCTATGCCTGTGCATGCCGTGGAAACCAACGCAAGTGAACTGGCTGCCTTCGTCGATGATCACTTCCATGATCGCGGTATCCGCCCGGACCGGGTGATTGCCCAGTCCTGGTATCGCAGCATCAACCAGCACCAGCTCAATCCACGGGCGGTGAACGTCAAGAACATCCTCACGGCCGAAGAAATCCGCCAGCACCAGGCCCAGCACCAGGAATACCTGGCGATCGCCAGCCAGGGCGTTACCGGCCTGGCCAAGCGCGTGGTACCGGCCGGTTTTGCCGTGCTGCTCAGCGATGAACAAGGCATCACCCTCGACGCTCGCCTGCCCAACCAGCACGATCCCTATACCCAGTCCGGGCTGATCGTCGGCGCGCGCTGGGACGAATCGGTGGCCGGCACCAACGCCATCGGCACCGCCCTGGCCGCCCAACAGGCGATGATCATTCACCGCGAAGAACACTTCCTGGCCTCCAACTTCCGCCTCAGCTGTTCCGTGGCCCCGATCTTCGACGCCCAGGGCTTGCTGCGCGGCTGCCTCAACGCCACCTGCCTGAATAGCGCCGGGCCGAAGGAATCACAGTACCTGACCCTGCAACTGGTGATCATGTATGCGCGCATGATCGAGAACTCGCACTTTCGCCAGCGCTACCGTGACTGCCTGACGCTGGCGATCAAACCGCGCGATGACATCACCGACCTGGCCAACGAACAGTTGCTGGCCCTGGATGAAAGCGGCCGGGTGGTCGGCGCCAACCGCGCTGCGTTTGTCGCCTACGACCAGGTGCAGAACCAGCCGTTGCTTTGCCGGCGCATCGACACCCTGCTGCCGGCCAATGTCGATGAACTGCTGAGTATGACCAGCGGCGGCGCCCGCGGCGTGCAACTGCGTGCGCTGATCGACGAAGCGCTGGTCGACGTCGGCCTGCGTATCCCCGTCGGTCGCCTGAGTCCCGCCGCACCCACACGCCCGAGTCAACCGCAGCACCCGCAACTCGACCAACTGGGCGGCCGCGACCCGGTGCTGCAGCAAGGCGTACGACGTATTCGTAAGGTGATCGACAAGGGCATTCCGATCCTGATCACCGGCGAAACCGGCACCGGCAAAGAAGCCTTCGCCCGCGCCATCCACCAGGCCAGCCTGCGCCGCAAGGGCCCCTTCGTGGCGCTGAACTGCGCCGCAATTCCCGAAAGCCTGATCGAGAGCGAACTGTTCGGCTATCGCGCCGGCAGCTTTACCGGCGCCGACAGGAAAGGCATGAAAGGCAAACTGGAACTGGCCAATGGCGGCACCCTGTTCCTCGACGAAATCGGAGACATGCCCGCACACCTGCAAACCCGTTTGCTGCGCGTGCTGGCGGAACGGGAAATCTCCCCCATCGGCGCAGCCGCGCCGGTGGCGCTGGACGTCCAGGTGGTGTCCGCCACCCACCAGAACCTGGCCGGCATGATCAGCGCCAAACAGTTTCGCGAAGACCTGTTCTACCGCCTCAGCGGCATGACCTTGCACCTGCCTGCCCTGCGCGAACGCAGCGACCGCGCCGAACTGCTCGATGAACTGCTGGCCGCCCAGCCCGGCGCGGCCGGGTTACGCCTGGACAACGAAGCGCGGGCCCGGCTACTGGCCTACCCCTGGCCCGGCAATATCCGCCAGTTGCTCAATGGGCTGCGTTACGCCGTGGCGTTGGCTGAAGACGGGGTGATTGATAGCGATTGCCTGCCGGCGGAATTGCAGGGGATGAATGCGCCGCTACCGCTCGCCCTGGCACCCGACGTGCCGCCCAGCAGCAATCTGGCCGAACAACTGTGCAGCGATGAGGCACGGCACCTGTATGCCACGTTGCGGCAGCATCAGTGGAACATCACCGCAGCGGCCGACAGCTTCGGGATTTCGCGCTCCACGCTGTATCGCAAAATGAAAAAGCACGGGATCGTGCAGCCCAACGAGGTGTTTTGAGCGCGAACACCGATCACCACCGTGTAGAAGCCGGGCGCTTTCACGCCCGGCCATCCTTCACTCCTGGATGTACACCACATGGGTATGGGTGAACTCATACAACCCATGCTTGCCATCCGCCCCACCAATCCCGGACTTGCGCGTACCGGCATGGAAGCCCTGCATGGCTTCGAAGTTTTCGCGGTTGATATAGGTCTCGCCAAAGTCGAGTTCGCGGGCGGCCTTCAACCCGGCACTCAGATTGCGGGTGTAAACCGATGAGGTCAGGCCGTATTCGCTGTCGTTGGCCAAGGCAATGGCTTCATCCAGAGAGTCGACCACCTGCACCGGCAATACCGGCCCGAAGATTTCTTTGCGCATGATCTCCATATCGGCCTTGCAGCCGGCCAGCACGGTGGGCTGGTAGTGGAAACCTTTGCCAAGGTCGGCGACGTTGCCGCCCGTGATGATTTGCGCACCGTGGCTGCTGGCGGTCTTGACCATCTGCGCGACCTTGTCCAGACCGATCTGATTGACCAGCGGGCCCATATCCAGACCAGCTTCCCTGGACGGGTCACCGTACTTGGTGGCGGCCATGGCGCTGGCCAGTTTGTCGATAAACTCATCCGCCACACCACGCTCGACGTACACCCGTTCAGCGCAGTTGCACACTTGCCCGGTGTTGATCACGCGTGAGGCCGTGATGGCTTTAACCGCCAGCTCCAGGTCGGCATCACCCAGTACGATGGCCGGCGCCTTGCCGCCCAGCTCAAGGTTGAGTTTGGTGATGTTCGGGGCGGCGGCGGCCATGATCCGCGAGCCGGTGGCGACGCTGCCGGTGAAGCTGATCAGGTCGATACCGGCATGGCTGGTGAGGGCATGCCCGACGCCTGCGCCAGTGCCGCTGACCACGTTGAACACGCCGGTGGGCAGGTCGGTCTCAGCGACCAGGCGGGCGAATTCGAAGCAGTTGATGGGCGTCTCTTCGCTGGGTTTGATCACGATGGTGTTACCGGTGATCAGTGCCGGCGCCATCTTGCGGGCGATGAGAAAGAACGGGAAATTCCACGGCAGAATGCCGGCCACCACACCCAGGGGTTTGCGTTGCAGGAAGATGTGTTCGCCAGCGCGGTCACTGGTCAGCACTTCCCCTTCCAGGCGGCGGGCCCACTCGGCCATGTAGTCGAGGTAGTCGGCGGTGAAGTTGACTTCCACCAGCGCCAGGCCCGGCACCTTGCCTTGTTCCTGGGTGATGATGCGCGCCAGGCGGTCGGCGTTGGCGCGCACCTTGTTGGCGATCTGGCGCAGGTAACCGGCGCGTTCGATGGCCGGTTTCGCGGCCCAGCCTTTTTGCGCTTTGCGCGCGGCGGCGATGGCGCGCTCGACCTGCACAGTGGTGGCCTGTGGCACGCGAGCCAACAGGGCGGCGTCGGCCGGGTTGTACACCTCTATCAGCTCTTCACTGCCGACAAAGGCGTTATCGATGTAGTTCTGGTAGGTGACGATCTCGCTCATTGCAGTCTCTCCTGTCCATGAAAAAACGCCCGTCAGAGCGGGCGCATAAGTGTCAGTTGCTGGCGGTTTTCTTGGTGGCGGCCTGCTGTTCCTGCAGGTCATAGGCGCGCTTGATCAGGTATTGATGCACGGCTTCGGCTTGCGCAAGGTCGAGGTGGCCCTGGAACGACGGCATGCCATCGGGAATACGCCCGCCGTAGACGATGCCAAGGAAGCGTTCGTGGTTGTCTTTGCTCAGGGTGCGCAGGTCCGGCACTACACCTCCGCTGATGGCGTTGATGCCGTGACATTGCGAGCAGCTGGAGTTGAACAGCTCACGGCCCTGGTCAATCTGCGCTGGCGTGCCGGTCAGCTTCGGCGGTTCGGGTTTGCGATCGGCGAACCGGTCCTTGAGGTCCGGAAGCGTGGCAGTGCCGCCAAGCTTGTAGGTCAGCACCTGCGCATTGGGTTTAACCCCTGCACGCAACGACAAGGCGCCGGCGAAGGTGGAGAACGCCCCGCCCCAACCCGCCATGAAGGTCACGTACTGTTCGCCGTTCACTTCATAGGTCACCGGGGACGCCATCACGCCGGTGTTGGCCGGCGACTCCCAGACCTTCTTGCCGGTGTCGGCTGCGTAGGCGACTACGCGGCCATTGGCAGTGCCTTCGAACACCAGATTGCCGGCGGTGCTCAGGGTGCCGCCGTTGAAGATGGTGGTGTATGGCACTTCCCAACGGGCTTCCTGCTTGACCGGGTCCCAGGCGATCAACTTACCGGTCCAAGTGTCAGCAATCTTGCGCAGGCCTTCAGGGTCCTCGGGCATCATCCCGGTGTTCACGTCGAGCTGGTAAATGCTCTTGAACTTGGAGCGCGGTGGCGCGCCGTCAACGTCCTGGTACATGGCCGACATGATGTGCGCCGGGATGTACACCAGGCCCGTTTGCGGGTTGTACGACATAGGTTGCCAGTCGTGCGCACCCCAGAAGGCCGGCTGGATCAGGCGGGCTTTTTTCTCCGGGTCTTTCCAGTATTCGGCGACTTTCTCGTTGCGGATCGGCCGCCCGGTTTTCATGTCGATGCCGGTGGCCCAGTTGATCGGGATAAAATTCTTCGCCGACAGCAGCTCGCCCGTGGCCCGATCAATCACGTAGAAAAAACCGTTCTTCGGCGCCTGCATCAGCACCTTGCGTTGCTTGCCGTCGAGTTCCAGGTCCACCAGCATGATGTGCTGGGTAGCCGTGTAGTCCCAGGCATCGCCAGGGGTGGTCTGGTAGTGCCAGACGTATTCGCCGTTATCCGGGTTGATGGCCACGATGGAGGAGAGAAACAGGTTGTCGCCCTTGCCTTCGCTGCGGATACGCGGGTTCCACGAGGAACCGTTGCCCACGCCGATGTACAGCAGGTTCAGCTCGGGGTCATAGGACATCGAGTCCCACACGGTGCCACCACCGCCCTGCTTGTGGTAGTTGTCGCCGAACCAGGTCTTGGCGGCGACCTCCATGCCTTTGCCCTTGGGCATTTCCTTGGGGTCACCGGGTACGGTGAAGAAACGCCAGTCCTGCTTGCCGGTCTCGGCGTCGTAGGCGGTGATGTAGCCGCGCACACCGAACTCCGCGCCACCGTTGCCGATGATCACCTTGCCTTTGACGATGCGCGGGGCGCCGGTGATGGTGATGCTGCGGGTCGGGTCGCTCCGGGTATCCACGCTCCAGACCTTCTGCCCGGTTTTGGCGTCGATGGCTTCCAGACGGCCATCGAGCACGCCGACATAGACCTTGCCATTCCACACCGCCACGCCACGGTTCACCGCGTCGCAGCAGGCTTCACCGGCGCGGGAGCGGTCGGACTGCGGGTCGTATTTCCACAGCAGCTTGCCGTCGCGCGCATCCAGGGCATAGACGATTGAAAACGGCCCGGTGGTGTACATCACGCCATCGACAATGATCGGCGTAGCTTCCACACCGCGATCGATATCCAGCTTGTAGCTCCAGGCCAGGCCGAGCTTGTCGACGTTGCCGTCATTGATCTTCTTCAGTGGGCTGAAGCGTTGTTCGTCGTAGGTGCGGCCAGTAGTCATCCAGTTGCCCGGCTCGCTGTTGGCCGCGCTGATACGCGCGCCATCCACAGCCGCAGGCTGCGCAGGCGCCCCCATGGCGTGGCCGGAAATCGCCGCGCCGAGAAGCAGTGGAGCGAGGATTTTTGAGGGAAGAAGGGACCGTGGCAGGCCAATCTGATTCATCGTGGAATCTCCAGTTCTTATTAGGAGCCAGCGCCAGGCGCGGATGGCTGCAAAGGACTGGAGCAACGGCTGTGCCAGAGGAGATGAAACAGGCTGCAGGCCAGTAACGACGGGGCTTATAGCGAAGTGATGCGTGATGATGAAGCCGGACACTTGTCGCAACAGAGGGACAGTGATGCGACAGGTGTAGCGGTGTTCTTTGAATCGCCTTACTGGTATGCAGGACCGCTGGATTCGCCGTCCTTTCGGCCGCTGATTGGGAGATTGGAGCGCCGTTGAAGCAAATTTGTCCGAACCTTCATCAAAACGGCGAAAGTCTTACTCCGGTTGGTTGGTTTTTGAGGTAGGCCAAGGCAGTTAGCCTGACACCACTTCCGCCCTATTGAGATAACGCAAATGAAAGCAGTCGTATTCACCCAACCGGGTTTGCCCATTCAAGACGCTCAGTCATTGTTCCAAACCGAATTGCCTCAACCCATCCCACGCGCCCGTGATTTGCTGATCGAGGTCAAGGCGATCGCCGTCAACCCGGTCGATACCAAAGTGAGAGCTCGCAGTACCAGCAAGCAACCTCAGGTTTTGGGTTGGGACACGGTAGGCATCGTTCGTGAGGTCGGTGGTGATGTGTCGTTGTTCCGGCCAGGCGATGAAGTGTTCTACGCCGGCGCCATTGATCGCCCTGGCAGCTACAGCGAGTTTCACTTGGTTGATGAGCGCATCGTTGGGCATAAACCCCGCACGCTGGACAATGCCAGTGCCGCAGCGTTGCCGCTGACCTCCATCACCGCCTGGGAACTGTTGTTCGACCGCCTCGGCGTAAAGGAAGGCGGTGGTAAAGGGCAAAGTCTCCTGGTGATTGGCGCAGGCGGCGGTGTCGGTTCGATCCTGGTTCAGTTGGCCCGCAAGCTGACCCAACTCACGGTGATCGGCACGGCGTCTCGACCGGAAACCCGGGACTGGGTACGTGAACTGGGCGCCCATCACGTCATCGATCATTCAGGGTCGATCTCCCTACAGCTTGAGAACCTCAAACAAAGCCCCGTCGATTACGTGATCAGTCTGACCCACACCGACACCTACCTTCCCCAGATCGTCGAAGTGCTGCGCCCTCAGGGCAAGCTCGCGCTGATTGACGATCCCGAACAACTGGACGTGATTCCACTCAAGCGCAAATCGCTGTCAGTGCATTGGGAACTGATGTTCACTCGCTCGCTGTACCACACCGACGACATGATCCAACAACATCACTTGCTGGAAAGGATTTGCGCCCTGGTCGAAGAAGGCGTGATCAAGACCACGATCGGCGAGCACTTCGGCAGCATCAACGCCGAGAACCTCAAACGCGCTCATGCACTCATTGAAAGCGGCAAAGCCAAGGGCAAGATCGTCCTGGAAGGCTTCTAAAAAGCGCTTACACACGCAAGGAAACGAACATGAAAGCACTCTTCAAAGTCGCTGGACTGGCGATCGCGGTTTCTCTCAGCGCAATGGCTGTAGCCGATTCTGCAACCGGCAAGGGCATCCAGATCGAACGCGTCTTCGCATTCAATGGGGCCATGCCAACGGGAGTTACTGTCACCGAGAGCGGTCGCATTTTTGTCAACTTTCCCCGTTGGGGTGACGACGTTCCATACACCGTTGCGGAAGTTGTCCAAGGAAAGGTCGTGCCTTACCCTGACCTGAAAACCAATGTCGAAGATCCGAAAAACCCGGCCGCTGGTTTCATCAGTGTGCAAAGCTTAGTCGCCGACGGCCATGGGCGGGTCTGGATACTCGATACCGCAGCACCCAGGTTTTCCGAACCCAAGGCCGGAGGCGCCAAGCTGGTCGCCATCGACCTGGCGTCCAACAAGATAGTCAAGACCGTCGTTTTCCCCCCAGAGGTGATGCTGCCCTCCACCTACGTGAACGACATGAGGTTCGACTTTCGGGTGGGCAAGGAAGGGGTCGCCTATGTTACGGATTCTTCCGTCAGTGGCCCTGGTGCAATCATTGTTGTCGATCTTGCAAGCGGCAATGCCACTCGCCGACTGAGTGGAGTCAAGTCCACCTCGGTCGATCCCTCGTTCACTCCCTTGATCGAAGGCAGACCGGCCCTTGTCACAAAAAATGACAAAGGAGACGCCGGCCTATTGTCGGTAGCGTCTGATGGCATAGCGCTCTCAAGCGATGGCCAGACACTGTACTTCTGCCCTTTGTCGAGCAGGCATCTTTATTCAGTTTCGACCGCTCTGTTGCGAGACCCAAGCGTGAGCGATACCGAACTGGAAAAAGCGGTCATCGACTTGGGTGAGAAAGGAGCTTCCGACGGCCTTGAAGCCGATGCCAACGGAGCGGTTTATGCCGGCGATTATGAGCACAACGCAATCAGGAAACGCTTGTCCGACGGTCAATGGCAAACCCTGGTCGAGGATTCACGCTTGCTTTGGCCGGACACCTTGTCCATCGGACCCGACGGCTACTTGTACTTCACGGCCAATCAACTTCATCGTTCTCCCGGATTCAATGATGGTCAGGACAAGCGCGTGAAACCCTACAGCCTGATGCGTATCAAGATCGACGCCAAGCCTGCACAAACCCACTAGAGGGCCGTTCAATGCAAAAGCTCATCCGTCTTGTGCGCTGGATCAGGCCGGCGACTACTTCGCTAACGGGAGTGAAGCCGACTACCTGATTCGACGGGAAGGATGCTCGGCCCTGGAAGCGGCTGATAGGCGAATTGAACGCCTATCACAGCTTGAAAAAGTCTGACATCCAACATTGAGCGTCATTGCGCAACATAGCTCTCGAAACGTGTGAACAAGAAGGTTCTCAGCATTTGCACTGCCGGCGTTAACGAAGTTCGATGTGCACACACGAGCTGAAGCGGCGCCGGCTGTCCGTACTCCTCGGGAAAGATTTCCACAAGGCGGCCCTGCCGAAGATCATCCATGACGTCGATCCTGGACTTGTAGACGACCCCCACTCCCGCTACAGCCCATCGACGAACGATATCCGCATCGTCACTGATGCGGTCTCCCGTCACCTGGACGGTTCTGGCGCCCTCTGACGAGTGAAAACTCCAACGCTCGTAAGTCTGTTCCCCCATGACATAACGAAGACAGTTATGCCGGCTTAAATCTTCGGGCGTCAGGGGAACACCATGCCGTGCGAGATAGCTGGGCGATGCACACACTGTTCTGCGGTTGAACGGTGCCAAGGCCAATGACACGAGGCTTGAGTCAGCCAGTTGGCCATATCTGATACTGGCATCCAGATGCTCGCCGAACAGGTCCGCGACCTGATCGCTGATCCGCAGTTGTAGCAATACCTTCGGATACATCAATTGAAATTCATCAAGCCAGGGCAACAGCACGTTTCTTCCGATGTCCGAAGGTATGGACAAACGGATGGTTCCGGCGATCTCATCACGCCCTTGGGTCAATGCCAGCTCGCCGAGTTCAAGGGCTTCCAGTGCTTGCCGAGCATGCGACAGGTAGCGCTCACCGTCGTCAGATACTCTCAGCCGCCGCGTGGAGCGCACGAACAATCTGACTCCCAGGATGCCCTCCAGACGCTGAACGGCGCCACTGGCCAAGGCAGGCGAGATGTCCAGCAATCGTGCCGCCGCCGAAAAGCTGCCTGCACTTGCAGTCGTAACGAATACCTGAATATCGTCGACCCGAACTATTTTCTTCACTTTTACAATCAACTCCTCGCGGTATTACGCGCAACCAGCGCAGCGATGACAACACCGAACACTACCAGGCAAAGTCCAAGCAGGAACTTACCTGAGACTGTGGCTTCGAGAGTAAGACAGGAAAAAACAATCCCCACCAATGGCACCCCCATGGTGAAATTCGACATCGCAAACGTCGACACCCTTCTCCCAAATTCCGCTGATATTACAAAACACGCTGATGTTGCGATGGGACCAATGAAAAAAAGCTCCTCTAACAGATCGGCACTGACTTTTATGGAGGTGGGAGGACCTTCTGTGAGAGTGGCAGCAATTGCCAGTGGAACGGTCGCAAGCAGCATCTGCCATGGGGCGAGTGCCAAAGGAGACGTGACCCAATGGTGGCGCTTGATATGGAGGATAACGATTGCCCAACTGATGGCCGCCAGAATCAGGAACACCGCACCCAGCACAGTATCCTTATTCGACCAATCCAACTCGCCGGGCGAACAAACCACTGCAATACCGATCAGGCCAATCAGGAGTGCGGACACCTGCATCCTCGACGGTGTTTCGCGAAAAATAAGCCAAGCCACTAACACGCACCATAAGGGTGTTGTATACGCCAGAAGCACTGCACGGCTGGTGTCGATGTGCACCATGGCCACCAAACCCAGCCCGGTAAAAGCCATCATCTGCAATAAACCAACGCTTGCGATGATCGCAAGGTCTTTGGCTACCGGGAGTTTCAGTTGCCCCCGCAAGATCAAATACATGAACAAACACAGCGCCGCGCTGGAAAACCGGATGGTGGCCAGCCAGAGCGGAGGCACATCCTGTAATGCAAGCTTGGTGATAGGCCAACTGCTGCCCCAGAGCAGTACCATCACAGCCAGCCACATATACGTGTTTTGAAACCCGAAAGTCCCGCCTCGAGCTCTTACAAGTAATTCGGTGGAAACACTCATGATTGCGCTCCGGAAAGTTATCCAATCGAGCAATCATGATATTTCTACCCAGCAGCAAAAATGCTTCTATCTGTTTCCTGAAAACGAATAATTAGGTACGTTTCACCTATCAACGACCCATTACAGGAAAAACCTACCATGAGCCGCGCAAAACTGGACGATGCCAGCCTGCGAATCCTCGACGCATTGCAGAAGAACGCAGAATTGAGCAATGCCGAATTGGCAGATATCGTGGGGCTGTCCACTTCGCCGTGTTGGCGACGCGTTGCGGAGATGAAAGAAAACGGGGTTCTTCGAGGTGCAGTCACATTGGTCGACCCCGCGAAGCTGGAGCTTGCGATTAACGTGTTCGTACACGTCACCCTGAAGCTTCAGGACAAGCAATCACTGGAGATATTTACCAATGCGATCAGGGAGCGACCGGAAGTCATGGAATGTTATTTGATGAGCGGCGAGGCTGATTTCATGCTGAGGGTTGTGAGCGAGGATATTTCAAAATACCAGACCTTACTGCTCGACTGTCTCACGACCATACCTGTCGTAGCGAGTATCAGGTCAAGCTTTGCCCTGAGCCAAGTGAAGTACACCACGGCACTTCCGACCAATCATCTGCGTGGTCGATCCAGCTTGGCTCACGGTTGAGGTCAAAACACTCGAAGGCGTCGCCGCACACGAAGCATTGCGATTCAAAGCCCTTCAAGAATAACTTCCTTCAGGGCAATCCATTTCCGAGCCAAAACTCCGGCTGCTGTATCTCGGGCATATCCGGGTCGCTGAAGCCTTCTGCTGCAAGCCGGATCGGGTCAGCTTTGGTGTGAAGCGCAGGGATGGGCTCATTGTGTAGGGAAGATTCAGCAGTGATCTCTGCTGCAGCGGTGGTCATGTCATTCATGGCAGTCGCTCCAATTGTTGAGTGATCAGCTTGAACGGCAAAAAAATCTGGCGACACCCGCCAGCCAATGAAACAGTTTCAGCAAATTGAAGAAAGCGTAGGTGCAGGTCGCACGAGTCTTGGCGCGCAATGCCTTACTTGGCGGTCTACGGGTCGGTCGACCCAAGTGATTCTATGTCAAAGCAGAAAAACACCCCGCTACGGTTTTTAGCTCGTCACTCAGCTCCTGGGCGACCTTATTCAGTCGCTGACAAAAAGCCCTTACGGTTCCGTGGCAAAGCTATCGGACAAACAGTGCCCAACGATTGGCTGGCGCCGGTCCTGGATGAGGTGGTGGCGTTCATTCATGGGCAGGAACGAGCGTCGGAAATTTCTCACGACAGATGAAGCTGGTCGATCCGTTGTTCAAGGTGTAGGCCTAGCGGTAAAACGTTCCCCCCTTTGCCGCAATGTCAATCCACTGGTCAGGGCGTAGGCCGTATATTCGCCTTGCCAAGCCAAAAATTTTTAAATAAACGACCACCAACAATTTCAGGATATAGACCACTAAGTTTGCCTACCTACTAAACCAACCTAAAAATCAACACCTAATTTTTCAGCCAACTCTCTCAACCTCAGAGAAACCTCGATAATCTCATCCTTGTTTAATCCACAATATGTCGGCAGTGAGTCATCTGGAATATTCTGAATTAGAGCAAACCCGCACGACACAAAATACCGAAGCTCTTTCGGCGTGACTTCTAACATAATAATTTTTGAATCTATATTTCGCTCACTCATTTCTTGGGAACCTGAGATTTAATGTAATTATCCCAACCGACCCCACCTTGGTCAGGCCTGAACGCCGTAGCTTCGCCCCTCTGCCCCCGAATAACAATCGTCTTTGTTGAGTTATCAAGATAGTACACTGTTCCATCAACGGATTGGCGCCGCTCAATTTCTGGATTGGAAACGATCTTTTCAATAAAGCTCTGAAACTCATTTTTTGTACTGATGCCAAGATCAGCGAACTCTTGCCGCTCGATCACATGCTTCTGAAAGGCATGCCCACTAGCAACCTCCTCAGCCAAAAGCTGGGAACTGAGCCTGTCCTGATTGACAGCGCTCTCCGCTCCGGAGCTACCATTGCCTTCCCCTACACCGTTGCCATTGCTACTTTCATTGTAGACTGCCCCCGGATTCAACTGATGGCCCGGAGTTACATAAGTGTCACCTCCTTGTTGGCCATCCAACTGGCTTCCACCAGTATGCGGCATTGTAGAGGCCTGGCCGCCCTCAGCATAACCGCCACTGCTTGGGTTTTGCCCGCCAGCCTAGGCCAGCAATCCTTCATATTTCTTCAAACGCGGATCGAGGACATGGATTGGAAGCCCCATGTTTTCGAGTGCGACATCCACAATCATCTTCACCATGACGGCACGC
>Ga0308165_1002067_pt1 | contig 25495 bp, 25 predicted proteins | sample PhyWR2_FD_201032 | JGI IMG/M metagenome (GOLD analysis project Ga0308165, IMG submission 201032) | Phyllosphere microbial communities from UC Gill Tract Community Farm, Albany, California, United States - DLSLW.R2 | ecosystem: Host-associated > Plants > Phyllosphere > Unclassified | place: USA... | reverse complement strand
AAACCTTACGCAGCGTCAAGCGGAATCGTGTCAATCATTGCGACAAATCAATCCTGCGCATAACCTTTGTGCGACTGACCGCCTCACTTTCCTTTTGAGCTAGCAACCACATGGGGGCTGCGCGCGGAATTTTAAAGGGCCATCAGGATAAATTTGTGAGAAAGATCACAATTGGCTGACTGCTAAACCGCAACGCATAAGTTTAGAACAAAAGTTCACACTTCAGTGTTAATGTTTTGTTAGAATTCTCGGTAAAACGTGTCTGTTTCCACAGCGAGATATGAGCTTATGTCGAATCAACATAATCCTGATGAACTGAAAAAAAACCTGACTGAAATGCAGTTCTACGTGACGCAGAATCACGGCACTGAACCCCCATTCACAGGGCGTTTACTCCACAATAAACGGGATGGTGTGTACCACTGCCTGGTGTGCGATGCACCGCTGTTTAATTCACAAACAAAATTCGATTCTGGCTGCGGTTGGCCTAGCTTTTACGAGCCAGTGAGTGAAGAAGCAATCCGCTACCTCACGGACGCCAGCCATGGTATGCAGCGCACCGAAATCCGATGCGGAAACTGTGACGCGCATCTGGGGCATGTGTTCCCGGATGGACCCCAGCCAACGGGCGAACGTTTTTGCGTGAATTCAGCCTCAATGAGCTTCTCAGATGATGAGAATGGCGACCAGACTAAAGGCTGAAAAAACGATTCAGCAAATTATTCCTTCAGAGCGGACTTTTCATGAATATTGATGACATGATCAACAGTATGACGCCAGAGGTTTATCAGCGTCTGGTGACGGCGGTTGAGTTGGGAAAATGGCCGGACGGTGTGGCGCTCACGGCAGAGCAAAAAGAGAACAGTCTGCAACTGGTGATGCTATGGCAGGCACGCCACAATACTGACGCCCAGCATATGACCATCGACACGCAGGGCCAGATGGTGATGAAGAGTAAGCGCGAGCTGAAAGAAGATTTTGGCATCACGCCAAAGCCGATTGCGACGTTTAAATCCTGATACCCCAAACGCCTCGTGTCTGCAGTGCGATCCCTCCTGAATGGTTTTAGACACATGTCGGGAGGGATAAACACGGTGAATTATTTCTTATCGATCATGGCTTTAAGATTGGCAAACGGATTGTATTTCGCTTCGCCCACGTCCTTTTGCGCATCTTCGCCCGCCACAACCGTTGAACCGTACAGATCCACTTCGGTGTATTTCGAATGCTCATGATCGTGACAGTACAGGCACAACATCTCCCAGTTGCTGCCATCTTCCGGGTTATTGCTGTGATCGTGATCGATATGATGCACGGTCAATTCGCGCAGATTTGAATAGACAAACTCACGCGAACAGCGGCCACAAACCCACGGGAAGAGTTTAAGCGCCTTTTCCCGATAACCGACTTCCAGCCGGGCGTAATTTTTTGGGATAAAAGCCATACAACGTACCTCACATAAAAAAGAAAATAGCGGTGTCTCTACGTGACACCGCTGATTAAACGTTAAGCCTGGGTCTCTTCCCAGTCCGCTAGCGTGTAGAGCGTCGCGCCAGCCGTGGACATGTCCATAAACGCCAGCGCGCTATCGTGCGCGTCGAGGTTTACGCCACGACAGCCATCGGTCACTACACTCACCTGATAACCCAGCTTGAGCGCATCCAGCACGGTGTATTTCACGCAGTAATCCGTCGCCAGCCCCATCACAATCAGCTCGCGGATCTCATGATGACGCAGCCATTCATCCAGCGCAGTTTGCTGGCGATGTTCGTTGTCAAAAAAGGCGCTGTAGCTGTCGATTAATGGATTCTCGCCTTTATGAAACACGGCATCAATGGCGTGCTGATTAAGCAGCGGGTGCAGTTCTGCGCCTTCCGTTTGCTGAACGCAATGATCCGGCCAGAGCGTTTGCGCCAGCCCGTCAAGTTCACCTTGAGAAAACGGTTCCGCATTATGCTGGCTAGCAAAACTGCCGTGATCCGCAGGATGCCAGTCCTGGCTGGCAACCACCGCTTCATCGCGCGCTTTGCACCAGGCAATTAACGCGTTAGCCACATCAACGGTGCTGTCACCTTCGGCAACCGCCAGCGCGCCGCCTGCGCAAAAATCATTTTGCAAATCGACCAGCAGCAGGGCTCGTTGTTTCATTGAAAACTCCTTATTCGTCGGGCGTCAGTTCGCCACGCAGGTTCTGCATCATGGCGTTACGCATCGCATCCACATCCAGATCCTGACTGAGTAAATAGTGAAGTTTAGTCAGCGTGGCCTCGACCGTCATATCGAAGCCGCTAATCACACCGGCCTGCGCCAGCGCGTTGCCGGTGGCGTAACCGCCCATATTGACCTTACCGGACATGCATTGCGTGAGGTTAATCACCAGGATACCGCGCGCGCTGGCTTCCTGCAGTTCTTTCAGGAATTCCCCGTTCTGCGGCGCATTCCCTACACCGTAGGAGCGCAGGATCAGCGCTTTAACCGGTTGACGCAGGAAGTTGCGCACCACGTCAGCGGAAATTCCGGGATAGATCGTCACCACGCCAATCGGCTGTGGAGTGATCGGGTGGACAATCAGCTCACCTGCCGTGTGTGGCGCAGGCGGTGTACCAAGACGACGAATGTGAATCCCCGCTTCGAGCAGCGGTTGCAGGTTTGGCGATGCAAAGGCATCGAATCCGTCGGCGTGGGCTTTGGTGGTACGATTCCCACGATACAGGCGATTATTGAAGAACAGCGACACTTCGTTAATCGGATAATTTGCCGCCACGTACAGGGAGTTCAGCAAGTTGATCTGCCCATCTGAGCGCAGTTCCGCCAGCGGGATTTGCGACCCCGTGACAATCACCGGTTTACCCAAATTCTCCAGCATGAAGGAGAGCGCCGACGCGGTAAACGCCATGGTATCGGTACCGTGCAGGATCACGAAACCATCGTAGTCGTCATAATGCGCTTTGATATCGTCCGCAATATGCTGCCAGTCTTCTGGCGTCATATCGGACGAATCCATGAGCGGATCGTATTCGTGGATGGTGAAGTCAGGCATTTCCTGGCGATGGAACTCTGGCATCAGCGCGAGCTGGCGTTGCAGGTGTCCGGAAACGGGGATATAGCCATTTTCTGAGCGCTGCATACCGATCGTACCGCCGGTATACGCCACATAAATCGATTTCTTCTGCATGATTGTGTTTTCTTGGGCTTCAAAGAAAAATCCCCTCTTCATGTGAAGAGGGGATGAGGTTTAGCGTACGTTCGCGCAGGTCAGGCAAAATGCGTAACGGTTTTGCGGATCGTTAAAGGCGGCCAGCTTGTCGCTCTCACCTTTAACCACGTTCGCCGCCGTCGCCACGGGTGCGGGCAGATAAGCCTGAATGGCGGCTGGCAGCATGGCGCGTACCGAACCCGACATCCCGTTCATGACCATATCAATGAACGTCGGCTCATCCTGGTAATAGGCGATGTGCCATTGTTTCAGCTTCGCCAGTTCCGCAGCTTTCGCGACGGCATCATCAAAGTCACCCAGGCTGTCGACCAGACCGTTATTCTTCGCATCCTGACCGGTCCAGACGTGGCCCTGAGCAATTTTGTCGATCTGCTCTGGCGTTGACTTACGTGATTCCGCCACCAGCGTGATAAAGCGCTTATAGCCGTTCTCGATGGTCAACTGCATCATCTGCGACACTTCCGGTGGCAGCGATTTGGTCACTGACACATCGGCCAGTGGCGACGTCGCAACGCCATCCGTGTGCACGCCCAGATAGTCCAGACTGTTCTCCACGGTGTTGATCACGCCGAAGATGCCGATAGAACCGGTCAGCGTGCTTGGGTTCGCCACAATGTAGTTGGCCGGCGTTGAGATCCAGTAACCACCGGATGCCGCCATGCCGCCCATCGAGACGACAACCGGCTTGCCCGCCGCGCGTGCCGCTGCCAGCTCGGCGCGAATCACTTCAGACGCGCTGACGCTGCCGCCAGGGCTGTTGACGCGCAGCACAATCGCTTTCACTTTCGGGTCGAGGCGCGCATCGCGGATTTGCGACGCGGTCGTGTCGCCACCCACGTTGCCCGGCGTCTCTTCACCGTCCATGATCGCGCCATTGGCGAAGACGACGGCGACGCTATCGCCCGTTTCACTTGGTTTTTTCGTGACGTAGTCATACAGGCTCACCGCGCTGTAATTCTTGTCTTCTTTACTCCAGCCAAACTGCTTGGTCAGCGCTTTTTCAATTTCCGCGCTGGATCCGAGCGAATCGACCAGTTTGTTGTCCAGAGCATATTTCGCCGTATCGCCATCCACTTTTTGCAGTCCGTCCAGCATCGCTTGCGCGCCCGGGAAGATTTGCTCAGGGGGGACCTGACGGTTAGCCGCAACGGTGGCGAGATAATTATTCCACAGCTCGCCAATCCAGCGGCTGTCGGCTTCACGCGCGGCAGGGGACATATCGTCGCGGATAAACGGTTCAACGGCAGATTTATAGGTCCCGACGCGGAAGACATGCGTGGTCACTTTCAGTTTCTCGAGCAGCGATTTGTAATACAGCCCGTTCGTCGCAAATCCGTGAAGATCGACCGTACCCTGCGGAGAAAGCCAAATTTTGTTGGCAAAGCTCGCCAGATAATATTGTCCCTGGCTGTAGCTATCGCCAACGGCAATCACCGGCTTACCGCTGTCACGGAATTCGCGCAGGGCTTTACCGATGTATTGCATTGACGGCTGATCGGCCCCGGCAAAGTTTTTCAGATCCAGAACGATCCCGGTGATGTTGCGATCGTCTTTGGCCTGACGAATCGTCTCAACAATATCAAACAGGGAGTTTTCCTGCAGGCGATCGGAGGTCGCACCAAACAGCTGGCGACCAATCACCCCCAGGCGATTACTGGCAGACGGTTTGTCGACAATCACGCCCGTGATATCCAGCAACAGCGCGCCGCGCCCGGAATTCTGTGCCTGGTTACTGCTGCTGATGTGCATCCAGACGCCCACACAGACCAGAATCAGGAAGATGAAAAACACGTTCATCACCAGTTCGCGGACGAAATTGAGCAGCCGCCACGTCCATTTAAAGAAACCGGCAAAAATTCGCCAAAGGGTTCGCATGTGTACTCCCTAACCAGAAAATGACTGTTCCGTCGCGACTGGACGGCAATGTGGGCTTATCGTAATGACCCAACCGCCACTTGTCAGCAGGAATCGCCCACTACGCTGTAACAAAATCTGCTGCCGTGTTAATTTTGTGAGCAATTTTGAAGACAGGAGTTAACCCATGGACGCACTTGAACTGCTTGTTAACCGTCGTAGCGCTTCACGCCTGGCTGAACCCGCGCCTGCGGGCCAGCAACTGGACAGTATTCTGCAGGCCGGTATGCGCGCGCCGGACCACGGTACGCTGCAGCCGTGGCATTTCTTTATTATCGAAGGTGAAGGGCGCGACCGGTTCAGCGCTTTACTGGAAAAAGGGGCAATAGCCGCGGAGCAAGACGAAAAGGCGATCGATAAAGCCCGCAGCGCGCCGTTCCGAGCGCCAATGATTATCGCCGTGGTGGCGAAATGTCAGGCCGGGCATAAAGTGCCCGTCTGGGAACAAGAGATGTCAGCCGGTTGTGCGGTGATGGCGATGCAAATGGCGGCGGTTGCACAGGGCTTTAACGGCATCTGGCGCACCGGTCCGTTGACCGACAGCCCGGTGGTTCGCGAGGGACTCTCCTGCGGCGAACACGATAAAATCGTCGGCTTCCTCTATCTTGGAACGCCACAGTTGAAAGCGTCCACCACCGTTTCCGTGCCCGACGCCACCCCGTTCGTCACCCATTTCTGATAATCACGCTAAACTGTCTGGATTCTGCGCATCCGCGCCAGATTTCAGACAGTCACACTTACCTCTTTATGGAATGAGCGCTACCATAGCGCGACAGTTTTGACAGGAGATGTCCATGAGCGAGCAAACCATTCGTTTAACGCAATACAGCCACGGAGCAGGTTGCGGTTGTAAAATTTCCCCTAAAGTGCTGGAAACCATCCTGCACAGCGAACAGGCGAAGTTTGTCGACCCGAACCTGCTTGTCGGCAACGAAACGCGTGACGATGCGGCGGTTTACGATTTAGGCAACGGCACCAGCGTTATCAGCACCACCGATTTCTTTATGCCGATCGTCGATAACCCGTTTGATTTCGGGCGTATCGCCGCCACCAATGCGATCAGCGATATTTTTGCGATGGGCGGCAAACCGATCATGGCGATCGCCATTCTGGGCTGGCCGATTAACACTCTCGCGCCAGAAATTGCCAGGGAAGTGATCGAAGGCGGGCGCTTTGCCTGTCAGCAGGCGGGGATCGCGCTGGCCGGTGGGCATTCCATCGATGCGCCGGAGCCGATTTTTGGTCTGGCCGTCACCGGCATCGTGCCGACTGAACGCGTTAAGCGTAACAGTACCGCGGAGCCTGGCTGCAAACTGTTCCTGACCAAACCGCTTGGCATTGGCGTGCTCACCACCGCCGAGAAAAAATCGCTGCTCAAATCAGAACATATTGGCCTGGCGACGGAAGTGATGTGCCAGATGAACCTCGCGGGTGCCGCGTTCGCCAATATCGACGGCGTTAAAGCAATGACCGACGTCACCGGTTTCGGTCTGCTCGGTCATTTGAGCGAAGTCTGTCAGGGCGCGGGCGTTCAGGCGCAAATTGTTTATCAGGACATTCCAAAACTGCCGGGCGTTGAAGCCTACATCGCGCAAGGCGCGGTTCCCGGCGGTACGCAGCGTAACTTTGCCAGCTATGGACATCTGATGGGCGAAATGCCTGCCGAATGGCGCGATCTGCTGTGCGATCCGCAAACGTCCGGTGGTCTGCTGCTGGCGGTGACGCCAGAATCGGAGGCCGAAGTTAAAGCCACCGCTGCAGAATTCGGCATCACCCTGACCGCTATCGGCGAGCTGGTTACGGCTCGTGGCGGTCGTCCGATGATTGAGATCCGTTAATTCGATGCGGCTGTATATTGCGGAAAAGCCAAGTCTGGCCCGAGCCATTGCTGATGTGCTGCCAAAGCCGCATCGCAAGGGCGACGGTTTTATCGAGTGCGGAAACGGGCAGGTGGTCACCTGGTGTATTGGGCACCTGCTGGAGCAGGCGCAGCCGGACGTCTATGACAGTCGCTACGCCCGCTGGAATCTTAACGATTTGCCTATCGTGCCGGAAAAATGGCGCTTACAGCCGCGCCCGTCGGTCACAAAACAGCTCAATGTGATCAAGCGTTTCCTGCACGACGCCGCTGAAATTGTCCATGCGGGTGACCCGGATCGCGAAGGGCAACTGCTGGTGGACGAAGTGCTCGATTATCTTGAGCTGGCACCGGAAAAACGCAAGCAGGTGCAGCGCTGTTTAATAAACGATCTCAATCCGCAGGCCGTAGAGCGCGCGATTTCGCGTCTGCGTTCTAATAACGAATTTATCCCGCTGTGCGTCTCTGCGCTGGCGCGTGCGCGTGCCGACTGGCTGTACGGCATCAACATGACCCGCGCGTATACGATTTTGGGGCGCAACGCGGGCTATCAGGGTGTGCTTTCCGTTGGACGGGTGCAAACGCCTGTTTTGGGGCTGGTCGTACGCCGTGACGAAGAGATCGAGAACTTCGTGTCGAAAGACTTCTTTGAGGTCAAAGCGCATATCGTGACGCCGAAGGACGAGCGTTTCGTCGCCGTCTGGCAACCGAGCGAAGCCTGCGAACCGTATCAGGACGAAGAAGGGCGTTTATTGCATCGTCCGCTGGCGGATCACGTTGTGAATCGCATTGCCGGTCAGCCAGCTATCGTCACCAGCTATAACGATAAACGGGAATCAGAACCCGCGCCGCTGCCGTTTTCGCTCTCGGCATTACAGATTGAAGCGGGCAAACGCTACGGCATGAGCGCGCAAAACGTTCTCGATATCTGCCAGAAGCTTTACGAAACCCACAAACTGATTACCTATCCGCGCTCGGATAGCCGTTATTTACCTGAAGAACATTTTGCCGGACGTCACGCGGTGCTGAACGCGATTGGCGTACACGCGCCAGAATTGCTCCCGCAGCCAGCCGTGAATCTGGAGACGCGAAACCGCTGCTGGGATGATAAAAAAGTGGATGCGCACCATGCCATTATCCCGACGGCGCGCGCCAGCAACGTTAATCTCACCGAGAACGAGTCGAAGGTTTATCAGCTGGTGGCGCGTCAATATCTGATGCAGTTCTGCGCCGACGCGATGTTCCGCAAATGCGTTATCGAACTGGAAATTGCCAAAGCGAAGTTTGTCGCGAAAGCGCGATTCCTGGCCGAAGCCGGCTGGCGTACGCTGTTGGGCAATAAAGAGCGTGACGAAGAAAACGACGGTACGCCGCTGCCGGTGGTTGCGAAAAATGACGAACTGCTGTGCGAGAAAGGCGAAGTGATAGAGCGTCAAACGCAACCGCCGCGCCACTTCACCGATGCGACGCTGCTCTCCGCCATGACCGGGATTGCCCGTTTTGTGCAGGATAAAGATCTGAAAAAGATCCTGCGCGCAACGGACGGACTCGGCACCGAGGCCACGCGCGCGGGAATCATCGAACTACTGTTTAAACGCGGTTTTCTGATTAAAAAAGGGCGCTACATCCAGTCAACCGATCCGGGCCGCGCGCTGATTCACTCTTTGCCGGAGTTGGCCGCACGACCGGACATGACCGCGCACTGGGAATCGATCCTGACAAAAATCAGTGAAAAAGAGTGTCGTTATCAGGACTTTATGCAGCCTTTGGTGGGAACGCTATTTGATCTGATTAATCAGGCGCGAACGACGCCAGTGAAAAATTTCAGAGGAATGGTTGCCCCAGGCGGGGCAAAGAAACCGTTCAAAAAGAAAAAAAGCGCAGCCTGATATCCCTCTAAAAGCGTCCGTTCATCGTGAATATGGGCACCAGACCGCACAAGGCAAAAGCAAAACGGCAACTTCGGTTGCCGTTTTAGTGTGTTCTCCCTCTCCGCGTTGGAGAAGGTTGGGGTGAGGGCATCAGCTACCCCCTGAACATTTTAAATCACACCTTGCCCAATCATCGCATCGGCCACTTTCACGAATCCGGCGATATTCGCGCCACGCACGTAGTTGGTCTGCTTATCTTCACCGCCATACTCGACGCAGGAATGGTGAATATCCAGCATGATGTGATGCAGGCGCGCATCCACTTTCTCGGCTTTCCAGCCCAGACGCGCCGCGTTCTGCGCCATTTCCAGGCCTGATGTCGCCACGCCACCCGCATTGGCGGCTTTGCCTGGCGCAAACAGCACACCCGCTTCCAGGAACAGATCGGTCGCTTCGATAGTCGTCGGCATGTTCGCGCCTTCAGCTACCGCTTTCACACCGTTAGCAATCAGCTGCTGCGCGGCTTCGACGTCCAGCTCGTTTTGCGTTGCGCATGGCAGGGCGATATCCACCGGCACGGACCACGGCTGTTTGCCTTCCAGATAGGTCAGTCCAAACTCACGCGCATAATCAGCCACGCGACCGTCGCGGCTGGCTTTGATTTCACACAGTCGCGCCAGTTTTTCCGTCGTGAAACCGGCTTCATCCACCACCGTACCGCTGGAGTCCGAGGCGGTGATCACGCGCGCGCCAAGCTGCATCGCCTTTTCAATCGCGTACTGCGCCACGTTGCCGGAACCCGACACCGCCACGCGCATGCCTTCAAAGCCCAAACCGTGACGTTTTAGCATCGCTTCGGTGAAGTACACCAGGCCGTAGCCCGTCGCTTCCGGACGGATCAAACTGCCGCCGAAGGAGAGGCCTTTGCCAGTGAACACGCAGGCGCTGTTGTTGGACAGTTTCTTCATCATCCCGGCCATAAAGCCGACTTCACGCCCGCCCACGCCGATATCGCCCGCCGGCACGTCGGTGTCAGGCCCAAGATGACGATACAGTTCGGTCATCAGCGCCTGGCAGAAACGCATCACTTCGCCTTCGCTTTTGCCTTTCGGATCAAAGTCACTGCCGCCTTTGCCGCCGCCCATCGGCAGCGTGGTGAGCGCATTCTTGAACGTTTGCTCAAATCCGAGGAATTTGAGGATCGATAAATTCACGGAAGGGTGGAAACGCATCCCGCCCTTAAACGGACCGATTGCCGAGTTAAACTGCACGCGCCATGCACGGTTAACCTGCACCTGATTGCGATCGTCAACCCACACCACGCGGAACTGAATCACGCGCTCCGGTTCAACCAGACGCTCCAGCAAGGACATTTGACGATAACGCGGGTTTTCTTCCAGAAACGGCCACAGCGTGGTCATCACTTCGCGAACGGCCTGCGCAAACTCGCTCTGATGCGGGTCGCGGCTTTGAACATGGGTAAGAAACGATTCCAGAGTGCGTGTCTGATCCATAGATATAAGAACCTCTTATGATGATTTTTTATATTTTGTGTGTTGTGCGGGTGATTTTTGGTCGTTTTCGACTATACCACCCGTACCGCTTTGCGAGGCAAGCGAAAATGCGTGACGAAAGGGAAATTAATTATCGGGCGCGCGTCATAACGAAAAGCGATGACAAAGGAGATTAAAGGTTCTGCGGCAATTTACCGTTATAGTCATTATCAGGGTCCAACAGAAAGGAACATCGATGAACCGTTACCTCATTACCGCGCTGTTCGCGCTTTTGTCCGCAGGCGCTCAGGCTGACCGCTTTCGCCCGGATGTCGACGTCAACGTACCGGCGGAGGTGTTTAGTTCCGGCGGTCAGCGCGCGCAGCCGTGCCACCAGTGCTGTATCTATCAGGATCAGAACTATTCAGAAGGGGCCGTGGTAAAAGCCGACGGCGTGCTGTTGCAGTGTCAGCGCGATGAACGCACCGTTAGTACGAACCCGCTGGTGTGGCGGCGCGTAAAAGAATAAACGCTTCCAGCAAGGGGATATCGGCAGGCGCAAGCGTGTAGGTCAGCGCCTCCTCCGGCGTACACCACACCAGCCCGCTGTGATAGTGGGCAACCAGCTCACCGCTGAACGTCGGGACATGCCATGCGTGCAAATTGATCATTCGCTGCGACACTTCGCGCTGGTGGCTGGCAACGTACTGCGAGGGCTTCGCCTCAATCCCCAACTCTTCGCGCAGCTCACGGATCAGCGCGTCGGGTTGCGTCTCGCCCGCTTCGACTTTCCCTCCGGCAAATTCCCACATTCCGGGCTGATCGGCATGGGGTGGACGCTGCGCCAATAAAATTTTGCCGTCCTGTTCAAGGATTGCGGCAACAACATCGAGAGTTTTCAGCATGGTCATCAATAATTGAAGGGGAAAAACGACATATTATCGTCGCCTTTCAAAGAGTCCAGCCATCAGGAGCGTTCGGTGAAAGAAACAACCCCCTGGGTACACCCCGTAAAATCCATTCCCGTCAGCCTAAAACCCATCGCTGCGATGCAGAAAAAGCATTTCGGTGCCGTGCTCAATCCAACCCGCTGGTGGGGGCGGATGCCACGGTTGTTTTGGCTGGTGGCGCTGTTTGTCGGCTTTCTTGAGCGCCGCAACGCGCGCCTCAGCCCGGTGCTGCGCTCGCTGCTGATGACCCGCGTCTCGCAGCTTTGTCACTGCGCATTTTGTATTGATGCCAACAGCCTGCGTCTGGCCGAGCGCTGCGGCGCACTGGATAAAGTGCAGGCCGTCAGCCACTGGCGCGATTCGACGTTATTCAGTGCGGATGAACGGGCCGCGCTGGCTTACGCTGAGGCGACCACGGCCACGCCGCCACAGATAGGTGATGACGTAAAAACTGAGTTAAAGCGCTTTTACAGCGACGCCGCCATAATAGAAATGACCGCGCTGATTGCCTTTCAGAATCTCTCGGCGCGTTTTAACGCCGCGCTGGACATTCCGGCGCAGGGGCTTTGCGACGCGTTTAAAGGAACACCGCATGTTTGACCGACATTTGCATCCGCGTATAAAACCAGGCCTTAACCGTCTGGTGAAGAGGCTGGATAAGCCGGGTATCACCGCCGACGGCGTAACGCTTCTGGGATTTGCCATCGGCGTGCTGGCGTTACCTTTTCTGGCGCTTGGCTGGTATCTGGCGGCGCTGGTGGCCATCGTGTTGAATCGGTTGCTCGACGGGCTGGACGGCGCGCTGGCGCGTCGGCGCGGGATGACCGACGCCGGTGGCTTTCTCGATATCGCGCTCGATTTCCTGTTTTACGCTCTGGTACCGTTTGGTTTTGCGCTGGCGGCTCCGGCAGAAAATGCGCTGGCGGCGGCGTGGCTGCTGTTTGCGTTTGTCGGGACGGGGAGCAGTTTTCTGGCGTTTGCGGCGCTGGCTGCAAAACACGATATTGATAATCCTGGCTACGCGCATAAGTCGTTTTATTATTTGGGGGGATTAACGGAAGGGACGGAAACGATCCTGCTGTTCGCGCTGTGCTGTTTGTTCCCGACGCACTTTGCGCTGTTCGCCTGGATCTTTGGCGCGTTGTGCTGGCTCACCACCACAACGCGCATCTGGAGCGGGTATCAAACGCTTAAAGCGCTGGCCCGTTAGAGCGTGCTTTCAGGCGTCAGCGGCCCGGTCGTGACAGGGTTCTGCGGGTGACCGCTCCATTCGTACCAGCCGCCGTCGTACACGGCAACGTTTTGCCAGCCCATCGCCCGCGCGTACATAAAGGTTTCTGACGCGCGCCAGCCTGTGCCGCAATAAAACGCCACCTGCTGATCGGGCTGAATATGCCACTGCTTCCACATCGCCGCGATATCATCAGCGCTGCGCATGGTGCCATCGGGATTGTGGAAGTCTTCCATATGGGTGGCGTCGCTACCCGCATGGCCCCAGCGGGCTCCGGCGATTTCGCCTTTTGGTTTGATGTAGCTGTACCCGCTGGTTTCACCGATAAATTCCGGCCACGAGCGAATGCTCACCAGCGAGGCGTCCTTGCGGTGAAGCAGTCCGCGCGCCTGTTCCATATCCACCATCAGCTGCGGCTGCCCAGGAATGGGCGCGCCAAAATCGTTCGCCGGTTTCACGCGGGCAGGCGTGCCGCGCTCGACCGGTAGCCCCGCGTCGGACCAGGCTTTCCAGCCACCGTCCAGAATGCGCACGTCCTTCACGCCCGCGTACAGCATGATCTGCGCCACGCGTGCGGCTGCATACACATCGCGGCCATACAGAATCACGGTGGTATTGTGGCGAATACCGTGCTTCGCCAGCATGGCTTTCAGTTGGTCATCCGACACTTTATTCCACAGCGGCTCGCTTTCGACTTCATTGGTATCAATGTAATCCGCGCCAGGAATGTGATTTAACAGGTAAAATTTGGGTGCGCCCCAGGCAGCTTCAATAACTTTAAAATCACCCGTTGGCGCGGCGGCCACTTTTTTACCCTGTTGCAGCTGATGGATCCACTGCGGATAAACCAGTTGCTCAAAATGAGGCAGGCGTTGCAGACGAACAGGGGCTTGCAGTGCATCGCCCAGCGTTGAAACCGTCGCATATCCTGCTTTATTCAGGCGCGCTTTGACGGCCTGATTGTCTGCGTCGCTGCCGTACAGGGCAATCACGGAAGCAGGGGTCAGATTATGCTGTTTCGTCCAGCCTGCAAGCTGTTCGTCATTCATCGCACTCAGCCAGTTGGCGGAGAGATTTAGCGCGGCGGGTTCATGTCCGGATGGGCCAGACAGCGTTTGCGGCCAGCCGTTATAAAATGCGCTGGCGCGAGTGTCGATAAGCGTACCGTGCTGCTGTTGCAACTGCGAAAGCGTGAGTGATTGCGCCATATCAGCGGCAAAAGTAGAAAAAGTAGCGAGGCCCAGGATCATGGCGAGTGTGGACAGCTGAGAAACACGTTTCATCGAAAAGTCTGACATTGGGTAAAAGGTGCGTCATTTTCGTCTCCCACTGACCAGAGTTCTTTGCGTTAGCACATAAATTATTGCCACGTGGACAGCTGAAGCACGCGTCCATCCGTCGGAACATCGTCTTCATCGTGCGTCACCAGCACCACGGGAATATTCAGCGCGCGAATCTGGCCGAACACCCACTCGCGAAACGTGACGCGCAGCGCTTTGTCCAGACGACTAAAGGGTTCATCCAGCAGCAGCGCGTGCGGCTGTGCCAGAAGCGCACGCAGGAGGCTGACTCTGGCGCGTTCTCCGCCAGAAAGCGTGGCCGGATCGCTTGCGTAAAACCCGCCCAGCCCCGCACTTTCCAGCGCGTGTTCAACCTGCTCACGACGAGCATGGCCTTTGATATGCGCAGGCAGCGCTAGTAGCAAATTTTGCCCCACGCTAAAGTGGTCGAACAGCAGCGCATCCTGGAACAACATACCGATAGCGCGTTGCTCGACGGGCAGCGTGTCGCATCGCCTGTCGTTCAGCCACAGTTCGCCGTGTGCTGTAAAATCCGTGGAAAGCGCACCCACCATCCAGGCGAACAGCGTCGATTTTCCGCTGCCGGACGGACCCATCAGCGTGACAATTTCGCCCTTATTCACGCTGAAGTTCACCTGGCGGAAAAGCGGTTCAAGCGTCAGATTTTTAACGATCAGCATTAACGCAGTCCTTGTCGATAGCGGCCCGCAAGCCGGGAGAAACCTGCCGCGATCCCAAAGGCAGCGGCCGTCAGCGCCAGCAACCACAGTGCGCGACCTGCCAGAATGGCCGTGCTGCCGCCGCTGCTAAGCGCGACCGCCTCGGTGGTCAGCGTTGCGTATCGTCCCGCGCCCAGCCACAGCGTTGGCAGATATTGCGCCATGCTCACTGAAAACCCGGTCGCAAACGCGAAGAGGATCGGGCGAATAAGCAGCGGACATTTGATGCGCCAGAATATTTTACTGCGCCGCATCCCGAGCGTTCTCGCGATTAATACCAGGCGCGGATCAAGCCTGTGCCATGCGGGTTGCAGAACCAACAGCATCCATGGCAACACCCACAGCAGATGCCCCCACAGCACGGCAAAATACGACCCGTCGATGTTCGTGAATAACGCGATACGATACTGCCCGGCAACCAGCGGTAGGGCTGGGAGGGCCAGCGGGAGCCACATCCAGAGTGCTTTGCCGGACGATCCCCATTCCAGCCATAAAAGAATCACTGCCAGGGCTATCAGGCCAGAAAACAGCGCCAACGAGAAACTTGCGCGAAACGGCGCGAAATCAAAACCGTCTTCGCCTGCCAGCAAAATCAGCGCTGCTGCACACAAAATTCCGCTCAGCGGCAGTAACCCGCCTAACGTTGTGCCGATCACAGGTGCGCCCACATACTGCCGAACACCTGACGTGTCGGGAACCGGACGATGCCAGCGTCTCCAGATGATAAAACCGATGGCGGCAAACAGCGCCAGCAGCAGAAGCAACACCAGGCACAGTAGTGTTCCTTTGGTTTGCTGCTGCGCATCGCCCTGGCTCAACCACTGCCAGGCCAGCACCGCCAGCGTCGGTGGATTACCCGGCCCGAGAATAATTGCCACATCCACCACCGACAGCGACCAGGCGACCACCGCCAGCATCACCGCGCCGAGCGCCGGAGCAACAGCGGGCAGCGCCAGCCAGAAAAGCCCTTGAATGCGCGAATAACCGAGCGTTCGCAGCACCACCATCTGTTGCGCCAGCGTCTTTTCGGGCAGCACCGCATACATCGCCCACAGCACAAACGCGCTCTCTTTCACCGCCAGCGTCAGGCCAAGACCCATGCCGTAGCGATCGATCAGAGGAGAACAGGCGCTGCACCATTGATAAAACGCGCCGCCTTCGGCAAATATGAGCAGCACGCTGGTGGCAAAAGCGACATGCGGAACGGCCAGCAGCCACGGTAGGCGGGTATGCAAGCGCCGCCAGCGGTCACCGGGCCACAGCGCCGCGACCACGCACAGGGCAATCAAAAGCGAACCAGCGGTAGCGATAAACGTTGAAACCAGCGTGGCGATAAACGCCTGCGGCAGTTGCGGATCGCTCAACAGCGCCTGCCATCCGCCAAGCGAAAAGGCCGGAGACATCAGCATCGGCGCGGCAGGGATCAGCGGCGCATAAATGACGGCTACCGCTATCCAGACCAGCCAGCCTAGCGGGTGCCGTAGCGACGCAACCATTCTTTCTCCAGCGCGCTAACCCAGGCTGCATGCGGTTCCGGCAGGGTTTTAGGTAACCCGTCTGGGATAAATTGTTGCAGTTGTGCAGCCTGTTTAGAAGGCAGTTTTTGCGGGTTCAATACGCTCGGGTCGCCCCAGATTTTCGGATCGGCTTTACGAATTTGCGCCGCTGGCGACAGCAGGAAATTGGCAACCACTTTGGCGCCCGCACTGGCGCTGCAGTTCGCCGGGATCGCCACAAAATGCACGTTGCCCATCATGCCGTCGCGAAAGCCAAAACTGTAGCTGTCGGCAGGCAGTTCGCCGCTGACCACTTTTTGCTGCGCGTGCGCCGGGTTAAAAGTGACAGACATATTCAGATTGCCGCTGGCGAGCAGGGCATCCATTCGCGCGGGGGCAGGCGGGAAGTCTTTGCCTTCGCGCCACAGCAGCGGGTGCAGTTTTTCGAGGTAATTCCACAGCGGAGCCGTCACCGCATCGAACGTGTGAGGGTTTGGCGCGACTTTCAGCGCATCAGGGTCTGTCGTCAGGGTCAGCAAAAGCTGTTCCAGCAATGCTGTGCCGGTGAAGTCCGGCGGGCGCTGATAAGTGATTTTACCGGGATGTTCTTGCGCATAGTTGAGCAAGGCATCGGAATTGGAGAGCGGAACCGGCAGGCTCTGTTTGCGGGCAATAAACGTCAGCTGTGCGCCACCCCACGGGGATTCTGCGCCGTCGGTTGGGATGGCAAAATCTTCGGTGACCGGTTTGTCGGTATCGACATAGCGCCAGTTCGGCAGCGTTTGCGCCCAGCCCGTTTGCAGCAAACCGGCTTCTTTCAGCGTACGGAAATTCTCCCCGTTCACCCACAGCAAATCGACAGAACCGTGGGTTTTTCGCCCGGCGGCGGATTCTGTCTGGATGCGTTTGACCGCATCGGCGGCGTCCGCCAGATGCACGATTTTGATCGTGATTGCGTAATGGGTTTTCATTTCGCCGCTCACCCAGTCGAGATAGCGATTAACGGCCCGATCGCCGCCCCAGGCGTTAAACCACACGGTTTGGCCTTTGGCGTCGTTCTGGACGGTTTGCCAGTCGGCATCAGCCATAGCGGGGGCTGCCAGCAGCAGTCCGGTCAGTAACACGCAACAACGCACACGGCGCATAATGCCTCCCTGTTAATGAGAAGAACGGAAATAGCGAGAAAACAGCCAGCGCGAAACCAGCGGCAATAACCCTAAGAGTGTAAGGGCGAACAGCAGGCCCGGCGACAGAATATCGCGCAGCGACGTCAGTTTCCCCAGTTCGCGTCCGGCATTCAGGAATATCACCGTGGCGGGCAGCATCGCCAGTTGGCTAATCCACCAGTAACGACGCACGCCAAGGGCGGTTAATCCGGCGAGCAAATTCACCAGGAAGAACGGAAAAAGCGGCATCAGGCGCAGGGCGAAAAGATAAAATGCGCCGTTGCGAACCATGCCCTCATTGACCGTTTTCAGTTGATGGCTGAATCGGCGCTGAACCCCGTCGCGCAAAATATAACGGCTGGTGAGCATTGCCAGCGTCGCGCCCAGCGTTGAGGCAAACGACACCAGCAGAATTCCCAACCAGAGGGGAAACAGCGTGCCGCCAAGCAGGGTCAACAACGCCGCGCCCGGAATCGACAGGGCAGAAACCACCACGTAAGCCGCGAAAAAAATCGCAGCGCTGCGTGCAGGAGCCTGTTCAACGTATTCCAGCAGCGCGAGTTGATGCGTTTTGATGGCGTCGAGCGAAAGTAAACCGGGCGGCAGCAGGGTGTTTATCATGAAAAATGCGCCCAACAGGGCGCATATCAGCAGGATTTTTTGCAGTTTCACCGGCGATTACAGTTTGAACTTCGCCCAGACTGGCGCGTGGTCGGACGGCTTTTCCATGCTGCGAATATCGTAGTCGATACCGGTTTCGATGCAGCGTTCTGCCAGCGGGGCGCTCGCCAGCAGCAGGTCGATGCGCAGGCCACGGTTGTCATCAAAACCTTTTGAGCGGTAATCAAACCACGAGAAGCGGTCCTGGGTGTCCGGGTTCGCGGCACGGAAGGTATCCACCAGGCCCCAGCTTTGCAGGCGCTGCATCCACTCGCGCTCTTCCGGCAGGAATGAGCATTTACCGGTCCGCAGCCAGCGTTTGCGGCTGTCTTCGCCGATGCCAATATCCAGATCCGTTGGGCTGATATTCACGTCACCCATGATCAGCACAGGATTCTCTTTGTTCAGTTCCGTCGTCAGATAATCCTGCAGATCCTGATAGAACTTGGCCTTGGCCGGGAATTTTGTCGGGTGGTCGCGGCTTTCGCCCTGGGGGAAATACCCATTGATGACGGTGATGTTCCCAAGCGGAGACGGAATTTCCGCCATGATAATGCGGCGCTGCGCTTCACCGTCGTCGCCAGGAAAGCCACGACGCACGGAAACCGGCGTCTGTTTGGTCAGCAGCGCCACGCCATAGTGGCCTTTCTGCCCATGGTAAAAGACGTTGTAGCCCAGTTTGGCAACGTCTTCGAGGGGGAACATGTCGTCGTGAACTTTTGTCTCCTGCAGGCCGATCACATCTGGCTGATGTTGCTCAACGATGGCTTCTAGTTGGTGAGGGCGGGCGCGCAGGCCGTTGATATTAAAAGAGACAAATTTCATAGTCGATGCCAATGCAAGGTGAATAGTGCATGGATGTTAGCAGAATTTGCGCCGCCTGTTATCGGGTTCAACCAATAACTGCGACAGATAATCCTGACGGTGCAATATTTGCACCATTTCAACGCACCTTGCCCTCAAACGGGGCGTAAACGCCCGGTAAATTTCGCGAGCGATCACAAATCCAGAATTATATTTGGCCTGTGAATAATATTTCTGTTTTTCCTGCGGCAAACCGCCGCTTACTGTAAAAATATTCACTTATTATGCATTAACAGTGAATAGCGATAGGCCCTAAACTATTGATATTCCGTCCTCTCAACCGGTTTATGCATTTTTATCGCTGGCTGGCACGAACTCTGCAATCTACATTCACAGTGCAAACACTCAATTATTTAACATTTGAACAACTTTTAATTTACCGGATGAGGTCGCTATGTCTCTGTCAATTACGCGTGAAAATTTCGATGAATGGATGATGCCGGTTTACGCCCCGGCGGCTTTTATTCCGGTACGGGGTGAAGGCTCACGCCTGTGGGACCAGCAGGGAAAAGAGTATATCGACTTTGCGGGCGGGATTGCGGTGAATGCTCTGGGCCACGCGCATCCGGCGCTGCGTCAGGCGTTGAACGATCAGGCGGCGAAATTCTGGCATACCGGCAACGGCTATACCAATGAGCCTGCGCTGCGCCTGGCTAAAAAACTGATCGACGCGACCTTTGCTGAAAAAATCTTTTTCTGTAACTCCGGCGCAGAGGCCAATGAAGCGGCGCTGAAGCTGGCACGTAAATACGCTCACGATCGTTTTGGCGCGCAAAAAAGCGGGATTGTGGCGTTCAAAAACGCCTTCCACGGGCGCACGCTGTTTACCGTGAGTGCGGGCGGTCAGCCAGCCTATTCCCAGGATTTTGCACCGCTGCCGCCGGACATTCGTCACGCCATTTATAACGATTTGTCCTCCGCTGCAGCGCTGATTAATGACGACACCTGCGCGGTGATCGTCGAGCCGATGCAGGGCGAAGGCGGCGTAGTGCCTGCCGATAAAGCTTTCCTGCAGGGGCTGCGCGAGCTGTGCGATCGTCACAACGCGCTGCTGATTTTTGATGAAGTCCAGACCGGCGTGGGCCGTACCGGCGAGCTGTACGCGTACATGCACTACGGCGTGACGCCGGATGTGCTGTCGACGGCCAAAGCGCTTGGCGGTGGATTCCCGGTTGGCGCTATTCTGACCACCAACAAATGCGCCAGCGTGATGGTGGTGGGCACGCACGGCACGACTTACGGCGGTAACCCGCTGGCGTCGGCGGTGGCGGGACAGGTGCTGGATATCATCAATACGCCTGACGTGTTAAAGGGCGTGAAGCAGCGCCACGACTGGTTTGTCGAGCGTCTGAACGCCATCAACAGCACAACCGGTATGTTCAAAGAAATCCGTGGTCTGGGGCTGTTAATCGGCTGCGAACTGACGGCTGAATTTGCCGGAAAAGCGAAACTTATCTCACAGGAAGCCGCAAAAGCGGGCGTGATGGTGCTGATCGCGGGTGCCAACGTGGTGCGCTTTGCGCCGGCATTAATCGTCAGCGAAGAAGAGGTCGCTACCGGTTTAGACCGTTTTGCGCTGGCCTGTGACCAGGTGAAATCCGGGGTGTCATCATGATGGTCATCCGTCCCGTTGAGCGCGGCGATCTCGCCGGACTCATGCAGCTTGCCGGTAAGACGGGGGGCGGGCTGACCTCGCTTCCTGCCGATGAGAAAACGCTGTCGTCTCGCATCGATCGCGCCCTGCAAACCTGGCAAGGGACGTTGCCAAAAAGTGAACAGGGATACGTCTTTGTTCTGGAAGAATCGCAAACAGGAACCGTGGTAGGGATTTGCGCCATCGAAGTCGCGGTCGGCCTTAACGACCCGTGGTACAACTACCGCGTCGGCACGCTGGTTCACGCATCGAAAGAGCTGAATGTCTATAACGCGCTGCCGACGCTTTTCCTCAGCAACGATCACACCGGCAGCAGCGAACTCTGCACGCTGTTCCTCGACCCGGACTGGCGCAAAGAGGGCAACGGCTATTTGCTCTCGAAATCCCGCTTTATGTTCATGGCCGCGTTTCGCGATCGCTTTAATGAAAAAGTGGTGGCGGAAATGCGCGGCGTCATCGACGAAACGGGCTACTCCCCGTTCTGGGAAAGCCTGGGCGAACGCTTCTTCTCGATGGAATTCAGTCGCGCCGACTATTTGTGCGGGACTGGGCAGAAAGCGTTTATCGCTGAACTGATGCCAAAACATCCGATCTATACCGACTTCTTAAGCCCGGAAGCGCAGGCGGTGATTGGTCAGGTCCATCCCCAGACCGCACCGGCTCGCGCGGTGCTGGAGAAAGAAGGATTCCGCTACCGTAATTACGTCGATATTTTTGATGGCGGTCCGACGCTGGAGTGTGACGTCGACCGCGTGCGTGCCATCCGCAAAAGCCATCTGGTGACGGTGGCAGAAGGCCAACCCGCGCCGGGTGAATGGCCCGCGTGTCTGGTGGCGAACGAGCAGTACGATCAGTTTCGCGCCATGCTTATTAACACTAACCCCAAATGTGAACGTCTGGTGCTGACCGCAGCCCAACTGGATGCCCTGAAATGTCGCGCGGGCGATACCGTTCGTCTGGTGCGACTCTGCCCCGAGGAGAAAACAGCATGAATTTATGGATCAATGGCGACTGGGTCACGGGCGAAGGTGAACGACGCGTGAAGACCAATCCGGTGGGCAACGAGGCGCTCTGGCAGGGTTTTGACGCCAGTTCGGCTCAGGTAGAGCAGGCGTGTCAGGCGGCCAGAAAAGCCTTCCCGGCGTGGGCGAAACACCCTTTTACGGCGCGCCAGGCGATAGTCGAAAAATTTGCGACGCTGCTGGACGCGAATAAAGCAGAACTGACCAGCATTATCGCCCGCGAAACCGGCAAGCCGCGCTGGGAAGCGACGACGGAAATCACGGCGATGATCAATAAAATCACCATTTCGGTTAAGGCCTATCACACCCGCACTGGCGAACAGCATACCGACATGGCCGAGGGTGCCGCGACGCTGCGCCACCGTCCACACGGCGTGCTGGCGGTCTTCGGGCCGTATAATTTCCCGGGACATCTGCCCAACGGCCATATCGTGCCTGCGCTGCTGGCAGGGAATACGGTCATCTTTAAGCCGAGCGAGCTGACGCCGTGGAGTGGTGAAGCGGTCGTGAAGCTGTGGGAGCAGGCGGGTCTGCCGCCGGGCGTGCTGAATCTGGTTCAGGGTGGACGTGAAACCGGTCAGGCGCTGAGCGCGTTAAGCGATCTCGACGGTCTGCTGTTCACCGGCAGTGCAGGTACGGGATATCAGCTGCATCGCCAGCTGGCAGGTCAGCCGGAGAAAATTCTGGCGCTGGAAATGGGCGGTAATAATCCGCTGATTGTTGAAGATCCTGATGATATTGACGCCGCTGTGCATCTGGCGATCCAGTCGGCGTTTGTGACGGCCGGACAGCGCTGCACCTGCGCCCGCCGCCTGCTGGTGAAAAACGGTGCGCAGGGCGATGCGTTCTTAGCGCGTCTCGTTGAGGTGTCGGCGCGTCTGGTGCCGGGTGCCTGGGACGCCGAGCCGCAGCCGTTTATCGGTGGGCTGATTTCCGAACAGGCCGCGAAAAACGTCATTCATGCCTGGCGCGAACACGAGACGCGCGGGGCTAAAACCCTGCTGGAGCCAACGCTTGTGCAGCCGGGAACGTCACTGTTATCCCCAGGCATTATCGACATGACGGATGCCCGAAACGTACCGGATGAAGAGGTCTTTGGGCCGCTGCTGTGCGTGTGGCGTTACGATGATTTCGACAGCGCCATCGCGATGGCAAACAACACCCGCTATGGCCTGTCGAGCGGGCTGATTTCACCGGATCGCGAGAAGTTTGATCAGCTGCTGATTGAAGCACGCGCGGGCATCGTGAACTGGAATAAACCGCTGACCGGTGCGGCGAGCACCGCGCCGTTTGGTGGCGTGGGTGCCTCCGGCAATCATCGCGCCAGCGCGTGGTATGCCGCCGATTACTGTGCGTGGCCGATGGCCAGTCTGGAAACTCCGGCCCTGACGCTGCCGGAAACGCTCAACCCAGGACTCGATTTTACCCAGGGGAATCGTCATGAAAGCGCGTGAAGTCAACTTTGACGGGCTGGTGGGGCTGACCCACCATTACGCTGGATTATCGTTTGGCAATGAGGCGTCAACGAAACACCGTTTTCAGGTCTCGAATCCCAGGCTTGCGGCAAAGCAGGGGCTGCAAAAAATGAAAGCCCTGGCGGACGCCGGATTCGTGCAGGCGGTGATCCCGCCGCAGGAGCGCCCAAACGTCGACGTGTTACGCCAGCTCGGCTTTAGCGGCAGCGATGAGCAGGTGGTCGAAAAGGCCGGAACGCAAGCGCCACAGTTGCTCTCGGCGGCCAGTTCGGCGTCGTCAATGTGGGTGGCTAACGCCGCGACCGTTGCCCCCTCGGCGGATACGCTGGATGGCAAAGTGCATCTGACCGTGGCGAACCTCAACAATAAATTCCATCGCGCAAGCGAGGCCGTGACCACCGAGCGCGTGCTGCGGGCCATCTTTAACGATGACGCGCGGTTTAGCGTGCATGAAGCGCTGCCGCAGGTGGCGATGTTTGGTGATGAAGGGGCGGCTAACCATAACCGTCTGGGCGGTGATTACGGCGAACCGGCGACGCAGCTCTTCATTTATGGCCGTGATGAAAGCGGTCACGCCGCGCCGTCCCGTTATCCGGCGCGCCAGACGCTGGCCGCGAGCCAGGCCGTTGCGCGTCTCAATCAGGTCAATCCAGGACAGGTGGTGTTTGCGCAGCAGAATCCGCAGGTTATCGATCAGGGCGTGTTTCATAACGACGTGATTGCCGTGTCCAATCGACAGGTGCTGTTTTGCCATGAGCAGGCGTTTGCCCAGCAGGAAAAGTTACTGGCAACCCTGGCTGAGCGCGTACCGGGCTTTACGCCGATTCAGGTGCCGACAAGTGCCGTCAGCGTGCAGGACGCGGTGGAAACCTATCTGTTTAACAGCCAGTTGTTGAGCCGTGAGGATGGCAGCATGCTGTTGGTCCTCCCGCAGGAGTCGCAAAATCATCAGGGCGTGTGGCGCTATCTCAGCGAATTAGTTAAAGGCGATAACCCGATCAGCGAGCTGAAAGTGTTCGATCTGCGCGAAAGCATGGCGAACGGCGGGGGCCCGGCGTGTTTACGCCTGCGTGTTGTGCTGACGCAGGACGAAATCCGCGCCGTCAATCCGGCGGTACTGATGAACGACACGTTGTTTAATACGCTCAACGATTGGGTCGATCGTTACTATCGCGATCGCTTAACCCAGGCTGATTTGGTTGATCCGCACTTGCTCCGGGAAGGGCGCGAAGCGCTGGATGCCTTAACGAAGATCCTGCATCTGGGATCGGTTTACCCGTTCCAGCGCTAAGGAGAGGTTATGCAGAATTTACTGGCGCTGACGCTGGCGGATGAAACGCCAACTGCGCGGCAAGGCGAGGGGCCGACGTTTCACTGGAAATGGTTCGGGCGCGGGTTACTTGAACTGACCCCTTTTGAGGGCAGTGAACGGTCTTTAGTGCTATCCACCGGTATTCACGGCAATGAAACCGCACCGGTGGAGATTGTCGATTTGCTGCTGCGGGCGCTGTTTAGCGGTGATATTTCTTTGCGCTGCCGCGTGCTGGTGGTTTTGGGGAACCCTCCGGCACTGGCACTGAATAAGCGCTATCTGGAAAGCGATATTAACCGGATGTTTGGCGGGCGCGCGTCGCAGTTTCCGCAGGGCGATGAGACCTCGCGGGTGCAGGTGCTGGAAAACAGCGTGCGCGAGTTTTTTGCCACGGCGGGTGCCGACCGCTGGCATCTTGATCTGCATACCGCTATTCGCGCGTCTTACCATGTGCGTTTCGGCGTTATGCCGCAGCGCAACCAGCCGTGGGATGCGTCTTTCCTTCGCTGGCTGGGGGATGCGGGCCTTGAGGCGTTGGTTTTCCATCAGTCGCCCGGCGGGACGTTTACCCATTTTACCTGCGAGAACTTTGGTGCGCTGGCCTGTACGCTGGAGCTGGGCAAGGCGTTGCCGTTCGGGCAAAACGATCTCTCACGCTTTGCGCCGACGCATCTGGCGCTGCGTGCGCTGTTATCCGGGAGCGAGCCTGAACATTTTGCAGGAACCGTCGAGCGCTATCGGGTCGTACAGCAGATCACGCGTCGCAGCGAGGCGTTCCGACTGCACATGGCGGCGCATACGCTGAATTTTACCCCGTTTCGCCACGGCGTGTTGCTGGCGGAAGACGGCGACGAGCGCTACGAAGTGCAGAAAACGACGGAATACGTGTTGTTCCCCAATCCCTCCGTGGCGTTTGGCCTGCGCGCAGGATTAATGCTGGAGAAATTACCCTAGCGCTATTTCCTCTCTCTGCGGGGAGAGGAGTATCTATTCTATTTTCTTAGCCATAACGGCGTTTGCCGTTATTTGCAGATTTATCCTGGTGAATTGCTTTATTATTAATCCACAGCCCGGTATACTTCTTCATAATCTCTTTAAAGTCAGCTATTTGCCTATTTTTGTTTCAACTCTCCACGCTTTATCCTTAATTCCTCCACATTTGGCTAAAAATTGTTTTTTACACTTTCATTGTTTTACCGTTGCTCTGACTTATTGACGATAAACCCCGTAAAGTTAATCTCGTCAACACGGCATAGCGCCGAAGAATAACTGAAAGAAAGGACAAAAAATTA
>Ga0308165_1002064_pt1 | contig 25514 bp, 31 predicted proteins | sample PhyWR2_FD_201032 | JGI IMG/M metagenome (GOLD analysis project Ga0308165, IMG submission 201032) | Phyllosphere microbial communities from UC Gill Tract Community Farm, Albany, California, United States - DLSLW.R2 | ecosystem: Host-associated > Plants > Phyllosphere > Unclassified | place: USA... | reverse complement strand
GGTACACCCGATGCGAGATAGGTGTCGCAGAAGTGCTGAACCGGACCCTGTCGGCAACCGCAAGTCACCTGGCCGAAACCGCCGCCGAGCGAGCACAGAACACCGCCATCTACCGATCAAGTCCATAAAGCTGATCGGCTACGCGCGCGTCTCGACGCGTCATCAGAGCACCGACCGGCAGGTAGCCGACCTCGCCGTGGCCGGCGTGCGTCGTGACGATCTCTACGTCGACCACGGTGTGAGCGGAGCTCGCGCCCGGCGCCCTGAGTTCGACCGGGCCCTCAACGCGCTCCATGCCGGCGACACCCTCGTGATCACAACGCTCGATCGCCTCGGGCGCTCGACGGCGAACATGCTCACCCTCGCCGAAGACCTCCGCGCTCGAGGAGCCGCACTGCGGGTGCTCAACCTCGGTGGCGCGAGCATGGACACCTCCACCGCGACCGGCGCGATGATCTTCACCGTCATGGCCGCCCTCGCCCAGATGGAGCTCGAGATCAAACGCGAACGAGTCAACGACTCCGTCACCAAGCGCCGCGCTGCCGGCAAAGACCTTGGCGGCCGCCGACCCCAGTACACCGACAGCCAGATCCGCAACGCTCAACGACTCATCACCGCCGGCGAACCCGCCACTCAGGTCGCCCGCGACCTCGGCATGTCCCGCGCCACCCTCTACCGACGTATCGCCGCTCTGTCTGCACTCTGAACCTGGGTGCTCGGGCCCGGGTCCCGGCGTACCCCTGTGGAGGAGTAGAGCCGCGCAGCGTCGGAGCTCGGGCCGCCCCCAGGTGCACGAGGGGCGTCGTCCAACTGCTCCACGAGACCGTACAGAAGCTCCGATGCAGAGCCTCGGGTTGTTGAAGTCTCGGCGGTAGGTTTCGGTTCGCCTCCGGTCGGCGTATCGCAACCGCCCGGGCACCACCGCGGCGGTCACCTCGACGTGACGACCACACGGCCGTGCGTTAGATTGCGTCTAAGGTTGTATCCAGTCCACTAGTCTGGTTTTCGACGCACCTCTGACGAAAGAAGACCTGCGCATGCCTCAGCAGCCCTCCTCCTCACCGCGCTCGGAGTCGCGATTCCCAAGAGTGCGGACGGCAGCCGCCCTGGTCGCCACGACGATCGGCGCGCTCGTGGTCCTGCTCGCTGCAGCGAACTTCTTCCCGGCGTCGTCGAACATCCTCACGCTCGCTGGCACGTACGTGTGGGCGAGCTCAGCCCCGCACCTGGTCCTCATCAGCCTTGTCGCCGCACTGCTGACTATCCCGCTGTGGCGAGCACGGCGACGTCCCGTGCTCCGCGGCATCGCTTCCGGGGCCGCGGTGCTCGCCCTAGCCGCCTCCACCGTCATCACCGGGTCCTTGGCCATCGCCGCCACCTCCAACGGCGGGTCCGTGGACCTCGTGCAGGCCCTCACGCTCTCGACTGCGACGCAGCCCGCGACCGAGATCACGACCTACGTCACGGTCGATGATGAGCCACTGGAGGCACGCGTCTACGAGCCTGAGGGCGGCGCTAGTGGCGCTCCCGTGATGATGTACATCCACGGCGGCGGCTGGCAGACGGGTTCCGCGGAGGAGTCCGAGTCCACGGCCCAGCACTGGGCCGGGCAGGGCTGGTATGTCGTCAGCGTCAACTACCGCCTCTCCAGCACGCAGCATGCGACGTGGGACGAGGCGCCGGCCGATGTTGCCTGCGCTCTCGCTTGGACCGATCGCCACGCCGCCGAGGCCGGGGCTGACGCCGACAGGCTGACCGTCATGGGCGACTCCGCCGGCGGCCACCTCGCTGTGCTTCTCGGCTGGTCTGCCGCCGCTGGCGCCGCAGGCTCCACCTGCGCTGACCAGGGCGAAGTCCCCGTCCCGGACGCGGTCGTTGCCAGCTACCCCGCGATCGACGTCCAGTACAACTATGACAACGGCGTGGCACCCATCGCGGGTATCGACCCACAGGAGTTCACGCACCTCTTCCTCGGCGGCACGCCGGCCGAGTTCCCGAAACGCCTGCGCGCGGTCTCCCCGCTGACCTACCTCGGTAACGCCACGCCGTCGACCCTCGTCATGCAACCCGAGAGGGACGACTTCATCCCCGCCGAGGGCAACTACCGCTCGATCAAGACAGCCGCGCAGGCTGGTGTCGATGCGACGATCATCTCCGTCCCCTTCGCCTGGCATGCCTTCGACGCCTCCCAAGGCGGCCTCGGCGGTCAGGTCAAGAACACCGTCACTAAGAACTGGCTGCAGCAGCGCGACCTCGCACCCGAGCAGTGAAAGCAGGCACGTCCGCGGGCGGGATAGAGGATGAACGCGCACAGTTCGTTGCCTGCAGACAAGAAGGCGCCGCCCTGGTCGTCGTGACCGGGACGGCGCCTCGTGATCAGGCCCTGCTACGGAGCGAGGTCGCGCTGCTGCAGCCAGTTCAGGACGATGGTGGTCCGGGTCTGGCCGCCGATGCTGCCGGGGAGGCCGTCGAAGCCGTGGTACCCGAAGGGGACACGGGCGACGGTGACGTCGACCCCGGCCTGCTGTGCCGCGTCGGCCACCGCGTAGTTGCCCTCCGCGGGGATGAAGTCGTCCCGTTCGGGCTCGACGATGAGAGTCGGCGGAGTCCTGTCCGAGACATATGTCAGGGGTGAGACTGCCGCGAGCCGCTCGGGCTCATCCTCTGGGGATCCGCCGAGGAAGATCCGCGTGAAAGCCTCCGGGTCGACTCCGAGAGGAGCGGCCCCGTTCTCGGACGTGTACGTCAGGTCGGCAACCGGGTAAGAGGCGATGACGGCGTCGGGGACGGGGACGTCGCCGAGCTCGGGGCACGAGGACGCGGCGGCTCCATCGGCGGCGGACCATCCGAGCAGCATGGAGAGGTGCCCGCCGGCGGAGTCGCCGATCACGGTGAGCCTATCGGCGTCGGCACCGGCGGCGACCGCCTGCTGTGCCGTCCAGGCCAGGCCGCAGGCTACGTCCGCGGGAGCCTTGTCCCAGGTCGGGCGCGTGTCGTCGGCGAGACGGTAGTCGATGTTGACGACGTAGAAGCCCTTGCTTGCGAAGGAGCGGGCGATCTGGTCGGAGGCTTCCGCGGAGCCCATGTACCAGGCGCCACCGTGGATGTACATCATCACCGGCGCACCCTCGGCGCCACCCTCCGGCTCGAAGACGCGCGCCTGCTGCTGCTCGCCGTCGACGGTGACGTAGGCCGTGACCTCATCCGGTCCCTCGGAGGGCGTCGACAGGGTCAGCGCCTGGGCGAGGTTCACCGAGCCGCCGTTGTCGTAGGCGGCCTTCACCATGACTGCGGTGATGGCGGTCGAGGAGACCAGTGCGACGGCCACGAGGCCGGAGGCGATGCCCCGCAGCACGGGCCGACGCCGTGCGCGCCAGAGAGGGACGCACAGGAGGCCCGCGACCAGGCTCAGCAGGACGAGCTGCGGACCGAAGAAGGGCCATACGAAGGCGGACGCCAGCGTCCCGACGAACTCACCGGGGCCGAAGGCGGTCCCGAGAGCGAGGAGGGCGATCGTCCCTCCGATGACCGCCGCGACGACGGCTGCAGCCGTACGCGACCTCGTGAACCTGACCGGTTCGGACCTGATGCCTGTCCGGTGCTCCTTCACAGGTCGGGGTTCTGCTGACCGCTCGTCCATGTTCCTCATGCCTTTCGATTCGTGTACTCAGGGGTCGTGCGTGGGCGAGGCCCTCGATCGTGCGAGAGGTGATCTTGCAGCGGTGGGATGCGGTCTCAGGGAGCGAGGTTGCGTTCCTCGAGCCAGCTCTTCGTGACAGTGGTCTTGATCTGGCCGCCGATGCTCTCTCTGGTGGCGTCGAATCCGTGCCACGCGAACGGGACCTGGACGATGGTGGCGTCCACACCTGCTCGCTGCGCTTCCTCCATCACCTCGTCGTTGCCCTCGGCGGGGATGAAGTCATCCCTCTCGGGTTGCAGCACGAGAGTCGGCGGGGTGGCGTCACCGAGGTAGGTCAGCGGGGAGACGGCGCGAACGCGGTCGGGGACGTCAGAAGGTGCTCCACCGAGGAAGAAGCGTGTGAACTCCTGCGGGTTGAAGCTGGGCAGGGGCGCGGCGCCTTCCTCGTAGGTGTAGTCGATGTTGCTCACGGGGTAGCCGGCCACGACAGCGTCGGGGACGGGCACGTCGCCAAGCTCGGGGCAGGTGGAGGCCGGTGTCCCGGCGGCGGCGGACCAGCCGAGGAGCATCGCCAGGTGCCCGCCGGCGGAGTCGCCCATGACGGTGAGCTTGCTCGTGTCAGCGCCAGCATCCTCAGCCAAGGCGTCCGTCCAGGTCAGGGCGCACGCGAGGTCCGCAGGGGCTTTGTCCCACGTCGCGCTGTCAGCATCCGCGAGACGGTAGTTGACGTTGACGACGTACCAGCCCTCCTCGGCCCACCGCTGGGCCATGCTGTCGGACTCCTCCGCAGTGCCTATGTACCAGCCGCCGCCATGGATGTACATCATCACCGGCGCACCCTGCGGGCCGCCTTCGGGTTCGTAGATCCGTGCTTCCTGAGGTTCCCCGTCGACGGTGACGTAGGTCGTGATCTCGGTCGGGGTCACGGCAGGGTTGGTCATCGACAGCGAACGGGCCAGGTTGACGGATCCGCCGTTGGCCGTCGCGGCGTTCACCAGGGAAGCAGTGATGGCGGTGGAGGCGACGAGCGCTATGGCCACGAGCCCTGAGGCGACGCCTCGGAGCACAGGTCGCCGTCTCACCCGCCACAGCGGGATGCACAGGAGAGCAGCGACGACGCTGACGATCACGAGGTGGGGCCCGAAGCTCGCCCAGGCCATGGTGCCCCCTAACGTGACGATGTTCGTCGCCGCGGGGACGAGGTTCCCGGCAGCGAGCAAGACCACTAACCCACCCAGGACGGCCGCCACTACGGCGGCGAGAGTCGACACCCGTCGGAACCGGGTGGGTCGGTCACTGTCGGTCTGTCCTTCTCGTGACCGCTGGGACTCGGTCGGCTGCTCGTGCATGGTCATGCTGCCCTTCGTCGTGGAGCGTCCCGCTCGAGGAAGAGACTACGTCCAAAATTAGACGGCGTCTAGCCTGTTCCGGTAGACTGGGCCTATGACCTCCTCTCCTGCCCCCCAAGGTCGTCGCGAGATGCTGAAGGCCCGCTCGCGGCGATCGATCCTGGACGCCGCGACGGCCCTGGTCGTCGAACGCGGAGGCCCCGCTTTCACGGTCGAAGAGCTCGCCGAGCGAGCCGACGTCTCCAGAGCGACGGTGTTCAACTACTTCCCCTCGGTCTCTGACGTCCTGGTGACAGCGAGTGTCGAGCAGTTCGAGAACGCCTGGGCGACGTTCGACAAGGCCACGACTGCAGCGCCGGCGACCGACGGGTCCCGCGAAGCCGTGTTCGACGAGGTCTCTCAGTCTCTCCGCGCCACCAACATGCCCGATGTGATCGTGTCCGTCGGAGCGGTCGTCGGGCGAGGCGACCAGGCATCACCTCGTCACGAGGCCCTGCTGCGTCAGGTCATGGACCGAACGTCGCTGCACCTGGCCGAACACGTCTCTACCCGCTACCCGAGCTGGAGCCGCCTCGAAGTCGACCTGCTCGTCGGCTCGCTCATGAGCGGCGTCACCGTCGCCTCGAGCCACTGGCTCATCAACGAAGACGGGGACCTCAGCACAGAGTCCAGAGCCACCTGGGCTCGGATGCTCGACAGCGCCATCGAGGGCTCCCGGTCCGGGTACGGCCACAGCGATCGGCCAGTCTGAGACCCACCACGATGCTGAACAGAGTCGGGCGGGTCTCCGGCAGGGCGACATCCAGGCCGCAAAGCGAGGCCATCGCCCTGGGCCCTGCCGCCAGCGGGCCGCCTCCACAATCGATCCGAACGATGAGGCTCGGGTCGGACGGGTCGGCCTTCTGCGTGCTGTTGACCTTGCGGTCGACGCGGTGCGTGGTGATCGTCGCCGCGACCTGCTCCGACGACGACGCGAGCCGCTCGAGCATGGCGTCTTTGTCGTCGAGCTTGTCGGGTGTCAGCCAGTCGTCCCACAGGTCCGGCAGGAGGAACGTGGGCATGCGGTCGTGGATCTCCCCGGAGGCGTCGCGGGCCTCGCGGGTGTCGTGTACGACAGCGCCCACTCCCCCGACACCTCGTCCTTGCGCGCGGCGTAGAGGCCGGCTGCGGCGAGCGGCCCTGGGCCGTGGATGTAGTGCGGTTGCTTCCCGCTCGGGGTCGTCTCCCACTCGTAGTAACCCGTCATGGGCACCAGGCACCGCTGAGAGGCGAACGACGAGCGGAACATACCTGAGGTCGCAGCGGTCTCGATCCTCGCGTTGATCGGGCGAGGGCCGGACTCCTTGGCCCAGCCTGGCCGCAGACCCCATCGGGCCTCGTCGACGTCGCGGTGGAGCTCGCCCTCGTCGAGCCACTCTCGGACGATCGGCGCGCGGGTGCTCGGCGCGATGGAGTACCGCCCGGCCCAGTCGTAGGCCGTGCCGGGCTTGGCGTCGAAGAACGCCATGAGGTCGTCGATCGCGATATCAGACGCGTACCTGCCGCACATGTCCATGAGCGTGCCATGCGCCTGCGGAGACTGCTCACGAAGCGCACCGCCTGCGCTCCTGGCCGGCCACGCGGGGCCGGGTCAGCCGAGAGTGTCCGACGCACGACGCCGGTTCCGGCGGCACCCTGTCACTCAGATGCCGCGTTGAGGAGCGAACGCCCAACCCTGGTCAGCAGATCGCGAAGTTGATGTTGCTCAGCCTGGCTTAGCGCACTGGTGGTCACCGACTCGAGCTGCTGCCATACGGAGCCGACCGGGCCCTCCAGGGCCCGTCCCGCGTCCGTCAGGGAGACCAGCACGACTCGTCGGTCAGACGTTGAGCGCTCCCGCGCGATGAAACCAGCCTGCTCGAGACGGGAGAGCATCTTGGCTGCCGTCGGGGGCTCGATCATCAGCTGACGCGTCAGGTCCGCCTGGGCTTGTGGCGAATCGCCCCAGAGAAGCATCAGGACGAACTGCTGGCCGGCCGAGAGCCCGAGGTCGTGCAGGAGCGACCCTGCGAGCTTGCGGTGGACCTTCGAGACCGCCGGGATCAACGAGCTGATCTGCTCGCGGTCGAGCCCGAACGGCTCGGGAGGGTGGTCGTGGGTGGGCATCGCGCTCCTGGGGAATAATCCTTAGCCGGCTAATGGTTGCAGAGGTGACCGACTACGAAGGAGTCAACCATGACCGCACGACACACCACCACGATCGCCGTCTTCGCAGCAACTGGGAGCCAGGGAGGTGCGGTCACCGACGCCCTCTTGGCGTCTGGCGCACAGGTCCGCGCTCTGCTGCGCACCACGGACTCTGACGCCGCCCGCGCACTGGCCGCGCGTGGCGTCGATCTCATCCAGATCAACCTCGACGACCCTCAGACCGTGGTCGACGCCCTGACAGGCGTCGACGGATTCTGGTTCATGACCACTCCCCCCGGTGGGATGCAGAACCCTGACACGGCTGGTGAGACTGCGCAGGGGACCACGCTGGCAGATGCCGCTGCCGCCGCGCAGGTCCCCCACGTGGTGTTCAGCTCTGTGGGAGGGGCCGAGCGCAGCTCGGCAGTTCCCCACTTCGAGTCGAAGTACCTGGTCGAGAAGCACCTGGCGACTCTCGGGGTGAGGACGACAGTCGTGCGTCCGGTCTTCTTCATGGAGAACTTCCGCTGGATGGCACCGGTGGTCGAGGACGGCACACTCGTCATGCGCCTGCCGATCCCCGACGAGACTTCGCTCCAGGTGATCGCCGTGCGCGACGTCGGCGCTATCGCGGCGAAGGCTCTGCTGTCCACAGACGTGGTTCCCGAGGTCATCGAGATCGCTGGCGACGAGCTCACCGGCAGCCAGATCGCAGCCGTGTACGGCGAGACATCCAAGCTGCCGGCACGTTTCGAGCCGCTGCCGCTGTCCGTCCTGGACGGCCAGGACGACATGCAGAAGATGTTCGCGTGGTTCGCCCAGACTCCCGCCTACCAGGCCGACCTGACCCAGGTGCGCACCATCCACCCCGAGGTGCGGACATTGAAGACGTGGGTCGAGGCCGAGAACACTCCCGTGATCTGAGAGCGGTCCTGAACCACGGGGCGTCCGCGTCTGCGGAGCGGCCCTCTCCCCCACCACCTTGCACAAGGAGCACCCCCATGAGAGCAGTGCAGTTCTCCACCTACGGCGGACCTGACGTCCTCGAGATGGTCGACACCGAGCCCCCGCACGCGGGCCCCGGTGAGATCGTCGTCGAGGTCATCAGCGCCGGCATCAACCAGATCGACGCGAAGATCCGCTCGGGGGCCATGGCCTCGACCCGTCCGACGCCCCTGCCGGCCGGGACCGGCGTCGATGCCGCGGGCACCGTCGTCGAGACCGGAGAGGGCATCACGGACGTCTCCCCGGGTGACGTCGTGTTCGGCACCGGACGCAACACGTTGGCCGAGCGAGCGGTCCTGACCCGGTGGGCTCTCGTGCCCGAGGGTGTCGAGGCTGTCGAGGCCGGCGGCTGGGGGGTGCCCGTCGAGACCGCCAGCCGCCTCCTGGCCGCACTGGGCCTCGACCAGGGCACGCTGCTGGTCAGCGGTGCGTCAGGTGGGGTCGGGACCGCCGTGATCCAGCTGGCCGTGGCGCGCGGGCTGAGGGTCATCGGCACCGCCAGCGAGAAGAACCACGCCTACCTCGCCGAGCTCGGCGCAGTCCCGGTCGCCTACGGCCCAGGTCTATCAGAGCGCGTCAAGGGCGTCGCACCGGGTGGTGTCGATGGTGCGCTCGACATCTCCGGTGCCGGTGTCATCGGGGATCTCATCGCGATCACGGCTGACCCCTCGCGAGTGATCACGATCGCCGACCCCACGGCCGAGAGTTTCGGAGCACGGTTCTCGCGGGGAGGAGCGCGCCCCGGAGGACCCGGGGCAGCATTCTCGGAGGCGCTGAGCCTGCCGCGCTTCACCCTGCCGATCGAGCACACGTTCCCGCTCGAGGAGGCTGGCGACGCACACCGCCGCGCCGAGGACGGTCACACCGTCGGCAAGCTCGTCGTGATCCCCTGACACTTCCCGGTGCCGGTGGCGGCAGATCGCCTGTCGCCACCGGCACGGGCGAGGACGGGCCGATCGCCGCGCTGCGCCAAGGGCAACACCGTCACTCCTCAGAGGCGCTGCGCGAGGCAAGCACCCGCAGGATCTCGGGATTGACCACCTCGAGCACCTTCGAGACAAGATCGCCGAGCTCAAGCATCTTCTCCGCACCCAGAGGGTCGACCACCAGCTTGCGGACGGTGCGCACATGCCCCGGCGCCGCGGCGACGACCAGCTCCATCCCGGCGTCGGTGAGGAGCACCTGCGTCTGGCGGCCGTCATCGGGGAAAGGGCGACGGACCACCCACCCGCGACCCTCCATGCGAGTCAGTGCATGAGAGAGCCGTGAGATCGAACCGGCGACGAACGCGGCGAGATCACTCATCAGCGCAGCCCGCCCCGAAGACTCAGACAGCCCAGCCATCACCATGTAGTCGAAGCTGTTGACCCCGTTGTCCCGCTTGAGCTGCGCGTTCAACGCCGGCGGGAGCGCCTCCATCAGCGCCGAGAGCGCCAGCCACGAGCGGATCTCGCCCGCCGAGAGCCACGGCACGTCTGTCAGGTCGTCACGGTCATCATCCATGGCACGACCCTACCCGTTTCTTGAAGTTTCAACTCGGACGGTCTAAAGTCGACTCATCAGTTGAAACTTCAAGTTAGGAATGTCATGAACATCGCCCTCTGGGTCCTCACCAGCCTGCTGGCCGTCGCCTTCCTCGCCTCCGGTCTGTCGAAGATCGTCGGGCAGCGCGAGGCCATGATCGCCAAGACCCCCTACGTCGAGGACTTCCCCCAGGGCGCCGTCCGGCTCATCGGAGCCGTCGAGGTGCTCGGCGCTCTCGGCCTCGTGCTGCCCGCGATCTTCGACGTCGCCACGACGCTCGTGCCCCTGGCAGCGATCGGGCTCGCCGCCATCATGATCGGCGCCGTCGTGGTCCACCTGCGCCGCGGCGAGGGCCTCGCCGCGGCAGCGCCGGCCCTCGTGCTCGCCGTGCTGTCCGCTCTCGTCGCCTGGGGCCGCCTCGGCTCCTGGGCCTTCTGAGACGAGGCGCGTGATGACCGACGTGATCTTCGGCCTCGACACCTTCGGCGACGTCCCCACCGACGACTCCGGCGCATTCGTCAGCCACGCCCGGTCGATCCGCCAGGTGGTCGACGAAGCAGTGCTCGCCGACAGCCTCGGCGTCGACGTCTTCGCCCTCGGCGAGCACCACCGCCCCGAGTACTCCGTGTCATCACCCGAGACGGTTCTCGCCGGCATCGCGACACGCACCTCACGGATCCGCCTCGGCTCTGGCGTCACCGTGCTCAGCTCGGACGACCCCGTCCGGGTGTTCCAGCGCTTCGCGACCCTCGACGCCCTCTCCGATGGGCGCGCCGAGGTGATCCTGGGGCGCGGCTCGTTCACCGAGTCCTTCCCGCTGTTCGGGTACGACCTCGCCGACTACGACGTCCTCTTCGAGGAGAAGCTCGGGCTGTTCTCCCAGCTGCTCGACGAGCGGCCGGTCACGTGGAGCGGGACCACCCGGGCTCCGCTCGTCGAGGCCGACGTGTTCCCCAAGACCGAGCACGGCCTCACCACCTGGGTCGGGGTCGGAGGCTCACCGCAGTCGGTCGTCAGGACCGCGAAGCACGGCCTGCCCCTCATGCTCGCGATCATCGGCGGCCAGCCTGAGCGCTTCGCGCCCTACATCGACCTGTACCGCCGCGCGGCCGACCAGCTCGGCACCACGGCGCACCCCGTGGGCATGCACTCCCCAGGCTTCGTCGCCGACACCGACGAGGAGGCCAAGGAGCTGTTCTGGCCCCACTACAGGATCGTCCGTGATCGCATCGGTGCCCTGCGCGGGTGGCCACCTGTGCGCCGAGAAGAGTTCGAGGCCGAGACCACCACCGGGTCGATGTACGTCGGCTCCCCCGAGACCGTGGCCCGGCGGGTCGCCCGGGCGATCTCGGTGACCGGCGTCGGCCGCTTCGACCTCATCTACACCGCAGGAGGCCAGTCGACCAGCGCACGCCTCAAGGCTGTCGAGCTCTACGGCAACCAGGTGATCCCGATGGTCCGTGACCTCCTGACCTCAGCCCCTGCTCTCACCGGGCACCGGTCATGACGACACACCTGGGCGTCCTCGGCGCCGGCAAGCTCGGCACCGTGCTCGCGCGCCTCGCGCTGGCCGCGGGGCACACCGTGATGATCGCGGGTTCGGGCGACCCAGAGAAGATCCGCCTGGTCGTCGACGTCCTCGCCCCCGGGGCACTAGCCGTCACCGCCGAGGAAGCCGCCCGCAGCAGCGACGTCGTCGTGCTCGCGCTGCCCCTCGGTGCGCTCGGCTCGGTCCCCCGCGAGGCGCTCCTCGGCAAGACCGTCGTCGACGCCATGAACTACTGGTGGGAGATCGACGGGGACCGGCCCGACCTGACCGACGACCGTGTCTCCACCAGCGAGGTCGTCCAGGCTCACCTGCCCGGCTCGATCGTCGTCAAGGCCCTCAACCACATGGGCTACCACGACCTCGACGAAGGACCCCGGCCCCTCGGGGCCCCGGGCCGCCGGGCGATCGCTGTGGCAGGCGACGACCCAGAAGCCGTGGCGCGGGTGAGTGACCTCGTCGACTCGCTCGGCTTCGACGCCGTCCGGGCCGGCTCGCTGCACGAGAGCATCGTCCTCCAGCCGCACGCCCCTGCCTTCGGCGCTAACGTCTCCGCGGACGAGCTCGCAGCAATCGTCGCGGAGTTCCCTGTCACCTCCCGCGGCGAGCAGGTGAGGACGGCTCGCGCCCTCTAGCAACCTTGGCGCTCATCAGGTGATGGGCTCTTCGCGGATCCTCGACGTCTGTCTCGCGATCGTTCAGCTGGCGGCGTCGAGGCCAGGGTCGCGGAGGTGCCTCTCGCAGAGAGCGAGGACGTTTCCTGAAGGGTCGGCGAACCACGCGAACCAGGGGCCGTTGGTGCGGTAGATCCCGTCGGGGTCGGTCTGGACGGCGGTCCCTTCGTATCGCTCGAAGGAGACGCCGCGTCCGGTGAGCTCTGAGACCGAGGCCGGCAGGTCGGCAACGACGATGTTGAGGATGGTGAAGGACGCTGGTCGGTGGCTCGGGGACGGGTACGCGACGGCCTGCCCGCCGCCTGGCAGGTGGATGGTGAGCATCGCGTCGCGGTCTTCGACCTCGAGCCCGAGGACGTCGCGGTAGAAGGTCCGGGTCGACTCGAGGTCGGTGATGGTGAAGGAGCTGTAGGAGTCGGTGGCGGTGTGGGTCATCGTCGGTTCTCTCGGTCGTCGTGGGTTCTGGGGTTGCCGGGCGCTTCTCGCAGCTGCTTCCAGTGGTTGAGCCGGTCGGTGATGGATCTTTCGTAGCCGTTGGTGGTCGGCTCGTAGAAGGTCTGACGGCCCATGGAGTCGGGGAAGTAGTTCGCTCCGGAGAACCCGGTCTCGGTGTCGGGGTCGTACTGGTAGCCCTGGCCGTAGCCGAGGTCTTTCATGAGGCGGGTCGGGGCATTGAGGATGTGCGCGGGCGGCATGAGCGACCCGGTCTTGCGCGCTGCGGCCGCGGCTCTGGTGAAGCCGCGGTAGACGCCGATCGACTTCGGTGCCGTGGCCAGGTAGACCACCGCCTGGGCGATGGCGAGCTCACCTTCGGGTGAGCCGAGTCGGTCGTAGACGTCCCACGCGGCCAGTGCCTGCTGGACAGCGCCCGGGTCGGCCATGCCGATGTCCTCGGTGGCGAACCGGGTGATGCGCCGGGCGATGAACAGCGGGTCTTCTCCGCCGTGAAGCATCCGTGCCAACCAGTACAGGGCTGCGTCGGGGTCAGAGCCCCGCATCGCCTTGTGGAGCGCGGAGATGAGGTTGTAGTGGCCCTCCTGCGACTTGTCGTAGAGGGGCGCCCTTTTCTGCACGGCGGCGGCCAGCGCCGCGGTGTCGACAGGGGCGGGCAGGGCGCGGACCTGCTCGATCATGTTCAGCAGGTACCGCCCGTCACCGTCGGCCATGGCGATGAGAGCTCCGCGCGCGTCCGGGTCGAGGGGCAGCGGTGATCCCAGGAGGGATTCGGCTCGGTCGACGAGGGTGGCCAGCGCGGCGGTGTCGAGGCGTTCGAGGACGAACACCTGACAGCGCGAGAGCAGTGCCCCGTTGAGCTCGAAGCTGGGGTTCTCGGTGGTTGCGCCCACGAGGACGATCGTGCCGTCTTCGACGTAGGGCAGGAAAGAGTCCTGCTGGGCGCGGTTGAAGCGGTGGATCTCGTCGACGAAAAGCAACGTGCCTTGCCCGACCTCTCGGCGCCGCTGAGCGGCTTGGAAGACCTTCCGCAGGTCCGCGACCCCAGAGAACGTGGCCGAGAGCGGCTCGAAGGCGAGGTCGGTCTGTTCTGCCAGGAGCCGGGCGATGGTGGTCTTGCCGCACCCAGGTGGCCCCCACAGGATCATCGAGACCAACCGCTGCGTGCTGATCATCCGCCCGATCGGGGCGTCGGCGGTGAGGAGGTGGCCTTGACCCACGACGTCGGCGATGGTCAGCGGACGGAGCCGATCGGCCAGTGGCCGCGACGTGTCGTCGACCTCGAACAGCGATGCTTGCTGGTCGCTCACGAGGGGTCTTCGTGGGGGTGACCCGCGACGAGCTCGTAGGAACCGTGCACCAGGTCCTCCACGACCTTCTTCGTGATGCCCTCGCCGGCCCCGACCGAGATCCAGTGCCGCTTGTCGAGGTAGTGGCCCGGCGTGATGGACTCGTGGTCACGGCGAAGCGCGTCGCCGTGACCAGGATCTGTCTTCACGGTGATGATCTGCAGGTCCGGGTCGTCCTGTGTGACGATGAGGAACACCTTCTGCCCCACCTTCCACACCTCGAGGTGCGGGGTGAACGGATGGCCGTGACCGACGTCTTCGAGCGAGGTCGCCACGTCGCGGGCGACCTGCTGGAGCCGCTCTCCCGAGAGCGTCACGGTGCACCGATCCCAGACGTCGTCACCATCGGTCGCTGGTTCCGGGGCGCGATCGGCTCACCACCACGCTGCCAGGATGCCTCGTCTTGCATGTGTCCTCCACGATCGACCGTACGGATGATCAAGTGCGTACGAGAGTACTTACTGCCCCCGACACGGGGCCCGGTGTCGATCAGGTTGCGCGCCCTCGCCCGCGGTCTGCGGGCCGCAGGTCATGAGTCGGAGGCGAAGGTCTTCGGGTCGACGGGTTGGTCCTTCTTGGGCAGGTTCTCGACGATCAGCAGGTAGGACTCGGTGACGAGGTCGTCGACGAAGCTCGCCTTGAGATCGCCGTCGGGGTGCAGGGTGATCCAGTGCTGCTTGTTCATGTGGTAGCCGGGGGTGATGTCCTCGTGCGACTCTCGCAGGCTCTTGCCGTCGGCAGGGGCCGCCTTGAGGATGACGATCGGCTCACCGGTCACGGCGGTCTGGAGCATGAAGACCTTGCCCCTGACCTTGTACACATCCCAGTCCTCGCCGAACGGGTGAGTCAGCTCAGCGCCGGGCAGCTCGTCGGCTCGCTCGGCTGCTCGCTTCTGCAGTTGCTTGTCGTGCATCTCAGGATCCCTCTCGAATCAACAGTGCGTACACTTGTGCACACTACCGTCGGGTGTCGCCAGCTGTACAGGCGACTCCAGGAGAGAAGGAGAGAGCATGCGTAAAGGCGTCGCGAACGACCCGCTCCGCAAAGACAAGATCGCCCAGGCCGCCCTGGACGTCCTGGCTGAGCGCGGGGTCCGCGGAACCACGCACCGCTCGATCGCCGACCGAGCGGGAGTGCCGTTGGGGTCCGTGACGTACTACTACGCCACTCTCGAGGATCTGCTGGTCGCCGCCTTCGAGCTCATGGCCCGCCAGATGGACCCGCGGTACGGAGCGGCGATCAGGGCCGCGGCCAACCAGGGCGAAGCGCGCGAGGTCGTCGTCGATGCGATCTGCGGCTCACGACGGGCCACCGACCGCGAGCTGCGACTGCACCGAGAGATGTACGCCTACGGCTCCACCAGTCCTCGGGTCCACGGGATGGTCCGTAGTTTCGAAGCCCAGGCGATCGAGGCACTCATGACCCACTTCCCCGAGCCGGCAGCACGCGCCATCGACGCTCTCGTCGAGGGGTGGTGGATCTACCAGTCCTGGACTCCCACCCCGCTCGACACCGAGATGGTGCGCCGAGCAGTCGACGCCCTGGCCGATGCCTTCGACGCCTGACCGCCTACCCGTAGCTCCCAGATCCAAGGAGAGAGTCATGACTGCCACCATGCGAGCGATCCGGCTGACCGGCCCGGTAGAGCCCGAAGAGCTCACGACCTCACAGGTCCCGCTGCCCGAGGTCAGGCCCGGGTGGGTGCGCATCAAGGTCAGAGCCTTCGGCGTTAACGAGTCTGAGGTCACCAGCCGCAAGGGCGAGTCCGACGCCGACTTCAGCTACCCGCGCATCCTGGGGATCGAGGCCGCCGGGATCGTTGACGCCGTGGCCCCGGGCAGCAGGTTGACCCCGGGCCAGCAGGTCGTGACGATGATGGGCGGGATGGGCCGCTCGATCGATGGTAGCTACGCCGACTACACCCTGGTCGGCGAAGAGCACGTCATCGCGCTGACCTCGGACCTGCCCTGGGCCACGATCGGCGCGCTGCCGGAGATGTTCCAGACCGCCTATGGCTCTCTGACCGCTGGGCTCGACCTGCAGGCAGGGCAGAGCGTGCTCGTCCGAGGCGGCACGTCCACGGTCGGTCTCTCGGCGATCGCCATCGCCCACGACCTCGGCGCGTACGTCATCGCCACCACCCGTAACCCCGACCGAGGCGACCTCCTGCGCCATCACGGCGCCGACGAGGTCGTCATCGACGACGGCACGATCGCCGACACGGTCCGCGAGCAGCACCCGGAAGGACTGGACGCGGCCCTCGAGCTCGTCGGCCTCGACGTCCTGCCCGATACCCTGGGCACCCTGCGCCCCCGCGGGACCGGGTGCTTCACCGGCGCACTCTCTGGCACCTGGATGCTCGAGAACATCTCCCCGTTCGCTCTCATCCCCCCGGGGGTGCACCTGACCACCTACGCCGGGCAAGCCTCAGACCTGCCCGAGGACGCCCTCGCGCACCTGCTCGAGGCCATCAGAGCAGGTCGCATCACTCCTCACATCGCCGCCATCTACCGCGGGCTCGACCTCGTCGGCGAAGCCCACCGCGCCCTCGAGCAGGGCCACACCCCCGGCAAGCACGTCGTCGTCCTCGACTAGACGCCCACAACCGCTGCGGCAACCGATGCCGCTCACACATCGCCATCGGACACATCGACGGCTTCGATACTGAGCGCTCTTTGATGCCGCCGACAGCGCGTCGCTGCAGTTCTTTTCCGACGCGCTCGGGCGGGCACTTCTCCGCCCATCAGCACAACGTCCACTTGAGCTGGACACCCTCCCAACCGTGAGGACCTGATGCACCGTCTCCACAGCACCATCTGCTCGGCAGTACAGTCAGGCGACTCTGAGCAGTCGATGAGCACCCTCGACGCGTCCAACGCGGCGACCAGCTCGGAGGCGGTAGACCCGCGCGCTCTGACGTGACTGCACCCAGAGCACGAACGGGTCCCGTGACTTGGGCCACAGTGCCGCTTTACCAGTTCCGTCCGCCGGTGGGGACTCCGTACGGCCTCGAGGTCACCACACTCGAAGAGTTCTTCGAACGGCACGACCCTTGGCCGTGGGACCCGGGTCGTCCTGGGCGAGCCACTTTCCACTACCTGACCCTGATCACCGAAGGTCAGCTCCGTCACGATGTCGACCACGTCACCCAGACTGCCGACGTCGGGCAATGGCTCTGGGTGCGGCCCGGACATGCGCAAGGATGGCACCGTCCGGGAACGGCCAACGGGCCCTTCATCCTGTTCGAGGCCGACGTCCTGTCCTCTCATGCTGCGAAGGTGATCGCTCCGGCGCTGACCCACGACGCGCCGTCGGTGCTCACACCGCACGTCGATGACGCTGCCTGGCTACACCAGACAGCGCTCCAGCTGCTCGACGAGCAACGAGCTCTGGGCAGGCGACCCCTCGGGATGCACCACGCACTGCGTCGAAGTCTCCTCGAAGCTCTCCTCGTCCGCCTTGCCAGCGCACCCGAGGTAGCTGCCAGCAACGATGGTGGCGACACCTATGCGCGCTTCACGGACATCCTCGAACTGCGCTTCCGCGAGCTGCACCACGCAGACGAGTACGCCCGGCTGCTCGGCAGGTCGGTCCGCACTCTCAGCCGGGCAGCACGCGCCGCTACCGGCAAGGGGACCCGTGAACTCATCGACGAGCGACGGCTCCTCGAGGCCGAGCGCCTTCTCGCCGTCGATGGGTGGAACGCACGGACGGTCGCGGCGCACCTCGGCTTCACAGACACCGCGAACTTCGGGCGTTTCTTCCGCGCACACACCGGGCTCACCCCCGCCACCTTCGCCGCTAGAACGCGCGCCGGCGAAGCCTGAGCGCAGCTGACCGGCAGCGCTGCCGACCGCTGCCGACCCGGTCAGACAGGTCCTGCCTGACCGGGTCGACCACCCCTACTTCGAAGCGCTGCTCTGCAGCCAGGACTCGCGGAGCGTGGGGATGCTCTCGGGGGCCCAGGCGTTGCGCAGCGACAGGTGTCCGTGAGTCATCAGCCACGAGTCACCGGACTTGCGGAAGGTGAGCGTCATGTTCCACGACAAGAACAGCTTCTCGTCACCGTTCTCGTCCTGCTGGTAGGTGTTGAAGGTGAAGACCAGCAGGCCCTCATCGGTGCCGATGGAGCGGGCGTGCTCGTTCAGGTACTCCTGCCGAGTGATGCCCGCTGGAGCGTAGATGCGCTGGAAATGCTCGCGCACAGCATCTCGGCCGACCAGAAGGTCCTCGGCGAGCGGGTCGACGTAGGTGACGTCGTCAGCCAGGGCGTCCATGTATCCGGTCGGGTCCCCAGAGCTCCATCGCCACTGGATCGACCTCTCGAACTCGACGAGCGCTGCAAGTTCTTCGGGGGTCATGATGATCTTCCTTCTGATAGCAAAACAATGTGAACGACCGCGAGCAACGGTCGCGTCCAGTGTGGAGAGAGCGCACAGGCAGACGCCGCGGGACTCCTCACGCACCGTTGTCGATGACAGCAGCGAGCATGGCCGGCGTCGCCGCACACCGCTTCGTCCCTGTTCTAGCTTTCCCTCAGGAAGCGATGTTCTCCGTGACGGTCTGGGAGAAGGCCCAGTTGGAGTGCACGATGCGCCAGTCGCCGTCGATGAGGCGGTAGCCGTGAGTGGCGTTCCATGCGCGGAGCTGGACCTCGTCGCCGTGGTCGTCCAAGACGTAGGTGTCGAGGTTGTAGCTCAGGACGGCGAAGTCCTCGCTGTCGCTGACGTGCACCGTGGGATTGAGGTACTCGCTGCGCACGATGTGGGGGTTGGTGTAGATGGAGTCGATCCAGGCGATGACGTTGTCGCGCCCGACCAGGACGTGCTCAAGGACGGGGTCGAAGTAGCTGACCTCATCGGCGAAGTTATCGAGGTATCCGCGGTTGTCTCCTGCGCTCCACCGCTCGTTGAACGACTTCTCAAGCTCGATGATCGCGGTACGGATCTCTTCCTTGGCGGTACTCATAGCTCACTCCTCATCTGTGCTGGACGGCCGGCTGCATGGCTTGACGCGCCAGCCTCGTCCTTCAATCTTGGAGGCGCTTCGAGAGACGAAACCACTCGCGAGCGGACATTCGGTGGTCAATCCCGGACGCCCCTCTGGGGGCCACCGATCCAGCAGCTCAGCTCGCCAGTCGACATGCGGCCGGGCCTTCGTCAGCCCTGGCCGAGATACTCCGTCGTGGCCGCGATCTGCTTCCACGGCAGAGTTCACTCAGGCGGTCAGGGCGGTGATCTGGTCGGGGCGGAAGCCGGACCAGTGGGTGTCGCCGGTGATGACGACGGGGGCCTGGAGGTAGCCGAGGGATCGCACGAGCTCGAGGGCGGTGGGGTCCTGCGTGAGGTCGACGACGTCGTAGGCGATGCCGTGCTTGTCGAGAGCCCGGTAGGTCGCGTCGCACTGCACGCAGGCGGGCTTGGAGTAGACAGTGGCGGGGCTGGTGTTCATGGGGTCCTCCTGCGGGTGTCGGTCAGGTGATGGGATCGTCCTGATAGCGGAGCCAGTGCCGTTTGAGCGCCTGGAGTGCAACCCGTAGGGCGGTGGAGGAGAGAGTTTCATGGTCGATGTCAGGAGCGAAGCGACGCGGCCGTGAAAGTCTCGCCAGGAACCGGCAGTGCAGCTGCTTGCGCGTAGGGCGCGGCGGCAATGATGGAGCGGCAGGAACGATCCTCGCCTCTCTGGGAAACCGCGGTCGCACAGCGGTCTCCATCAGCTCGTCGACGCGCAGCGGCGGCGAGCCGGCTTCTCAGGACTCTGCCCTGGGTACCTGAGTAGGGTGTTACGCTCGCGCGCTCTGGGTGGGACTGTTGAAGCATGACAACGATCACGATCAGCTCGAATGACGCCCACGATCACGTCGACCTGCTGCGTGCCTTCGCGCTGACGCTCAAGCACCCCGACTTCCCCGACTCGATCGCTCTCACCCTGGCCGACACCCTCGGTGACGTCGGCGGCGCTCGCTACGCAGTCATGCCCAACGGTCACCAGATGGGTGCCGGCTTCGTCGCTTGGAAGTGTGGCGAGCTCGCCTCGAGCATGGAGTCCTCGATCGAGACCGCCGCCCGCTGACCCTGGTTCCACTCGTACACTTGTTCGATGACTGACGGCCGGCTGTTCATCGCTCCACGCAACGCTCTGGCGGCTCCGCCCGAGCGTGCGGTGCGCCGGTGGCCGGGGTCTCACGAGATCCCGGTGCTGGTGCGCCTGATCTGGTCGACGTCAACGCAGGTCGTCCCGGGTGTGGTCGTGCGCACCGCGCGCGATCGCGTGCTGGTGCGCTGGCACCCCAGCGCCCAGGAGGCTCGGACGCGGATGACGTGGCTCTCGCGTGAGGACGTACGCACCGAGCTACGCCACCCCGGCGTGGGTGAGCCTTGGCCCTCGACGTGAGGGCCGTGCACGGGCGGTAGCCGGTGTGCGGGCTACTTGTGGGTCCCGTCGTGCCCCTGTGGGCGGGTGGAGCCGCGAAGCGTCGGAGCTCGGGCCGTCCACAGGTGTGCGAGGGGCGTCCCAGGGTGACCACGGTCGGGGGAGCGCGAGGGGGTGCGTCCCCCTCGCGAGTCGCGCCGGCGAGGCGCGGTGACGACGACGCCCCTCCCGGGTCTGCCGCAGGGGGCAGGGCATTCCTGGGAGGGGCGTCGGGGTCCGACGCTAGCGCACGGGCGCGGTTCATGGGGTTACTTCACCCCGGCCTGTTGCCCGTTCATCGCCCGGGAGATCGCCCGTAGGTCTCCCACGGCCAGGCACTCCGGGCACGTGGTCTCGGTGGTGGTGGTCGTCATGCGGCGGGCGCGGTCACCGCGTCGGCGCCGGCAGAGGGCGATGAGGTCTTCTCCGCAGGCGATCGACATGTTCGGCAGGATGCAGTGCACGGCCGGGGCCGCGGTGGCCCGCTCGACCTCCGCGAGGAAGTCGAGCAGGTCGGGGCTGTCTGCGATCGCGCGCGGGCTCATCGGTCCACCTGGTCGTAGTCGGCCGGGCCGTTGTCGCGGGAGAACGCGAAGCCCAGGCCGCCGAGGTCGTAGTGCCCGCCGGGGGTGGGTGTCAGGTGATCGTCGGCCTGGTTGCCCTCGAGATCGCCCACGACGAGGGTCTGGCCCTCGAACGTCATGGTCGCCAGCGCCGCCTCCTCGTCCATGAAATCAGCAACGGCCGCGGCGATCGCCCGCGTGACGATCGGTGTCACGAACCCGTTCCAGGGGGCGCCGGTGGCCACGGCGGGGAAGACACGGCCGCCGAACTCGAAGAACAGGCCGCTGCCGCAGCACGGGCAGCAGTCGATGCAGGTGTCACGGGCGTTGGGGCAGGTGATCCACTCCCCCGCGTCGTCGGGGGTCATCGCCCCGGTGCAGTCGTCGCAGAACGTCTGGGTGCCGGTGTCCTGGATCTCGGTCGTGATGTTCATGGGGTGCTCCTCGCGGGTTGGTCCTCGCCGGTTCGGTCGGCCGGTGAGTGCCCTGTTCTTCGGGCCTCACCGGTACGCACGAGGTACCCCCCGGAGCGAGGGCCCCCAGAGCCACCCGACCACCGCCGGCACTTCGAGCTCGGGTCTTGGTCCTTGGTGCGGAGCACCGTCCCCGGCCGACTCCCCTACTGCCGGCGGTGGTCGGGTTGTCTGGGGTGCGCAGGGGTGTACCGGCCTGGTGAGACGCCGATCGGAGACGACCAGGGGCATGTTGGGGCGCCGAGCAGGTAGAGGGCGCCGCCAGGCGCTCGGGTTGTGGCGCTGCGCCCCGGGCGCAGCGCCACCTCGCGGTCAGAGTGCGGTGAAGACGCGCTCGGGGGCGGCGGCCAGGTAGAACAGCGCTCCGGCGCGATCGTCGTCCAGCCTGGGCCAGTCCGCGGGGATGGGGTCGCCGTAAAACCACGCGGCCCCGACGGGACATCCTGCACCAGCAGAGCCAGACCCGGTGTCCGGCAGTCCTCACTGCACAGCGTCGAAGCGCTCCTGGTGGGTCGTGACCTCGTCGCGGTGAGTCTCCGTCCAGCACTTGAGGTGACGCACGGTCTGGTGGTGGGAGGAGCCGAGGCGCAGTCCATCGCGCCCATCGTGTCCGTGCAGAACATGGACAACCTGGCTCACCGTGGCGACGACGCCCTCATCGACCGGTTGGCCGACGAGGGCGTGGCCTACACTCCGTTCTTCCCGCTGGGTGGGTTCACGCCGCTGCAGTCCGACGTGCTCTCGACGGTCGCCGCACGGCTCGAGGCCACGCCGATGGCCGTCGCGCTGGCCTGGCTCCTGCGACGCTCACCGAACTTCCTGCTGATGCCGGGGACCTCATCGGTCGCGCACCCCCGGGAGAACATCGCCGGTGCCGACCTGCGGCGCTCGGCCGCTGGCATCGCGGAGCTCGACAGCATCGCCGGCTGACCGTGGGTGCACCTGGTGCTGCACACCTGCGCCCGGTGCATCCGCGCCCAGACGGCCGGTGAGGAACCGGAAGCTGACGTCCCAGACGTACTCGAGCGGTCCCCTGGGGAAGAACCGCAGCCAGACCTTGGCGAAGAGGATCACCAGGGCGCCGATCACGAGGAACATGAGGATGGCGTAGACGCGCAGGACGTCGAACTGCACGACGAAGATGTAGTTCAGCACTCCGTCGAGGAAGAGCAGGCCGGCACGGACGAGATAGGTGCCGGCCAGCGGAGACCACGCCTCGACGCCGCCTGCCGCTGGATCTCGAGACCGATCCCGAACATGATGGTGAGCAGCCCGAGGAACTTGCCCGCCGACGTCCACGAGAGCAGCTCGGCCCACCGGACGTCGATGACACGCTCGCCGAAGGAAGCCTGGAACGACCAGATGTTGCTGGCCAGCGTGCCCAGGATGGCAAGTCCACGGATGACGTCGAGCGAGGCGATGCGAGGTCTCTTCGAGACGTCGACGGGTTGAGGGAGATGGCGTGACAGGTGTGCTCATGCCCCCGAGTCCATCGTGAGGCGTGTTGCCAGGACGTCTGTGATTCTTCATATGCAGGCGAGACGTCCGCGAACCCGCACCCGGGCCCGCCTCTCAGGCCGGGCCGAAGACCTCGATCTGCGACAGCTCGACCTCGGAGAGCGCGGTGAGGCGCACGGCGACGACTACCTCTCCCCCGCCCTCCGCGGCTCGCGTGCGGAACGGACGCGTCTGGCAGGCGAGGTCGAAGGTCTCCTCCCGCACGTCGAGCGGCACGACCGTGCCATCTGCTGTGACGCCCTCGAGCCGCCAGGCGGCGTCGACGGGGTCGGGGACGGCCGGGAGACCAGCGGGATCCCCCGCGAGCGTCACCGTGTAGAGCGAGACCACCGCGGGCTCGAAGAGCGCGAGCTCGACGTGCTCACCCGGAGCGAGGACGACGACGGTGTCACCACGGTCGTCGGTGACACCTCCCGCCTCGACGACGAGCAGGTCGCGCAGCGGCGAGCGGAAGCCCAGCTCGGTGCTGATCGACGTGGGTCGACTGTCGCGAGCCCAGCCCGTCGGCTCGTCCGACAGCACGAAGGCGATGTGCCGTGCCGAGGCGAGGACGTCCGCCGGCACCGCGACGCGCTCCCAGACCTCCCCGTCGACCCGGACCTCGCGGACGTACGGCGCGCCCGGGTTCTCCGCGGTGATCTCAAGGGGGTGGTCGCGGCCCTGCGGGTGGAGCGTCACGTGCGGCAGCAGCGGCGGGGTGAGCACCATCTCCCCGGTCCCCGGCACCAGCGGGTAGAGCCCGAGCACCGCGAAGAGATACCACGCGGACATCTCCCCGTTGTCCTCGTCCCCCGGGTAGCCCTGGCCGATGTCGGAACCGACGAACAACCTGTCGCGCGCTTCGACGACCACCCGGTGCGCGTCGTCGTGGCGCCCCGCGAAGCAGTACGTGAGCGGGATGTGGTGCGCTGGCTGGTTGGACAGCCCGAGCATCCCCATCCGGACGTCGCGCGCCTCAGACATCTCGTGGATGACAAACCCGTAGGACCCGACGAGGGCCGGGTCGGCGGTCTCGGGAGTCGCGAAGAATGCGTCGAGGGCAGCGCCGAGCGCCTCCTCTCCCCCGTGCAGCTCGGCGAGGCCGGCGCCGTCGTGCGGCGCCGTGAAGGCGGTGCCCCAGGCGTTGGTCTCGGTGTAGTCGTGGCCCCACTCGGCCGGGTCGAAGTCCGCCTCGGCCACACGCCACCTGCCGTCCTCGTCACGCCCGAGGAAGAAGCCGAGACCACGGTGGAACACGGAGCGGTAGCCGAGGGCGCGGCGCGCGAGGTAGTCGGCCTCCGCGGTCAGCCTGTCGATCCGAGCGGTCGCGGCGGCAGTGGCGTCGCCGGCGGCGGTGGTGGACAGAGCAGGCGGACCGAGCTGCGCGTCCGGCTGATCGAGCAGGGCGAGCGCCAGGCGCGCCGCCGAGGCGTCGTTGATCGCGTTGTCGAGGGTCCAGGACATGCCCTCGTGGACCCGCGTGTCGACGTAGCCGCGGAAGATCCCGGGTCGCAGCCCCTTCCGGCCGACCCGGGCGTCCGACGCCGGGACGGTGGCGTGGTGCAGCGCAGAGCGGTACGCCTCATCGAGGCGGAACGGCACACCCTGGGCGGCGAGCCCGGCGAAGACCGTGTCGCTCGTCGTGCCCGTCATGCAGTCGACGGGACCTGGCGCGCTCCAGCGGGCCACCCATCCCGCGTCCGCGAAGTGCTGGACGAAGCCGTCCGCGAGCGCCCCGGCACGCTCCGGGGCGAGCAGCCCGAGCAGCGGCCAGGCGGTGCGGTAGGTGTCCCAGAAGCCGTGCGTGGCCGAGAAGCTCCCGGGGCGCACCTCGCCGTCGACCGGGCTGCGGTAGCGCGGCCCGTCAGGTCCCGGCTCGTCATGGGCGTTGGGGTAGGTGAGCACGCGTCCGAGGCTCCCCGCGAGCGAGCGGAGGACGTCGGGCGAGACCTGGTCGGGGTCGTGCACCTCGACGGCCGACAGCGCGCGGCGCCACGCGGTCGCGGCCTCGCGGAGCATGTCGTCGACGGTCCCGGCCGTCGTCGCGTTGACGCGGGCCTGGTCAGCGTCGATCGTCGAGACGCCGATGATCACGTCGGCCTCAATCACCGCGAGGGCCACGGACCCTCGCAGCTCACCGTCGGCATGGGTGAGGGTGTGACTGACGACGTCGGGGATCACCGCGTGGACGTGGTGGTCGGGGCGGTCCCCACCGTCGCGGAGCAGGACGTCGAGGCGCAACGCCCCGTCCTCGACGACCCAGCGGGCGTCGGCGGCCTCGCCGAGATGGTCGACGACGAGCGAGAGGGAGTCGCTGTGGGAGCGGACGCGCAGACCGATGGCGTGCCGGGCCGCGGTGAAGATGACGGACACGCCGTCGAGCTCGACCTCGTAGCGGTCCGGCCCGGCGTGCTCAGTGTCACGGTCGAACCGGAGCGCACGAGCGTCGCGGTCCGTCGACGGGGTCCCCGAGGCGCTGGGCATGAGCTGGAAGACACCGCGGTCGCCGATCCATGGGCTCGGGATGTGGCTCGTCGCGAAGGCCTGGATCGCGGGGGCGGCCATCTGGTAGCGGTACGGCCAGTTCCCGGCCGACGCGTCGGTCATCGGCAGGCCGAACACTCCCCCGTGCGGGATCGAGACGACCGGGGCTGTGTTCCCACGCGAGAAGCTGTCGGAGGAGTGCGTGCCGCGGCGGGTGTCGACCCAGCCGAGGAGATCGTCGGGACGTGACGGTGCCTGACGGACGCGGACGTCGCCGACGAAGACGGTGGTCGCCTCAGTGGTGGCGCCGACGACGGCGAGCACGGCGTCGATGCGCCGCCCGACCCAGGGCCCGAGGTCGACCGTGCGACGGTTCCACT
>Ga0308165_1002063_pt1 | contig 25528 bp, 22 predicted proteins | sample PhyWR2_FD_201032 | JGI IMG/M metagenome (GOLD analysis project Ga0308165, IMG submission 201032) | Phyllosphere microbial communities from UC Gill Tract Community Farm, Albany, California, United States - DLSLW.R2 | ecosystem: Host-associated > Plants > Phyllosphere > Unclassified | place: USA... | reverse complement strand
ACCCGGTAGGTTTCCGGGTGATGGATGCCACCGGCCGCAGCGACTGGCTGGCCTGGCAGGGCGCCAGCTACTTCCGGTCATCGGGATCGCGCGACCAGTACGGCCTTTCCGCCCGCGCCATCGCCATCGACACCGGATTGCCCACCGGCGAGGAATTCCCCGCCTTTACCCATTTCTGGATCGAGCAGACTGGCCCGGACAGCGTGCGCGTCTATGCCCTGCTCGATGGCCCCAGCCTTGCGGGCGCCTATTCCTTCGACTGCCGCAACGGCAAGGACAGCGCCGTGCAGGATGTCACCGCCGCGCTGTTCCTGCGCAAGGCGGTCAAGCAGCTGGGCCTTGCCGCCGCGTCCAGCATGTTCTGGTACGACCAGTCGAACCGCGCCGTCCGCCCGGACTGGCGCCCCGAAATCCACGATTCGGACGGCCTGGCGATCTGGGCCGGCAATGGAGAGCGCGTGTGGCGTCCGCTGGAAAATCCTTCGGTCGCCAAACTGCATTCGATGCAGGCGAAATCGCCCAAGGGCTTTGGCCTGCTCCAGCGCGATCAGGCTTTCGACCATTACCAGGACGACGGCGTCTTCTACGACCGCCGGCCCTCGCTCTGGGTGGAACCCAAGGGCGATTGGGGCGCGGGCGCGGTGTGCCTTTACGAAATGCCCACCAGCAGCGAGACGATGGACAACATCGCCATGTTCTGGCGCAGCGACAAGCCCGCCAGGGCCGGTGAGCGCCGCGACTTCGCCTATCGCCTGACGTGGTCCTCCAACGACCCGACCGCCGACCGCGCCTCGCGCTGCGTCGACATGTTCGAAGGACCGGGCGGCATTCCCGGCGCTCCGCCGATGGCCGGCGTGCGCAAGTTCGTCTTCGATTTCGCAGGCCCTTCGCTTGCCGGGCTGACGCGCGAAAGCGGCGTTACCGCCGAAACCGACCTGCCCAAGGGAGCAATCGTCTCTGCCGTCGCTTATCCCGTGGCCCGTTCCGATGCGCTTTGGCGCGTCATGATCGACGTGAGGACCACAGCCGTGACCCAGACCGCTTTCCGCCTTTACCTCAAACGCGGCGATACCGCGCTTAGCGAAACCGTGATAAAGTCGCTGGAAACCGGAGCCGTATCGTGAGCGTGACCGTTCTGCCCGCGCCGCCCATGCTTCCTGCCGAAGCGCCGCTGGTGATGCCGGTGCAGAACCTCTACGGCAATCCTCCCGGCGCGATCGAAGTGCTGACCAGTCCCCACGGGATGCTGGTCAAGCGGATGCTGCTGATCGCGCTGACCGCGGTGATCGGGCTGGCCGCGTCGAGCACGGTGCGCATGGAACTGTCGCGCGACGGGCTCGACTGGGTCGAAATGCTGCTGCTGGTGTTCTTCGTGCCGCTGTTCTGCTGGATCGCCTTCGGCTTCGTCACTTCGACCATCGGCTTTCTCAAGCTCATCACCGGCGAGCATCCGGGCTTCACCGCATTGCCCAGCCCGGCGTCCAGCCTGCGCCACCGCACCGCCGTGCTGATGCCGGTCTACAACGAAAGCGTCGAGGAAGTCTTCGCCCGCGCCCGCGCCATGGCCAGTTCCATCGCCGCATCGGGCGGCGCGCCGTGGATCGACTTCTTCATCCTCAGCGATTCCAACCCCTTCCACGGCAAGCGCGAGGAAGCCGCCTGGCGCGAACTCGCCGCCGAAGCGCCGATCAAGGTCTATTACCGCCGCCGCGAACAGAACACCGCCCGCAAGCCTGGCAACATCGCGGAATGGGTCCGCCGCTTCGGCGCGTCCTACGAATGCATGCTGATCCTCGACGCGGATTCGATGATGAGCGGCGACACCATCGTCGGCATGGCCTCGATCATGGAGGAACGCCCTTCGATCGGCCTGCTGCAGACGGTGCCGATGATCACCAATGCGCGCACCCTGTTCCAGCGCTGGATGCAGTTCGCCAGCGAGGCTTACGGGCCTATCGCCAGCGCCGGACTGCTGTGGTGGTCGGGCGCGGAATCGAACTTCTGGGGCCACAATGCGATCGTGCGCACCCGCGCTTTCGCCGATTCCTGCGGTCTGCCCGAACTGCCCGGCAAGGCCCCGTTCGGCGGCCACATCCTGAGCCACGACATGCTGGAATCGGCGCTGCTGCGTCGGCGTGGCTGGGCGGTACACATGGTGATGATCGGCGGCAGCTACGAGGAATTCCCGCCGACCATCGTCGACATGGCGATCCGCGACCGGCGCTGGATGCAGGGCAACCTGCAGCACCTGCAACTGCTGGGCGCCTCCGGCCTGCACTGGACCAGCCGCCTGCACCTGCTGATCGGCGCCTCCGCCTATCTCACCTCGCCGGGCTGGCTGCTGCTGATCCTGGCGATGATCGGCCAGGTCGCCAGCCGCGACACCGGCGGGTTCGTCACTCTTGCCCCGCCCAGCGTGCTGGCGCTGACGGTGGTGCTGCTGTTCGGCCCCAAGTTGATGGGCACGATCTGGATGCTGGCCAACAAGGAGCGCCGCCGCAGCTTCGGCGGCGCCGGCGCGGTCCTGCGCACCGTGCCGCTGGAGATCGTGATGGGCATGCTGCTCGCCCCGATCACCATGGTCACCCAGACCAAGGCGCTGCTTGGTCTTTTGCTCGGCATCTCGGCAGGCTGGAACACCCAGGCCCGCGACGCCCGCCGCATCACCGTGCGCGAAATCCTGCCCGACCTTCGCGAGCATCTGCTGCTGGGCGCGGCGCTGGCCGCCACGGCATGGCTTGATCCGGTGACCGCGCTGTGGCTCTCGCCGATCATCCTGGGCCTCATCGCCTCGCCATGGCTGATCAGCGTGACGTCAAGCGAGGCGCTTGGCAGCCGCGCGCACTCTGCGAGGTTCTTCCGCGTTCCCGAACCCGGCATCGCCGAAATCCCCAGCGCGCCGAAGTCCGACGTTTCCCTCACCGCCGGTCAGGTGGTGGAGGCCTAAACTGCAAACAACCTCTGCGCCGCATCGGGCGCAGAGGGGAAGTACATGTGCATGTAGCTCGAGGTGAGGGAGCCTGCCCGGTACAGCGCCTCACCCTCCCGTCCATCGGGAGTGCGGGCGCGGGCGACCGGGTCCAGCGCCGTTTCCAGCCGCGAGTAATGGAAAGTGTGGCCGCGCAGGGTGCCGCCTTCAAGGTCCACCTGCTGCATCCCCAGCGCCGTGAAACGCGGCTGCATCGCCGCCTCGCCCGGCAGCAGGCCCAGCAGTTCACCGCGCCGCCCCTGCCCGTCGATCAGCGCCGTGCAGGTATAAAGCATCCCCCCGCACTCGGCGAGAATCGGCTTGCCCGCGCCGTGATGCGCCCGGATCGCGGCCAGCATCGCATGATTCGCAGCCAGCGTTTCCAGATGCAGCTCAGGATAGCCCCCCGGCAGCCACAGCGCATCACACGCGGGCAAGGCGCCGTCCCGCAAGGGTGAAAAGAACGAGAGCCGCGCGCCGGAGCGCTCCAGCCACTCCAGATTGGCCCGGTAGATAAAGGCAAATGCCTCGTCCCTCGCGATGGCGATACGCTTGCCCGCAAGCCCCGCTCCGGGCTGCGGCGCGCCGCAGGGAGCGGCGAACTTGACCGGCGGCGGCAAGTGCAATGCGGCTTCGGGCAGCAGCGCTGCGGCCCGGTCCAGCCGGGCGTCCAGGTCCGCCACCTCACCTGCCTGCACCAACCCGAGATGGCGTTCCGGCAGCGACACCGCGCCCTCGCGCGGCAGTGCGCCCAGCCATTTCACTGCTTCCGGCACACTGGCTTCCAGCAACTGCGCATGGCGCGCGCTGCCGACCCGGTTGGCGATCACTGCGTGCAGGTCCAGCCCGGGACGATACGTGGCCAGCCCATGGACCAGCGCCCCGAACGTCTGCGCCATCGACGATCCGTCCACCACCGCCAGCACCGGCAGGCCAAAGCGCTGGGCCAGGTCGGCGGCGCTGGGATCGCCGTCGTACAGCCCCATCACCCCCTCCACCAGGATCAGGTCCGCCTCCTGCGCCGCGTCATGCAGCAGCGCGCGGCAATGCGCCTCGCCGCACATGAACAGGTCGAGCTGATGGACCGGCGCCCCGCTAGCGACTTCGTGGACCATCGGATCGAGGAAATCCGGTCCGCACTTGAACACCCGCACCCGCCGCCCCGCCGCTCGGTGGCGGCGGGCCAGCGCCGCCGTCACCAGCGTCTTGCCCTGCCCGGAAGCGGGCGCGGCGATCAGCAGTGCCGGGCACCGTGCGGGGCTGTCATGTGTCATGCCTTCGCACCTATGGCGCCGGGCCAGCCCGCGCAAGCATGGGCCACCTCCGGGCCCACTTGCGCGCCGGACCGGGCCGGGATAATCCGGCCCCGCGTCAGGTTCCCCGCAAGGGGATCAAAAGGGAACCCGGGTGAAACCCCCGGGGCTGCCCCTGCAACTGTAAGCGGCGAGCCATCCGGCCATTACGCCATTGGGACCGCAAGGTCCTGAGAAGGCGGCCGGTACGGTGCCGACCCGCGAGCCAGGAGACCTGCCTGTCGCCGTCGTTCTTCGACCGGACAGGGTGTGCCGGCCGAACGAGGGGGCAATTCCTCGCCGAGCGACAGCTTGAGACCTCGCAGCCTTCGGGCCGCCGGGGTCGATGTCGTCTGCGTGAAGGAAATGCGTTTGAATTCAAGCTTCGCCGCCACTGCAACGGGCCTCGTGCTGGCACTGGCCGCCTCTCCCGCCCTTGCCGACTCAGCCGAAGACGCCGGGACGGACGGCGGCATAGTCGTCACCGCCCTGCGCACCCCTGTTGCCGCGAGCCGCGTTTCGGCAACCGTCACCGTGCTGGACGAGCCGGCCATCGTCGCCCAGCAGCCCGTCGCACTGACCGACGCGCTGGTGCGCACGCCGGGCATCAGCCTGTCGCGCAACGGCGGCTATGGCACCACCACTTCCCTGCGCATCCGCGGCGCCGATGCGGGGCAGAGCGTCATGGTGATCGACGGGATGCGCTTGTCAGATCCGTCCTCCACCGCAGGCGGCTACGGCTTTTCCAACCTCCTGCTGGACGACATCGACCGCATCGAGATCCTGCGCGGGCCGCAGTCGATCCTGTGGGGCAGCGATGCCATCGGCGGCGTGGTCAACGTGCGCACCCGCCGCCCGGCCGCGCCGCTGGAAGGAAGCGCCGCCGTGGAGGCCGGCACGCACGACACCGTCTCCGCCCGCGCCGGCATCGGCGGCACATCGCAGGCGGTGGACTGGCGCCTGTCCGCCTCGCGCTTCACCACGGACGGCATCTCGGCCCGCTCCAGCGGCAGCGAGGATGACGGTTACACCCGCACCGGCGCCAGCGGCACGGTGACGGTGCACCTGGCGCCGGGTATCAGCCTGGACCTGCGTGGCTACTGGTCGAAATCGAATAACGACTTCGACGGCACCTCGGGCGATACCCGCGCCTATGGCCTGACCGAGGAATGGTCGGGCTATTCCGGGCTGAACTTCGCGCTGCTCGGCGGCAGGCTGGTGAACCGCATCGCTGTGCTCCAGTCCGAAACCGACCGCGAGAACTACGACCCGGCGCGCTCCATCCGCCCGCTGACCTTCGACGCGCAGGGCCGCGTGCGCCGTTTCGAGTATCAGGGCACGTACACGGTGTCGGACGCGCTTCAGGCGGTATTCGGCGCCGAGCGCGAGGAACAGCGGATGACCACCGCATCGCCCGCGAACAGCGCCGCCCCCTATGTCTTGACGCCCACCAGCGTGGACACCAACAGCGTCTACGGCGAACTGCGCCTCAGCCCCGTCACCGGCCTCACCCTGAACGGCGGCGCGCGCTATTCCGACCAGTCCCGCTTCGGCGGCAACACGGTGGTGAGCGCGGGCGCGGTCTATACCCCCAACGAAGGCGCCACCGTGCTGCGCGCCAGTTATTCGCAAGGCTACAAGGCGCCCTCGCTCTACCAGATGTTCAGCATCTACGGCGCCGCCGACCTTGCGCCCGAAAAGGCGAAAGGCTGGGAAGTGGGGGCCGAGCAGAATTTCGCAGAGACGCTGCGCCTGTCCGCCACCTGGTTCCAGCGCGACACCGACAACCTGATCGACTTCGCCTATTGCCCGGTCGGCGCCGCCCAGCCCGACATCTGCTATATACCCGGCACCGCGACGACCCGCTTCGGCTATTACGCCAACGTCAAGGCAGCCAGCGCGCGCGGCCTCGAACTGTCGGCGCAGGGCCGGCTGGGCGTGCTGTTCGCCAGTGGCAATTATAGCTGGATCGAGGCGGAAGACCGCACCGGGGGTAGCAGCACTTATGGCCGCCAGCTCCAGCGCGTGCCCCGCCACCTCGCCAATGCCGAAGCCGGCTTCGACCTGCCGCAAGGCCTGCGCGCCAGCGTGGCCGCGCGCTATTCGGGCGAAAGTTTCAACGCCGCCACCGGCACCGCAAAGCTGGACGACTATTGGCTGATCGACCTGCGCGCCCAGTGGGAAATCCGGCAGGGCCTGATCGTGCAGGGCCGCGTGGAAAATCTGACCGACAAGAACTACGAGACGGCCGCCGGCTACGCCGCGCTGGGGCGCACCGTCACCTTCGGCATAAGGAGCAACTTCTGATGCTTGAACCTGTAGCCCCCGGCCCTTCGGTCGTCGTGTGCAATACCTGCCGCCTTGGCGCCGACGAGCGCGAGGATGGCGAAGGCCGGCGCGGCGGCGCGCTGCTCGAACAGGCGCTGCGCGATGTGCAGGCGGCAGATCCGAAACTGCAGGGCGTGGCGGTGCAGGGAATGCCCTGCCTGTTCGCCTGCACCCGCCACTGCACCGTCCACATCCGCGCACCCGGCAAGGTGGGCTACGTGTTGGGCGATTTCGCCCCGGACGAGGACGCCGCCCGCGCCATCCTGGAATATGCGGCGGCACACGCCGCCAGCGAGGAAGGCCGCGTGCCGTTCCGCGAATGGCCGCAGGGCGTGAAAGGCCACTTCATCACCCGCACCCCGCCCGAAGGGTTCGTCTGCACATGATCCGCTTCGCTGATCCCGCCGCCTTCGCCGCCGCGCTGGCCACTTTGCCCAAGGCCGATGGCGCCAGCCGCGATGCCGCCGCCGATCGCCAGTCCCGCCTCACCAAACCGGCGGGCGCGCTGGGGCGGCTTGAGGATATCGCCGTGTTCATGGCCGGCTGGCAGGGGTGCGAACGCCCCCGCGTGGACACCGTGCAAGCGGTCGTCTTCGCCGGCAATCACGGCGTCGCGGCGCAAGGCGTCAGCGCCTATCCACCCGAAGTGACGGTGCAGATGGTCGCCAACTTCAAGGCCGGCGGCGCGGCGATCAATGCCCTGACGAAAGCCTGCGGCGCTGACCTCTCGGTCGTCGCCCTCGACCTGGACCGCCCCACCGGCGACATCACGCGGGCCCCCGCCATGAGCGTGGAGGAATGCCTCGATGCCCTGAACCGGGGCGCGGACTCGGTACGCGAAGGCACGCAGCTGCTGCTGGTGGGCGAGATGGGCATCGGCAACACCACGCCCGCTGCGGCCCTGTGCGCACAGGCGCTGGGCGGCGAGGTGCGGGACTGGATCGGGCGCGGCACCGGGCTGGACGAAGCCGGCCTCGCCCGCAAGGCCGCCGCCGTGGAGGCCGCGCTGGCGCTCCACGGACCGGACTGCACCACGGCCTTCGAAACCCTGCGCCGCCTTGGCGGGCGCGAGATCGCGGCGATGGCAGGCGCCATCCTTGCCGCCCGGCTGCGGCGGGTTCCGGTGCTGCTGGACGGCTTCATCGCCTCCGCCGCGATCGCCCCGCTGGCGCGCGATAACCCCGATCTGACGCAGCACTGCCTTGCCGCGCACTGCTCCGCCGAAGCGGGGCACACCCGGTTGCTGGCCGCACTGAAGCTCGACCCCCTGCTGAACCTCGGCCTGCGGCTGGGCGAAGGCACCGGCGCTGCGCTGGCCGTGCCCATCGTGCGCGCCGCTCTGGCGGCACACAGCGAGATGGCCACATTCCACGAAGCCGCCGTGGCGGGCGGGCAGTGAGCGGGCACTGCGCCATCCCATCATGACCGAAATCCTCGTCCACCTCATGCGCCACGGCATTCCGGTCCAGCCGAACCTGCTGCTCGGCCAGCGCGACGATGCCCCGCTCCCCAGCGGAACCGCCAAGTGCGTGGCGGCGGCAGAGGGGCTGGCGTTCGAGCGGGTGATCTCCTCCGACCTTTCGCGCGCCCACATCCCGGCCGCCGGGATCGCCGCTGCGCGCGGCGCTTCCCATACCGTCGACCCCCGCTGGCGCGAACTCGACTTCGGCGCATGGACCGGCCTCGCCCCCACGCAGGTGGACCCCGCCGCCCACGCTCGCTTCTGGGACGACCCTGAGGCGAACGCCCCGCCCGAAGGTGAGCGCTGGTCCCACCTCTGCGCCCGCGTCGGCGCGGCGCTGGCCGGGATCGATGCCTCCACCCTCGTCCTCACCCACGGCGGCGCGATGCGCGCAGCGCTGGCGGCATTGTTCCACATGGAACATCGCCACGTCTGGTCCTTCGACCTGCCCTATTCCTGCGTCCTTACCTTGCGCGTGTGGCCGGGTGAGGCTGTGCCGACCGCGCAGATCGTGGGTCTGACCACATGAAGGGCCTGATCCTCGCCCTTCAGTTCCTGACCCGGCTGCCGCTGCCGCAAGTGCAGGCGGACAAACAAGACTTCGCCCGCGCCATGCGCTGGTTCCCAGTAGCGGGACTGGCGGTGGCCGCCGCCGTGGCCGGGCCCTGGTGGCTGCTGCATTCGCGCGGCCCATGGCTGGGGGCATTGGCCGGCCTTACTGGCTGGATCGCGATCACCGGCGCCCTGCACCTCGACGGGCTGGGCGATGTGGCCGACGGCGCAGGCGCTGCGCACGGCGGCCGGACGCGGCTTTCCGCCGTGATGGCCGACCCGCACGTCGGCAGCTTCGCAGTGGTGGTGATCGTATTGCAGCTTATGGCGAAGCTGGTCCTGCTCAACGCCTTGCCTGTATCAAAAGTCGCGGCGCTGGTCGCCGTCCCGGTGCTGGCGCGCATCGCCCCCATCGCCTGGACCTTGTTCCTGCCGCCCCTTCACGAAGGCCTCGGCACTGCCTTTCGCAGCGGCGTGGGTCGGCTCCATCTTCTGTTCTGGAGCCTTGTCGCAATCGCCGCCGCCCTGCTGCTGGACCCGGCGCTGCTGGCCCTGTTCATTGCCGCTGCGCTGTGGGGCTGGTGGCTGCGCGCGCGCCTTGGCGGCATTTCGGGCGACGGGCACGGCGCCGGGATCGAACTGCTGGAAACCGCGATGCTTGCCGCACTGGTGCTGATGCCATGACCCAGCCATTCCTCCACCACGGCGGCCGCCTTGTCGAGGCGGCACGCACGTTCGGCGGCGCGCCCACCGATTGGCTGGACCTCTCTACCGGGCTCAACCCCGTCCCGTGGCACCCAGGCAAAGCCCCCACCTGCGACTGGACGGCCCTGCCCGATCCCGATGCCCTCGCCGCCCTGGAACACGAGGCCGCGCGCCATTTCGGCGCCGATCCGGCGCGGGTCTGCGCCGTGCCGGGAAGCGAGACGGCGCTGCGCCTGCTGTCTTTGCTGCTAAACCTCCCCGGACGCGCCCTGACCCCCGCCTACCGCACCCATGCCGAGGCGTTCACCCCTTCGCGCCCCATCGCGTTCGCCGAAGTACCGCAGCGCCCCGAAGTCGTCGTCCTCGCCAATCCCAACAATCCCGATGGCCTGCTGCGCGCGCCCGCCGCAATCCGCAGCTGGCACGAATCCATCGCCGCCACCGGAGGCTGGCTGATCATCGACGAAGCCTTTGCCGACTGTCAGCCCGAAATCAGCGTCGCGCCGGACGTCCAGCCGGGGGCAAGGCTGGTCGTCCTGCGCTCGTTCGGCAAGTTCTTCGGGCTTGCCGCGCTGCGCCTCGGCTTCGTGATCGCCCCGCCCTCGCTCGCCGCACGGCTGCGCAGTGTGCTGGGCAGCTGGCCGCTCCACGCCGCCGCGCTGACCATCGGCCGCGCCGCCTACGCCGACCATGAATGGAGCGCCCGCACCCGCGCCGAACTGCCGCGCCGCGCCGCTGCGCTCGATGCCGTGCTGCAAAGGCACGGCTTCAGCCCGCAAGGCGCCTGCCCGCTGTTCCGCTATTTGACCGGGTGCGATGCCGGGGGGCTGTTCACTCGTCTTGCGCAGGCGCAAATCCTCACCCGCCCTTTTGCCCAGCACCCCGATACGCTGCGCCTTGGCGTGCCCGCCGATGTGCGCGCGCTGGCCCGGCTGGACCGGGCGCTGGCCCATGGCTGAACCCATCGCCGCCGCCGCGCTGGCGATCGAGGCGGCGCTGGGCTGGCCGAACAGGCTCCACGCCCTGACCGGGCACCCGGTGGGCCTCTTCGCAAAGATCATCCAAAGCTGCGACCGGGCCTTCAACCGCCCGCACTGGACGGACCGGCGCCGACGGATTGCCGGACTTGCCGCCACCCTGCTGCTGATCGCGCTGACCTTCGCCGTGGCCGCCCTTGCCGAAGCGGCGGTGCGCAGCCTGGCCGGCGCATGGGCGTGGCCGATCCTCGCCCTGCTCGCCTGGCCGGCGGTGGCCGCGCGCAGCCTCGACGATCACGTGCGCCCCATCCTTGCCGCCCTCCAAGCGGATGACTTGCCAGCGGCCCGCCGCGCCGTGGGCATGATCGTCGGACGCGATACCACTAAGCTGGACGAACCCGGCGTCACCCGCGCCGCCATCGAGAGCCTTGCCGAAAGTTTCTGCGACGGCGTCGCGGCGCCCTTGTTCTGGCTCGTCGTGCTTGGCCTGCCCGGCGCATGGGCGCTCAAAGCGATCAACACCGCCGACAGCATGATCGGCCACCGCGAAGAACCATACCGCGCCTATGGCTGGGCCGCCGCACGGATCGACGACGCCGCGATGCTGATTCCCGCACGTCTTTCCGGACTGCTGCTGTGCCTGGCCGGAGGCGGCTGGCGGACGATGGCCCGCGATCATGCCCGCCACGCCTCGCCCAATGCCGGTTGGCCGGAAAGCGCGATGGCCGGTGCGCTCGGCGTCCGACTGGCCGGGCCGATCGCCTACGACGGCGTGCTTGCCGACAAGCCATGGATCGGGAAGGACGGGCGCGAAGCCATCCCGCAGGACCTTGCCCGGGCCCTTTCCATCTACCGGCGCGCCTGTGCCATACTGGGAGCATTCGCCTTGATCGTGACGGCAGGAGCAGCACTATGGCGGGCCTGATGCTGCAGGGGACCGGCTCGGATGTCGGCAAGTCGGTGCTGGTTGCGGGGCTGTGCCGCGCTGCGGCCAACCGGGGCCTCAAGGTGCTGCCCTTCAAGCCGCAGAACATGTCGAACAACGCCGCCGTCACCCCCGATGGCGGCGAGATCGGCCGCGCGCAGGCGCTGCAGGCGCTGGCCGCCCGCGCTCCGCTGCATGTCGACATGAACCCGGTGCTGCTGAAACCGCAGGCAGACCGCACTTCGCAGCTCATCGTGCTGGGGCAGGTGCGCGGCACGCTGGGCGCCGCCAATTTCCGCGAGGCGCGCCGCCCACTGCTGCCCGAAGTGCTGGCCAGCTATCGCCGGCTGGAGGCCCGCTGCGACCTCGTGCTCGTCGAAGGCGCAGGCTCACCCGCCGAGATCAACCTGCGCGCCGGAGACATCGCCAACATGGGCTTCGCGCGCGAGGCGAACGTGCCGGTGGTCTTGGCAGGCGATATCGACCGGGGCGGGGTGATCGCCGCCGTGGTGGGCACCCGCGCCGTGATCGACCCCGAGGACGCAGCCATGATCCGCGGCTTCCTCATCAACAAGTTCCGGGGCGATCCGGCCCTGTTCGCAGACGGCTACACCGCGATCGAGCGGCTTTCCGGCTGGCGCGGTTTCGGGGTGCTGCCCTGGGTGCCCGCCGTTGCCCAGCTGCCCAGTGAAGATGCCGTGGTGCTGGAACGCGGCCTCGGCGCGAAGGCCGGAAAACTGCTGATCGCCTGCCCGATCCTGCCGCGCATCGCCAATTTCGACGATCTGGACCCGCTGCGCCAGGAAAGCGGCGTGGAAGTGGCGATGATCCCGCCCGGCAGCCCGATCCCGCAAAGCGCCGCGCTGATCGTCCTGCCCGGCTCCAAGGCGACCATTGCCGACCTTGCCTTTCTGCGCGCGCAGGGATGGGACATCGACGTTCTGGCCCACCATCGGCGCGGCGGCGCGGTGCTGGGGATCTGCGGCGGATACCAGATGCTGGGCACCGCCGTGGCCGACCCCCAGGGCATCGAGGGACCGCCGGGCGAAGTCGCCGGCCTCGGCCTGCTGGATGTCGCCACCGTGCTGGGAAACCGCAAGGCGCTGGCAGAGGTCGAAGGCACCGCGCTGGGTGCACGCTTCAAGGGCTATGAAATGCACATGGGCGTGACCGGCGGCCCTGACGCGCTGCGCGCTTTCGCCAGCCTCGATGGCGGCGGATCGAGCGCCCGCAGCGACGGCGCGATCAGCCGCGACGGGCTGGTTCTGGGCACGTATTGCCACGGCCTGCTGGCCCGCCCGGACCTGCGCGCCGCCCTGCTCGCCCGAATCGGCGCGCAGTCGGACGGCTTCGACAACGACGCCCGCGTCGACGCGGCACTCGATGCGCTGGCAGCGGCCATGGAGGAACATCTGGATATCGACGACCTTCTCGCGCTGGCGGGAGTGCGGACATGAGCGGCGCCCTGTTCGTGCTGGGCGGTGCGCGCTCGGGCAAGAGCCGCTATGCGCAAGGCCGCGTGGAATCGCATCCCGGCACCCTCGCCTATATCGCCACCGCGCAGGCCTTCGACGCCGAGATGGAACATCGCATCACCCGCCACCAGGACGACCGGGACGCCCGCTGGACCACGCTGGAGGAGCCGCTGGACCTTGCCGGCGCCATCGACCGCGCCGCGCAGCAAGCAGACGCAGTGCTGGTGGACTGCCTGACGCTGTGGCTTACCAACCTGATGCTGGCGGACATGCCGCTGGACGAACCCGTCGCCGCGCTGGGCAAGGCGATGGACCGCTGCCCGTGCCCGCTGGTGCTGGTATCGAACGAGGTGGGGATGAGCATCGTGCCCGAAAACGCACTTGCCCGCCGGTTCCGCGACGAAGCGGGGCGCCTGAACCAGACGGTCGCGGCCTGGGCGGATGAAGTTCAGTTTATCGCGGCGGGCCTGCCATTAAAGCTCAAATAAAACGCGATCTTCGCCGATCACGCCGATTTTTTGGGGGGGAAATGGTGCACCCGACTGGATTCGAACCAGTGGCCTACGCCTTCGGAGGGCGTCACTCTATCCAGCTGAGCTACGGGTGCAACGAAAGGCCGGTTAGCAGAGGGTAACGGGCGTTTCCAGCGACAAATTCGCCATGTCGTTCAACGGACGTGGAGAGTGCTTGTAAGTTCCCGGTATGTTCCTATGATGCAGCATGGCCGAAGCCGATTCTCTTTCACTGCCCCATGCGGCCTCTCCCATCGCCGCGGAAGTTGCGCGCGGGATTTCCCGCCTGTTTGCCCGCAACGATATCTGGTGCCTGCCAGAAATGCCGCTGCGCTGCGGGCGCCGCGCCGATCTCATGGGGATCGATGCGAAGGGCCACGTCATCATTGTCGAGATCAAGGTGTCCCGCGCGGACCTGCTGGGCGACGGCAAGTGGACCGACTATCTCGACTATTGCGACCGTTTCTACTGGGGGCTTTCTCCGGCGTTGGACCGCGCACCGCTGGAAACCGGGGTGTTCCTGCCCGAACGGTGCGGGGTTATCGTCGCGGATGGTTACGATGCGGAAATACTGCGCCCTGCCCCGCTCCACCAGCTTGCCGCCGCCCGCCGCAAGGTGGAAACGGAGCGGCTTGCCCGCGCGGCGATGCGGCGGCTGGTGACGCTGGCCGATCCGCATACGTTGAAGTGGGGGGCCGAGGAATAGCCACCCGGCTTGCCAAGCGTAATTTTCTTGCGCTTCGCTGCAACGCACACTATGTGGCACCTCAGCAATCGGCGCGCGGGAGATTCCCGCCGCAATCCGCGAGCAGCGTGAGGTCCTAGCGCAAGGCGCAACGACCGGCCCGGACGAACGATTGCCACCAATTAGCTTCCTTCCTCACGCAGGGTCGCACGTAACGACACCTTGCCGTGCGCGCGCCCTCTTCCGTAAGCCCAGGCCTTTTCAAGGCACATCGGTCTTTCGTGAAAACAGCGCGTCCCCGTGCTGTTTTGAAAGTGACTTGATGTCCTATTTCTCCGAACTTGGTCTTGCCGAGCCGATCCTCCGCGCGCTCGCAGTCAAGGGCTATACCGATCCCTCGCCGATCCAGCGCAAGGCCATTCCTTCGCTTCTCGAAGGCCGCGACCTGCTGGGCATCGCGCAGACCGGAACCGGCAAGACCGCCGCGTTCTCGCTGCCTTCGCTGCACCGCCTCGCCAACAACCCCAAGCCGCGCCAGAACGCCGGCTGCCGCATGCTGGTGCTGTCCCCGACGCGCGAACTGGCAGCGCAGATCGCCGACAACATGAAGGGTTACGCCAAGTTCCTGGATCTTTCGATCCAGTGCATCTTCGGCGGCGTTCCCGTGGGTAAGCAGGCCCGCGCCCTTGAGCGTGGCTGCGACATCCTCGTCGCCACCCCGGGCCGTCTGCTCGACCTGATCGACCAGCGCGCGCTGACGCTGAAGCACGTCGAAATCTTCGTGCTCGACGAAGCCGACCAGATGATGGACCTCGGTTTCATCGTCCCGCTCAAGCGCGTCGCCAACATGCTGCCCGCCGGCCGCCAGAGCCTGTTCTTCTCGGCCACCATGCCGCAGGCGATCGCAGACCTGGGCCGCCAGTTCATCAACAACCCGGTCAAGGTCGAAGTCGCTCCGCAGTCGACCACGGCAGAGCGCGTCGAACAGTACGCGGTGATGATCAACCAGGCCGAAAAGCAGGCGCTGCTGACCCTGTCGCTGCGCGCCGGCCTTGCCGATGACGCAGCCGAGAACGCCACCCATGGCGCCATCGACCGCGCACTGGTGTTCAGCCGCACCAAGCACGGCGCCGACCGCATCGTGCGCCACCTTGTCGCCGCCGGTATCCCCGCCGCCGCGATCCACGGCAACAAGAGCCAGGCCCAGCGCACCGCCGCGCTCGGCGGCTTCCGCCAGGGCGCCATCCGCGTTCTGGTCGCCACCGACATCGCCGCACGCGGCATCGACGTCTCGGGCGTCAGCCACGTCTACAACTACGAAATCCCGAACGTGGCCGAACAGTACGTCCACCGCATCGGCCGCACCGCGCGCGCCGGCGCCACGGGCGTTGCGATCAGCTACGTCGCCGCCGACGAGAAGCCCTACATCCGCGACATCGAGCGCCTGACCCGCGTCAAGCTCGACCTGCTGCCGCTGCCGGAAGACTTCCAGAACCAGGCCGCACGCCTGCCTGCTCCTGCACGCGTGGCCCCGGCCGCACCGCAGGGCGGCGGACGCGGCCAGGGCGGTGGACGTGGCGGCCAGGGCGGCAAGAGCGGCGGCAGCCGCCAGCCGCGCCGCGATGGCGCCGCCGGTGAAGAGGGCGGCGAGCGCAAGCGCAGCTTCCGTCCGCGCGGTCCCAAGGGTCTGGGCGCGCACAAGGGTGCCGTTCGCCGCACCACCGGCTGAGGCGTATAAGGTATCGGGGTCTGCCTGGACCTCGATACCATCAGCCTTTCGCGCGAATAAGCGCCGCTGCAAGCACGGCGTCGACAGTCAGGGGGTCTGGGGCAATGGCCCCGGGCCTTCCCTTTTTCACTTCCCCTCCCCTCCCTAACGGCCTAGTCCGCGCCCATGGCGCCCGACGCTTCCCTCCTTGCGGTGCTGGTCTCCGCCCTCGCCATGACGGCGATCGTAGGGCTGCGTTATCTCCTGACCTCGGGCCTTTTCGCGTGGATCACCGCGCGCGTGCGCCCCGGCCACTATGCCGGGCTGGACCTCCAGATCCACAGCGAGATCAAGTGGTCGCTCCTTTCCGCCGCCATTTATGGCATCCCCGCGGGCGTCGTCGCCTGGGGCTGGCAGCAGCATGGCTGGACGCGGATCTACACCGATGTCCATGCCTTTTCGCTCTGGTGGCTGCCCGGTTCGGTGCTGGCCTTCCTGCTGCTGCATGACACCTGGTTCTACTGGACGCACCGCTGGATGCACCGCCCGCGTGTGTTCCGGCTTGCCCATGCCGTCCACCACGCCAGCCGCCCGCCGACCGCATGGGCGGCGATGAGCTTCCATCCGCTGGAGGCGCTGACCGGCGCCGTCGTAGTCCCTGCTCTGGTGTTCATCGTGCCGATCCATGTCGGCGCGCTGGGCGCCGTCCTGACGATCATGACGGTGATGGGCATCACCAATCACATGGGCTGGGAGATGTTTCCCAGGGCCCTGGTGCAATCGCGCCTCGGCGGCTGGCTGATAACCGCCAGCCATCACCACCGGCACCACGAAAGCTACCGATGCAATTACGGCCTCTACTTCCGTCACTGGGATCGTCTGTGCGGCACCGACAGGGGGCTTTCCTCGCCCTGATCGCAGGCATGATGCTGACGGCGGCGGCGCCCGGACAAGCGACGGTTTCCGTGACGGTTACGGATCTGCGCTCCGCCAAGGGCAAGGTGCTGGCCTGCCTCACCACGCGGGAAGATGCCTTTCCCGACTGCGAGAAAGACCCCCTTGCCCGCAAGCTGACAGTGCCTGCCGCCACCGAGGTTCACCTCGATTTCGGCCCGGTTCCGGCCGGGCGCTACGCCGTTTCGCTGATCCATGACGAGAACGGCAACGGCAAGCTGGACACCCGCCTGATGATCCCGCGCGAAGGGTACGGCTTCTCGAACGATGCGCCCGTCCGCATGGGTCCGCCAAAGTTCGAGCGCGCCGCCTTCACGGTGGAGGGCGAGCTTGTTCGCCTGGCGATACGGATGCGATATCTTCTGTAGACAGGCTTGCCCCCTGCCTTCGCGCGCCTTACGCCGTTGAGGTGGCACGGGACGAGGATGCGATAGAGCACGCCGTCGAAAAGACGGTCGAAGCGGCGACGGCCGGACTGGTTCCGCCGCCCCGCACCGGTACGTTCTCGCCGTTCCGCTACCCGGTATTCCGCGCGATCTGGATCGCCAACCTGTTTTCCAACCTGGGCGGAACCCTGCAAGGGGTGGGCGCGGCGTGGCTGATGACCGAGCTGACCCCCTCGCACCAGCTGGTCGCGCTGGTGCAGGCATCGGCGACCGTGCCGATCATGCTGTTCGGTGTCTTCGCGGGCGCCATCGCCGACAATTACGACCGTAGGCTGGTGATGCTGACCGCGCAGGTGGGCATGCTGGTGGTGTCCGCCGCGCTGGCCGGCCTTGCCTATGCCCACATGCTGACGCCCACCCTGCTGCTGGCCTTCACGCTGAGCGTGGGCATCGGCACCGCGCTCAATTCGCCCGCATGGCAGGCTTCGGTGCGCCAGCAGGTTGAGCGCCGCGAGATTCCGCAGGCGATCGCGCTCAATTCGATCTCGTTCAACATCGCGCGGTCGATCGGCCCGGCGCTGGGCGGCGTGCTGATTTCGATCTGGGACGTGTCATTTGCCTTTGCGATCAACGCGGTCAGCTACATCGGCCTGATCGGCGTGCTGCTGTGGTGGAAGCCCCGGCCCCGTCCGGTCGAGCCGGGTCAGGCGCCGAAACGCGCCATCCTGCCCGCCGTCGCGGTGGGCATCCGTTTCTGCGCCGGCAACGGCCCCCTGCGCCGCCTGCTGATTCGCGGCTTCGCGCTGGGTTTCAGCCTGGCCGCCTACCAGTCGCTGCTGCCGGCCGTGATCAGCGGGACCATCCACGGCAGCGAGCTGGACTTCGGGCTGATGCTGGGCCTGTTCGGCATCGGCTCGATCATGGCGGCGCCGTTCACCGGGCCTCTGCGCAAGAAGCTGGGCCTCGAAGGCATCCTGACGCTGGGCACGGGCATGTCCGTCTTCGCGCTCTCACTGGTCGCAGAGGCGCATGACATCCTTTATGCCCTGCCCGCCGCCTTCGTGGCCGGGATGGCCTGGGTGCTGATCCTGACCACGCTCAACGTCGCGGTGCAGATGCGTTCTCCCGATGCGATCCTGGGTCGGTGCCTGTCGATCTACCAGGCGGCGACGTTCGGCGGCATGGCGATCGGGGCATGGGTATGGGGCGCGGTGGCGGACTGGCAGAGCCTGTCGTTCGCGCTGCATGCTGCCTCGGTGTTCCTTGCCGTTTCCTTCTTCGGCCTGCGCCTTGTCGCACCGCTGCCCCGGCTCGGTGAAGGCGTTATCAAGCAGACCTGAAAATCGCGGCATTCCCGGCGGCGCAACTTAAAGGTTAATTCACCATGTTGCGCCAGAACGAGGCTCCAGCAGAGACGAGTCGGGATTGCGACATGGATACAGTGCACGGCCAGTTTCCCGGCCAGGATGAACCGGATGCCGGCTCCGCCATCGCGGAAACCACCGATTCCGGCGCGCGGGCGCCGATTGTCGCCAATGACGAGCGGCGCATGCAGGTGCGCGCCTACAACTTCTGGGCGGGCCTGCTGGGCACCCGGACGTTCCCCGACATCGCCGACCTGAAGCCGGAAAGCCTGCCCGACTTCGGCCCGCGCAGCGTCCTGCTCGACTTCACCGCAAGCAGTGATTTCGAAAATCCGGCGATCGCCTATCTGGGGGCGCTGCTGGCGGAGGAATGCGGCGCCGACGGCCCGGTCCCCACTCTGGCGCAGGTTCCCAGCCGCTCGCTGCTATCGCGCATCACCGACCATTACATGCAGATCATCGCCAACGAGGCGCCGATCGGATTCGAGGCGGAATTCGTCAACCACGCGGACGTGACGATCCTCTATCGCGGCATCCTGCTGCCGTTCTCGCAGGACGGCAGCAGGATCGACTTCATCTACGGCGTCATCAACTGGAAGGAACGCGCCGCCCAGCTTGACGTCGATCCCCCGGTGCGCGCCCAGCCGCGCGATCCTCGGCCCGCCATGCTGCGCGGGTTCGAGCCGCTGCCCGAGTGGGCGGACGGCCCTGCCGGGCTTGACCCGATCGACATGCGCTATCCGGCGATCGAAGACTATTCGCCGATGGAACTGCCGCGCCCCGGCTTTGCCATGGAAGACGAACCTTCCGCATTCACCGAGGACAGCCTGGGCTGCGTGGAAGACCGCGGCCTTGCCGACTGGCTGGCCTCTGCACGCGAACTGGCGCTGCTTGCCCGGGGCAGCGAGGAACGCTCGCACCAGTCGCTCTATGATGCGATCGGGCGCGCCTACGATTTTGCGCTGGCCGCTGCCGACGCGCCGGAAGATTTTGCCGAACTGGTCGAGGATGCCGGGCTCAAGGCGCAGCAGCGCGCGCCGCTGATCCCGCTGGTCAAGCTGGTCTTCGGCGCCGATTACGACAAGACCCGCCTCACCGAATTCGCCGCCGTCATCGCCCATGGCCGCCGCATCGGCCTGGCGCGCGGCACCTTCGCCGATCACCTCGGCGCAGTCCCCGGCGGCCTCAAGGCGCTGGTACGCGAAGAACGCCGCCTGCGCCGCGAGGAGGACGGCGACAGCAAGCCCCCCGCCAATGCCCGCGAACGTCTGGTAAAGGGCCTGCGCGCACTGGAGGCAAGGCCGATGGCAACGCTCACCGCCGAGGGTGAGGAGTTCACCGTACTGGTCGCCCGCCGGCTTGAAAGCGGCGACGTGGTTCTGGTGGGCGAAGTCAGCGGCGATGAAGCGCTGCTCCAGCGCGCGGCAAAGCACCTGCTGGGATAGACCCAGCAGCCACAGCGCCCGCCGGCCAACTGCGGGAACCTCCCCCAACTTCCGCTCGTCCTGAGCCTCCCGCACCCGCCGTTCGTCCTGAGCCTCCCCTAACCTCCCCTCGTCCTGAGCCTGTCGAAGGGCGCTGGCGCTATGCTGCGGTCCTTCGACAGGCTCAGTACGAGCGGAGATCGCGGTTCTCCGGCGAAGAACCGAAGGAACCACAACCCGCGTCCATCGCTTCCCCTTCATCGCGATCGGTCCTAGACAAGGCCGTCCCGCCAGCGTCTTCAGCGCCGGTTAAGCCCGTCCGGTCCCCAAGAGGAACGATGCCCAAGCTGCGAATTCCCGCATTGATCCTTGCGATTCCCGCGCTGCTCGGCCTGTCCGCCGTTCCCGCAAGCGCGCAATCGATCCTGCGCGACGCCGAAACCGAAGCCCTGCTGCACGACATGGCCGCGCCGCTGGTGAAAGCATCGGGGCTGGGGGTGAACAATGTCGACATCGTGCTGGTCAACGACGGATCGGTGAACGCCTTCGTCGCGGGCGGGCAGGCGGTCTACGTCAATTCCGGCCTGATCGACGAGGCCGATACCGCCGCCGAAGTGCAGGGCGTGATCGCCCACGAACTCGGCCACGTCACCGGCGGCCATGCCGTGCTGAACATGGGCGGTAAAAGCGCGACCAATATCTCCCTGCTGTCGCTGCTGCTGGGCGCGGCTGCTGCCGCTGCGGGCGGCGGAGAGGCGGCGATGGGCGTCATCATGGCTGGCCAGTCGGCGGCCATGGGCAAGTATCTGGCCTATAACCGCTCACAGGAAGCCTCTGCCGATGCCGCCGGCGCGCAGTACCTGTCCACGGCGGGGATCAGCGGGCGCGGCTCGGTGGAATTCTTCAAGAAGCTGCAGAGCATGGAGTTCCGCTACGGCTACCGCCCCAAGGACGGCGACGAATTCTATTCCAGCCACCCCCTTACCGGCGACCGCATCGCCACGCTTCAGGACACTTACGAGAAGGACCCGGCCTGGAACAAGCCGGACGACGCCGCGATCCAGAAACGCTTCGTGCGCGTGAAAGCCAAGCTGCTGGGCTATCTCGCCACCCCGCGCGAGGTCATGCGCAAGTTCCCGATGACCGACAATTCGGTGCCCGCGCGCTATGCCCGCGCTTATGCGTTCCACCGCGAATCGCAGTTTGCCGAGGCCCGCGCCGAAACCGAAGCGCTGATCGCCACTGATCCCAACGATCCTTATTTCCTCGAACTGGACGGCCAGATCCTGCTGGAAGCGGGCAAACCCGCCGAGGCGATGGTGCCGCTGCGCAAGGCGACCGAGCTTTCGGGCAACGCCCCGCTGATCGCCACCCTGTTCGGCCACGCCCTGATCGCCACCGAAGACCCGGCCAACTTCAAGGAAGCGCAGGAAGTCCTGAAAACCGCCGTCGCCCGCGACCGCGAGAATCCCTTTGCCTGGTATCAGCTGGGCGTCATCTATGCCGCCAACGGAGACATGCCGCGCGCCTACCTAGCCAGCGCCGAACAGCAGGTGATGTCGGGCCGGATGGAAGAAGCGCTGCGCAGCGCGCAGGCGGCGGAAGGCGGGCTGAAATCCGGCACCCCGGACTGGCTGCGCGCCCAGGATATCGAAATGCAGGCCCGCGCCGAACTGGAACGCGGCAAGAAGCGCCGCTAAGGCCGCTTCAAGCGCACTCAGCACATGAAATCGACAGGACAATAATGGGCAACACCCCCAAGTTCGCAATGATCGCCGCAGCCCTCGTAGTGGTAGGCGCGGGAGGCTGGTACAGCGGGCGCATCGCAGTCGAACACGTGGTCCACGACTATATCCTCGATCACCCCGAAATCCTGCCGCAGGCGATGGACGTGCTCCAGAAGCGCCAGGCCTCGCAGGCGCTTGCCGGCGTGCGCCAGAACGTGGAGACGCCCTTCCCCGGCGCCGTGCTGGGCAACCCGAACGGCAAGGTCACGCTGGTCGAATTCACCGACTTCGCCTGCGGGTACTGCCGCCAGAGCCTGGGCGACGTCACCCAGCTGATCGCGAAGAACCCGGACCTGCGCATCGTCGTCCGCGAACTGCCGATCATCAGCCCGCACAGCCCGGCCGCCGCCAAGATGGCGCTGGCCGCGGCCGAACAGGGCAAGTACCCGCAGTTCCACGATGCCATGTTCGCCGCCGGGCAGGTCGACGAACCCACCATCGCGGCAGTAGCCCAGAAAATCGGCCTCGATATGGACCGCGCCCGCCGCATCGCCGCCAGCCCCACGGTGGAGGCCGAACTGGCCCGCAACCTCGAAGTCGCCCAGCGGCTGGGCTTTTCCGGCACCCCCAGCTGGATCGCGGGCGACAAGCTGATCGCCGGCGCCGTCGGCATCGACCAGCTCTCCGAAGCGGTGACGGCCGCGCGCGGAAGTTGATAACGCATGGTGACGGTCCCCGCCCGATTTCAGCTTTCGCGTAAGTTCGGCTAGGCTGGCCCCATGAGCGTCCTGCCCATCCAGCCGATCCCCTTTTTCGCCAACAAGGACAGGGCCTTCTGGCGCCTCCAGTTCGTGGGATGGGGCGGCGCCTTCGTATTGCGCACGATGTCGGCGGTCGCCAACGACCTGCCGCTCGCCTCGCTGGTGCTGGTCCTGATCGCGACGATCACCGGCTTCTCGATCTCGCTCGTGCTCTCGGTGATCTTCCGCAGCCTCATCACCCGGCGCGCGCTGGTCACCTGGGGGCTGACCGCGCTGATCCTGCCTTTCGCGGTGGGCCTGCACGCCTTCATCGACGCCTGGGTGGTGTCGCTGTGGCGGGTGGAGGGCGACGCCAGCTTCACGCTGCTGTTCCTGGGCGTGTTCTACCTCGACGCCACGCTGCTCGGCGCCTGGACCGCGCTCTATTACATGGTCAACTTCTACCTTCAGGTGGAAGAACAGAACGACCAGCTGATCCGGCTGGAAAACCAGGCCACCAGCGCCCAGCTCGCCATGCTGCGCTACCAGCTCAACCCGCACTTCCTGTTCAACACCCTGAACTCGATTTCCACGCTGGTGCTGCTCAAGCAGACCGAGCCGGCCAACGCGATGCTCAGCCGGCTGTCCTCGTTCCTGCGCTATACGCTGGTCAACAAGCCCTCCGCGCGCGTAACCGTGGCGCAGGAAGTGGAAACGCTGCAACTCTACCTCGATATCGAGCGGATGCGATTCGAGGAACGCCTGCGCACCACCTTCGATATCGATGCCTCCACCGAAACCGCGCTGCTGCCCTCGCTGCTGCTCCAGCCGCTGGTGGAAAATGCCATCAAATATGCAGTCAGCCAGCAGGAGATGGGGGCCGAGATCACCATCGCCACGCAACTCGTCGGTCCGATGCTTCGCATCACCGTCTCCGACACCGGACCGGGCTTGCAAAGCCCCACGACCGACAACAGGTTGTCGGGCATGACCTACGATGGAGGGGAGCCGGTTTCGACTGGCGTTGGCTTGGCGAATATTCGTGACCGCCTGTCGCAGGCCTATGGCGAAAACCACCGCTTCGAGACGATCGAGCCGCTGGAAGGCGGCTTCGCGGTCGTCATCGAGCTGCCCGTCGACCGCCGCGAACCCACGCAGGACATCAGCGAACCGGGCCGCCAGTACCAGGCGGCACGATGATTAATTCTTGGCGATGAAACAATTTTGGCCCGCGCGCGTTTGCCGGTCCGGAGAAAACAACTGATGACCATTCGCACGATCCTTGTCGACGACGAGAAACTCGCCATCCAGGGGCTGCAGCTGCGCCTCGAAAAATATCCCGATGTGGAAATCATCGACACATGCGCCAACGGGCGCGAGGCGATCCGCAAGATCAAGACGGAAAAACCCGACCTCGTCTTCCTCGACATCCAGATGCCCGGTTTCGACGGCTTCTCGGTGGTCAAGGGCGTGATGGAAATCGAACCGCCGCTGTTCGTCTTCGTCACCGCCTATCAGGAACACGCCGTCCGCGCCTTCGAGGCCAACGCGGTGAACTACCTGATGAAGCCGGTGGACGAGAGCAAGCTGGACGACACCCTGGCCCGCGTGCGCCAGCGCCTGTCGGAAAAGCGCTCGTCCGAAGAAGCCGAAAAGCTCAAGACCGTCCTCGCCGAAGTGGCCCCCGACGCGGTCGACCACATGCCCGAGGAAACCGATCCGGGCGCAGACCGCTACGAAAAGCTCATCAACATCAAGGATCGCGGACAGATCTTCCGCATCGACGTCGATTCGATCGAACACATCGAAGCCGCCGGCGACTACATGTGCATCCGCACCGCCGACAACTCGCTGATCCTGCGAGAGACGATGAAAGACCTTGAACGCCGCCTCGACCCGCGCGTGTTCCAGCGCGTGCACCGCTCGACGATCGTGAACCTCAACCAGGTCCGTCAGGTGAAGCCGCATACGAACGGCGAATGCTTCCTCGTGCTGGATTCGGGCGCGCAGGTTAAGGTTTCGCGCTCGTACCGGGACGTGATTGCGCGGTTCGTTCACTGAGGTTTTGAGGGAAAGACGCAGGGGCCATCGCCCCTGCACCCCGGTCCTGTCGTCGCTGCGCGTGCAGAGGCGAAGGGCGAGGATCGCCCCTCCGCGCCGCAGGCCATGTATCGATGTAGCATTGAACGCAGCGTCGATATGGGAAGGCGGCTCCGCCGCAAGAACAACCCGGCCCCCTGTCAAAGACCACGGACGCCGCGCCGCGCACGACGCTGACATTCCCGGGGTCTGGGGCGATGGCCCCAGGACTTCCCCTTCTCCACTCGACAACGCCTGACGAACGCGCAAAAGACGCGGACATGACTTCGTTCTCGATCCACGGTTTCGACCTTGCCGCCTTCGTCGACGCAACCCTTGCCGAGGATCTTGGCGTCGGCCTTCCCGGCGGCGGCGTGGACGTCACCTCGCAAAGCGTGATCGAGGCGGATGCGCGGTTCTCCGGCGTGATGGATTCGCGCGATGCGATCACCGTCGCCGGGCTTCCCATCGCAGCGGCATTCTTCAAGAAGCTCGACCCTGCGATGGAGATCGAGATTCTCGTCTCGGAGGGCACTCAGGTTCCGGCCGGGTCAGAACTGATGCGCCTGACCGGCAACGCCCGCGCCATGCTCACTGCCGAGCGCAGCGCCCTCAACACGGTGCAGCATCTTTCCGGCATCGCCACGATGACGAGTGAATACGTAGACGCGATGGGCGGCCATGGAACGCTGCTGGATACCCGCAAGACCATTCCCGGCCTTCGCCATTTGGAAAAGTACGCGGTGCGTCAGGGCGGCGCCCGCAACCACCGCATGGGCCTGTGGGATGCGGCGATGATCAAGGACAACCATGTTCTGGTCGCCGGCGGTGTCGGCCCTGCGGTGGCGCGGGCCAAGGCGGCGGGTGTTTCGCAGATCATCTGCGAGGTCGACCGGCTGGACCAGATCGAGCCTGCCATCGCGGCGGGCGCGCATCACCTGCTGCTCGACAACATGGGCCCCGATACCTTGCGCGAAGCCGTCGCGCTGGTCGCCGGCCGCGTACCGACGGAAGCATCGGGCGGCGTAAATCTTGCCACCATCGGCGCCATCGCCGCCACCGGGGTCACCTTCGTCTCCGTCGGCCGCCTGACCCAGAGCGCGCCGGCCGCCGATATCGGCCTGGACTTCACGCCGCTGTGAGGGCGGCGGGGGCGTTCGCAGCGGCCTTGCTTGCCGCGGGGCCCTCTGCGGTGATTCCCTCCGCGGTTCTGGCGCAGGCTTACCAATGCTCCATCCCGCCAACGATCACGCCGGTGCGCCCGG
>Ga0308165_1002062_pt1 | contig 25530 bp, 28 predicted proteins | sample PhyWR2_FD_201032 | JGI IMG/M metagenome (GOLD analysis project Ga0308165, IMG submission 201032) | Phyllosphere microbial communities from UC Gill Tract Community Farm, Albany, California, United States - DLSLW.R2 | ecosystem: Host-associated > Plants > Phyllosphere > Unclassified | place: USA... | reverse complement strand
GTCCTTGTAGCTCAGGGAGGGTTGCTTGCTCATGATCCAGGCCTTTAGGGGGGATTCAGGGGTAACGACCGAGTCCAGTGGGGCCGCCGAAACAACGATGGGCAGATGCCATGCGCGGATTTCGGGGGGCCCGGCTGTTGCCGGTCTGCGAAGGCGCGCGATTTTATCAGGCTTGAGCACCAGCGGCCATCCTCAGGCCGACAGCAGGGGCATATCGACACAAAAAAACCGCGTTGTTCGGCTCCGTGCCTATATAAGGTAGGACCAGGAACCGTCTATCGTTAGGGTTGTACGAAAAACATAAGCGGAACAGGTGAATGTTTTGCGTCGGGCGATGGTCACAGCCTTGCTCGATTGTCTTCATGCGGTCAGTTCCAGCCGCTCTTGTCGTCAGGAATTCTTCATGTGCTTTTTCAGATCATTGTTTGTGGGTTGCTTGTCTGTGGTGAGCCTGGCGAGCCATGCCGAAACCGTCAAAAGCCTTTATCAGGTGCGTGAGCCCGTTACCAGCCAGACCCCCGATGAGCGCGATCAAGCCACCCAGCGTGCACTCGACACATTGGTGTTGCGTCTGACCGGCGATCCCAAGGCGGCGCAAAACCCGGGCCTGGCTGACATTCGCAAGGATCCGCAGCAAATCATCAGCCAGTATGGTTTCGATGCGGGCCCGCCGGAAGTGCTGAAGGTCGATTTCGACCCCGCCAGCACCGCGCAGGCATTGCGTCGCGCCGGGCTGTCATTGTGGGGGGCGAATCGGCCATCGATCCTGGCCTGGTGGTTGAACGACTCCACTGAAGGTTCGAGCCTGGTGGGAGATGGCCAGGCGAGCGCCGAACCGCTACGACGTGCGGCTCAACACCGAGGGTTGCCGCTGCGGCTGCCCTTGGCGGACCTCAGTGAGCAACTGGTTGCCACGGCGCCGACGCTCGAAGGAGCCGATGCCACGCCGTTGCGTGATGCTTCCGAGCGTTACAACGCCGATGCCTTGCTGGCGGTGCATGCCCGTGAGGAGGGCGGCCAATGGCAAGCCAAATGGCACCTCTGGCTGGGTGACCAGAAGGAGGCGGGCAGCGTTCAGGGCGCGGACCAGGCAGCACTGGCGGATGCAGTGATGCTGGCGGTCAATCAGCGGCTGGCACCCCGATTCGTGGTCAAACCAGGCGCATCCGGCGAGCAGTTGCTGGAAGTACAGGGCATGAACCTGGAGCGTTATGCAACGCTGGGACGCCTGTTGGACCCCTTCGGTGCGCGCCTGGTGACTGTCGACGCCGACCGGATTGTGTACCGGGTCAATGCCAGTGCCGAACAGTTGCGCTCGCAGTTGTCGCTGGCGAAGTTGCAGGAGGTTCCGGTGAGTGATGCGCCAGCGCCCACGGCGCCTGTGCAGCCCGCTGCCGAAGGGGCCGCGCCAGCCGTGGCCGCCACACCGGCCCTGGTGCCGCAATTGCGTTTCCGTTGGTAATTTTTTCTCTGGATAGATGCAGATGGAGTGGTACATGGCCGATACGCGGCGTTGGTTCTGGTTGGGTGGAGTGGTCCTGCTCTGTGCTTTTATCTGGTTGTTGCATCCGATTCTGACGCCATTTTTGGTGGCGTTGCTTTTGGCTTACCTGTTCGACCCGCTGGTGGATCGGCTGGAACGGGCCGGGTTATCCCGTACTTGGGGAGTGGTGGCGGTGTTTACCCTGTTCACCTTGATTGTGGTTGCCTTGCTGCTGGTGCTGGTGCCGATGCTCGCCAAACAGCTCGTTCGCCTGTATGAGCTGGCACCGCAGATGCTCGACTGGCTGCAGCACACGGCGCTGCCGTGGGCGCAATCGAAGTTCGGCTTGTCGGATGGTTTCTGGAAGTTCGACAAGGTGAAGGCCGCCATCAGTGAGCACATGGGCCAGACCACTGACATCGTCAGTGTGGTGCTGAGTCAAGCAACGGCCTCCAGTCTCGCGTTGATCGGTTGGCTGGCCAATTTGGTGTTGATCCCGGTGGTGAGCTTTTACCTGCTGCGTGACTGGGATTTGATGATGGCCAAGATTCGCAGCCTGCTGCCCCGTGATCGCGAAGAGCGAGCCGTAGCGCTGGCGGGTGAGTGCCATGAAGTGCTGGGCGCTTTTGTGCGCGGGCAATTGCTGGTGATGCTGGCGTTGGGCGTGATCTACGCCGCGGGCCTGATGCTGGTCGGATTGGAGCTGGGCCTGTTGATTGGCCTGATTGCCGGGTTGGCGGCCATCGTGCCGTACATGGGCTTCGTCATCGGGATTGGCGCCGCGCTGATTGCCGGCCTGTTCCAGTTCGGTGGCGATCTGTACCCGATGATCGGCATCGTCGCCGTATTCATGGTGGGGCAGGCGCTGGAGGGCATGGTGCTTACGCCGTTGCTGGTGGGGGACCGGATTGGCCTCCACCCGGTGGCGGTAATCTTTGCGATCCTGGCCGGCGGCGAGTTGTTCGGCTTTACCGGTGTGCTGCTGGCGCTGCCGGTGGCGGCGGTGATCATGGTGCTGGTGCGCCACGTGCACGACTTGTACAAGGATTCGGATATCTACAGCGGCGCCGATGACCCTGAGCTCTAGCGCCTGTCGATGCGCTGCTTGGGGTGGCCTGGTTCATGACCGGGCTGCCCCATGCCTTCGCGTGGCTGTCACATGCGCCGCCAAAGAAACCCTCGGAAATACGGCGTAATAACGCAAACCTTTGATTTTGCTTGTGGTCTGTCGGATTGTGCGGCCAGCGTCACGGGTATAAACTTCGCAAACTTTACACAGAGGCCACTAACGGTTCATTTGGAACCGTTCAGTCAGCATGAAACCGATTCAGCTGCCCCTAGGTGTGCGTCTGCGTGATGACGCTACCTTTATCAATTACTACCCAGGCGCCAATGCCGCTGCACTCGGCTATGTCGAGCGGCTTTGCGAAGCCGACGCCGGCTGGACCGAAAGCCTGATTTACCTCTGGGGCAAGCACGGGGTAGGGCGTACGCATCTGTTGCAGGCCGCGTGCCTGCGTTTCGAACAGATGGGTGAACCAGCGGTTTACCTGCCGCTGGCCGAGTTGATGGATCGCGGCGTTGAAATTCTCGACAACCTCGAACAGTACGAACTGGTCTGTCTGGACGATTTGCAGTCGGTGGCCGGGCATGCGGACTGGGAAGAGGCCCTTTTCCATCTATTCAACCGTCTGCGCGACAGCGGGCGGCGGCTGTTGATTGCGGCTTCGACCTCTCCGCGCGAATTGCCGGTGAAGCTCGCCGACCTCAAATCACGCCTGACCCTGGCACTTATCTTTCAGATGCGACCCTTGTCCGACGAAGACAAACTGCGCGCGTTGCAGCTACGCGCGTCTCGTCGCGGCCTGCACCTGACTGACGAAGTCGGGCATTTCATCCTGACTCGAGGCACTCGCAGCATGAGCGCATTGTTCGACCTGCTCGAGCAGCTCGATCAGGCCTCCCTGCAAGCCCAGCGCAAGCTGACCATCCCTTTCCTGAAAGAAACATTGGGCTGGTGAGCCCCGGTTTTTCAGGGCTTTCGGCATATTTCAGGCGTCAACAAACCCGCGTTCCTACAGGGTGTAGGCCGCGTAAGCGTCTAAATGGGGCTTAAGCGCTTAGATGTAAACGCGAAAACGAAAAGTCACAAAAGTTTCGATTGAATTTGCAAATGAGGTCGATAGCGGGCATAGTCTCGGCTTCTTTACAACTATGAAGTCACGGTCGTGCCCATGCTAAAGCGCTTCGCACCCCTCGTGCCCCTCGCACTCGTTACCCTGTTGTTCGGTTGCGCCGCCCACACCCCAGTGTCGGAGCAGGCTCCTCAACAGCAGGTCAGCAAAAATTCGGTTACCGCACAATCTTCCGCCGAGCGTTTCCAGCAAGAACTGGAAACCGACAAGGAACTGGCCAACTTCGCCGACGGCAAGTCGTACCAGCTTCCGGTCCTGGCGGACAGCATCCTCGAGCGCGGTATGTCCCTGATCGGTACCCGCTACCGTTTCGGCGGCACCTCCGAGGCTGGCTTTGATTGCAGCGGTTTCATCGGCTATCTGTTTCGTGAAGAGGCTGGCATGAACCTGCCACGCTCCACTCGCGAAATGATCAACGTCGATGCGCCACTGGTTTCCCGTAGCGCGCTCAAGCCGGGCGATCTGCTGTTCTTCGCTACCAACGGCCGTCGCGGTCGTGTGAGTCACGCCGGGATCTACCTGGGCGACAACCAGTTCATCCACTCCAGCAGCCGCAAAAGCGGTGGTGTACGGGTCGATAGCCTGGGCGACAGCTACTGGAGCAAGACCTTCATCGAAGCCAAGCGTGCACTCGCCATGGCGCCGACAGTGGTCACCGCACGCAAGTAATGCTTCATTCGGTCGGTAGCGACCACTGCCGGGCAGTAACCGCACTGGTTACATGGTGAACTTAAAGTCTTACTTGAAGTTTGCCCCATAGGCGCTAGAATCCTGATCTATTATTGATGGCAAACCGCCTGCGCCTTGCGCAGGCGGTTTTCTTTTCTGTCGCTTGGGCAGAAAAAAGCCGCAGACAGATCAGGATGCTCTGCTTATGACGATGTCGGCCCGCCTCGCACTCATGCTCCTCGCCGCGCTGCTCAGCGCTTGCGCCAGCCGCACGCCACCTGCGCCTGTGGTTCGCGCGCCGATTGTCTTTGGTACGCCACAGCCGTCCTCACCCGAGGCAGAAGACGTGTTGTTTCGCGCTCTGGGCCTGGTCGGCACACCTTATCGCTGGGGTGGCAACACACCGGATTCCGGTTTCGATTGCAGTGGCCTGATTGGTTACGTCTATCGCGACGCGGCCGGTATTTCGTTGCCGCGTACGACTCGCGAAATGATCAGCATGCAGGCGGCCGATGTCGGCAAAGAAGGCCTGCAAAGTGGTGATCTGGTGTTCTTCGCCACCAACGGCGGCTCTCAGGTGAGTCACGCCGGGATCTACGTTGGTGAGGGTCGATTTGTCCATGCGCCGGCCACCGGTGGCACGGTCAAGCTCGACAGCTTGTCCAAGGCGTATTGGCAGAAAGCCTACCTGAGCGCAAAGCGTGTTCTGCAACCCGAGCATCTGGCGCGCAACCCCTAGTCTGGAGAGGTTGTCATGACCGCTCGCACGCTGAATCTCGATGATGCCCTGTACCAATACCTGCTCGACGTTTCCCTGAGGGAAACGCCGCTGCTCAAACGCCTGCGCGACGAAACCCAGGCGCTGCCCATGGCGCGCTGGCAGGTGGCGCCGGAACAGGGGCAATTCCTTGCCTTGCTGGTCAGGCTGATCGGTGCAAGACGAATTCTGGAAATCGGCACTTTCACCGGTTACAGCGCGTTGTGCATGGCGGCCGCCTTACCGGATGACGGTGCACTGATCTGCTGTGATGTATCCGGCGACTATAATGTCATCGCGCGTCGTTACTGGCAGGAGGCGGGCCTGGACGAGCGGATTGACCTGCGGCTGGCGCCTGCGCTGCACACCCTGTCTCAGTTGGATGAGCCAGGGCAGTCCGATCTGATCTTCATCGATGCCGACAAGGCCAACTACCCCCACTATCTTGAGCATGCCCTGCGTCTGTTGCGCGTTGGCGGCCTGGCGGTGTTCGACAACACGCTGTGGAGTGGGCGGGTGCTGGAGTCAGCGCCCGAAAGCGCTGACACCCGCGCGATCCAAGCGCTCAATCGTGCGTTGAAGGATGACGCGCGAGTGGACCTGTCGCTGTTGCCACTGGGGGATGGGTTGACGCTTTGTCGTAAGCGCTAGAGGCCTTCACGCGCGCCCTGTAGGAGCGAGCATGCTCGCGATGGACTGGAAAACGCCGCTGGGTGTCAGATAGCCAACGTTTTCGTTGACGATCATCGCGAGCATGCTCGCTCCTAAAGGGGGAAGGTCATTTCGCGGCAGACACCCGCCACACCTTGTTCCCCACATCATCGGCCACCAGCAGGTCGCCCTGCTGATCGATCACCACGCCCACCGGGCGACCCATGGCTTTCTCTTCGTCATTGAGAAAACCCGTGAGCACATCCACTGGCGCGCCGCTCGGTTTGCCCGCGCTGAAGGGCACGAAGATCACTTTGTAGCCACTGTGCGGTTTCCGGTTCCACGAGCCATGCTGGCCGATGAATGCGCCTTCCTTGAATTGGGCCGGCAACGTATTGCCTTCTGCGAAGGCCAGGCCCAATGAGGCGGTATGCGGGCCGACTGCGTAATCCGGTGCAATAGCCTTGGCCACCAGGTCTGGATTTTGAGGTTCTACGCGTACATCGATGTGCTGGCCGTAGTAACTGAACGGCCAGCCATAGAACGCACCTTCCTTCACCGAAGTGATGTAGTCCGGCACCAGGTCACTGCCGATTTCATCGCGCTCGTTGACCGCTGTCCACAGCGCGCCGCTCTGCGGTTCCCACGCCATGCCGTTGGGGTTGCGCAAGCCCGAGGCGAATATCCGGTGGTTGCCAGTGGCACGATCCACTTCCCAGATCGCCGCGCGTCCTTCTTCCTTGTCCATGCCGTTTTCGCCGACGTTACTGTTGGAGCCCACCGTGACGTACAGCTTGCTGCCGTCCTTGCTTGCGATGACGTTTTTTGTCCAATGGTGATTCAGCGTGCCACCCGGCAGGTCAATCACCTTCATGGGTTGGGATTTGATCGTGGTGTCGCCTTGCTGGTAATTGAAACGCAGCAGTCTGTCGGTGTCGGCGACGTACAGGTCATTACCCACCAGTGTCATGCCGAAGGGCGAGTTGAGGTTTTCCAGGAACACGGTACGGATTTCGGCGATGCCATCGTGGTCTTTGTCGCGCAGCAACGTGATGCGGTTGGGGCTGGGTACGGCAGCCCCGGCACGGCTCATGACTTTCTTGGTGATCCAGCCCTTGATGCCTTTATCGTCATCGGGTTTGGGCGGCGCATTGGTTTCGGCCACCAGCACGTCGCCGTTGGGCAGTACGTAGAGCCAGCGTGGGTGATCGAGGCCTTCGGCAAATGCAGCCACCTGAGTGCCCGCTGCTGCCGTCGGTTTGGCGCCGGCCGGCCAGCCGATGGCCGGGGCGATGTTCATTGTCGGGAACAGTGTCTTGTTCGGTTCTGGCAGTTGCGGGGATGGGCCGGTGCCGTCGGAGACCTGCAGGGTGGAAGTTTCACCGCAGGCAGCGAGCCCGGCGGCCATGGTGATGACGAGAGCGAGCTGGGGCTTGCGCATGCTGAACTTCCCTAAGAATGCAGTGACCTGATCAGTAGAGAAGCGCAAGCCCGAGATGGTTCAACCGGTCAGCCGTGAGCTTCCTTGAACAACACCGCGATGCCCGGATGATAGTTGCCCGCTTCGTTGCGTAATTTGCGGTAGGCGTAGGGGAAGTACCAGGCGACCGCGCAGGAATGTTCTTTTTGCAGGTCATCGACCATGTCCTGCAGCTCTTCCGGCGTGGCGCCGTGCTGGGCTTTTTGCGGGGCCACGAACAGGCAGCCCAGTTTCAGGTCGCTGCTGTAGCTGATGCGTTTGGCGTCGCTGGTGATTTCCGCCAACGCCTGGGTCAGGTTGAGACTGTTGACCCGTGGCCAGCGTTGGGTGGCCTGAAGATACGCGCGCGTTTCGCTGGAGGCGATGAACAGATTGGCGCGGGCGTTGCGTTCGCCTTCCTCAAGCTGCTTGCGGGTCTGGGTGTCTTGCAGGGTGACCATTTCGGCCATCCAGGCGGCGGCCGCGAGCAAACCCAGATTGGCTTTTTCGTCGTACCAGTAAGGTGTGTCGTTATCGCCCCGTACGGCGTTGTAGCGGTCTATACAATCAAACCAGCGTTCCAGCAGCGGGCGCAGGAATTCCAGTCGCGGATTGCTGATAATCATGCCTTGCATGGTGCTCACCCTTGTTCTTGTGATGTGGGGTTGTGGCTCTTTGATATCACTGCTGGGAGTCTGGCACAAGATTGGCGTCATTTTATTGATCGACGGCAGTTATTCATCCGCCAGCCTCCCGGCTTTAATTGACGCTCCACCCCCAACCCTCTAACCTTCGCGGCTTGTTTCAGGTGCTCTGTGACCCAGGTCGGCAGAGTGAAACAGGGAAGCCGGTGAGTGCGTGCACGATCCCGGCGCTGCCCCCGCAACGGTAAATGAGTGAAAGCTGCGCCTTGAGCCACTGTGTCGATCGCGACATGGGAAGGCGCGCAGTCCGGCGTGATGCCGCTCATGAGCCCGGAGACCGGCCTGATTCAATCCAGCGACATCACGGTGGGCGATGTCGGGCTTCTTGCCATCTGTTTCTTGTGCCTGCCCGCCGTTATCCCGCCTCAACGGAGAGCTCCCCCATGACCGATACCCCAGATCGTGACGAACGCCATTTGGCGCGCATGTTGCGTAAAAAAGCCGTGATCGACGAACGCATCGCCAACTCGCCAAACGAATGCGGCCTGCTGCTGGTGCTCACCGGCAATGGGAAAGGCAAAAGCAGCTCGGCGTTTGGCATGCTCGCCCGTTCCATGGGCCATGGCATGCAGTGCGGCGTGGTGCAGTTCATCAAGGGTCGCAACAGTACCGGTGAAGAATTGTTTTTCCGCCGCTTCCCGGAGCAGGTGCGTTTCCACGTGATGGGCGAAGGCTTTACCTGGGAAACCCAGGACCGCCAGCGTGACATCGCTGCCGCCGAAGCGGCCTGGGCGGTGTCCCGCGAGTTGCTGCGCGATCCGTCGATTGGTCTGGTGGTGCTGGATGAGTTGAACATCGCTCTCAAGCACGGCTACCTCGACCTCGATCAGGTCCTCAGCGACCTGCAAGCGCGTCCGCCGATGCAGCACGTGGTGGTGACCGGCCGCGGCGCCAAACCCGAGATGATCGAGTTGGCCGACACCGTTACCGAAATGGGCATGATCAAGCACGCCTTCCAGGCCGGTATCAAGGCGCAGAAGGGCGTTGAACTGTGAGTGAGCCACGTCATTGCCCGGCGGTATTGATTGCCGCGCCGGCCTCCGGTCAGGGCAAGACCACCGTCACCGCCGCCCTGGCGAGGTTGCATCGCAACCAGGGGCGCAAGGTGCGCGTCTTCAAGTGTGGCCCGGACTTTCTCGACCCGATGATCCTCGAGCGCGCCAGCGGTGCGCCGGTGTATCAATTGGACATGTGGATGGTCGGCGAGCAGGAAAGCCGGCGACTGTTGTGGGAAGCCGCCGCCGAGGCTGACCTGATTCTCATTGAAGGGGTCATGGGCCTGTTCGACGGTACCCCGTCCAGCGCCGACCTGGCGCGTCACTTCGGTGTGCCTGTACTCGCGGTGATTGACGGCACGGCCATGGCGCAGACCTTTGGCGCCCTGGCACTGGGCCTGGCCCGCTATCAACCGGACCTGCCGTTTGCCGGTGTGCTGGCCAACCGGGTCGGCACCCTGCGCCATGCGCAATTGCTCGAAGGCAGCCTGACCGAAGGTTTGCGCTGGTACGGCGCGCTGTCCCGGGAAACCGGAATCGAGCTGCCGAGCCGACACCTGGGCCTGGTTCAGGCCAGTGAATTGAACGATCTGGATCTGCGTCTCGATGCTGCTGCCGATGCCCTGGCCAGCAGTTGCGAAGTCGCGCTGCCGCCCGCCGTGGCGTTTGCGGCCCCCGAAGTGATCGCGGTCGATCCTTGGCTGGCCGGCGTGCGCATTGCCGTGGCGCGTGATGAAGCCTTTGCGTTCACCTATGGCGCCAGCCTGGACCTGCTGCGGGCGATGGGCGCCGAGTTGGCATTCTTCTCGCCGATTCGTGACACGCAACTGCCGCTCGCCGACAGCCTCTACTTGCCCGGCGGTTACCCGGAACTGCACCACGTGGCGCTGGCGCAGAACACGTCGATGCTAGAAGCGATCCGCGCCCACCATGCAGCCGGCAAACCGTTGCTGGCCGAATGCGGCGGCATGCTCTACCTGCTTGATTCGTTGACGGATGTCGAGGGCACTCGCGCCGAGTTGGCCGGCTTGCTGGCGGGGGATGCGGTGATGCAGAAACGCCTGGCGGCGCTCGCCTTGCAGGCGGTTGAATTACCGGAAGGCTCGCTGCGCGGGCACACCTATCACCATTCGCTGACCACCACCGGGCTGGCTCCGATTGCTCGCGGCCTGAGCCCGAACGGGGGGCGCGGCGCGGAGGCCGTTTATCGTGAGGGGCGGATGACGGCTTCTTATGTGCATTTTTATTTTCCGTCAAATCCTCCTGCGATTGCTGCGCTTTTTGCGCCGGACCTTACGGACGCCATCGCGGGCAAGCCCGCTCCTACAGGGGGCGAGTGTATTGGTGTAGGAGCGGGCTTGCCCGCGATAGGGTCATGACCGATAACGCCTTCTCCGAGGCCGAACGCCAAGCGGTCTACCGCGCCATCGCCGAACGCCGTGACATGCGTCACTTCACGGGTGGCACCGTAGAACCTGAGCAACTGCGGCGCCTGCTCGAAGCCGCACACCAGGCGCCGAGCGTTGGCCTGATGCAGCCGTGGCGTTTCATCCGCATCAGCGACCGCAGCCTGCGCGGCAGGATCCAGTCGCTGGTGGAGGAAGAGCGCATGCGCACCGCTGAGGCCCTCGGCGAGCGCAGTGACGAATTCATGAAGCTGAAAGTGGAAGGTATCAACGACTGCGCCGAGGTGCTGATTGCGGCGCTGATGGACGACCGCGAACGGCATATTTTCGGCCGCCGCACGTTGCCGGAAATGGACATGGCCTCGTTGTCCTGCGCGATCCAGAACCTGTGGCTGGCATCCCGCGCCGAAGGGCTCGGCATGGGTTGGGTTTCGTTGTTCGAGCCCCAGGCCCTGGCTGACCTGTTGGGGTTGCCCGCCGGGGCCAAGCCTTTGGCGATTCTCTGCCTGGGACCGGTCGAACAGTTTTATCCGGCACCGATGCTGGTGCTTGAAGGCTGGGCGCGGGAACGTCCATTAAGCGAAATGTTGTATGAGAATTATTGGGGAGTGAGTCAATGAGTGTGGCGTTGTTGAGTGTCGCTGCGGTGGCGCTGGATGCGCTGCTGGGCGAGCCCAAGCGCTGGCATCCGCTGGTCGCCTTCGGCCGTTTTGCCGACCGCATCGAACAACGTTTCAACGGGGGTGGTCGCGGCTGGCGCAGCCATGGCGTGACGGCCTGGGTGATTGCGGTCGTGCCGCTGACCTTGCTCGCCACGGCTTTTTCCTGGGCGCCTTATGTGGGTTGGATCGTCGAGATTCTCGCCCTCTATTGTGCGCTTGGCTTGCGCAGCCTGGGGGAGCACGTCGAGCCGGTTGCCAAGGCTTTGCGTAGCAATGATCTGGAGCAGGCGCGCCAGCGTGTCGGTTATCTGGTCAGTCGCCAGACCACTGAGCTGGATTCAACCGAAGTGGCCCGCGCCGCCACTGAATCGGTCCTGGAAAACGGCAGTGACGCCGTCTTCGCGGCGTTGTTCTGGTTTGCCGTGGCCGGCGCGCCAGGGGTGGTGCTCTATCGCTTGAGCAACACGCTGGACGCGATGTGGGGCTATCGCAACGAGCGTTTCGAACGCTTCGGCTGGGCGGCTGCGAAGATCGACGACGTGCTCAACTACATTCCTGCCCGATTGGTGGCGTTGACCTATGCACTGTTGGGCAAGACCCGACTCGCATTCAAATGCTGGCGCACACAAGGCCCCACCTGGGACAGCCCGAACGCCGGTCCGGTGATGGCCGCCGGGGCAGGCGCCCTGGGGGTCGAGTTGGGTGGGGCGGCGATTTATCACGGTGAGTTGCACCAGCGTCCCCAGTTGGGCGAAGGTGTGCCAGCGGACGCCGATTCCATTGATCGAGGCTGGCAACTGGTCCAGCGCGGGGTATGGTTATGGTTGCTGATTCTGTGTGTGGGAGCTGAATTTTATGCTTGAACACGGTGGTCGGTTGCGCAAGGCGGCGCTTGAATACGGCATTGCCGAAGCGGATTGGCTCGACCTGTCCAGCGGCCTTGCGCCCTGGCCGTTTGCCGTGCCGGACATTCCGCTGCGCGCCTGGGCGCGGTTGCCGGAAGCCGACGATGGCCTGGAGCAGGCGGCCTGCGAATACTACGGCGCCTCGCAGGTGCTGCCGGTAGCGGGCTCGCAAATGGCGATCCAGTTGCTGCCGCGTTTGCGTCGGGCCGGCAAGGTCGGAGTGCTGTCACCCTGTTACGCCGAACACGCCGAGGCCTGGCGCCGCAACGGCTACATCGTGCGTGAGGTGGTGGAACAGGAAGTCGATTTTTTCATCGACAACCTCGATGTGCTGGTGGTGGTCAATCCGAACAATCCAACCGGCTTGTGCATCGCGCCTACGCGTTTGCTGGAATGGCATTCCCGGTTGGCTCAACGGGGCGGCTGGCTGGTGGTGGACGAGGCGTTCATGGACAACACGCCGCAACTGAGCCTGGCACCTTTTTCCCATCAGGTCGGCCTGGTGGTGCTGCGCTCCTTTGGCAAGTTTTTTGGTTTGGCCGGCGTGCGCCTGGGGTTTGTCCTGGCCGAGCGCAAGTTGCTCAAGTTGCTTGCCGAACAAGTCGGACCCTGGGCCGTCAGTGGGCCGACCCGTGTGCTGGGGCGAGTCTGCCTGCTGGATAAACAGGCGCATGCCAGTCAGCGCGCGCGCAGCGATGCCGCCAGTGAGCGGCTGGTGACGCTGCTGGAAAAACACGGTTTCAAACCCCAGGGCGGTTGCGCCCTGTTTCAGTGGCTGAGCACCGAACATGCCGAAGAGTTGCATGAGTTCATGGCCCTGCGCGGCATCCTGCTGCGCCTGTTCTCCAGCACCAGCAGCCTGCGCTTTGGCCTGCCGGGCGAGGAAGCTGATTGGTTGCGGCTGGATCAGGCATTCGAAGCCTATGCCAGGGAAAAACGATGACTGCGCTCAAGCCCCGGGGCTCCACCTTGATGGTACAGGGCACCACGTCCGACGCCGGTAAAAGCACGCTGGTGACGGCCTTGTGTCGTTGGGTCACTCGCCAGGGCGTCGAGGTGGTGCCGTTCAAGCCGCAGAATATGGCGCTCAACAGTGCCGTGACCGCCGACGGTGGCGAGATCGGTCGCGCACAAGCCGTGCAGGCCCAGGCGGCTTATCTCGAACCGCACACCGACATGAATCCGGTGCTGCTCAAGCCCAACAGCGACACTGGCGCCCAGGTGATCATCCACGGCCGTGCGGTCACGACGATGAATGCGGTGGCGTACCACGACTACAAAGCCATCGCGATGGAAGCGGTGCTGGCTTCGCACCAGCGCTTGAGCGCGGCGTATCCAGTGGTCATGGTCGAAGGCGCGGGCTCGCCGGCAGAGATCAACTTGCGTGCCGGCGACATTGCCAATATGGGCTTCGCCGAGGCGGTGGATTGCCCGGTCGTGCTGATCGCCGATATCAATCGCGGCGGAGTGTTCGCGCACCTGGTCGGCACACTGGAGCTGTTGTCGCCCAGTGAGCAGGCTCGGGTCAAAGGCTTCATCATCAACCGTTTTCGTGGCGACATCGCCTTGCTCCAACCGGGACTCGACTGGCTGCAGGCCCGCACCGGCAAACCGGTGATCGGCGTCTTGCCCTACGTGATGGACCTGCATCTGGAAGCCGAGGACGGCATCGACCAGCGTCAGGCCGACAAGGCCGATCAGGTGCTCAAGGTGGTGGTGCCGGTGTTGCCGCGTATCAGCAACCACACCGATTTCGATCCGCTGCGCCTGCACCCCCAGGTGGACTTGCAATTCATCGCCCCCGGCCAGGCCATTCCCGCCGCCGACCTGATCATTCTTCCCGGCTCCAAAAGCGTGCGCAGTGATCTGGCCTACTTGCGGGCGAATGACTGGGACACTGCCATCGCCCGCCACCTGCGTTACGGTGGCAAGGTGTTGGGGATATGCGGTGGTCTGCAAATGCTCGGTGAACAGGTGCACGATCCGCTGGGCCTTGAAGGCGCGCCTGGTTCCAGTGCCGGCCTTGGGTTATTGGCGTTCGAGACTCGGTTGGAAGCCGACAAGCAACTGCGCAATGTGCGTGGGCGCCTGGTGCTGGAGGATGCGGACGTCATCGGTTATGAAATTCATGCCGGCGTCACCACCGGGCCAGCCCTGGAGCAAGCGGCCGTGTTCCTGGATGACGGTCGCTGCGATGGCGCGCAGAGTGCCGACGGGCAGATTTTCGGCACTTACCTGCATGGCTTGTTCGAGTCGCCGGCGGCGAGTGCTGCATTGTTGCGATGGGCAGGGCTGCGGGATGTGCAGGAAGTCGATTACCACGGGCTGCGCGAACGGGATATCGAACGGTTGGCGGATCTGGTGGAGAAGCATCTGGATACCGGGTTTTTGCGCAAGCTCTGTGGGATCTGAGTTGTTCCTGCCGGCTCATCGCGGCCAAGCCCGCTTCTACAGGTTTGGTGAACGACACGGTAGGAGCGGGCTTGCCCGCGACGAGGCCGGTTGCCTCACCATCTATTTTTCAGGATGTCTCAATGCTCCAACTGATCCTCGGCGGCGCCCGCTCCGGCAAGAGCCGCCTGGCCGAGAAACTCGCCGCCGATAGCACCCTGGCTGTGACCTACATTGCCACCAGCCAACCGCTGGACGGTGAGATGAATGATCGTGTGGCCCATCATCGCGCCCGGCGACCGGCCGAGTGGGCGCTGATCGAAGAGCCGGTGCAGCTCGCGCGCGTCCTGCGTGAAACCGCCCGGGCTGACCGTTGCCTGCTGGTGGATTGCCTGACCCTGTGGATGACCAATCTGCTGATGCTCGACGACGCCGAACGCCTGGCGAGCGAGCGGGAAACGTTGCTGGACTGCCTGGCGGACCTGCCGGGCGAAATCATTTTTGTCAGCAACGAGACCGGAATGGGTGTCGTGCCGCTGGGCGAATTGACTCGCCGTTATGTCGATGAAGCCGGTTGGCTGCATCAAGCGCTGGCTGAACGTTGCCAGCGCGTGGTGCTGACCGTCGCCGGCTTGCCCCTGACTTTGAAAGGAACCGCGTTATGACTCAATCCTGGTGGCTGAACCCGTGCAAACCCATCGATGCCCAGGCCATCGAACAGGCGCAGACTCGCCAACAACAGCTGACCAAACCCGCCGGCTCCCTAGGCCATCTTGAATCGGTGGCGGTGCAATTGGCCGGCATGCAGGGGCAGGTGAAACCGAGCCTGGATCAGGTATGGATCGCCATTTTTGCCGGTGACCATGGCGTGGTGGCGGAAGGGGTGTCGGCGTTTCCCCAGGAAGTTACCGGGCAGATGTTGCTCAACTTCGTCAGCGGTGGCGCGGCGATCAGCGTGCTGGCGCGCCAGCTCGGCGCATCGCTGGAAGTGGTCGACCTTGGCACGGTGACGCCGGCGTTGAACCTGCCGGGTGTGCGTCATTTGAACATCGGCCCGGGCACGGCGAATTTTGTTCAGGGTCCGGCCATGAGCCAGGTCCAGGGCGAATTGGCCTTGCAGGCCGGCCGCGACAGCGCTCGCCGCGCCCTCGAGCGGGGCGCGCACTTGTTCATCGGCGGCGAGATGGGCATAGGCAACACCACTGCAGCCAGTGCGTTGGCCTGTGCCTTGCTCGATTGCCCGGTCACCCACCTGACAGGCCCTGGCACCGGACTGAACGCTGCGGGTGTCAGCCGTAAGGTGCAGGTCATCGAACGGGCGTTGTCCGTGCACGCGGCCCAGCGCGGCGATGCGTTGCAGACCCTGTTCAACCTTGGTGGGTTTGAAATCGCCGCACTGGTGGGCGCGTACCTGGCGTGCGCCCAGGAAGGGATCGCCGTGCTGGTGGACGGGTTCATCTGCAGCGTCGCGGCGCTGTTGGCGGTACGCCTGAACCCGCCGGCGCGCCAGTGGATGCTGTTTGGTCATCGTGGTGCTGAGCCGGGTCATCGTCATGTGCTGCAAATGCTGGAGGCCGACCCGGTGCTGGAGCTGGGTCTGCGATTGGGCGAGGGCAGTGGTGCGGCGCTGGCCGTGCCGGTGCTGCGCCTGGCGTGTGATCTTCACGGGCAAATGGCGACGTTCGCCGAGGCGGCCGTCGCGGATCGTCCGGCATGACCTTGCGCCTGGACCTGCTGCGCCACGGCGAAACTGAACTCGGTGGCGGCCTGCGCGGCAGTCTCGACGATGCGCTGACCGACGCCGGTTGGGCGCAGATGCGTGCGGCGGTGGTTGCGCAGGGGCCCTGGGATCGGCTGGTCAGTTCACCCTTGCAGCGTTGCGCGCGCTTTGCTGAAGAACTCGGCGAGCAACTGGGTTTGCCCGTGCAACTGGAGGTCGATCTGCAGGAACTGCATTTCGGCGCCTGGGAAGGGCAGAGCGCAGCCGCGTTGATGGAGACGGATGCCGAAGCGCTCGGCTTGTTCTGGGCCGATCCCTACTCGTTCACACCGCCGCAAGGGGAGCGCGTCGAGGACTTTTCGGCGCGGGTCCTGGCCGCCATTGCGCGGCTGCACGCAGCCCATGCCGGCGAACGGGTGTTGTTGATCAGCCACGGTGGGGTCATGCGCCTGCTGCTGGCGCAGGCACGTGGATTGCCACGCGAGCACTTGCTCAATGTGGAAGTCAGGCATGGCGCGCTGTTTTCTTTAAACGTCACACCCGGTGTCCTTCTCAAGGAATTGATCTGACCATGTTGCCGTTCTGGATCGCCCTGCAATTTCTCAGCAGCCTGCCGATTCGCCTGCCAGGCATGCCAGCACCCCAGGAGCTGGGGCGTTCTTTGCTGTTTTATCCGCTGGTGGGGTTATTGTTCGGGGTGATCCTCTGGACGTTGAACGGCTTGTTGCTCGGTGCGCCATTGTTGCTGCACGCGGCGCTGTTGCTGACGGCGTGGGTGTTGCTCAGTGGCGGCTTGCACCTGGATGGTCTGGCCGATAGCGCCGACGCGTGGCTGGGCGGTTTTGGTGATCGCGAGCGCACACTTGCGATCATGAAGGACCCGCGCAGCGGCCCGATTGCGGTGGTCACGCTGGTAGTGGTGTTGTTGCTGAAATTCTGCGCGTTGCTGGCGCTGATTGAGCAACAGCACGCGGTGTTGCTGATCATCGTGCCGGTAATCGGTCGCAGTGCGTTGTTGGGGCTGTTTTTGACTACGCCTTATGTGCGGGCGGGTGGTTTGGGGCAGGCGTTGGCGGATCATTTGCCGCGTTTGGCCGGCAAGCGGGTGTTGGCGGTTAGCGCTTTGGCGTGTGCGTTGATCGGTGGGCTCAGTGGGGCTTTTGCCGTCGTGTTGGCGGCGTTGGTGTTCGTCTGGTTGCGACGGGTGATGCTGCGGCGGCTGGGAGGGGCGACGGGGGATACGGCGGGGGCACTGCTGGAGTTGCTGGAGGTGGCGGTGTTGGTTGGGATTGTGTTGGTCTGACGTTGTTGTGTGAGGGAGTAGACCGCTATCGCGGGCAAGCCCGCTCCCACCATTTGACTTGTAGACACCAGGCGGAATGTGGGAGCGGGCTTGCCCGCGATAGCAATCTAACTTACAACACCATTTTTGAAACTTGATTTAACTGATTCGCGGGTATATACACGCACCATGCTCGACTCCCAATGTTTATGCATCAACCTGCGTCGCGCCGCTCGTGGCGTCAGCAGGCATTACGACGGCGCTCTCGATGGCTTCGGGATCAACGTCGCCCAGTATTCTTTGCTGTGCAATCTGCAGCGCCTGGACCAACCGAGCATTTCCAGCCTGGCCGAAGCCATGGGCCTGGACCGTAGCACCCTTGGGCGCAACTTGCGGGTGCTGGAAGGCGAGGGCCTGGTGATGCTGGTCGAGGGCGAAGACATGCGTAACCGCATCGTCAAGCTCACCCAAACGGGTGCTGAACGACTGGTGGCGGCCTTGCCGGCGTGGGAAGCCGCGCAACAACGATTGGTCGAACGCCTGGGTGCCGAGAAACGAGAAACCTTGCTCAAGCTGCTGGACGAACTGGCCTGAGGCCTGTTTTTCCGACTTTAAGCGGGTATATACCCGCTACCGGAGAATAAGAATATGACATCGATGTGGCGTACTTGCGGCTGGGTTCTGTTGGGGAGTGCGTTGATTCTTGCGTTGTCCCTGGGCGTACGGCATGGCTTCGGGCTGTTTCTGGCGCCGATGAGTGCCGAGTTTGGCTGGGGGCGTGAAACCTTTGCCTTTGCCATCGCGTTACAAAACCTGATCTGGGGCTTGGCCCAGCCCTTCACCGGCGCGTTGGCCGATCGCTTCGGTGCGGCGAAAGTCGTGCTGATCGGTGGTGTGCTGTACGCCTCGGGCCTGGCGTTGATGGGGCTGTCGGATTCTGCATTGACCCTGTCGTTGAGCGCCGGTCTGTTGATCGGCATTGGTCTGTCAGGCACATCGTTCTCGGTGATACTCGGCGTGGTGGGGCGTGCGGTCCCGCCGGAGAAACGCAGCATGGGCATGGGGATCGCCAGCGCGGCCGGTTCCTTCGGTCAGTTCGCCATGTTGCCCGGTACGCTGGGATTGATCGGCTGGCTGGGTTGGTCGGCGGCGTTGCTGGTGTTGGGCCTGCTGGTGGCCATGATCGTGCCGTTGGTGAGCATGCTCAAGGACAAGCCATTGCCGGCGGCCGGCCACGAACAGACCCTGACCGAAGCACTGCACGAAGCCTGCTCCCATTCCGGGTTCTGGCTGCTCGCGTTCGGCTTCTTCGTCTGCGGTTTCCAGGTGGTGTTCATCGGCGTGCACCTGCCAGCCTACCTGGTGGATCAACATCTGCCCGCGACGGTTGGCACGACGGTGCTGGCGCTGATCGGCCTGTTCAATATCTTTGGTACTTATACAGCGGGCTGGCTCGGCGGGCGCATGTCCAAGCCGCGTTTGCTCACCGGCCTGTATTTGCTGCGGGCGGTAGTAATCGGACTGTTCCTGTGGGCGCCGGTCACGACCACCACGGCCTATCTGTTTGGTATGGCAATGGGCTTCCTCTGGCTGTCGACGGTGCCATTGACCAACGGTACGGTGGCGACCTTGTTTGGCGTCCGTAATCTGTCCATGCTCGGTGGGATCGTGTTCCTGTTCCACCAGCTCGGCTCGTTCCTCGGCGGCTGGCTGGGCGGGGTGGTGTATGACCGAACCGGGAGCTATGACTTGATCTGGCAAGTCGCGATTCTGTTGAGCCTGATGGCTGCCGCGCTGAACTGGCCAGTGCGTGAACGGCCTGTGGCGCGCCTGCAAACGCAAATGAGCGCGACATGAATAGCCTGTGGCCGCGGGTCGCCGTTGCGGCCGCTGGCACCCTGTTGCTGGCCCTGGCGTGGTGGGGCTGGCACCGGGGCGGGCTGGCGTTGATGCAACTGGGCATGGGTGCTTGCTAGCGCAAGCCCAGGGCGAGTAAGTTCGTTGCAGATGACTTGAAGGATGACTGGATATGTTGATGCGCTGGCTTGCTGTTCCCGCGTTACTCCTAGCCGTTGGCGGTTTGGCGCAGGCCGCCGAATGCCCGGAGCTGTTGCAGGGCTCGTTGCCGAAACTGCGCGCCAAGGAGTCCATCGATTTGTGCCAACGCTTCGCCGGCAAACCGCTGGTGGTCGTCAATACCGCCAGTTTTTGCGGCTTTGCCCCACAATTCAAGGGCCTTGAGGCGCTCAATCAGCAATACAAGGACCAGGGGCTGGAGGTCATTGGCGTCCCGTCCAATGACTTCAAGCAGGAGTCCAAGGACGGCGAAGAGACCGCCAAGGTCTGCTACGTGAACTACGGCGTGACATTCACCATGACCGAGCCGCAGAAGGTTCGTGGTGATGACGCCACGCATCTGTTCCAGGTGCTGGCAGCCCAGAGCAGCGCGCCGAAGTGGAATTTCTATAAATACGTGGTTGATCGCAAAGGCCACGTGATCGCCAATTTCTCCAGCCTGACCAAACCGGATGATCCGGCCTTCATCAACGCCGTGGAAAAAGCCCTGGCCTCGCAGCCCTGATCTTCATGCATTCTGTAGGAGCGAGCACGCTCGCGATGGAGGTTTAGGCCCCGCTGGGTGTCAGGCATCCAGCGTTATCGTTGACGACCATCGCGAGCATGCTCGCTCCTACAGGGACAGGTTCAGGCGTTGATCATCAGAAGCGGTAAGTTGCGCCTACACCAAAACCGTTTGCCGAGTTTTCATACTTGGAGCTATACGACTGGTTGCGAGGTGCACCGTTGGAGTTGTTCACCGTCACCGACTCTTCTTTCAGGTACGAGTACGCCACGTCGATGGTCAGGTCGTCGGTCGGGCTCCAGCCGGCGCCCACGCTGAAGATCGTGCGATCGCCAGTCGGGATGCGTGGGGAGCGGTGTTCGTTGTTGGTCGGCGACTGGTCGAAGGACAGGCCGGTACGCAATACCCACTGCTTGTTCAACTGGTAGGAAGCACCGATGGCGTGAGCCCAGGTGTCGTGCCAGTCTTGCTCTTCAGTGATGGTGCCGAACTGGGGACGCAGTGCGGCTGGAACGCCATCGTTCTCAACCGAGATCTCCTTCAGGCGGCTCCAGCGGGTCCAGGTGCTGCCTGCGTAGAGGGTCCACTGGTCGTCCAACTGGTGAGTCACGGAGAAATCAACCGACTCAGGGGTGGAGATGTCCAGGGAGGCATCGTACTTCTGGTTCGGATTCTGGCCTGCAAGGGCGAGACCGACGTAGCTGACCTTGGTGTCGCCGTCGAGTTTGTACTTCACTTTCGAGTGATAGGTCATGCCCAGGCGAGTGCTGTCGGTGGCTTGAACCAGTACACCCACGTTGAAGCCCAGGGCAGTATCGTCACCCTTGATGGTCACAGTGCCGTCCGGACCCCGAGGGTTCAGCGACAGGTTTGATTCCAGTTTGCCGTCGATGCGGTTGATGGTCGGCCCGAAACCGATCGACACCTTGTCGTTGAAGGCGTAGCTGATGGTTGGCTGGACGGTCACGATCTTGACTTCGCTTTTGCTGCCGAAGTACTTGCCGGCAAAGCCGTTCTCGTAGTCGGTTACCAGGCCGAACGGCGCGTATACGCCCAGGCCGAATGCCCAATGGTCGTCGATTGGCTTGACGTAGTAACCCATAGGTACGCCCATGAACGGAACCATGTCACCTTTATTGGTGCCGCGGTTCGGGCTGGAGCTGGCGTCGCTGATATCGGTGTGTGCGTCAATGAATGCAACACCGCCGGTCACTTGTTCGCGCTTGAGGCGCGCCATGCCGGCAGGGTTGCCAAATACGGTGGATGCGTCGTCGGCAGAAGAAGAGCGCCCGGCAAAACCTGTCCCCATCCCGCTGATGCTTTGTTCGTTGAGGGCGAAGCCACTCGCAAAGATCTGGGTGGAGGCGAGGGTAACGGCGAGGCTAAGGGTGGTTTTGAGCATGACTTTTTTCATTATTAGAACTCCTGATGATCACCGGGGCGGAAATTACCAACATTTTCGTCCGGGCGCTATAGGCTGTATCGCTTGAGTTAGAGCGGTTTTGTAGGACAATCCAACCAGATTCGCGGCATGTTGCACGATCTTTCGGAGCGGGGTGTATCAGCAGGCGACCTGATTCAGCGGTGAAACACAGGTTTGCCAGGCATAGGTGAAGTCTCTGAGGCGTCCTTGCGGCTGAAAGGTCTGGCGCCAGATGCGCGCCATGCCCAACAGGTCGTCGGCTTCGGGGAGTGGAGTGTTCTGTTCTTCCACCAGCAGCCAGGCGATGGCTGTGGCGTAACGCAGGTTGACGGTCAATTCAATGTGGGGGCCACTGAGGAAAGCGTGTTGGCTGGCCAGCCCGCGGACCAGGCTGGCGCGTTCCGGGTCCAGTGCCAGGTAATCGTCCCACAGCGCCTGGTGGCGGGGTTCGGCAATCCGGTACAGGCCATGGCCACGGCGGTCATGCAGGGCGGAACCAAGGGCGGACTGACTGGCGGCGATGCCCAGCAACAGGGATTCGGCGGTTGCGTTATGGCGTCCAAGGTAGATCAACGTCGGACGGATCACATAACGGCACAGTTCGCTGGCAGCGATACCCATAACACCCTCGGAACATGAAGTGGTCGGCGAGTCCTGAGAGGGAGCGTTGGCAGCGGTGGATAAAGACTCAGGCTCGCCGGAAGCGGATCAAGCCGCTTGAGTTGAAGTCTAGTGTCATATTCGCGTTGTAAAGGATTGTTTTTAAAATATTTCTGATTGGCAGTTATAAACGTTATATCGATTGGGACTTAGTCGCTGAGAAACACAAGGCAATAAAAAGCCCCGCTTTTAGGGCGGGGCTTTCGCTTTCACTGCACTCTGTAGGAGCGAGCATGCTCGCGAATGGAGGTCGGTGCACCGCGGGCATTCAGGCATCCCGCGTTTTCGTTTACGTCCATCGCGAGCTTTTGCTCGCTCCTACATGGCGTGGCAGTGTCAGGCGACCAGCGCCTGGCGAGTACGCTCGATCACGGCCTGCAGCGGCTCGGCGCTGGAGTACTGGTCGGGGTACAGGCGTTCGCTGTGACGAGCGATGCCGTGTTCGTTGACCAGCGTAAAGCTGAAGCAGCCTTTGCGAGCGGCCATGATCAGGCAGTTCATCGGAGCAAAAGCATTGGTGAGGGTGCGGATTGCATCCTGTGTATGGATTTGAGTAGTCATTAAAGGTGTTCCTGCAAGCGACACGGATATGAACCGTGCAAAATTAAAACGTTCCAGTAACGACGACCACCATTGGTCGAACGAAGAACCCGACTGGAACAAAGCAGCCAGTTTGAAGCGCTGATTAAATTGGCGCGCTTGGGCTGGCAGGTAGGTACTTAGGAGGGCAGGCATCACATCGAGGGCAAAGGTTCTGGGCCCGGGGTGAAGATCCTGATCAATTTGCAGGTTGGTTCGGTCAGAGTAAGGGGCTTCGCAACACCCTTTGATTGCGATTCAAAGGTCGTGTTGGCGCAAGTTTTACCTGGACACCATCGAGGTGGCCGATCCCGCTTGTTCGGTGGGCTTCTGTGCAAGAAGGCATGCCGGGGGGATTTGTTCGACCAGAATTGACTTTCAGCTTGGTACTAACGCCGCGGATAGTAACGGATCGAACGGAGAAAGGGAAGGGTATCGATCAATTACCTTTGAGTAGGCCTCTGGGCTCAATCCCCCTGCGGCATTTCCCGGGGCTTTTTTGCCCCGAAATGGCCCGGAATCCGACAGTCGGTCAATGACGTTCGTCGCCCAAAAGGCGGCCTTAGGCCAGCGGTTGCCAAGGTTTATCCCCAGATTGGGTAACAAAACGCGCCGAAAAAGCGCATCCATATAACCGCCTTGGAGGTACTTGTGCACATTAGTTGCGCAACCTGTAACCTCGCTGTCACATCGCCCTCAAGCGCAATGGCTGCCTGCAGGAAAAATTTAAGTCAATGAAAAACATCGCTTTTTTTTACTGGTGAAAAAATCGTCAGTTTGACTGCGAGCCCCATTCCATAAGGCTTTGCGGGAGTTCAAGGGCGGTTGTCCACTGAGTTATCCACAGCTTCTGTGGATTGTCCCGAGCGCTTGCTCTAGGACGGGCGTGCCGGGATTTTTTAGACTTTACCTGTAAGAAAAAGAGAGTAGAGTGGCGCGCCTCCGATTTGCCCCACAGTGCTTTATGAAGTTTCGCTCCGTATCAGTTTCTGCCACCTCAAATCCTTCCAGTGTTACCCCACCTCAACGCATTTCGATGCGCGTAGCCGAGTGGCTGCTCGACAGTCCACGCCTGGGTGACAACACCAATGTCAAACATTTCGCCGGACGTTTGCTCAAGCAGCCAGCTCGCGAAGGGGTGGTGGCCGCGCAAAGCCGCCTCGGCCAGTTAATGTGCCGCGAGTGTGGCAATGCCCGGGATCGCCGTATCGGCCAGGACCTCCTGCGCCAGGCGGCTCGAGCCGGTGACCGCCGTGCCCAGAAGGAACTCGGGTTGATCGAAGACTGAGCTGTCCAAGACCTGACGCCTTGGTTAACCTTCAATTTTCAGCGGATGGGCAGGAATGGCAATGGCGATGGACTTGACCAGCATATTGCTGGGTCTGGCAGGGGCCGCACTGCCGTTGTTGGCGTTGGCCTGGCAACTGCAACGCCGGGCGAGCCATTCGCAGTCGGACGTTGCCCTTTTGGAAGAGCGCCTGGCCATGGCTCAGATGGCCCAGAATGGCTTGAACGCGCAACTTGAAACCTGTCGCGACGAAATAGCCGATCTGGGGCAGGCTAACACCGCCAGGCAGGCTGAACTGGCCGCCCTGCGCCGTGAAGTCGAACTGCTGCAGATCGAGCGTGACGATGCCCGTGACGCTGCCCATGCCTGGAACATCGAGCGCGCGGGCAAGGAGGCCGAGCTGCGTCGTCTGGATGCGCAGGCCGCCTCGCTGAATGCAGAACTGCGTGAGCAACAGGAAAGCCACCAACAGCGCCTTAATGACCTGCAAGGCTCGCGAGACGAGCTGCGTGCCCAGTTCGCCGAACTGGCCGGCAAGATCTTCGACGAGCGTGAGCAGCGTTTTGCCGAATCCAGTCAGCAACGTTTGGGGCAGTTGCTCGATCCGTTGAAGGAGCGCATCCAGTCGTTTGAAAAACGCGTTGAGGAAAGTTACCAGGCCGAGGCTCGCGAACGCTTTTCCCTGGCCAAGGAGCTGGAGCGCCTGCAACAGTTGAATCTGCGCCTGAGCGACGAAGCCACCAACCTGACCCGCGCGTTGAAAGGCCAGAAAACCCAGGGTAACTGGGGCGAGCTGATTCTTGAGCGGGTGCTGGAACACGCCGGCCTGGAGAAAGGGCGCGAGTACCAGACCCAGGTCAACCTCAAGGGCCCGGACGGTGAGCGCTTTCAGCCGGATGTGATTATCTACCTGCCGGGCGACAAGCAAGTGGTGGTCGACTCCAAGGTCAGCCTGACCGCCTATCAGCAATTCGTCGCGGCTGAAGATGACGGCATTGCCCAGATCGCCATCAAGCAGCACGTGCAATCGTTGCGCAGCCACGTCAAGGGGCTGGCCGGCAAGGACTACAAGCGCCTCGACGGCCTGCACAGTCTGGATTTCGTCTTGTTGTTCGTGCCCATCGAGGCTGCGTTTTCCACCGCGTTGCAGGCCGAGCCGAGCCTGTTCCAGGAAGCGTTCGACCGCAACATCGTGATTGTCAGTCCGACCACCCTGCTGGCCACGCTGCGGGTGATCGACAGCTTGTGGAAGCAGGAGCGCCAGAGCCAGAACGCCAGGGAAATTGCCGAGCGGGCAGGATGGCTGTACGACAAGTTTGTGTTGTTCATCCAGGATCTGGACGAGGTCGGAAATCGCTTGCAGCAGTTGGACAAAGCCTACAGCGCGGCGCGCAACAAGCTGACAGAAGGTCGCGGCAATCTGGTCAGTCGTAGCGAGCAACTCAAGTTGCTCGGGGCGCGCGCCAGTAAAAGCCTGCCGGCGGATTTGCTGGAGCGGGCGATGACGGATGTCGATGGGTTGGTCGAGCTGCCTGAATAAACTTCGCTCCAGGTGTCCGCATCCCCCCTGTAGGAGCGAGTTTACTCGCGATGGTCGTGAACGATGACGCTGGACACCTGACACCCAGCGGTGCCTGGGCCTCCATCGCGAGCAAGCTCGCTCCTACAGGTGTCCGCATCCCCCCTGTAGGAGCGAGTTTACTCGCGATGGTCGCGAACG
>Ga0308165_1002061_pt1 | contig 25533 bp, 25 predicted proteins | sample PhyWR2_FD_201032 | JGI IMG/M metagenome (GOLD analysis project Ga0308165, IMG submission 201032) | Phyllosphere microbial communities from UC Gill Tract Community Farm, Albany, California, United States - DLSLW.R2 | ecosystem: Host-associated > Plants > Phyllosphere > Unclassified | place: USA... | reverse complement strand
AGTTATGACCGAAACCCTGAACGGCGGCGCTGCTTATTCCGGTGCACTCCAGCAATTTTTGCGCGCGAGCCTATACTGGCGACTACAAGAAGTGATTCGGGAGCCGTTACGATGTTCGCTCTCATGCAAAGCACTCGCCTTGAATCGCTGCATCTGAGCGTCGACCCGGCCACCGGGTTGAAGGCGGTCATTGCCATCCATAACAGCCGTCTCGGGCCTGCCCTTGGGGGTTGTCGTTACCTTGCCTATCCCAATGACGAGTCTGCGGTCGAGGATGCCATTCGCCTTGCCCAAGGCATGAGTTACAAGGCCGCGTTGGCCGGGCTGGACCAGGGTGGCGGCGTGGCGGTGATTGTCCGTCCGGCGCATGTGGAAAACCGCGCTGCGCTGTTCGAAGCGTTCGGGCGCTGCATCAACCAGCTCGACGGTCGCTACATCACGGCCATCGACAGCGGAACCTCCGTGGCGGACATGGACTGCATCGCCCAACAAACCCAGCACGTCACCAGCACAACTTCTGCGGGCGACCCTGCGCCTCACGCCGCGATGGGCGTGTTCACCGGCATTCGTGCCACTGCGATGGCGCGTCTGGGCAGCGACAATCTTGAAGGCCTGCGTGTGGCCATCCAGGGCCTGGGCAACGTCGGCTATGCCCTTGCCGAACAACTGCATGCTGCGGGCGCCGAACTGTTGGTCAGCGACATTGACCACGGCAAGGTGCAACTGGCGATGGAGCAGCTCAATGCCCATCCCATTGCCAACGATGCGTTGCTCAGTACCCCGTGCGACATACTTGCGCCGTGCGGCCTGGGCGGCGTGCTCAACAGTCACAGCGTCTCGCAATTGCGTTGTTCGGCGGTGGCCGGCTCGGCGAACAATCAACTGACTCACCTTGAGGTCGCCGATCAACTGGAGCGGCGTGGCATCCTCTACGCGCCGGATTATGTGATCAACTCGGGCGGGTTGATCTACGTGTCGCTCAAGCACCGAGGTGAGCAACTGGCGACCATCACTGCGCATCTGTCGAAGATCAGCTCCAGGCTGACCGAAGTCTTCGCCCACGCCCAGGCGGAAAAACGCTCCCCGGCGCGGGTGGCTGACGAACTGGCGGAAAAAGTCCTTTACCGCCCAGCATGAAAAAGGCCCTGAGCCAGTGGACTCAGGGCCTGTTCAATTCACGTGTTGCTTACTTCGGTGCTTTTGCGGCTTTGGCTGGCTTGGCTGGCGCGGGGGCTTCAGCTTCTTCCACGACGGCTGCCGGTTCTTCGGTGGCTTCGACCGGCGCATGGATCAGTTCGGACAACGCATCCGGTTGGCTCTTGAACGCCTTGGCAAACACCTCGCGGTTCTTCGCCATGTAGATCCCGACTTCATCCACTTGCTGCTCGTTCAGGGATGGAACGGCTTTTTGCAACACTTCAGCCAGCAATTCGGCCAGTTCGAGCATTTTGTCATGACGGTCAGCTTCGGCTTTATCCATGAACAAGCGCTCCAGATCTCGGCTGCTGCGGTATACCACTTCGACGGCCATTCACCACCTCACATGCCTTCACGATAGTTGTCTGTTTCGACCACTGTATTTATATACAGCGAAAAGGATATGCGAATCCCTGCGCTTTGGATAGTGGCTTTTTAACGTAGTGGCCTTTTAATGTAGACCCAAAACACGATTTGTCAGTAGCAGGGCGGGGTGCGACCAAACGCCACGGCGCGCGTTTGAGGGGCGCTCGCCATCATGTGCCGGGCTCTCCTGGCCTTTTTTCTGCATGCAGAACAACCGTCACGTCCAACCCGCATCATCCGCTCCCATCGAGCTAAGGAAAGAAACATCGTGAAAATCAACTGGGCCGAAAACCTGCGGCAGAACGTGCATGGACTGGCCGAGTCCCTGGGCAACCTGTTCGTCGAGAGCTTCCACTATCTGGCGCTGTTTGCCATTGGGGCGGTGACCGCGTGGGCTGCGGTGATGGAGTTTCTGGGGATGCTCGAGAACGGGCACATCAAGATCGACGACATCCTGCTGCTGTTCATCTACCTGGAACTGGGGGCCATGGTCGGGATTTATTTCAAGACCAACCACATGCCCGTGCGATTCCTGATCTACGTGGCGATCACCGCACTGACGCGCCTGCTGATCTCCAACGTCTCGCACCACAACCCGCCCGACCTGGGCATCATTTACCTGTGTGGTGGCATTCTGTTGCTCGCCTTCGCGATCCTGGTGGTGCGTTATGCGTCGTCACAATTTCCTTCAGTGAAGATCGAGCACCCGCAACGCAAGGTTGGTGCGGGTTCTGCTGAGCACCCGGAAGTGGAAAAAGGCGAACTCTAAAGGCGCATGGCCGGCCGTTGCTGCCCTTGCGTGGGCGGTGGCGGCAGGTTGCGACTGTCACTGTCGGTCATGGCTTCAAGGATGGTCAGGGCGCTGTGACCCTGTTCGATGGCAATGCCAAACTGAATGCTTTGCACCAGGCGCTTGAGGCGCTTGGGGTCATTGCGCTGTTCGCTGCTGATCATTCGCTTGGCCACGATCCGCCCGTTGTTGGACAGCGTCAGCATGATGCTGCCATCCAATCCCTGGATGCTCAGGTTGATCTGGTAGTCCGGCGCGAATGCATCGGTAATCAATTGAAATGGGTTGTCCATGATGCGTCACCGCCTGATTGAACGTGCAGTTGTTGACCGACCATGCGCGAGTTGGTTCGCACCTACGGACCACCGGACATTCTGCAAGCCCCATGCCTGACACAATCCCTGTAAGAGCGAGCTTGCTCGCGATGGACGCCCAAACACCGCCGGCTCAAGGGAGAAACGCCAGTATCGACCACTCATCGCCACCCCTTTTCATAGGCATTCATGCGCGTAATGAGCGCCCGATTCAGGGCAGGAAGTGAATTCGATGAGCGCTTGCGGGGCGGCATATGTGAGCAATTATGACAGGTGAGTGACTCGACCCAACTCCCGACCTTACCAGCGCTTTTGCCCGTTGTCCGGCTTTTTTTGCGAATGAAAATTTATCTTTTTTTAGGGCTTGAAATGTTTTGCGCGCAGACCGATTGTGTAAGCAAGAGGTCACGGTGACGACGCCCAAGGGCCAGCCGAGGGGCCTCTCGCGAGCTAGCTGAAATAAGGGATGAACTATGCAAATCCAAGTCAACAGCGATAACCATATTCAAAGCAGCATCCGACTGGAGGAGTGGGTACGTACTACCATTGAGAGCACGCTCGAACGTTATGAAGAAGACCTGACACGCGTCGAGGTCCACCTGCGGGACGAGAATGGCGACAAGCCAGGTCCCCACGATATGCGCTGCCAACTGGAAGCGCGGCCAAAAGGCCATCAGCCGGTTTCCGTCACTCACAAAGCCGACACCCTGGAGCAAGCGATCGATGGTGCGGCGGAGAAACTCGAACACGCGCTGGAACACTTGTTCGGCAAGTTGCGCGGTAAGCCACGCGCCGCCGTCGCCCCCCTCGACAACAGGGCCGATGCGCTGCTTGAGGACGAATTTCTCGAGAACGAACAGGCCGCGCTAAACGGCTGATTCAAAGCTCCTTACCTTATCGCCACTCTAAAAAGGGCCTGCATCTGCAGGCCCTTTTTCATGCGCCCACGAATCTCCATTTTGCGTATGAGAATATTTATCATTAATATTGCGCAACACACCCTTTGCAGGAGCGGGCTAGCCCGCTCCTGCAATGAATTCAGCTTTTGAGCACACCACATGAAAGGCAAGGCCCGTTCGCTCCCCATGTCCTATCGCTTGGCCGTCACCTCGCGGGTGCTGGCCGCCGTGCTGGGGGGGTATATCGTCGCCGCGCTCGCCAGCGTCAGCCTCAGTTCATGGGTGCCCATGGCCCGTGCCGACGCGGTGGTCACTGGCATGTTGACCTCGTTCCTGGCCTACCTTGGGGCGGTGATCTGGTGTTTTGCCTGCCGCACGGCGCTGCGAGCCTGGCTCGGGCTGGCGTTGCCATGCGTGATTCTGGCGGTGGTGTCGGGGCTGGCGTATTGGATGGATCGCACATGAAAGAGGGCTTTCGTCAGGCGATGGCCTGGTTGCACACCTGGGCCGGCCTCATCTTCGGCTGGTTGCTGTTCGCGATTTTCCTGACCGGTACGCTGGCTTATTTCAAGGATGAAACCAGCCACTGGATGAAGCCGGAAATTCCCGCACGTTCGGTGAGTTCCGACGTCAGCCTGAACGTGGCGCAGAACTATCTGGAGCAACACGCTGGCGGTGCCTCGCGCTGGCTGATCGAGTTGCCCACTGCCCGCGAGCCCGGCCTTTCGGTGCGCTGGCAGCAGACGCCGACCCAACGCGGCGAGCGCGGCCAGTTCACCGAAAAACACCTTGACCCGCAAACCGGCGCCGAAGTGCAGGGCCGGGAAAGCACCGGCGGCGAGTTTTTCTACCGCTTCCACTTCCAGTTGCAAATGCCTTACCCGTGGGGGCGCTGGCTGTCGACCTTCGCGGCGATGGTGATGTTCGTTGCACTGATCAGTGGAATCATCACCCACAAGAAAATCTTCAAGGATTTCTTCACTTTTCGTCCACGCAAGGGCCAACGAACCTGGCTCGACGGGCACAACGCGGTGGGCGTGCTGGTGCTGCCGTTTCATTTGATGATCACCTACAGCAGCCTGGTGATTTTCATGGTCATGGTCATGCCGGCGAGCATCCTGGTCTCGTACAAAGGTGATGTGCGCGGGTTCTATGACGAATTGTTCCCGGCCTCCACGACCCCCCAGCTGTCTGGTCAGCCTGCTGCACTGGCGCCGTTGGCACCGCTGCTGGAAAAGGCTCGCGAGCAGTGGGGCGACGGCCGGGTGGCTCGCCTCACGGTGAACAACCCGGGGGATGCGAGTGCCTCGGTTGTTCTCGTCCGAGACGGTTCGGATCGGGTGGTTCATGACTTTGGCAGCGCGGTGACTTTCCAGGGCGTGAGCGGGCAATTGCTTGGCGCGACGCCGCAAGCCTCGTTGCCCAGAGCGATTGCGGGCAGTTTCTTTGGTTTGCACATGGGCCACTTCGCCGGTCCGCTGATGCGCGGGCTGTACTTCATTTTCGGTCTGGCGGGCACGGCCATGATTGGCACCGGGTTGGTGATCTGGCTCGGCAAACGCCAGCTCAAGCATGCGAAAGCAGCGGCGTTGCCGTTCGAATTGCGCCTGGTACAAATACTGAACATCGCCAGCATGGCCGGCCTGATGCTCGCGGTGGCCGCGTTCTTCTGGGCCAATCGTCTGCTGCCGCTGGGCCTGACTGGACGCGCGGATTGGGAAGTGAATGCGTTTTTCATCGTCTGGGGTTTGAGCGTGCTGCATGCGGTGGTTCGTCCCGGCAAGCAAGCGTGGTTCGAACAATTGGCGCTGGCGGCGGTGCTGTTTGGCGGTGTGCCGTTACTTAATGCGCTGACCACGTCCTATCACCTGGCCGTGACCCTGGCGCAGGGCGATTGGGCCATGGCCGGGTTTGATCTGACCTGTCTGGCCACAGGGGTATTTTTCGCCTGGGCTGCCTGGAAAATGCGACGTGCCGGGCAAGTGGAAGGCGTGAGCCGGCCCCGTGCACAACCGATGGCCCTTGAGCAGGAGGCACACTGATGCTACTGGCCCTGTTGCTCTGTTATGCCGGTTTCACGGCGCTGTGCCTGGCGATGGATCGGCATCACGTCGAACTGCTGGGGCGCAAGGCATCGTTGCGTCGCCGGCAGGGCCTGCGGCTCGCCGGCTGGCTGTTGCTGGCGCTTTCGTTATGGGCGGCGGTGGCGACCGCTGGATGGGAGTCGGGGCTGGTCGAATGGTGTGCGGTGTTGATGCTCAGCGCGGTGCTGCTGGTGATGTTGATGCCCTATCGTCCGAGTCTGGTGTTGTCATTGGCCGGCCTGAGTCTACTGGCCTGTCCCGTTGCGCTGTTGGCGCAGTGATGAATCGATGATCAGCATTCCTCCAGACTCCCGCGACGACGAACCCGTGGCTGCCCGCGCGCATTTCCTCAAGGTGTTCTTGTCCCAACGCTCGCAGATGGAAGCGTTGGTGAACCGTCGTGTGGGTTGTCGCGCGACGTCGGCGGACCTGGTGCAGGACTTGTTCCTGCGCTTCTGGCGCCGCCCCCTGGTGCAGGTCGAAGAGCTGAGCACCTACCTGTTGCGCTGCGCCGGCAACATTGCCATCGATCATCTGCGCAGCGAAGGCACGCGGGTGCGTGTCAATGAGGGCTGGCAACCGGACGAGCCGCACAGTCATGGCAGTGAACCGCAGGCTGCGCTGGAGGCCGGCAATGATTTACGCCACGTCGAAGCGGCGCTGCGCGCATTGCCCGAGCGTACGCGGCAGATCTTTTTGCTCAATCGCATCCATGGGCGCAAGTACGCTGAAATCGCCAATGCCATGGGGTTGTCCCAAAGTGCCGTGGAAAAACATATGATGCGCGCCCTCGACGCCTGCAAGGCCAGCCTGCGGGACGATGAACCGCGCATGCCAAGGAAAGCACCGTGAACCAGCTCGACCGCGCCACCCCGACGCCCGCCCAGGAGCAGGCCGCTCTGGCTTGGCTGAGCCTGTTGCACGACCAGCCCACCCACGGCGATCAGGCGACGTTCAGCCACTGGCTGCAAGCCGATCCAGCCCATGCCGAGGCTTATGCCCAGGCGCAGGTGGTGTGGGAGTTGAGCGAGGAACCGGCGAGGACCTTGGCCGATGAAGAGGCGTTGGCGTTGCAGGGTTACCTCAATGCGATGAATCAGCCGCGCCGCCGCAGCGCTCGACGCTGGTCCGGGGCGCTGGCGATGGCCGCCTGCCTGATGCTGATGATCAGCCTCGGTGCCGGCTGGCAGCCACTGCGTTGGGTCGATGACCTGGGCGCCGATTATGTGTCGGCGCCAGGTGAAGTCCGCACCGTGATCCTGGCGGATCAATCGCAGGTCACGTTGGACGCGGACAGCGCCATCGCCGTGAATTTCAGTGGCGGCGAGCGTCATGTGCAAGTCCGTCGTGGCGCCGGGTTTTTCAGCGTGACCCACACGGGCGAGCCGTTCGTGGTCGATGCTGAAAAAGGCCAGGCGCGGGTGTTGGGTACACAGTTCGAAGTCCGCCTGCATAAGCACGCAACCCAGGTAACGGTGTTGTCCGGACGCGTGGGCGTGACGGCGGCCCCGCACGCCGAACAGCAAATCCTCACGGCGGGCCAACAAGTGGCTTACGGCAAGGGTGTTGCGCAAAAGCTGCAGGCCGTGGACAGCGAAACCCAGTTGGCGTGGCGCCAGGGTTGGCTCAACTATTACAAGGCGACCCTGGCGGAGGTGGTGGGGGATCTGCAGCGCTATTACCCCGGCAGGATTGTGTTGCTCAACGATGAGCTGGCGGCGCGGCGTGTCAGTGGCAGCTTTCCGAGCAAGGACCCGCAGGCGGTGTTGGCGTCGTTGCAGGGGGTGATGGGGTTTGGGCAGACGCGGGTGGGCAGCCTGATTATTGTGCGCTGAACCCTGTAGGAGCGAATTTATTCGCGATGGTCGCAAGCGCACCGCGGGGCGTCAGGGACCCAGCGTCATCATGAACGACCATCGCGAATAAATTCGCTCCTACAGGGATGGCGTCCTGACAGGCACCAATGCACTCAAAATATTTTCAAAAAGAGGTGAGGTAAACCCGAGCCCCATCCGTGTAGTGACTGAAACTGCGAGTCATTCGCATCCGTTGCGGTTCTACACAGGTCATTGAGCAATGAAGTCCAGGGCAAAATCGGGTTCGGTCAAACAATGGTTGGGTGCTTCGGCCCTGAGTATTTCGGCGTTGGCATCGCTGCCCCTGAGCGTGGCACTGGCCGCCGAAACTGGCTCGGCGCAACAGCAGGCGCAATTCAGCTTCGCCATGGTCGCCAAACCGCTGCCCCAGGCCCTTAGCGACTTCAGTCGCGTCACCGGCATCAGCGTGGTCTACACCGATGAAGCGCCTTACGGGCTGAATGCCCCCGCCGTCAGCGGGCGAATGAGTGCCGAACAGGCGCTGCAGCAATTGCTGGTCGGCTCGAATTTCACCTTCCGCCGCACGGATGCTCATACTTTGGCGCTGGAGCCGCTGCCCACTGCGGGCGCCTTGAATCTGGGCGCCACCACCATCACCTCGACAATGGATCAATCCACAAGCTACCAGCCGCCACCCACCAGCTCGGTGATGCGTTCGTCGGCTTCGCTTCAGGAAATTCCCCAGACCGTCAATGTGATCCCGGCCCAGGTCATTCGTGACCAGGCCCCGCGCAATCTCGACGATGCGCTGGCCAACGTCAGCGGAATCACTCAGGGCAACACGCTGGCCAGCACCCAGGACTCGGTGATGACCCGCGGGTTTGGCGACAACCGCAACGGTTCGATCATGCGCGACGGCATGCCGATCGTGCAGGGCCGTGGCCTCAACGCGACCGTCGACCGGGTCGAAGTGCTCAAGGGCCCGGCCTCCTTGCTCTATGGCATCCAGGACCCAGGCGGCGTGGTCAACATGGTCAGCAAGAAGCCCGAACTTGAGCAGTACAACGCCCTGACCCTGCGCGGCTCGACCTACGGCGACGGCAAAAACGGCAGCGGTGGCAGCCTCGACAGTACCGGTGCCCTGGGAGACACCGGGCTGGCGTATCGGATGGTGCTGGACCATGAAGACGAAGATTACTGGCGCAACTTCGGCACCCATCGTGAGACGCTGATAGCCCCTTCGCTCGCATGGTTCGGCGAAAGCACCAAGCTGCTGTTCGCCTACGAGCACCGCGAGTTCCTCACCCCGTTCGACCGTGGCACGGTGATCGATCCGCGTGACAACCATCCGCTGGACATCTCCCGCGATCGGCGTCTCGACGAGCCGTTCAACAACATGGAAGGGCGCTCGGACCTGTATCACTTCGAGGCCGACCACGAGCTCAACGATAACTGGAAAGCGCATTTCGGCTACAGCTGGAACCGTGAAACCTACGATGCCAGCCAGGTGCGTGTTTCCGCTATCAATGTCAACAATGGAACGCTGACCCGCAGCATGGACGGCACCCAGAACGCGATCAGCACCGACCGTTTCACCACCGCCAGTCTCGAAGGCAAGGTCAATGTGCTGGGCATGCAACATGATCTGGTGTTCGGCGTCGACGACGAATACCGCAAGATCTACCGTGAGGACCTGATCCGCCAGAAAAGCCTGACCACCTTCAGCTACCTCAATCCGGTCTACGGTCGCGAAGTGGCCGGCACCACCGTCAGCCCCGCCGACAGCGCGCAGACGGATGAACTGCGCAGCGATTCGGTGTTCCTGCAGGACTCGATTCACCTGACCGACCAGTGGATCCTGGTGGCCGGCGGACGTTTCCAGGAGTACGACCAGTACGCAGGCAAAGGCGTGCCGTTCAAGGCCAACACCGACAGCAACGGCCAGAAGTGGGTGCCGCGTGCCGGCCTGGTGTATCGCTACACCGACGAGTTGTCGTTCTACGGCAGCTACACCGAGTCGTTCAAGCCCAACTCGACCATCGCGCCATTGAGCGGCAGCAGTACCGTGCTCGACGGCAGCGTTGCGCCGGAAGAAGCCAAGTCCTGGGAAATCGGTGCCAGACTCGACATGCCCGGGCGCGTGACAGGTAACGTCGCGCTGTTCGACATCAAGAAGCGCAACGTACTGGTGGCCAACTCCGAAGGCCCGGTGACGCTCTACAGCGCGGCGGGCGAAGTGCGTTCACGCGGTCTGGAAGTGGATCTGTCCGGCCAGCTCAGTGATCGCTGGAGCCTGATCGGCAGCTATGCCTACACCGATGCCGAAGTGACCGAAGACCCGACCTACAAAGGCAAGCAGTTGCAGAACGTGGCGAAGAATTCCGGTTCGCTGTCGGCGGTCTACGACTTTGGCACCATCATCGGCGGCGATCAGTTGCGGGTGGGCGCAGGCGCGCGGTATGTCGGCGAGCGCGCAGGTAACGCGGTGAATGATTTCGACCTGCCGAGCTACACCGTGGCTGACGCATTCGCCACCTACGACACGCGGGTAGAGGGGCAGAAGGTCAAGTTTCAGCTCAACGTGAAGAACCTGTTCGATCGCACCTACTACACCTCGGCAGCGAGCCGGTTCTTCGTGTCGATGGGCGATTCGCGGCAGGTGTCGTTGTCCAGTACCCTGGAGTTCTGATCCGGGACCGCACGGCTAACGCAAAAACGCCTGCCGATACTCCCCAGGCGTGCCGCCCAATACCTGGCGAAACCGGTTGGTGAAGTGACTGGCACTGGCAAACCCACACGCCAGGGCAATCTCCCCCAACGGCTGGGAAGTGCTGCGCAGCAACTCCTGCGCACGGCTCATTCGCCGCGCCAGCACATACTGGTGCGGCGGCAGGCCGAAGCTCTCGCGGAACATGCGTGCGAAGTGATACTCCGACAGCGCACACAACCCCGCCAATTGTCCCAGGCTGATGGGCTCGGCCAACCGACTGTCGATGAATTCCACCAGTTGCCGGCGCTGATGTGCCGCCAATCCGCCCTTGAGCCGCAGACCCTCGCGCAGGCCGACCTGGCCCAGCAGTGCGTGGCTGAGCATTTCGTGGGCCAGGCTGCTGGTGAGCAGGCGTTCGCCAGGTTCATCCCAGTTGAACGTCAGCATCTGCCGAAAACGCAGGGCCTGCTGCGGGTCGTCGAGAAAAGTACGTTCGCGCAATTGCAGTTCCCGCGGCTCGCGATCCAGCATCGTGACGCAACCGAGGGCGAACTGTTCCTTGCTGAAATAGAGATGAGCCAGGCGAATGTCGCCGTTGATCACCCAGCCGGACTGGTGGTCGGCGGGCAGGATGCACAGCTTGTCCGGGCCGCCCTTGGTGCCTGGCTGGTCACGGCGAAAGGTGCCGGTTCCACCCGCGATGTAGCAAGACAAGGTGTGGTGGGTCGGCGCTTCGTAGTCCTGGGCGTCGTGATGGTTGCTCCACAAGGCTGCAGCCATGCCGTCACCGAACTCGGCGCTGTGCTCCAGGCGAGCATTGGGCGAGCGGTTGAGGGCTTGAAAGACTTGCAGTGATTCTAGTGCGGGCATGATCTGTTCTCCAACGACTTGCATCCTACTCCGTACAGGACAGCCTGCCAGCCCGCCGACCGACAAAAGCGCAAGTTTATGCAAGTGCGAAAACCATGGGCGCAGGACACTGAGCACCTACCTGGGAGTGAGTGTCATGAACCTTTCGCTGTATCTGCTGACCGTGCTGATCTGGGGCACCACCTGGATCGCCCTGAAATGGCAACTGGGCGTGGTGGCTATTCCGGTGTCGATCGTCTATCGCTTCGGCCTGGCGGCGCTGGTGCTTTTCGTCCTGCTGTTGCTCAGTCGCAAGTTGCAAGTGATGAACCGTCGCGGACATCTGATCTGTCTCGCGCAGGGGCTGTGCCTGTTCTGTCTGAACTTCATGTGTTTCCTGACGGCGAGCCAGTGGATCCCCAGCGGCCTGGTGGCGGTGGTGTTTTCCACGGCCACGTTGTGGAACGCGTTGAACGCGCGGGTGTTCTTCAAGCAGAACATCGCCCGCAACGTCCTGTTGGGCGGTGCCCTGGGTTTGCTCGGGCTGGGCCTGCTGTTCTGGCCTGAGCTGGTGGGCCACACCGCCAGCCCACAAACGCTGCTCGGCCTGGGGCTCGCGCTGCTTGGGACGCTTTGTTTCTCGGCGGGCAATATGTTGTCGAGCCTGCAACAGAAGGCCGGCCTGAAACCCTTGACCACTAACGCCTGGGGCATGGCCTACGGCGCGACGATGCTGGCGGTGTGGTGTCTGGTCAAGGGCATTCCCTTCGACATGGAATGGAATGCGCGCTACATCGGCTCGTTGCTGTATCTGGTGATCCCGGGGTCGGTGATCGGCTTCACCGCCTACCTGACACTGGTCGGGCGCATGGGCCCTGAACGCGCCGCTTATTGCACGGTGCTGTTTCCGGTGGTGGCGCTCAACGTGTCGGCGGTGGTCGAGGGCTACCAATGGACCGCGCCGGCGCTGTCCGGGCTGGCGCTGGTGATGCTGGGCAACGTGCTGGTGTTCCGCAAGCCCCGGGCGCCGATGCCGCAGGGCAATGGCAAATTAGCGTGAGCCGCTGCGGATCGAATCCTCGATCCGCAGGAGGACGCAGTATCAGCCTTTCCAGACTTGCGGGTTGACCAGGTCCTGCGGGCGTTCACCCAGCAGGGCGCTGCGCAGGTTGTCCAGCGCGCGATTGGCCATGGCTTCGCGCGTTTCGTGAGTGGCCGAGCCGATGTGCGGCAAGGTCACGGCGTTTTTCAACTGGAACAGTGGAGATTCGGCGAGCGGTTCCTTTTCGTACACATCCAGCCCCGCACCACGAATCCGGTTGTTTTGCAGCGCTTCGATCAGCGCCGGCTCGTCCACTACAGGGCCTCGTGCGATGTTGATCAGGATGGCGCTGGATTTCATCAGCGCCAGTTCGCGATGGCTGATCAAATGTTTGGTCTTCTCGCTGAGTGGCACCACCAGGCAGACGAAATCGGCTTCGGCCAGCAATTCATCCAGGCTTCGGAACTGCGCGCCGAGTTCCTGCTCCAGCGCGGTCTTGCGACTGTTGCCGCTGTAGAGGATTGGCATGTTGAAGCCCAATCGACCACGACGAGCAACGGCTGCGCCAATGTTGCCCATGCCGACGATGCCCAGGGTCTTGCCGTGTACGTCGGTGCCGAACAGCGGCGCGCCGACCGACGCTTGCCATTGGCCCGCCTTCGTCCAGGCGTCCAGCTCGGCCACCCGACGCGCGCTGCTCATCAGCAGCGCGAAGGCCAGGTCGGCGGTGCTTTCGGTCAGCACGTCGGGGGTGTTGGTCAGCATGATCCCGCGTTCGTTGAAGTAGTCGACGTCATAGTTGTCGTAGCCCACCGACACGCTGGACACCACCTCCAGCTTGCCCGCGTTCTCCAGTTGCGCCCGGCCCAGCTTGCGGCCCACGCCAATCAGGCCATGAGCGTGGGGCAGGGCTTCGTTGAACTGGGCATTGATATCGCCCGTCTTGGGGTTGGGCACAATGACATCGAAATCCTGCTTGAGGTGTTCGATCATTTCAGGGGAGATGCGACTGAAGGCGAGGACGGTCTTTTTCATTGGAAGTGGAGCTCGTCAGACGGTGAGATTGCCAAGCAAGCTAACATTCTTCGACGGGTTTGTGCATGGCTGACATTCACAAACCTCTGTAGGAGCGAGCATGCTCGCGATGGACTCCACAAACACCGCTGGGTGTCAGGACGCCAGCGTTATCGTTGACGACCATCGCGAGCGTGCTCGCTCCTACAGGGGGCGGTGCTCAGTTGGCCAACCGCGCCCCGCTCAGGCTACCGCTCAATTCATACGCGGCCAGCTCGGCCTGGTGCGCGGCGAGGATTTCCGGCAACGAGCCGCGCAGGTATTCGACCCAGGTCTTGATCTTCGCATCCAGGTACTGGCGGGACGGGTAGATGGCGTACAGGTTCAGTTCCTGCGAGCGGTAATTGGGCATCATCCGTACCAGCGAGCCATTGCGCAGGCCTTCGATGGCCGCGTACACCGGCAACACGCCAACGCCCATGCCGCTGATGATCGCGGTTTTCATCGCATCGGCCGAGTTCACCAAAAACGGAGAGCTGTTGATGGTCACCATCTCCTGGCCTTCCGGCCCGTCGAAGGTCCATTTTTCCAGCGGAATCACCGGGCTGACCAGACGCAAACAGGCGTGATTGAGCAGGTCGCCGGGTTTTTGCGCGCAGCCGTTGGCTTTCACATAGGCGGGCGAGGCACAGACGATGCTGTAGGTGATGCCCAGGCGTTGGGAGACAAAACCCGAGTCTGGCAACTCACTGGCCAGGACGATGGACACGTCATAACCCTCGTCCAGCAGGTCCGGTACGCGGTTGGCCAGGGTCAGGTCGAAGGTCACGTCGGGGTGGGTCTTGCGGTAGCGGGCGATGGCATCGATCACGAAATGCTGACCGATACCGGTCATGGTGTGCACCTTGAGCTGGCCGGCCGGGCGCGAATGGGCATCGCTGGCCTCGGCTTCGGCCTCTTCGACATACGCCAGAATCTGTTCGCAGCGCAGCAGGTAGCGTTTGCCGGCCTCGGTCAGGGCGATGCGCCGTGTGGTGCGATTGAGCAGGCGGGTTTGCAGGTGGGCTTCCAGATTGGAAACCGCGCGCGAGACGTTGGCCGTCGTCGTGTCGAGTTGTACGGCAGCGGCGGTGAAACTGCCGGCTTCGGCCACGTAGCTGAAGGCGCGCATGTTTTGCAGGGTGTCCATGGAGTGCTCTCGGATGCGATGGCAAATTGTGACACGAAGTTTCAGGGTCTGAGACCCCCGACTTAGGGATTATCGCGCGAACGGTAACAAAGATTCACAAGAATCCCGGCTTATCGCCGTTCGGGCCCACCCATAGAATTGCCCCGGTCTTTGTGCCTCTCCCTATTTCAGGAATTTGCAGCAGTGCCGCGTCGCATCAAAGGAGCGTTTCAAGCGCTCAATGTTCTGGCTTTAACCCTGGCAATCAGCGGCTGCATCGGAACCGGAGGTATAGCCCCGCAGGGCAAGGCATTGGAGGCCAATACGCTGGCCACCGACGATGCCATCCAGAGCGCTGCGCAAGACGCCAACTGGCCCAAGGCGCAGTGGTGGCAAGTCTACGGCGACCCACAACTCAATCACTGGATCGAGCTGGCACTGCAAGGCAGCCCGACCATGGCCATGGCGGCGGCGAGGGTGCGTCAGGCCAAGGCCATGGCGGGCATCGCCGAGTCGGCCGAATCGTTGCAGGTCAACGGTGTATCCACCCTCAAGCGCCACAATTGGCCCACTGATCAGTTCTACGGGCCCGGCGAGCTGGCCAATTCCACGACCTGGGACAACAACGCCGCCTTGGGCTTCAGCTACGCGCTCGACCTCTGGGGGCGCGAAAGCAACAGCACCGAGCGTGCCGTCGACCTGGCACACATGAGCGCCGCCGAAGCCCGCCTGGCGCAGCTCGAATTGCAGAACAACATCGTGCGTGCCTACATCGAGCTGTCGCTGCACTACGCGCAAAGGGACATCGTCGACGCGACCCTCAAACAGCAGCAGCAGATTCTCGACCTGGCACAAAAACGCCTCGACGGCGGTATCGGTACGCATTTTGAAGTCAGCCAGGCCGAGACACCTTTGCCGGAAACCCATCGCCAACTCGATGCGCTGGACGAAGAAATCGCCCTGAGTCGCAACCAACTGGCGGCCCTGGCCGGCAAAGGCCCGGGCGAGGGCGCGCAACTGCAACGGCCGACACTGGTATTGGGGGCACCACTGAAACTGCCATCGACACTGCCTGCTCAGTTGCTTGGGCAGCGCCCCGATGTCGTCGCCAGTCGCTGGCAAGTGGCGGCGCAGGCCCGGGGCATCGATGTTGCACACGCCGGCTTCTACCCCAACGTCGATCTGGTGGGCAGCCTGGGCTACATGGCCACCGGCGGTGGGGCGCTGGAGTTTTTGACCGGCAAGAAACTCAACTACAGCGTGGGCCCGGCGATCTCGCTGCCGATCTTCGACGGTGGCCGCCTGCGTGCCGAGCTGGGTGAAGCCTCGGCCGGCTACGACATCGCTGTCGCCCGCTACAACCAGACCCTGATCAATGCGCTCAAGAACATCTCTGACCAACTGATTCGTCGCGAGTCGATGGACAAGCAGCAGACCTTCGCCGCCGAATCCGTGGCGACCGCGCAGAAGACTTACGACATCGCCATGATCGCCTACCAGCGCGGGCTTACCGACTACCTCAATGTGCTCAACGCCCAGACCCTGCTGTTCAAGCAGCAGCAAGTGCAGCAGCAGGTGCAGGCTGCTCGACTCGGTGCTCATGCCGAGTTGGTGACGGCGCTGGGGGGCGGGTTGGGGGCCGGTGAGGATGTGCCGGCGCCGGGCAGGACCGCAGCGCCGAAGACGCCGGTGCTGCTGCCCAATTGAACAAGAACCCCTGTGGAACTGGCCCTTTATGGGACTGCCCCCCTGTGGGAGCGGGCTTGCCCGCGATGAGGTCATAGCATTCAACACCCATGTCGACTGTTAAACCGTCATCGCGGGCAAGCCCGCTCCCACATGTGAAGCTCCACAGGTGCAGGTTTATTTAAATTTCCTTGAGCAAAATATCCATGACTCCCTTGCCCGCACCGCTGCGCTGGCTCTACTCCCTCGACTGGCGTCGCGGTTTCTTCGACTGGGCACGCAGCGATGGCGTGACCTGGGTCTACATCTTCAAGGTGCTGCTTGCCGCATTCCTGACCCTGTGGCTGGCGATGCGTCTGGAACTGCCGCAGCCGCGCACGGCGATGATCACCGTATTCATTGTCATGCAGCCGCAGAGCGGCCAGGTGTTCGCCAAAAGCTTCTACCGATTCCTCGGCACCCTGACCGGCTCGGCAGTGATGGTGGCGCTGATCGCGTTGTTCGCGCAGAACACCGAGCTGTTTTTGGGTTCGCTGGCGATCTGGGTGGGTATCTGTTCGGCGGGTGCCGCACGCTACCGTAACTTCCGCGCCTATGGTTTCGTGCTGGCCGGCTATACCGCCGCGATGGTCGGCTTGCCGGCGCTGGCCCATCCGGACGGTGCGTTCATGGCCGCCGTTTGGCGCGTGCTGGAAATTTCCCTGGGCATTCTTTGCGCCACCGTGGTGAGCGCCGCGATCCTGCCGCAGACCGCCAGCGCGGCGATGCGTAACGCCTTGTACCAGCGCTTTGGTGTGTTCGCCCTGTTCGTCACCGACGGGTTGCGCGGTCGTAGCCCGCGCGAGGCGTTCGAGGCAGGCAACGTGCGCTTCAGCGCCGAGGCGGTAGGCCTGGAAGGGCTGCGAAGCGTCACCGTGTTCGAAGACCCGCACATGCGCCGACGAAACGGTCGATTGAGCCGGCTGAACAGCGAATTCATGGGCCTGACCACGCGCTTCAACGCCTTGCACCAGTTGCTCGAACGCTTGCGCGCCAGCGCGGCGGATCATGTGGTGGCCGCGATCAAACCCGGCTTGCAGGACCTTGCCGAAGTGCTCGACGGCTTCAGTGGTCGCGCCCTGACCAGCCCGGATTCGGCGCGTCTGGTCCAGGCCATGGCCGCCTACAAGGAAGCGTTGCCAGCGCGGGTGCGCAGCCTGAGGGCCACATTCCAGGAGACCGGGCCAAGCGACGACGAGCAACTGGACTTCCACACCGCCTATGAACTGCTGTATCGCTTCGTCGATGACCTGCACGGTTACGCACAGACCCACGCGTCCCTGGCCGATCACCACCACGAACGCGAGCAGTGGGACGAACCCTTTACCCCGCAAACCAATTGGATGGCCTCGGCGGCGTCGGGCATTCGGGCGGCATTCATCCTGGTGGTGCTGGGCAGTTACTGGGTGGCGACGGCCTGGCCGAGTGGGGCGACCATGACGCTGATCGCGGCAGCCACAGTGGGTTTGTCCGCCGCCACACCCAATCCCAAGCGCATGGCGTTCCAGATGGCCTGCGGGACCTTCCTCGGGGCATTGATCGGCTTCGTCGAAATGTTTTTCATTTTTCCGTGGATCGATGGTTTTCCCTTGTTGTGCGTGATGCTGGCGCCGGTGATCGTGCTGGGTTCGTTCCTGACCTCTCGGCCGCAGTACGTCGGTGTCGGCCTGGGCCTGCTGATTTTCTTCAGCACCGGCTCGGTGCCGGACAACCTGACGATCTACAACCCGTACACCTTCATCAACGATTACATCGCCATGGTGCTTGGCATGCTGGTGTGTGCCGCCGCCGGGGCGATCATCATGCCGCCCAACAGCCGCTGGCTGTGGCGTCGCCTGGAGCAGGACCTGCGCGGGCAGGTGGTGTTTGCGATCAGCGGCAAGCTCAAGGGCCTGGCCTCGAGCTTCGAAAGTCGCACCCGCGACCTGCTGCACCAGGCCTACGGTTTCGCCGCCGGCCAACCCCAGGTGCAGCGCGAATTGCTGCGCTGGATGTTCGTGGTGCTGGAAGTCGGTCACGCGATCATCGAGTTGCGCAAGGAACAGGCGATCCTGCCGGTGCATCCGGCCTACGCCGAATCCCAGCCGTGGCGCCAGGCAATCCGCGTGATGGGGCGCTCGCTGGTGCGGCTGTTCCTGCAACCTAGCGCGAGCAACCTGGAGCGCGGCCTGATCGCTGTGGACCACGCCATCAGCCGTGTGCAGGCCACCGACGAGCCGTTCGCGCCGCACTTTGACACCTCGGCCCTGCGCCGGGTCAAAAGCTACCTGCACTTCATCCGCAGTTCCTTGCTCGACCCGCAATCACCGCTGGCCGCCTACGCCAAAACCTCGCCCGAAGGATCTGCCCATGCCTCGTGAAATCGCCTTCCACGGCGTGTACATGCCGACCATGACGCTGATGTTCCTGATTGCCGCCGTGCTGGCCTGGGCGCTGGACCGATTCCTGTCCGGGTTCGACCTGTACCGCTTCTTCTGGCACCCGGCGCTGCTGCGCCTGAGCCTGTTTACCTGTCTGTTCGGCGCGTTGGCGCTGACTGTTTACCGTTGACTCTCTACCTTGAGAAGGCCCCGATGAAAAAGCTTTTCAGCCTGCTTGCCACCCTGTTGGTCCTGGCGCTCGCGCTCTGGGTCGGCCGGACCCTGTGGGTGCACTACATGAACACGCCCTGGACCCGCGACGGTCGGGTGCGTGCCGACATCATCAACGTGGCCGCCGACGTCACCGGCGAAGTGGTGGATGTGCCGGTGCGCGACAACCAACTGGTGAAGAAGGGCGATCTGCTGATGCGCATCGACCCCGAACACTACCGCCTCGCGGTCAAACAGGCGCAATCGCTGGTGGCGTCACGCAAGGCCACCTGGGAGATGCGCAAGGTCAACGCCCATCGCCGCGCCGACCTGGACAACCTGGTGATCTCCCGGGAAAACCGCGACGACGCCAGCAACATCGCCGACTCGGCCCTGGCGGACTACCAGCATGCGCAGGCACAACTGGAAGCGGCGGAACTGAACCTCAAGCGCACCGAAGTGCGGGCGGCGGTGGACGGCTACGTCACCAACCTCAACGTCCATCGCGGCGACTATGCGCGCATCGGTGAAGCGAAAATGGCCGTGGTCGACATGAACTCGTTCTGGGTCTACGGCTTCTTCGAAGAAACCAAGCTGCCCCACGTACGCGTCGGCGACAAAGCCGACATGCAGTTGATGAGCGGCGAAGTGTTGAAAGGGCATGTAGAGAGCATTTCCCGTGGCATCTACGACCGCGACAACCCCGAGAGCCGCGAGCTGATCGCGGATGTGAACCCGACTTTCAACTGGGTGCGCCTGGCACAACGGGTGCCGGTGCGCATTCACATCGATGAAGTGCCGGAGGGTGTACTGCTGGCGGCGGGGATTACCTGCACGGTCATCGTTAACGAATAAGCCTCAGCAAAACGTCTCGTGCAGGTGCCGCCAGAGAATCCGGCCTTCCACTCGCTCGAACACCACCGTCGAGCGGCGATCGGAATGCAGGCCGGTGGCATCGGTCTGCTGCTCGCGGTAGCTGACGGTGGCGCCGCCGTCGTGCCGGGCAATGCCACACAACTCGCTCAGCTCGATGCGAAAACCGAGCTTCTTGCCGCCGGCCAGCAGGAACAACTCGCTCAGCGCGGCGAAGTCCAGCTGCCGGCCCAGAGGCGAGACCATGGAAAACTGCGGTGAGAAACGGGTGAGCAAGCGGTCGAGTTCGGAGGCGTCGCGTTCTTCGGCCAGCCATTGCTCGATGAGCACGTGGGCCTGGATCACTTCTTCGAAGTACTCGGTGTAGTCGGTCATGTTTTTTTACCTGGAATTTATCGGGTGGCTGTTCGGGCCTCATCGCGGGCAAGCCCGCTCCTACAGGGATTTGTGAACACCGCTCCCCTGTAGGAGCGAGCTTGCTCGCGATGGGGTCAACTTGGTCTAGAGCTGCCCCCGCAACCCAAACCGCTTCATCAACGCCGACTCCAGCAACCCCTTGGGCAGCAACCCCGCCATCAGCGGCAACGCACGGCTGCCATTGCCCAGGCGTACCAGCCGCGGCGGCTTGCCCTGTTGCACCGCCTTGAGCACTCCGGCGGCGAACTCGCTGGCGGGGGTCGGTTTGTCCTGGGACGCCTTGGCCCGCGCGCGGATGCCTTCGCGCAAGGCGAACCACGGTGATTGCTCGCTGATCAACTGCTCGGCCTGCTCCCCGGCATTCTTGGCGAAGCTTGACGCGATCGCTCCCGGCTGCACTTCCATCACCCGCACGCCGAAGGGCGCCAGTTCCATGCGCAAGGCATCGCTCAAGGCATGCACTGCGGCCTTGGAGGCGCAATAGGCGCCGGCGAACGGTGTGACCAGCACGCCCGAGACGCTGCCGATGTTCACTACCAAGCCCTTGGCACGGCGTAACACCGGAAAAAACGCGCGAGTCACACCGACGATGGCAAACACATTGGTTTCGAACTGGCGCTGCATGGCCACCACGCCGCCGTCCAGCAGCGGCCCCATGGCGCCGTACCCCGCGTTGTTGATCAGTACGTCGAGGCCGCCATGCTGCTGGTTGATCTGCTCGGCCAGTTGCTCGAGCGCCGGGCCGTCGTTGACGTCCAATTGCACGGCGTTAAAACCCGCCGCTGCCAGCGCGGCAACATCTTCAGCCTTGCGTGCGGTGGCCCAGACCTTGAAGCCTGCGGCCTTGAACACATCGGCCAGGGCGCGGCCAATGCCGCTGGAACAACCGGTAATCAACGCAATAGGCATGGCGCGGTCCTTGTGCAAGAAGAAGGAAAAGTCAGTCGGAGAAACTACCCTGCAAATGCTCGGCGCGAAACTCCAGGGTTTGCGGGCGATAGCCGGGGCGCAGCGGTGGCATGGGCAGGCAGTCTTCCCAGTTCGCTCCGGCCTGCAACTCGCCGGGTCCCCGGTAACGGGGTGCGGTGTATTGGTTATCGGCCAGGTTGACCGTATCGCCCGGGGCGTAGGCGGCAACGCGCCAACGCAATTCGGTCAGGGGCACGTCGTTGCCATTGTTCATCGTCAGTTGCAGCGGACGATCCGCCGGGCACTGATCCGGCGCGTAGCTGATGCGCAACTCGAGCCGCGCCAGTTGCTTGACCTCGCGATTGTCCAGCCAGATGACCCAGGTCGCCACCAGGCCCAGGCCAATCACCGCTGCCACCGAAACGGGCAGAGCCTTGGCCGGGTAACGCACCAATAGAATCAACCAGGTGATGACCAGCAGGACGCCAATGAACATGTCGTGCAACCTCGGGAGCAGAGGGGAGCATCGTACCTAAGCGTGGGGGAGGTTGGCGATGGGGTTGGATTTTGCGGGGCCTGTGTTGGCCTCTTCGCGGGCAAGCCCGCTCCCACAGGGTTCGGTGTGCACGGTCAAAAAATGTGGGAGCGGGCTTGCCCGCGAAGAGGCCAGTACAGTCAACAAAGATCCAAAAGAAAAAAGCCCCCACCCAACCCACTGCGGATAGGGGACGCAGTGGGCTGGATAGGGGCTTCTCGTTCTGCTTGACGCTTACTGCGCGATGGTTTTCACCGAAACGCCGCGCTCGATCGGGGTCGACCGGCCGTAGATGTCTTCAAACCGCTCGATATCGTCTTCGCCCAGGTAGCTGCCCGATTGCACCTCGATGATTTCCAGCGGGATCTTGCCCGGGTTGCGCAGGCGGTGGACCGAGGCAATCGGGATGTAGGTGGACTGGTTTTCGGTGAGCAGGAACACGTTTTCATCGCACGTCACTTCGGCGGTGCCGCTGACGACGATCCAGTGTTCGGCGCGGTGGTGGTGCATCTGCAGCGACAGGCAGGCGCCTGGCTTGACCGAGATGTGCTTGACCTGGAAGCGGCCGCCCATGTCCACCGAGTCGTAGGAGCCCCACGGACGGTAGACTTCGCAGTGGTTCTGGGTTTCGCTGCGGCCCTGTTCGTTGAGGGTGTTGACCATCTGTTTCACGCCCTGGACCTTGTCCTTGTGCGCAATCATCATGGCGTCCTTGGTTTCAACGACCACGATGTTTTCCAGGCCGATCACCGACACCAGTTTGCCGTTGCCGTGGATCATGCAGTTCCTGCTGTCCTGGACCACCACGTCGCCCTTGGTAACGTTGCCGTCGGCGTCCTTCTCGTTCACTTCCCACAACGACGACCAGCAACCGACATCGCTCCAGCCGGCGGTCAGCGGCACGACGCAGGCGCGCTGGGTTTTTTCCATCACCGAGTAGTCGATGGAGTTGTCCGGGCAGCAGGCGAAGGTGGCTTCGTCGATCATCACGGTATCGACGTCCTGCTCGCTGCGCTCAAGGGTCAGCATGCAGTTGTCGTAGATGTCCGGATCATGCTTTTTCAGCTCTTCGAGGAAGCGGCTGGCGCGGAACAGGAACATGCCGCTGTTCCAGAAGTAGCCGCCGGACTGCACGTACTCGGTGGCACGTTTGACGTCCGGTTTTTCAACGAAGTGCGACACGCGGCTGACACCTTCGGGCAGCAACGAATCATTGGCCGATTTGATGTAGCCATAGCCGGTTTCCGGTTTGGTCGCCGGCACGCCGAACAGCACCATTTCGCCGTTCTCGGCGGCGACCGTGGCCAGGGCCAGGGCGCGTTGCAGCGCTTTTTGGTCTTCCAGCACGTGGTCGGCCGGCAGCACCAGCATCAGATCATCACGGCCTTCGTTGACCAGCATCATCGCGGTCAGGGCGACCGCTGGCGCGGTATTGCGCCCGAACGGTTCCATCAGGATGCGCTGGGTATCCAGTTTACGAGCAGCGAGTTGCTCGTTGACGATGAATCGGTGGTCCTTGTTGCAGACCACGATCGGGGTATCCATGCCTTCGAACACCAGGCGTTCCAGGGTTTGCTGGAACAGAGTGTGCTCGCCGGTCAGGGCCAGGAACTGTTTAGGGAACTGCTTACGGGAAAGCGGCCAAAGACGTGAGCCGCTACCACCTGACAAGATCACCGGAATCATGTTGTTACTCCTTAAAAATCAGTAGGGAGCCACGAGCTGCAAGCGGCAAGTTAAAGCGCTTTGCTTGCAGCTACAGGCTTGTAGCTATTAGCTCGCGCGTTAGCGCGTAGACACCGGGCGCTTGACCCAGACTGGCGACAGGCTGCTGCCATTGCCGGTGACGTACAGGACGGCGGCTTCACCGCGCTCCAGTGCCACTGGCTTCACATCGCCGACTTTCGTTGCGCCATCGTACAGCGCCAGGCTGACTTTGACCGGGTTGATTTCACGCTCGCCACGGCCCTTGGCAGCCACGGCCGGCACGACTTCGGTCTTGCCGTCGGCGGTTTTCAGGGTCAGGGCCTTGTCGCTGAGGTTTTGCACGCGAACCAGGGACTTCTGCTTGTTCTTGAACGGCGGTTCTTCGATCAGTTGTGGTGCGCCGCCGGCGTTGTTGACCAGGGTGTAATAGTGATCGCCCGCCAGTTTCACCGGCAGGGATTGGCTGCCGACCTTGGCGCTGTAGTCACCACCCGGCATGAAGCTGAAGTCGGTGCTGGCCAGCGGTGCGACATCGCTCAGGCTGGTGCTGCCGACGGTGGCGCTGACTTCGGTGTTGGCGGCGTTATAGACGCGTACGAAGGTCGAGCCTTTGGGTGCGGTCGGGCCGTAGAGCGCCGAATCGCCAGCGGCGAAGGCGTTCATTGACAGCACGCTGAAGGTCGCGGCCAAAGCGAAGGTCTTGGCGAGACGACGAGGAGTAGTAGTGAAAGTCATAGTGAACCTCTCTTTCAGTTTTGCGCCCGATCGGGCGTCTCGGATTTAGTGTTTACAGCTACGTTTTGTTGGCGAGCGCCGGCTTCTTTGAGCGCTGCAACCCACTGCGGGTCGGCGTCGCCGATTTCGTTGTTGACGGGCAGATAACGTTCCGGAAACTCCCAGATCAGCACTTGTGGCGGGCTGTTCTTGAAAGCATCGCTTTTGAGATAGCTGAGCATCGGCAGGATCGGGCCATGGCCGTCTTCGGCGTAATTGACCACGTCGCTGTTCAATGCCTGTTTCAGCGCGCCGACGAAGTTCCAGTTCGGGTTGGCGCTGTAGCTGGTCCCGATCAGCGCCACCGGCACCTCGGTGTTGGCGAACAGGGCGTCATCGCCGCTGGCCTGGTCACCTACGGCCACGGTGTTGCGTTTTTGCAGGGGCTCGGTCGCCGGCATCATGTTTTCGAACAGCGGGTCCAGCGGCAGGAACAGGCGCAGGTCACCCTTGTGGGTCACGGTTTGCGCAGGCTCGGTTACGAAACGCTGCGGCTCGCCGCTGAGCGGGGTTTTTTCCGCGATGGTTTTGGCCAGGGTCTCGGCGGCGATCTGCGCGCCTTCAGGCGTCCAGTGGGTGTCGGTGCGCAGGAACACCTGCTGGCCGTTGAGCTTGCCCTTTTGCAGCGGGATCAGCAGGTCGGGGGCCAGGATCTTGTTGGCGGCGACACGGGCGTGGAAGTCTTCATACAGGTTGGCGTGAATGCTCGAAGGCTTCACTTCACCCAGATGTTCCGGATACAGGCGAGTCTTGGCCGGCACAATGGCCATCACCAGTTTCACGCCCTTTGCCTTGAGTTCCTGGCGCACGCCTTCGACCAGCGCGTAGTTGCTTTGCAGGTTCAATTCTTCATTGACGATCGGATTGAACTCCTCATCGCTGTACAACCACTGGTCTTGGCCGAGCACCACGCCCGGGCGACCTTCGTTGAACAGTTTGAAATCCAGTGCTGCCCAGAGGTTGGTCCCCAGGCGCTTGATCGGGAATTCGTCGTCATAGTGGGTTTCGACGGCCTTGGCCCAACGGCCATTGAGCACTGTCGCGTCGGCGTTGGTGCTGAAGCCGAAGAAGCTGCGCACCGACCACAGGCCCAGGACCAGCAGGGTCACCATGAACAGGGCGATGTAGAAGATACGTAATGAGCGGGTCATGGTCAGATCCCTCAGAACTGGAAGTAAAGGAACGGCGAGAAGCTTTGCGCCGAGAGTTTGAGAATCGAGGCGATGAACAGCAGCAGCACCAATGCACGCATCACGTAGCGCGACCAGTCAGCGGTCCAGTAAGCCGGTTGAACGGTGGCTTCAGTGCCAACGGTGTAGCCCGGTTCATGGATGCTGGCCGGGTTGTCACCCGGTACGGCCTTGATCATTCCCGGAGTTGCGGTAGCCGGGCCATTGGCCTCGACGTTGACGGCGGGTTTGGTCTTGGCGGGCGGCTGGTTGCTGTAGAGGTCGCGCAGGCCGAAGAACGCCAGGGTCATGTACGCCACCACCAGGGTTGCCACTTGCAGGCCGGTGAGGTTGGCGCGGTTGAGTTCCGACAGCGACCATTCACCAAAGCTGAACATGGCGCCGTACATGCGACCGGCCACGTGCAGGTTTTCGGCGCGGAAGATGACCCAGCCCATTACCACCAGCAGGAAGGTCAGCGCCCAGCGGATCGGGTTGAGGCTGCGCGGCGACGTGTTCAGGCCCAGGGCCTTTTCAATCGCCAGCCACATGCCGTGCCAGGCACCCCAAACGATGTAGGTGATGTTCGCGCCGTGCCACAGAC
>Ga0308165_1002059_pt1 | contig 25562 bp, 19 predicted proteins | sample PhyWR2_FD_201032 | JGI IMG/M metagenome (GOLD analysis project Ga0308165, IMG submission 201032) | Phyllosphere microbial communities from UC Gill Tract Community Farm, Albany, California, United States - DLSLW.R2 | ecosystem: Host-associated > Plants > Phyllosphere > Unclassified | place: USA... | reverse complement strand
GCGGAAATCGAACGCGCTGCGGAAACTGTCCGTGATTTGGGAAAGCTACGGCGCGGTCAGGTCAGCATAGCTGCGCCACCATTGTTATGCACGACCGTGCTTCCACACCTCGTTCGCCGCGTATCCATTGAACACCCTAATCTCGTTATCAGGATCGAAGACGTCGGACCTGAAACTGTCATAGAACAGGTTCGAAATGGGCGTTGTGATCTTGGTGTAGGCACTTTTTCTGGCGACAATCTTGATGTTGAAAGCCAGACTGCACTCAGCGATCAGTTAATGATTTTCATGTCACCCGATCATGACTTCGCCGGATATGAACAAGTCCGCTGGAGCGAACTCGAAAACCAACCAATCATCACGCTTACACAGAAAAGCAACATCCGGCTTTTGACCGAAATTGGGTTCGAACAAACGAACTTGGCGCTGCGGCCCCATATGGAAGTCAACCAAATCCACACCATTTTATCATTGGTGGAAGTCAATGCCGGCATAGCCGTTTTACCGGCCTATGCTTTCACCGCCTTACGTGGCCGAGGCATCGTCGCCCGACCTTTGACAACCCCGGCCCTTGTTCGTGAAGTGCGCCTGATAACACCGCGCGATCGTGAACAATCTGCTGCTACTGTAGCTGTACGCACAATCTTAAGAAACCTGCTCCGCCAAATGATTCCGGAAATTCCGGGCACTAACGATGGCCGCTAATTATCCTCAAACTCGTAACAACCTTGGGGTTCTTGAATAAAACTAGGCGCTCACTTTTGGGGAGTCCCGAAATTAACTTACGCTCCATTTACCGAGCCAAGCATGAAACTGCCGCTCGCATTAAACGTATAATACGAACGGCAAACCCAACAAATCTGGATCGCTCAGTAGATTTCAAATTCAAAGTATTTTGAAACGATATTCTTATATGTCCCGTCTTCCATCATCTCACCGATTGCCTTATTCACGCGTTCCTTCAACTTCTGATCGTTTTTACGTAAACCGACAGCAATATCTGTTTGGCCTTCAGGGAGATCACCGGCGATTTTACAGCAGCCTTTGCCTGTATCCTTTAACCAAGCCGCGAGATAAAACTTATCTGCAATGATCGCATCAATACGCCCGTTTGCGAGGTCCATATCGGCTTCATCCTGTGACGGGTAAAGTTTTACGCTTGCACCATGCTTGCCATAAAGCTTCTCCGCAAGGTCAGCCTGAGGCGTGGATGACTGTGCGCCAATTGTCTTTCCGGCAAGGCTTTTTTCGCTCGCGTCAGCAATCCCGCTGTCACTTTTCGTCAAAATGGAAAGCTTAGAGCTATAATATTTGTCGCTAAAATCGATTTCCTTTTCACGCTCTGGCGTAATCGACATTGACGCGACAATGGCATCATATTTTCCACTTTGCAGACCCGGAATGATGCCATCCCAATCCTGAGCGACAATCGTACATTTAACATCCATCTTGTCGCAAACCGCATTTGCGATATCGACATCTAGACCTTGGAGTTTGCCGGCCGCATCCATGAAATTGAATGGAGGGTAGGCGCCTTCAGTCGCAATTTTCAATTCTTCTGCTCCATGCGCAACGCCACCCAGCAGCATAATTCCAGCGCACAGAGAAAGCCATTTTACATATGTTGCATGCATATTGTTCACCCTTTTTGTTTGTTTATATTTATGCAGAAAACTCGAAACTCTGATCCTTACGTTGTGCAATGAGCCGGTCCAGCCAACCGGGATCGATCTGCGGAACCGACTCCAGCAGCTTTTGTGTGTAAGGATGTCCCGGAGTGCTAAGGACCTTCTTACGCGGGCCTTGTTGGACAATCTTTCCGCGATGCATAACCGCAACAAAATCAGCTACTGCATTCACCGTTGCAATGTCATGACTGATAAAAAGATAAGTCTTGTTCAGCTCTCTCTGAAGCCGCAGCAACAATTGTAGAAGCTGTTCCTGAACCAGTTGGTCCAACGCAGACGTGATTTCGTCGCAGATGAAAATATCAGGATCAGCAGCAATCGCACGTGCGATGGCGATACGCTGTTTCTGTCCGCCCGACAAAGCGCCCGGACGAACGAACAGATGCTTGCGGGACATCTCGACCATGTCGAGAATATCAACAACGCGCCTTTCGAGTTCGCTTCCATTGATACCGAAATAGAACGACATCGGACGACCAATCAGGTCGATGACTTTCAGCCGCGGATTGAGTGCTGTATCTGCTGACTGATAGACCATCTGTATACGCCGCAAAACTTCACGACTGCGTTTGCGAAAATCAGATTCCAGCAATTTTCCATTGAGGGTGATCTTCCCAGATGTTGGCTTCAGCAATCCGGTAATTGCGCGCGCAAGTGTGGATTTCCCGGAGCCTGACTCTCCGACGAGAGCGAGCGTTCGTCCGACAGGAAGATCAATGTTGATCTCATCCAGAACTTTCAACGCACCAAAATTTGCGCTTACATTCCGAACGGAGAGCTGTAACGGGGCAACAGGTTCTTCCGTTTTTTCAAGCGACCGAACCGACCATAGAGAGCGCGTGTAAGGTTCTTTCGGTTCGGACACGATCTGACTGGTCGGTGCTTCTTCAATAAGACGCCCGTGTCGCATCACCATGACACGATGAGCCATTTGTGACACCACTGCCAGATCGTGGGAAATATAGAGTGCCGCAGTTCCGCTTTCTTCAACAAGTCTTCGAATAGCGGTTAGCACCTCCACCTGTGTCGTGACGTCGAGAGCTGTCGTCGGTTCGTCGAAGACAATAATATCCGGGCGACACATCATCGCCATCGCCGTCATTGCCCGCTGTAACTGACCACCGGAGGCTTGATGCGGAAAACGGTCGCCAAAGTGCTGTGGATCGGGAAGTCGCATTTGCCCGAAAAGGTCTTGCGCACGTTCTACTTGAGAGTTTTTGTCATGCACAGGACTATGAATTAACGATGGTTCAATCGCTTGTCGCATCAGTCGATGTGCGGGATTAAACGCAGCAGTCGCGCTTTGGGCAACGTAAGCAAGTCGCGCTCCCCACAGACTTCGCCGCTCTTTATCTGTCTTTTTCAGAAGGTCTTCGCCCTTGAAGAAGACATTCCCAGAAGAGACACGAAATCCGGGCTTTGTAAAACCAAGTGATGCGAGGCCTAAAGTTGATTTTCCGGCACCGGACTCGCCGATGATCCCAAGTACCTCACCCTTAGCAACAGTGAGGCTGATATTCTGAACAATGGGCGTCCAGCGTCCATCCGATCCTGCTTCAATAGACAGATCTCTAATATCGAGAAGCGGTGCTTTATCTGATTTATCGTACATCATTCGCCTCGCTGTTAAGATCAAGGAACCAATCGACAACGAAGTTGACGCTGACCGTCAAAATCGCAATCGACAGTGCAGGAACAAGCGGCGTTATATTGCCATAACTGATGAACGTAGCGCCTTCGCGCACCATTGTACCCCAGTCGGCAGACGGTGGCTGAATACCCAGCCCAAGGAACGAAAGTGCGGATACGGTTAGGAAAACAAAACAAAAGCGCAGGCCAAATTCCGCGACCAGCGTCGGCAGAATGTTTGGCAACACTTCACGAGTGACGATCCAGAATGTGCGCTCTCCACGCAAACGCGCCATTTCGATGTAATCCATAACGGCAACATTGCGTGCAGCCGAACGGGCCAATCGAAATATCTGTGTGGCATTCAAAGCTGCGACAATCAGAATAAGACTTGGAATGGACGATCCAAACAAAACCAGCAATATCAGCGCAAAAATAAGCTGCGGTATCGCCATCAATGTATCAGCGCAGGCACATAGAATATAATCAAGAAAGCGCGGAGAAACCGACGCCACAATGCCTAGCCCTGCACCGATTATAAACGCAATTGTTGTTGTCAAGAATGCAATGCCAACCGAATTGCGTGCGCCATAAATCATCCGCGAAAAGACATCACGACCGATTTGATCTGTCCCAAGCGGAAAACTTAGACTCCAGGGAGCGAAAGGCTGTGAAGAAACGATCTCTGCTTCGCCATAAGGTGCAATGAATGGCGCAAACACAGCCGTTATTGCGACCAGCAAAATCACCAGCATTGCTATCCGCGTGCTAAACGGTGCGCTTCTTAGAATTCGCGCAAAATTTTGTTTGTTACGCAACCATGCGCTGTTAGGTACATGCAACGAATACTCGCCTTTTTGAGTGGAAGGCTTGCTCATTTTGGATGTGCCAATCTCGGGTTGGTGACAATCGCAATCACATCAGCAAATAGATTGAGTACGATATAAGTCGCGGCAAAGATCAGAGCACAGGCCTGAACCACCGGAATATCACGGGTTCTAACGGCATCTACCATCGCCTGCCCTATCCCGGGATAAACAAACACAACCTCAACGACCACCACACCCACAATCAAATAGGCCAGATTAAAAGCGATAACGGTAACAATAGGTCCCCATGCATTTGGCAACGCGTGGCTAAGTACGACACGCCATTGCGTTGCCCCCTTGAGATTGGCCATTTCGATATAGGGATGCGACATCAGGTTGATGATCGCCGCTCGCGTCATCCGCATCATATGAGCAATGATGCCAAAGCTTAGTGTCAGCACTGGCAGCGCCAGCCGTTCTATGATTTCGAGCGTTCCCATCGTCGGCGTAATGCGCGCCAGCGAATAAAAAATGGGGAATTTGACCGCAAAAAGCAGCATCAACACATAGGCTACGAAAAATTCGGGGAACGAAATGCTGGCAAGCGTAAAGGCATTCAAATTGCGATCAAGCCAGCTTTTACGCCGGACAGCTGCCACTATGCCCATCACCAGAGCAATCGGAATTGCGATAAGTGCTGTAATCCCAGCGAGAAACAGCGTATTTTTCAAACGCGGCTCAATGATACTGGCGACGGTTCGCGGCTTGCCTCGTCCAGACGAGAACGACAAACCCAGATCACCATGAAGCGCACCTGAAATCCATGTGACGTAACGCAACGGCGCAGGCTTATCCAGACCAAGCGCCTGCTGGAAAGCTGAAACGGTTTCCGGTGTCGCTGAACGACCCAAAGTCGTTTTGGCAAAATCGCCGGGCAAGGTTGCGATGGATGCGAAAATAATAATCGAGACAGCGAACAATGTGATGAGACCAGTCCCCAGACGGGCCGCAATCATGCTGAATAACTGCTTGTGAACGAAACTCTTCTGCAAAGCTCTAACTTCCACGAGGTTCCGGCACGGAAAAGGCCGGAACAGTTAGTTGGGATGAGCAATCAAGCGAGGTCTGAACGCCACCATCTTTCAGCCATGCGGAAATTATCGCATTGCAAAAGATTACCTATCTCGCCGTGTGCGATCTTGTTCGACATGGCGTCGATGAACAGCGCATAGGCAATCACAATGGTGCCACCATCGTCATGCAGCAATTGCTGCATTTCAGTATAAATTTCCTGACGCTTGGCTTTATCTTTTTCAGCACGGCCCTTGATCAGAAGCTCATCAAACCGGGCATTTTTCCAGGCCGTATCGTTCCACGGCGCATCGCTTGCATAAGTCGTTGTAAACAAGGAATCCAAGGTTGGTTTTCCGAGCCAGTCAACGCCCACAAAAGGCTTTTTCTGCCAGACATTATCCCAATATCCATCATCCGCCTCACGGATAACTTCAATTTCAATGCCAGCTTTTGCAGCATGTTCTTTAAACAAAAGCGCTGCTTCAATGGCATTTGGAAAGGCCGTTTCCGCCACTGAGAGCTGAACTTTGAGACTATCAAGACCAGCTTTTGCCAGATGTTCTTTGGCTTTCTCGATATTATAGCTATGAACAGGCTCAGGATTGATTGCAAAGGGAATTTGTGGTGCAAGCGGGTTGTCATTGGCAACCTTGGCATTACCCAAGAAGGCTTTGTTGACGATGTCATCCCGGTCGATTGCATATTTCATCGCCGTCCGAACATCGAGATTATCAAACGGTGCGTCTGAAACGTTCATATCGAAGCTGAAATGACGAAGACCGCTGACTTTGGAAACTGCAATACCTTCTTTGCCTTCCAGCATTGAGAGCGTTTTAATGTCCGCATCCACCATATAGTCAACTTCGCCCGTCAGAAGCGCATTGGTGCGCGCTGCAACATCGACAATATTGACGAATTCGACTGTATCGAAATAAGGCTGTCCCGACTTATGGTAATTGGGATTACGCTTCATCGAAGCCGATATGCCGGGCTGGAGATCTTCCATAATATATGGTCCGGTTGCGACGCCGCTCTCCCAGTCAATTCCGCCGCCATCCTTGGCGGGAAAGATTGCGAGATGACAATCGGAAACGAGATAAGGGAAATCGGCATTTCCGCCTGAAAGCGTGAAGACGACCGTCTGATCACCATCCGCTTTGACATCACTGATCGTTTCGACCAGCGCCTTTGCGGCAGAGACGGAAGAAGGCCCCATATGATGCTTATAAGATTCAACAACATCATTTGCCGTCACGTTACGACCATCATGAAATTTAAGGCCGGAGCGCAATTTGAAAGTCCAAACTGTAAGATCGTCAGAGCTTGAATAGCTTTCGGCAATATCCGGCACGGCTGTGCCGTCGGTCGCAAGTTCGGTTAAAGCGTTACAGAGTGTGCCGCCAAAGACAACCTGCGTGAATGAACTCTGCCAGCTTGCCGGGTCGAGACTATCCGTTTGCGCACCATCATTAATAGCGAAACGCGCCGATCCACCCTGAATGGGCTTTGCAGCGGCAAAAGCATCATCCGAAAAGCCCAGCTTTGCAATCACCGCCAGCGTCGCCGCACCCATCAGGAAATGGCGGCGGCTCATTTCGGTCGCTCGTAAGCTTGAAGCGCTCATCTCAGTCCCAACAACGCATGGTGGTGCCTTGGTTGTGTCTTTGTCTGATCCCATTAATGTTCCCCTTATTGGTCGGCGACCATTTTTGGCCGCTCGTTTTTCGGTCTGCCACCAGCCAAGCTGGCAAACCCGCTCAAATGGCATCCACTCACCTTTTAACAAGGCGTCCACCCGATCAGCTCCCGGTGATCGGTCAATAATCTCATCGCTTTTTGGATGAGCGGTTCGAGATCAAGCCACTACAGTATTGGAGCATTAGATTGATCGGTCAATAAGATTCTGATTGTTCAATCAAAAAATATTTTAGAAAAGTGTATTGACTACAATACCTTCTGAGATTACCAAATTTAATATGGCAAAAAAAAATGTAGAATTATCAAACCATAGTCAGGCACGGCAGCAACAATTGCTTGCCGCCGCACTGAATGTCGTAGCGCGTCGCGGTCTATCGGGAATTACCGTCAATGACATCGCTGACGAGGCTGGATGCAGCTATGGCGTGATCGCATTTCACTTTAAAACCAAAGAACGGCTCCTTCTTGAGGTTCTCGACTTTTTGGCCAGCCATTATGAAGATCTTTGGCGCGAGACGATCCGCAACGCGCCGGAAGACCCTGCACGTCGACTACAGCTTTTGGTTGATGTTGATTTTGATCCTCGCGTTGCGAAAACCCGCTATCTGGCAGTCTGGATGGCGTTCTGGGCGGAGGCTTCACGCGTTCCAGCATATCGCAAGCGCTGTCTCGAACTGAAAACACGGTCGCTTGCGACCATCATTGACCTGGTATCGGAGCTTGCTGAAAACAGAGCGATGACCATCGATGCAGAAGCAGTAGCGCGTGGTCTTTATGCGCTGACGGATGGATGCTGGCTTTTCGCGCATGTCAGCGGCGAAACAAGCCCGGCCCATCGCGAGCGATCACGGCGGCTTTGCCACACTTATTTGTCCGCCTTCTTTCCGAAGGATTTTTCAGTTCCGGTGGCATCACCACCCGGCGAAGAGGCAGGCGCAGTCGCATAACTCAAACATATGCCTGCGTCAAAAGCGAGCGCAGAGCAACACAGACAAGCTGTCAAAGACCGGTCCAATAGGGGAAGCCGGCGATAGCGAATGGAGGCTAATATGTACGTTGATATTCAGCGGGAATGGAATGAACCCAATCTCGAAAAGGCAGCGCACGGCCATTTGATTAGTCCTGCCGAAGAAATGGCGCGGCTTGGAACAAGCGGCGGTCGCCCTCTTTTTACAGGCGCTGATGGCATTTATATCTGGGACAGTGAAGGCAAACGCCTGATCGATGGACCTGGAGGTATGTGGTGCACACAGGTTGGTTATAACTCGAAGGAAATCGCTGACGCCATATCGGCGCAAGCATTGCGCATTTGCTATAACTCGCCATGGTATTCAATCAACGGACCTGCATCGGCGCTTGCAAAACGCATTGCCGAGCTCGCACCGGGCGATCTCAACCATACATTCTTCACAACCGGCGGATCATCGGCTGTGGATTCCGCTCTTCGTTTCATGCAGTTTTATAATAACGTGCTGGGACGTCACAACAAAAAGAAGATTATCTGCCGTATCGACGGCTATCATGGCAGCACACACCTCACCGCGGCTTGCTCAGGGCGTGCGGGAAATCGGCCTAATTTCGATCTTGACTTTGACAATGTCTCGTTCATTTCAGCCCCAAATGTATTCCGCCGCCCGAGCGGCATGAGTGAAGCAGATTTCCTCGAGTTTCTGGTCAACGAATTTCGCGAAAGGGTTGAAACGCTGGGGCCAGATAATGTTGGCGCGTTTCTGGCCGAACCAGTCCTCGCATCCGGTGGAATTCTCATTCCGCCAAAAGGCTATCATCGCCGCATTCTCGAAATATGCCGTCAGCACGATATTCTTTATATCTCCGATGAAGTCGTAACTGGCTTTGGTCGTTGCGGCCACTGGTTCGCTTCAGAAGAAGTATATGATATCGTTCCAGATATTATCACTTTCGCCAAAGGCGTAACCTCTGGCTACGTACCACTTGGCGGCTTCGTAATCTCCGATGCAGTGCTCAGTCGCGTTTCGGGTGAAAACGCCAAGGGCAGCTATTACACAAATGGCTATACGTATAGCGGTCATCCTGTAAGCTGCGCGGCCGCACTCGCAAATATCGATATCATCGAAAAGAATGACATTCTTGAACATGTGCGCGAAATATCGCCGTATTTTCAGCAGAAAATCCGCGAGCTCGGCGAGCTGCCACTGATTGGTAGCGCACGCGGCGTAGGACTTCTAGGATGCGTTGAATGCCAAACAAGTCCCGACACCTCGGCAGCGACACCATTCGATACACAAGTTGCACTGCGTATTGATCGATATTGCTATCAATCCGGGCTGATCGTTCGCCCGATTGGCAGCATGTGTGTTCTGTCACCTGCGCTTATCATTACGCGTGAGCAGATCGACGACATGATGGAAATACTGCGTTCAAGCATTGTGAAAGTTCAGGATGAACTGAAGGCCGAAAACCGCCTCAGCGCCTGATACGAATAAACAACCCCGATTAAACTGTCATGCAAGCGGCTCAGTAAGCTGCCTGTAGTGGAGAACGTATATGGTTTTATCAGCCATCTCCGAGCGGTCTCTGCCTGAAGATCAGACAGTCTCCAGAGACCCGCTCCTGCAGCCTCTCACCATCAAGAATTTGGTGTTACGCAACCGTATCATGAGCACAAGCCACTCGTCTTTTCTGGACGATGGCGGTTTGCCGCTCGAACGCTACCAGCGCTATCATGAAGAGAAAGCCAAAGGCGGCCTGGCGCTGACCATGTTCGGCGGCTCGTCGATGGTCGATGTTGATTCAAGCTGGGGCGGCGGTGGCCAGCTTAATATGGCGACTGACGAAATCATTCCGCATTTGCAAGCCCTCTCCACGCGTATCCATGCGCATGGTGCTGCAACCATGTGCCAGATTTCCCATCTGGGCAGGCGCGCCGATGCGACAACATTGAACTGGCTGCCAGCAATTGCCCCTTCCCGTTCGCGCGAAACACAACACCGTGCTTTTTCGCGTGAGATGGACGAACACGACATTAGCCGTGTGGTGAAAGCCTATGGCGAAGCGGCACGCAGATGCCGCGAAGGTGGGCTTGATGGTGTGGAAACGCTAACCGGCGGGCACCTGATCGGACAGTTTTTCTCTCCGCGCACAAATTTCCGCTCAGATCGCTTTGGCGGTTCTGTCGAAAACCGGGTGCGTTTTGGCCTGATGGTTCATGAAGAAATCCGCCGCCAGATCGGCGATGATCTGATTGTCAGCATGCGCTTTGTAATCGATGAAGCCAGTGATGAAGGACTTTCATTTGAAGATTGTCTCGAAATCGCAGCGATTTTTGAACGTGAAGGATTGATTGACGTTTTCAATTGCATCTTTGGCCGCATGGATACGGTCATTGCACTCGCAGAGCAAAACATGCCGGGAATGGCGTCACCTATAGCGCCCTTTCTTGCAAAAGTTGGCGCGTTCCGCTCCCATACGCGATTGCCGGTTTTCCACGCCGCCCGCATTCCAGATATTGCAACCGCCCGCCATGCTATTCGTGACGGATTGCTGGATATGGTTGCGATGACGCGCGCGCACATGGCTGATCCGCAAGTGGTCAACAAACTCATCCGCGGTGAGGAAGACCGCATCCGGCCTTGTGTCGGCGCATCCTATTGCATGCTCAAAAAGGTCAATTGCATCCACAATCCAGCCTCCGGCCGTGAGACGCTGCTGCCACAGGTTATTCAGGCATCGCAAGATAAACAGAAGAAAGTCGTCGTGGTGGGCGCTGGTCCGGCAGGACTGGAAGCTGCACGCGTCTGTGCTGAACGCGGGCACAAAGTGGTTGTTTTTGAAGCTGGCGATAAGCCCGGTGGGCAATTGTTGCTTGCAACACGCGCCATATGGCGGCGTGATCTCATTGCCATTATCGACTGGCGTGTCGCGGAACTTGAAATATTGGGTGCTGATATTCGTTGTGGCATCTACGCGGGAAGCGAAGAGATTCTGGCCGAACAGCCCGACATCGTGATTGTCGCCACCGGCGGCATGCCTGACACCGAATGGCTAGAAGGAGCGCAATATTGCGAAACACCGTGGGATATTCTTGGCGCTACAACGCCGCAGACTGGCGACATCGTAGTCTATGATGGCACGGGCCGCCATGATGCGCCGTCGACAGCCCTTCATCTTGCCGGTCAGGGGGCCACGGTGCGCTATGTAACCCCGGATGATAGCCTGTCACAAGAGGTCGAGTATTCCACCCGCGCGATTTATCGCAAGGCTTTTAAAGAACACAACATTGCCTTTACAACCGAACATCGTCTCATATCACTGCACAAGAATAATCGCGTCACCGGCACGTTTCGCCACGAACTGACTGGCGATATTCTTGAAATCGAGGCCGATCGCTTTGTGGTCGAGCAAGGCACATTCCCTTTAGATGAAGTGTTCACCGAACTGCGCGGCCTATCAAGCAATGAGGGTATCACCGATCTCAACGCTTTACTGGAAGGAACCGAGCAACCTCAAGGAAACGCCAACGATAGCTTTCAATTGCATCGCATAGGTGATGCCGTCGCAAGCCGAAATGTGCACGCCGCGATCTACGATGCGATGCGCCTTTGCGTAACGTTCTGAGTGTCGTAGATGATTTATGATGTCTGCATCATTGGCGGAGGTATAATTGGGGCGAGCGCTGCCAATCACCTTTCTGCGGCGGGCTTTTCGGTGTATCTGGCCGAGCGGGGCGATTTTGCAAGCGGCACAACCAGCCGGTCAAGCCGTTTGCAGCATTGTGGATTGACCTATTTTTCACCGGGTCGCTCACTTCTGAATTTCCTGCTTTCACCACGCATTGCGCTGGAACATTTTGAGCTAGCTCGCCGGGCAATGCGTGATCGCAGTCGCTTCATTCGTGAAACACCAGAACGCGCCAGACCGGTCTCGTTTCATATTCCGCTCTACCGCAAGGATGGCATTGCGCCATGGAAAATAAAGCTGGCTTGTCGATTGCTGGAAGCGATGGACCGTGATGGTGTGCCGCTTGACGACCAACTGCTGACACCGCCCGAAATTTCCGCAATACCTGCGCTCCAACATTTGCGCGATCAAGACCAACTGTACGGTGTTCTGCGATTCACGGAATATCAATTCGACTGGCCGGAGCGCATTTGCATAGACGCTATTCTTAATGCCGAGAAAAATGGGGCAGTCGCTTGCAATTACACGTGCGTGGACAAAATCACACGCAATCAAAATGACTTATGGACGATTGATACAACCGATCTGCGATCAGGTGCACAACAGCAAGTCATTGCCCGTGCTATTGTCAATGCAACAGGTGCATGGGTTGATCAGTTACACCCCGTCGGGTGCGGTGACATTCCAAAGCTTAATCAGGGCCTCAAGGGAAGCAATCTCGCTGTAAAATTGCCACCTGAATTTAAAAATTTGGCGATTGAAACCAGTCTTCCCGACGGAAACCCGTTTTATCTCATTCCCTGGAGCGATATTCACTATTTCGGCCCCAGCGACGAACCGCATGAGCCGGACGCAGATGGCTTCCGCGTTGATGAGAAGACAAAAGACAAGCTGCTCGCCGATTTTGCAACCGTCTTTCCGGCACTCGAGTTCAACCGGCAAGATATACTCTATAGCTGGGCTGGCGTTCGCCCACGAACGGCGCGCGCGGGCATGCCCGAAGGATCGGAAGCGGTATTGCTGCATGACATGAGCAGCAAAGATGCCGCCGGATATTTTATCTATACCGGCGGCATCATCATGACCCATCGCCATGCTGGACGAGACATAGCGCAGACAATCGCACGCTATATTCAGCCATCCACGTCAACCAAACCACTTTCGCACGCGCCGCAGAAATACACGTTTGGAGATGATAATGGTTTCATAGAAACCGCCGGTGAGAAAATCGCTATTTCACAACTGCGTTCTCATGCACGAGATGAAAAAATCATGCATCTTGATGATCTGCTTTTCAGGCGAACACGCCTTGGCTGGTCGAGCAATATGGCCCGCGATGTTTTGCAATCCGTTGCTGAACAGATTGCAGATATTATGGGCTGGACCACGTCTGACATCGAAGCAGAAATAGAACGCTATCACACAACCATAACGACCAATTTCGGGATTAAGCCGCATGCGAATGCTTGATGCAGAACAGACGCACCGATTGCTCGACTTCCCTTATCTCGTTGAGGCTTTGCAGCGCGCGCATCTTAGCCCAATGCCCGGCGTCGATGAGATCGTCATGACGGAACCACGCGGAGATCGGGCAAGAAGCTTCATCGCGCTGCCAGCCTGGTCTGCGGGTCAGAAAATTGGCATCAAGCTTGTGACTGTTTTTCCTGACAACCCGAATGCAAGCCCGCCACGTCCATCCAATCAGGGTATTTATGCGCTTTTTGACGGCACCGATGGGACGCCTTCACTCCTGATAGACGGCACCGCCCTCACACTTCGCAAAACAGCAGCGGACAGCGCTCTCGGTGTCCAATTACTCGCGCGTGAAGATGCCAAAAGCTTATTGCTGGTTGGTGCAGGTGGTTTAGCACCTTATGTCGCGCGGGCCATTTATTCGGTTCGCCCCTCTTTAGACCGCATCATGATCTGGAACCGGACACATCAGAAGGCCACCGAGCTGGCGACACAGCTCAATCAGTCATCTGATTTTGACGCGCCGCGCTCATCCTTAGAAATCCAAGCGATAGCCAATCTGGATGAAGCTGTTGCAACAGCCGATATTATCAGCTGCGCCACCATGGCAAATCAACCGCTTATCAAAGGTCGCTTGCTGAAACCAGGCACGCATGTCGATTTAATCGGCGGCTGGCGTCCAGATATGCGCGAATGCGACGACGACACCATAAAGGCTGCCACACTCTTCACGGATAGTCGCGAATTTTCACGCGAATGCGGTGACTTCACCCAAGCCATTGAATCCGGCGCTATGGAGTGGAGCGACCTGCAAGGCGATCTGTTTGAACTTTGCAGCGGCAGTATTAGCGGACGCACGTCAATCGAACAGATCACGCTCTTCAAAAATGCCGGTGGTGGCCATATCGATCTCTTCACTGCACAGGCAGTGCTTGAGCGTCTTGCACAGCAATAAATAGCGTACACCAAATCATTTCTCGAAGCTTTCGAGAATTATTCGTTTGCAAAGCTTATCGGCCCCCAATTGTCGAACTGGCGCATTATTCACGAGCCAATTGGCGTCTGCGGCCTGATCACACCATGGAACTGGCCGATAAACCATATCGCGCTAAAGGTCATTCCAGCACTTATTGTCGGCCGTACCGTTGTCCTCAAGCTGTCGGAAATAACCCCAATGTCGGCGCTTCTCTTCGCTGAATTTATGGCGTCTTTAATCTGGTAAACGGCGACGGTTTAACCACCGGCGAAGCTCTTTCTAAGCATCTTCAAGTCGATATGGTATCTTTTACCCGCCACTCGTACAACGCCCCTACACGCATGCTTGTTGAAAGATCAGTTTATGATCAGGCAGTCAATTTCGCAAAGGCCGTTACAGAGAGAGCCGCCGTTGCCCAACCATCAATTGACGGCGACCACATCGGAAAGCTCGCCTCTGATATAAAATTTAATAAAATGCAGCTGATGATTGAGAAAGGTATTGCGGAAGGCACACGGCTCATCGCCGGTGGGTCGGGACGTCCAGACGGCTTTGATAAAGGTAGTTTTGTAAAACCAACAATATTTACTGACGTTCAGAATGACATGGCGATTGCACGTGAAGGCGACCGTTATGGCCTTGACGACTTCACGCAGGTGTAACTCGTCAGTGGCTATACGACACGATACTCCTAAAATTCTGCTAAGTTTATCAACCAATTTTGCGCGAGGGGTAGTAGCCTGCACCAAAGCGAAGGATATTGTAGAGAAATGAACCGACAAAGTTTTACTAAGCCAAGCAGTTGCATAAACACGTTTTCTGCGAGCTCTTGCCTTGATCTTAAATTCAAGCGATACCGCATGACGCTGTTCAATAACGAACAGCGTCACAAATCTATTTAACGATCAAAACGAGCGCTGGAAGCGGACTTTCAAGCCGAATGCGTCTTCACCATCAAGTGCAATACGCTTGTTATTCCACTGAACATAGGTGAGTTCCGGGGTGATGTTGAAGCCCGGCACCAGTGCATAGCTCACATTGCCGGTCGCCATCAGCGTTTCGCTGGCATCATAGCCAACCTGCAGGTTGAGCTTTGCCTTTTCAGTTGCCTGATAGGCGAGACCGCCCCACAAAGCCCAATCGCCACCCCATGTACCGTAGAAGCTGTCCACCATACGATAGACTTCGCCATTGGCATTGGCTTTGTAATGGTCATCATTGGATTTATAGGCGAACTGCGACCAGACCGAGAACTTGTCGTTCACTTTGAGGTCGACCTTGACCTTACCTGCCCATTCTTCGTTGCGCGCGTCATAGGCCGCTACACCTGCAATGCTGCCCCATGACTGTGCATATTTCAGACCACCCACCACATGCGGCATGTAATCATCGATGGTAACATCGACGTCCGCATCTGTGTTTCCGCCCTGTTCAAGCGACAAGGTAGCCGAGAAGCCCTCCTTGTTTTTGTAGGTATAGCTGATGAGATTCGTGCGATAACCACCGGCAAGAATGACGTCATCATTGAGCACATTGCCCAAATAGTCCGTGAAGGTCACAAAGGCCGACTGATCGAGACCGACGCGCAGACCACCCAGCTCGATAAAGCCGAGACGCAGGGAGCCTGATGATGAAGAATCTGCACCATTGTACCACTGATAACGAACTTCTGTGACTGTCTTGAGTGTACCAAGTTCGGTTTCGGTTCCGGTAAATGAGCGGAAGGTGAAACGGGTCAGCTGCGCATAGGTATCCATATCCCGGGTACTCGGTACACGCGCATAAGCATTATCGCCACCACTGACATCATAACGCACATAACCAGCAAAACGCAGGCAGGTTTCGGTTCCGGGAATATAGAAATAGCCCTTGCCATAGGCATCGCAAACGCGAACATATTCAACAGCTTCAGGCTCGGGTGCAACAATGGTATCGGCAGCCGTTGCAACTTGCGACATTGCCAGAACAGCGACCGATGCAGCTAGAATTTTCTTCATTTGAGTAGGTGTCCCCTTTGATTTTAGACAATAGGAGTTTTTCGGCGGAAAGAGACTTTCCGTCGTGCTGAGAACAGACTGCCGGAACTCGCTAAAACCGGCGGCCTGCTATGACTGTGAATGCTGGATTACGTGTCTGATATCGACAAAGCGCCCCGCCCCGTCATCAACTCAAATCCCCCATCTGGATTTTATTGCAAAATTCCTTAAACCTGGAACAGGTCAAGGTGAAATGATGCAGCAATTACAAAGTTTTATAAAAAAATGCGCACGCCTAAAGCAGGCACACGGCACTCTAAAGCTTGCAGTGACGCGCCATCATTTCGGCAACGTCTTCCTGCCCATCTTCGCGCAGTTTTTTGATCGCAGCACTCATATCTGCCGACCGTTCGTCCTGCCCGAGCTTGAACTTGATTTCCATCTTCTCAATTGGCATTTCGTAGCCGACGATATTGGGCAGACGCCGCTCCAGACCACCGGGACCGAGTTCCTTCATCTGCCAGGGCTGGTCACGACCCTTTTCCATGTGCTTGACGAGCTCGTGGAGATGTTTCGCGGTCGCTGCTTCCGACAGGATTTTGGGCGTGCCATGGATATGAGCAACCATAAAGCTCCAGGTCGGTGCGCTGTCCCTTTCCGGATAACCCGGATACCATGACGATGATACATAATGACCTGCATCCATCAGGATTGCGATTGATGGCAGGCCGCGTTTCAGAAACTCAACATGATCGTTGGACGCAGCAACATGCGAGACTAGCGTGCCGTTTTCGCCGCGTGTTCGATCCACCATGAAGACGGGGTGCGATATAGCAACGCCTCCCTCATGGCTGGTGATCAAAGTACCAAGCACCGTTCTATCAACGAGATCGAAAACCTCGGTCGTATCGGACGGCTGGAAATAGGGCTTTGTATAGAGCATAACTTGTCTCTTGATTTCAGGCGTGAATAGCGGGCAGTCGATCAGACCATGGGCACATGGCTTCCAACTGACCTGCAAGTTCGAATAGCAGATTTTCGGCCCCATAAGGAGCAATGAACTGGCTGCCGATTGGTAAACCATCAGACGTTTCGTGAAGTGGAACACTCATCGCAGGCAAGCCAGCAGCGTTGACCGGATGGGTGAAGGTTGTCAGTTCGAGAAACTGCCGGGCACACCCTTTCCAGTCGGGTGAGCGCACGTCGAGCATCCCAAGCGGAAATGATCCAACCGGCATGACCGGGCTTAACACCACATCGCATTCTTCATACAGACGACCAAAACTGCGCGCCGTACTGTTTGCGGTCAAACGCGCTTGAATAACCTCTGTCGCAGCCAAGCCATCGCCGTAAGCGGCCAATCCCAGATTTGAAGGTTCAAAATAGAGGTCATTGGCCGGCTTTGCCATTGTCGCGGCAACATCCGCCACTTCAATTGCGGTGTAAACGGCGATCAGCTTTTGTACGGCATCTGCAAGCTGAACGCCGTCAAAGTCAGGCTTCACCCGAACAACGTTATGTCCGAGCCGTTCGCACAGCGCAATCGTCGCCTCAAGTGCTGCGACTGTCTGCTCATCCAGATCATCACGCAGATCAGACTGCTGCCAGACACCGATACGAAGTTTCCGCGGCGCCATTTTGACACTGTTGACGAACAGGTCCGTCTTGGCCGGGGCTGCGTAAAGCGAACCCGGTTCAAGCGCATCTGTCAGATCAAGCAACATTGCAGAATCGCGAACCGAGCGCGTCAACACATGATGGCTGACCATTCCACCCCAATTTTCTGTCGAGACCGGACCGCATGGGACTCGCCCACGCGACGGACGCAGCCCGAAAAGCCCGCCACAAGATGCAGGGATACGGATCGAGCCTGCTCCGTCGTTGCCATAGGCCACAGGCACCATGCGCGCGGCAACAGCAGCTGCCGCACCGCCGGAAGAGCCGCCAATGCTGCGTGTCACATCCCAGGGATTGAGTGCTGGACCATGAAGCGAGGATTCCGTTGCGATATTGCAGGAAAACTCCGGCAAATTGGTTTTGCCCACCACCACCAGACCAGCGGACTTATAGCGTTTGACGAGTTCATGATCGCGCTGCGAGATATTTCTCTCTGCCGCACGACATCCAAAGGACATTGCTGCACCGGCATAGGAAGGGCAATCATCCTTTAACAAAACCGGAACACCGCTAAGCGGACCCTCTGGCAGCGATTTAAGCTGTTGTTCCGCCTGATCGCGCATCTCATGTATCACAGCATTCAGCTCGGGATTGCATCGATCAATCGCTGCAAATGCCTCATGAACAGCCTCCTGCGGCGACAGAATTTTTGCGCGAATGGCCTCTCCCAGACCGACGGCGTCGGTCCGGGTGTAGTCAAAAGATGTAGACGTCATGGGGTTATCCCAATGCTAAGCTCGTGAAGTGGAGCGTTTTACTGTGCCTTGCTGATCGTCCAGAAACGAAGCGTATCACCAGCCCAGCCCTTGAAATCGTTCACTTTTGGACCGGCAGCTGTGATCGATGGCAAGTTTACCAGACCAAGAATCGGAACCTGCTCACCCATCAGCGTGTTGAGTTCGTTGAAGAGCTTCTTGCGTTCTTCGACGTCGCTTTTGGCAGAAACTTGGCTGAGAAGGTCTTCCGCCTTGGCATCGTCCCACTGGCGTGCGGCATCGACCTTCTTGTCACCGATCATCGACTGGAAAGACAACAGGGGATCAAGGCGGGCCGAATAAGCGAAAACGGCAAGTTCATAGGCGCCACGACGATACTGATCGAGCTGGGTCGCCCAGTCGCGCACTTCGAGCTGCGCATTGATGCCGGAGGCTGCAAGGAATGCCTGAACAATAGTGGCAACCTGCACCCGGTTCTGGCGGTTGGCGACCAGAAGGCTGATCGGTTCGCCCTTATATCCTGCCTTGGTCAGTAGCTCCTGCGCTTTGGCTGGATCGTATGCAGGCCAGGCAGCCGCCTGATTATCCGAATAGATGGTATTTGGTGCAATAACCGACGGGTTTGGCGCATACATGCCCTCACCGATCGCCGTTGCCAGCTGGTTAAGATCGATTGCGTGAGCAATCGCCTGACGCATCTGCGGATCTTCCAGCTTATCGGAAGTGGACTGAATTTGAAGCACCATCCATGCAGGCGTCTGCTGCACATTGACCTTCATGCCCTTCGCTTCCAGATCCTTGACGCCAGTTGGTTCCACTTCATCGATGAAGTCGATCTCACCGGAAAGCAGACCATTTGTGCGCGTGCTGGAATCTGGAACAGTCATGAACTGAATGGTCTTTACATGACCTTTCTTGTTCCCTCCCAGACCGTCGAGATTGCCGGACAGAGCCGAATAATCATCGAAACGGGTTAGGTCTAGATAACGACCACGCTCCCATTTGGAAAAAGCATAAGGACCGGTACCAATCGGCTTTACAAATTTGCCATCTGCATCGACGGATTCCGGGCTCAATATCCAAGGGGTACACTGAATGGTGGCCATGGTGATGACGAAGTTTGGCGCAGGAGCTGCGAAGTTGAAGCGCACCGTGCTGTCATCAACAGCCTCGACCGTCTTCAACTCGGAATCGACCTTGCCATTATAGCGATTGACGCATTGAAACGCTGTATCCGGCTTGAGATAACGCTCGAAATTCCAGACGACATCTTTGGCGGTCAGGTCTTTGCCATTCTGGAACTTGACGCCTTTGCGCAATTTGAATTCATAGACCGTATGATCGGCATTCGAGGTCCAGCTCTCAGCCAGCATCGGCTTGATTGCGAGATCGTCGCCATAAGCGACCAGACCTTCGGCAATATGGGCAACAACCATATCGGCATTGGCATCGCGATTGACGCCCGGATTGATACTCGCAACATCAGAGTGAATGGCGACGCGCAAGGTCTCATCGTCTGCAGCATGTGCTTGGAAGGATGTGGCGCTGAGACCAAGAAGCGCCATACTGAGTGCAGAGCGGATTGAAATTGGATTGAACATTTTGGTTTCCCCTTTTTGTTTTTGATTTAGCGGTATGGTCAGCTTTGTGACCTCAGCACGTCCGCGAAAAATGCTTCGACTGGCTCCAGCACTTTGAAAGGCTCATGAGCCACGCCCGGCACCCTGTCCCTGCGAACCGCGATGCCATGCGCTTCAAACGACTTGGCCAGTGCTTCAATGCGGTCGATCCGGCAATCGCCCTGCAGATCGGCGCCGTCCATCCAGAAGGCGCTGTCACGCGGGATGGCGATTTCCCAAGTCGCGGTATCTTCCTCACCGATAACTGTATGAACCGTAACAGCCTTCATCGCTTCAGGATCAATGCGACAGCCAAAACGTGTTTCAACATCGCGAACGCCAACCCACCAGTCATAATCAGAATTGAGCAGAGTTACGACGCCCGGCGCTCCGATAGAGACAGCCTTCAGCCTATGAGGATGCAGCATGAAAAAGCGCTGGCAGAACTGCCCGCCGCCCGAAAAGCCGTACATGATGGCGCGATTGCTTTTGAGACGATACTTGGCAGCCACTTCGTCGATCATTGACAGCAGAATATGATCAAAGCGAATGCCGTGAAACTCGATGCGCTTGTAGTTGGCAAGATCGCCCTGCACGACGATGCCCGCAGGAAACAGCGGCGCCAGAACAATGCAGCGGTTCTCTCGCGCAAAATTTGCAAAGTGATCGCGGTACTGTTCCGCTGTCCGCCCCGTCCCGTGAATGATGACGATCAGTTCGTGCGCCTCGGTGCCGTCTTCATGATAGTCCTCGGGAACATAAAGGCAGTAACTGAAACGCTGATCGAACTGACTTGCAAAAAACGTGGTCGCTCCGAAGTCGTAGAAACTGAGTTTTTTGCCATGGCCCTGCCGTTTAGTAACAGGCTTTTCCTCAGTGATGGACATAACCGCCCTCCTCTCCGGATTTCGTATTTGCACTATCGCCGCGCCATTTGAGTTTGACGCCGCCCTCACCCGTCAGTTCGAGCATTGGAATGGCTGACAAAAGACGGCGGGTATAGTTATTTTGCGGCGCGTCAAAAATCTCGTCGCGCGTACCCTGCTCTATAATGCGACCGTCATTCATCACGACCACACGATCGGCAATTTGTTCAACCACGCCCAGATCATGGGTAATGAACAGGCAACCGAAGCCATAGCTCTGCTGCAGCTTGGCGAAGAGATCGAGAACCTGCGCACGCACCGTTACGTCAAGGGCCGAGACTGCTTCATCCGCAATGACAAAAGCGGGACGGCGCACGAGCGCACGGGCAATCGCCACACGCTGACGCTGACCGCCCGACATTTCATGCGCATAGCGATTGGCATAATCTCCACCGAGGCCAACGTCCTCCAGTGTTTCGCGAACACGATCCACTTTCTGGCTGGACGAAAGCTCTTTCGAGAAGCGCAGCGCCTCACCGACCAACGCGCCCACTTTCATACGCGGATCGAGTGATGAATAAGGGTCCTGAAACACCATCTGCGTGTGATAACGATAATCCTGATAATGGGATGAACGTCTCTCGACAGGCTGTCCCTTGAACAGCACCTTCCCTTCGCTCGGCTTGATTAGTCCGGCCATCACGCGCGCGGCCGTGGTCTTGCCCGAACCCGAGCCGCCAACCACGGCAACAACCTCGTTGGGCAGAACATCAATCGTAACCCCATGCAGAGCTCGCTTGCCGCCAGCTTTCTTGAACCAGCCACCCCGGCCTTCAAAATCGACAACAAGATCGCGCACGCTGATCAGCGGATCTACCTTTGGAACCACGCGCGCAGGCCCACGAACCGGCAATGTCGAAAGCAATTTGCGGGTGTAATCATGCCGGGGCTTTGCCAGAACATCCGCGGTATCGCCCGTTTCAACCACTTCACCATGACGCATCACAACCACACGATTGGAATAGCGCGCAATCATTGGAAGATCGTGGCTGATCAGCAAAACGGTCGTGCCACGTTCCCGCGTGAGATCGACCAGCAACTCCATAACCTCGCGCTGGATAACCGCATCAAGCGCAGTGGTCGGCTCGTCCGCGATCAGCAGATCAGGCTTCATGAGCATTGCGCAGGCTATCATGATGCGCTGGCGCATTCCGCCTGAGAACTCATGTGGGAACGCCTCAATCGCCCGATCTGGATCGGCAATGCCAACACGCAACAACATGGCTCTGATCCAGTCGGCATGTTGCGCTTTCTCGGCTGGAAAGTGCAGTTCCAGCCCTTCTTCAAGCTGCCGCCCGATAGTCAGTGACGGGGTAAGCGAAGTCATCGGCTCCTGGAAGATCATGGCAATACCATCGCCACGCAGCCCGCGCAAAGCGGTCGGCGACATCGTTGACACGTTCTGCCCCTTGAAGCGGATCGCACCATGACTTGTTTTAATGGACGCCGGAACCAGCCCCATGACCGCCCGCGCGAGCATGGTTTTTCCAGAGCCGGATTCACCAACGATGCCGAGAATTTCGCCAGCTTTTATGGAGAAGGAAGCGCGCTTGACGATCTCCAGCGCACTGTCGCCAACACGCAGGCTGACATCGTCGATTTCAAGCAGGGGTGCGGAAGTCATGAGCGCTTCCTCATGCGTGGGTCGAGGCGGTCGCGCAACGCGTCACCAAGAAGATTAATACCAAGCAGCGACAGCGAAATTGCAAGGCCGGGGAAGATGCCAAGCCAAACGGCCTGCTCAATGAAATTGCGGCTTCCCGCGAGCATATTGCCCCAAGTCGGCGCTGGCGGCGGCACACCCAGACCCAGAAAGCTGAGCGAGCTTTCAGCGAGAATTGCCCAGCCGCACATGGACGTTGCCATGACCAGAACAGGTGCCAGACAGTTGGGCAGAATATGGCGCACCATCGTATAGATTTCCGAGTTACCCATGACGCGGGAAGCCTCAACGAACTCCCGTTCACGCAGGCTCAAAACCGTGCCACGGACCACGCGGATCACCGAAGACATATAGGCCAGAGCAAGTGCTAAGATGATGCCGTTCTTGTTGGCACCAAAGACGGCCAGCAAACCAAGCGCCATCAATATGCCGGGGAATGCCAGCAAAGCATCATTGACCATCATCAACATCCGGTCGAACCAGCCACGCAAGAAGCCACTGATCGCCCCGATAAGCACTCCGCCGAGGGTGGCGAGAAAGACGGTGAACACGCTGATTGAAACACTGGCCGATGCGCCTCTCATAAGACGGCTCAGCTGGTCACGCCCAAATTCATCCGTACCCAGCCAATGCGCAGCACTTGGCGGCGCAAGACGCGCAGCGAAGTCGAGGGCCAGCGGATTGTAAGGCGTCCAGAAGGAACCTACCACCGCTATCGTGAGAAGCGTTGCGGTCAGGGTTCCGCCAATAATCGCGTTGAGAGAGAGATTTTTCATTTCGCCGTCACCTTCGGGTCGAAGAACGGATAGAGAAGGTCCACGATCAGATTGACCAGCACATAAACGCAGGCTGTGAACAGCAAACAGCCCTGAATGACGGGATAATCGCGAGCAAAGATTGCATCAACCAGAAGCCTGCCAAGTCCGGGAATCGTGAAAACCGTTTCCACAACTGCAATACCGCCAAGCAGATTGCCAAGGATCAGCCCCAACAGTGTCCAAGTCGGGCCAAACGCATTACGGAAAGCATGACGCCACATCACGGTTGCTTCCGACAGTCCCTTGGCGCGGGCATGGGTGATGTAATCCAGGTTCAGCACTTCAAGCGTCGAGGCACGCGCCATACGCAGAATAACGCCGATTTCATGCAGAAACAGTGTGGTAATCGGCAAAACCAGATAGAGAAACGCTTTCCATGGGTTCTCACCAAAACTCACATAGCCGACAATCGGCAACCAGCCGAGCTTGAGGCCAAAGGCCAGCAACAGCAGCAAGCCCATCCAGAATGTCGGAACCGAAAGCAGCAAGGTGGCACAGGTCACAAGCGTCAGATCAGTCAGGCTGTTCTGCTTCCAGGCTGCGATCATTCCAAGCGGAACAGCGACAAGCGTAGAAAGCACAACTGCTGACAAAACGATACGCGCACTGACCGAAAATCGCTCCAGAACCAGCGAAAGAACCGGCTGTTGGTTGGCAATGGAAACACCAAGATCACCATGCAGAACATTGCCTCCCCAGATCAGAAACTGGGTGAAGACGCTGTGATTGAGGCCCAGCTGTTCGCGCAGCGCGGCCAGCGTCGCAGCATCCGCAGAATCGCCCAGCATCAGGGCTGCAGGATCGCCCGGTATCAACCGGACAATCACAAACACAGCCACTGCCACGATCAGCAATGTTGGAATGGCCATGCCTATTCTGGAAAGCGCAAAGCGCAGCATTTCTTTAGCCTTCGATAAAGAGGGATTTCGCGCGTGGCGCGGCATCGGACGGTAGCGGCGTATAATCCTGCAGACAGTAGGTCGCAAACTGGCGGTTCAAAGCAGGCAGCGGCGCGATTTCCATTATGCCAAGCGCTGCTTCCATCACCACCATGGCAACTGTGGCCGTGATATTGTCGTGATTGCCAGCACGCGGCGGGCGGCAGACTGCATAAGGTGTCAGGAAGTCGTCGAACAGTGCTTCCTTCAGCTCCTTGCGGCCAATTTTTCCACCATGTGATTCAAGAGACTGGCGAACGCGCCAATCACGGTAGAAGCTTTCAGGTACGAACGGGATGCCGGTGTCGCGCAGCTTTGTCAGCGCAATTGGGCTGACCCAATGATTGGCATGAACGATCAGACCATTCTCCGGCAGAATCGGAAAGGCTTCATCCGGCGCGCATTCAAAATCGATGCCGAAACCGGCGCTCGTCGCAATCATGATGTTGTTTGAGCAGGATTTTGGTGTCGAAGCCACAGCCTTGATTGCTTTGGCAAAATGCTCCTGCTCAAGCACCTTGCGGCGCACGAGACCCAAAGGAACGCCTAGCTTCTTATAGTCGCGTTCGCATTCGAGATAATTGGCGGTGATCGAGATTCCGGCTTCATTGAAGCCGCTGCGCGCCAGCCCACCAGCTTCGACAAACGTCACAAAATCGGGACCGTTATTATTGCGAACACGCAGCACAATGCCGGTTTCCACACATTCAGAACGCCAGTCCCAGTTCTGGCCATGAACCAGATTACCAGAAGCACTTTTTGCAGGCATGATGAGAGCACCGGTGCAGCCATCATCCTGCTCTTCGGGATCAGGCGAACCGGTTTCCGCACGCGCCATCGCAACGACTTCCGTGCGTGCATTGATCATGACGATCTGCTCAAACGGCACATCCGCACCTTTGGCGATGCCGCGCATTTCCTCGACATAAGACGCGTCGAATTCCTCGATCCGGCCAGCAAATTCTTCGATGAGACCTTGCCTGCGCTCAGGCGAAAGACCAAACGCGTCGAGCGTGCTGGAATAAAGACCCGCGCTGCGCCGGATGCGTTCCGCCGCCAGCACCCCATATTGGCGCCCGCGCTCTTCCGGTACGCCCGAAACTGTAATGAATGGAAATGGGGTAACTGACATACTCAATCCATATTTTGTATTTTGCATCTTCTTAATACAATTCACATTCAATCATTGCGGAGTCAACAGTTTTTTATTAGAATATGGAACA
>Ga0308165_1002058_pt1 | contig 25564 bp, 24 predicted proteins | sample PhyWR2_FD_201032 | JGI IMG/M metagenome (GOLD analysis project Ga0308165, IMG submission 201032) | Phyllosphere microbial communities from UC Gill Tract Community Farm, Albany, California, United States - DLSLW.R2 | ecosystem: Host-associated > Plants > Phyllosphere > Unclassified | place: USA... | reverse complement strand
GAAGGAACTCTGTGCCAGGCTCAGACGAAAGGGAAGTATTGGAGCGCAAAGCTTCCCATCCGTTCGTCCCGAGCTTGTCGAAGGATGAACGACCTGTGCTCAAGCCAGAAGAATGGACCCGTGCGCGGACGTTCACCCTTCGACGTGGCTCAGGGCGAACGGGGCAAGGAACTCTGTGCCAGGCTCAGGCGAACGGGAAGTATTGGAGCGCAAAGCTTCCCATCCGTTCGTCCCGAGCTTGTCGAAGGATGAACGACCTGTGCTCAAGCCAGAAGAATGGACCCGTGCGCGTACGTTCACCCTTCGACGTGGCTCAGGGCGAACGGGGGAGGGAACTCTGTGCCAGGCTCAGGCGAAGGGAATAATTTGGAGCGCAAAGCTTCCTATCCGTTCGTCCTGAGCTTGTCGAAGGATGAACGGCCTGTGCTCAAGCCAGAAGAATGGACCCGTGCGCGTACGTTCACCCTTCGACGTGGCTCAGGGCGAACGGGGGAAAAGGACAGGCCGACAGATGCAGGCCTCAGGGCAGACGCGCCCTGTCCAGCCTCAGCCTCCGCGCACCGCCGCCCTTGCGCGCGCCAGCCGATCTTCCAGATACGCCCCATAGAAGTCGGGAATGGAACTGCCCGCAAGCCGCTCGGCCACTTCGCGTGCGCCTGCGCCGTAGAACAGCACCGTGGGCGCGACCTCAATGCCCAGTTGCCGCACCAGAGCGCCATGCGTGGTCTGCGCGCCCGAGGCATCGCGCAGCGGCTCGCGTGCCAGGAAATGGATTTGCGTGACCCACGCGCCCGCGCGCTGCAAGGGCAGCAGATGGTGTTCGCGCACCACGCGGCAAAACGGGCAGCCGTGCAGCGTGGCCATCACCAGCAGCGGCTCGCGGCGCGCCAGCGCCGCCGCCAGGTCCTGCTGCAGGTCGCTGCTGCTGGGCAGCAGGCGTTCCGAAGCATCGGGCGCGGCCAGCGCCGGGGAGAGCACGCCAGGCAGGGCCGCCGCTGCCGCCATGCGCAGCAGCGCGCGCCGGCGCGCGGCCAGCGCATCGCTCATGGCTTTTCCTGCTCCATCAGCAGGAAGGTGTTGTAGGCATTCATGCGGTTGGCCTCCTTGAACAGCGGATAGCGCGCGAAGCGCGACCAGTCGGTGGCCGCATAGGCTTCGTCGAACGGATCGAGATTGGCCGCGGCCTTGCCCATGGCTTCGCGCAGATAGACCAGGTAGTCGCGCGTGAGCTGCATGTCCGGCTTGGGCTTGCTTGAAGCCGGGCCATGGCCGGGCACCATGACCTTCACGGGCAGCTGCAGCAGGCTGTCGAGCGCGGCAATCCAGTGGCGGCTGTCGGCCTGGCCCACATAGGGAATGCGGTTGCGAAACACCACGTCGCCTATGAACAGCACGCCGCTTTGCGGCAGGAACACGGCCATGTCCTCGGGGGCATGGGCCGGCCCCATGTGCTGCAGCACGAAGTCCGTGCCGCCAATGCGCAGCGTCTGCGTGTCGTTGGTGATCCATTGGCCCGCGGACACCATGCGCGTGCTTTTGTCTATCCAGGGCGCGAGGTCCTGGCGCGAAGCCTGCAGCCGCAGTTGCGCGGTCTCCGACTGTAGGTATTCCTTGGCCAGCGCATGGGCGACGATCTTCGCGCCCAGGGCCTCGAACACCTGCAGGCCGTAGATGTGGTCGGCGTGATAGTGGGTGACCAGCACATGGCTGATGGGCTTGGGCGTGACGCTCCTGATCTTTTCAACCAGCTCCTGCGCCAGCGCCGGCGAGCCCAGCGCGTCTATCACCACCACGCTGTCGGCGGTCACCACAAAGCCTGCATTGGAGATGAAATTGCGGTTGGCCGGCGAACCCAGCGCCGACACGCCCTGCACGTAATACGCATGGGGTGCGACCTGCTGCAGCTGCATGGGCACCGAGGCCACGGCCGAGCGCGGGGCGGGCGCATCGTGCGCGAAGGCGGGCGCTGCGGCCAGCAGCGCACACAGGGCCAGGCAGGCAGGCGCCCGCATGAACTTTGCCATGGGTCTTGTCTCCACTGAGCGGGCTGCGCGCCGGCCTGTCTGCGCCGTCTGGCACCAGGCACTAGCACTTGCCCTATTTTTGTATCGTAGTGAGCAGCTAATATAAGCCAGTAGCGATATTTGAAGAATGCCGTCTTTCCCTGACGATCCCACGCACTCCAGGAGACTCCCATGAAAAAAGCCCTCATCGCCATTGCGTTCGCGCTCACCACCGCCGTCGCTGCCGCGCAGGACATCGTCAAGGTGGTCTACCACGTCAACACCGGCGTCGAGACCGCAGCCGTGATCCTCAACAACATCAACAACGAACTCAATGCCTCGCCCACCGACAAGATCGTGGTCGTGACCCATGGGCCGGGCATCGACTTTCTGCTGAGCGACGCCAAGGACAGCAAAGGCCGCGAGTTCAGCGGCCAGGTCAGCGCGCTGGCCGCGCGCGGCGTCGATTTCCGCGTGTGCCACAACACGCTGGAGACGCGCAAGATCGATGCGGGCAGACTGCTGATGGAAACCCAGGTCGTGCCTTCGGGCGTGGCCGAAGTCGCGCGCCTGCAGGCCAGGGAAGGCTTTGTCTATCTCAAGCCCTGAGCGGCGCGCGCCATGAAAAAAGGCGCCGATGGCGCCTTTGTCGTTTGCCGCAGTCTTCAGTTCTGGTCGATCGCGATCTGCACGCAGATCGTGCGGCACATTTGCACCACTTTCTCGTTGGCGATGAAGTAGTAGATGCTCACGCCTTCGCGCCTGCGTCCCAGGATGCCGGCCTGGTACAGCGTGTTGAGATGCTGGGACATGTTGGGCTGGGTGGTGGTGATCTCGGCGCGCAGCTCAGAGACATTCTTCTCGCCATTGCACAGCGCGCTGATGATCTTCAGCCGCATCGGCGCAGCCATGGCCTTGAAAAGCTCGGCGGCACTTTCAAAGACGCTGTCATCTTCAATCTCTGGCGATTTCATTGTGCAAGCCTACTCCGGGGCAAACGATGCCGGCAAGTCTAGCGGAAACCGCGCCAGGCCCTCAGGCGATATCGAGCATGGGAATCAGCGAGCGCAGCTTGTCCATTGCCGACTCGCCCTCGATGCCGTGCAGATCGGCCAGGGGCTCGGAATCGTCGACCAGCACATAGGCCATGGACCAGTTTCTGAACATGCGCTCTTCAGCGCTTGGGCCCTGGTGCTGCAGCCGGAACTGCACATGCCGGCGGTCCTGGGCAATGCTGACCACCAAGCCCATCACGGCCTCTTTAGGGCCTTCAAGGTATTGGAAAAAACGCTGGCCATCGAACACCAGAATGCCGGTGATGTCGTGGTCCTTGTTGAAGCCGCGCGCGGTCTTGACGATGTCGGCGACGCAGCTGATGGGCGCGCTGGGAGCGAGTTGGCTGTGATAGAGAACGCAATACTGGTTGGAATTCAAGGCTACCTTTGGTGGGATTTTCCGGCCGTTTTCTGCGCGCCCGATGACCGGCATAGGGCGCACAGACTTCAATGATAAGACATTGTTTTCCATAGATCTGTATCTTTGTACAGCTGTTTCATTTTTGTTGAACGCGCTGTACCGAGCTGCTGGTCCAGGCCACCCAGGGGCCGTCATGCATGGGCTAAATCCTTTGCGGGGGCAGCGCCAGGCCGCGCCAGCAGCCGCGCCAGGCGCACCACGATGTCGTCGATCTGGCGTTCGTCGCAGATCAGCGGCGGCAGCAGGCGTATCACGCTGCCCTGGGTCACGGTGATCAGCAACTGCTGCTCTTCGAGCGCGCGGCCCACGAGTTCGTTGCAGGGCCGGTCGAGTTCTATGCCGACCATCAGGCCCTGGCCGCGGATCGCCAGAACCTGGGGGTGATCGGCCAGCGCACGGCGCAATCCCGCGAGCAGCCGCGCTCCGAGCAAGGCCGCGCGCTGGGGCAGTTGCTCGCGCGCCATGATGTCGAGCACGCTGCAGCCTACGCGGCAGGCCAGCGGATTGCCGCCAAAGGTCGAGCCATGCTGTCCCGGCGAGAACAGATCGGCGGCCGCGCCGCGCGCGAGACACGCGCTTATGGGAAAGCCATTGCCCAGCGCCTTGGCCAGCGTCATCACGTCCGGCGCAATGCCCGCGTGCTGGTGTCCGAACCAGGCGCCGGTGCGGCCCAGGCCGGTCTGTATCTCGTCGAGCATCAGCAGCCAGCCATGCTGGTCGCACAGCTGGCGCAGCGCGCGCAGGTAGTCGGCGCTGGCCACGCGTATGCCGCCTTCGCCCTGCACGGGCTCGATCAGCACAGCGACGATGTCGGCCGACTGCGCCGCCGCGGCGCGCACGGCCTCGATGTCGTCATAGGGCAGGCGCACAAAGCCCGGCAGCAATGGCGCGAAGCCGCTTTGCCTGGCCGGGTTGCCGCTGGCGGACAACGTGGCCAGGGTGCGGCCGTGAAAGCCGTTGTCCATCACCAGGATGCGGGGCGCGGCAATCTGCCGGCGCCGGGCATGCAGTCTGGCGAGCTTGAGAGCAGCCTCGTTGGCCTCGGCGCCGGAGTTGCAGAAGAACGCCTGCTCCATGCCCGTGAGCGCGCACAGGCGCTGGCCCAGCTGCTCCTGCCATTCGATGCGAAACACGTTGGAGGTGTGCAGCAGCGTCGCGGCCTGCTCGGCAATCACGGCGGCGATTTCGGGGTGGGCATGGCCCAGGCTGGTGACGGCAACGCCGGCAATGGCGTCAAGGTATTCGACGCCTTGCGCGTCCCAGAGGCGCGCGCCGCTGCCGCGCACAAAGGAAACCGGCTGGCGCGCATAGGCGCGCATGAGATGGGAGGGCGTGGCTGGCATGCAAAGGTCTTTCTGGGCAATGGAGTGGGGGCTGGCGCGCGCGCCGGTGTCAGGTGCCGGCTTCGCCGGGCCAGTAATGGCTGTCGGGCAGGGCGCGCGCGCCGAAAATGGCCTGGCCCACGCGCACCACGGTCGCGCCTTCCTCGATGGCAATCTCGAAGTCGCCCGACATGCCCATCGACAATTCATCGAGCGCCACGCCCGTGGGCGCGCTGGCGCGCAGTTGGTCGCGCAGCTGGCGCAGCCGCACGAAGCACTGGCGCACGCGCTGGGCATCGCTGGAGAACAGCGCCAGCGTCATCAGCCCGCGCACGCGCAGCGCAGGAAAGGCCGGCAGCGCCTGCACGAAGTCCGGCACCTCCTTGGGTGCCAGGCCGTATTTGCTGGCTTCGCCCGACGTGTTGACCTGCACGAAGACGTCGAGCGTTCGCCCTTCGGCGCGCAGCCGCCGGTCGAGGGCCTGGGCCAGGCGCAGGCTGTCGAGCGCCTGGAACTCGGCGGCAAAGCGCGCCACCAGCTTGGCCTTGTTGGTCTGCAGATGGCCTATCACCGACCATTGCAGATCGCCCAGGTCCTGCAGCGCCTGCCATTTGCCATGCGCCTCCTGCACCTTGTTTTCGCCCAGCATGCGGCAGCCGGCCGAATGCGCCAGGCGCAGGCGGTCGGCGGGCTGGGTCTTGCTCACGGGCAGCAGGCGCACGCCGGCCGCGTCGCGCCCCGCGCGCCGGCAGGCGGCTTCGATGCGCGCCTGCACCGCCGCCAGATTGCGCTCGAAGTCCTGGACCGTGCGCGCTTCGGGATACAGGCCATGTTGCGCATGGCGGGTGGGCGTGGCGTCATGTGCGGACATCAGTTCGCTCCCTTGGCAACCGGCGTGATCGCCGCCTGTGCCTGCGGCCAGCGGCCGTTGAGCAGCGCATGCGCCGCAAGCCCTATCACCAGCCCCCAGAACGCGCCGCCTATGCCCAGCAGCGTGATCTGCGCGGCCGAGGCGAGAAAGGTGATCAGCGCGGCTTCGCGCGTGCGCGCATCGGCCAGCGCGCCGGCCAGGCTCGCGCCAATCGTGCCCAGCAGCGCCAGGCCGGCAAGCGTCGTGATGAAGGTCGCGGGAAACGCCATGAACAGCGCCGCCAGCGTCACGCCGAACACGCCCACCAGGATGTAGAAAATACCTGCGGCAATGCCCGCGATCCAGCGCCTGGACGGGTCTTCGTGCGCCTCGGGGCCGGTGCAGATCGCTGCGGTGATTGCCGCGATGTTGAACGCATGCGCGCCGAACGGCGCCATCAGCAACGAGCCCAGCCCGGTGAGCGCGACGATGGGGCTGGCGCTGGTGCCATAGCCGTCGTTGCGCAGCACCAGCATGCCGGGCATGTACTGGCCGGTCAGCGTGATCAGGAACAGCGGCAGCGCCACGCTCAGCAGGGCATTGAGCGAAAACGCGGGCCGCGTGAACACCGGCGCGGCGAACTCCAGCCGCAGTCCCGTCAGATCGACCCGGCCTTGCAGCAGCAGCAGGCCCAGGCCCAGCAACAGGATGCCGACCACCGCATAGCGGGCCGAGAACCGCTTGAGCAGCAGATAGGCGGCGATCAGCAGGCCGCAGAGCAGGGGATCGGCGGTCATGCCGCCGAACGCTCCCATGCCGAACTGCAGCAGGATGCCCGCGAGCAGCCCCGCGGCCACGCCCGGCGGAATCCAGCGGATCACGCGTTCGAACCAGCCCGACAGGCCCAGCAGCACGAAGGCCGCGGCCGAAAGCATGTAGGCGCCCACGGCCTCGGCATAGGGCGTGGTCGCCAGTGCCGTCACCAGAAACGCTGCCGCGGGCGTGGACCAGGCGGTGATGACGGGCGCGCGCGTGGCCCAGCTCAGCAGTATGCCGGTCACGCCCACGCCGATCGAAATGGCCCAGACCCACGAGGCCGTGTGCTCGGCGCTCAGGCCCGCGACCCTGGCCGCCTGGAACACCAGGATGAAGGTACCGCCGTAGTTGACGATGACCGAGATCAGGCCGGCGACGACAGGGTGGATGACATCGTTGAGACGAACGGTCGAAGGGGGTGGGACGCTGGACATGGACGTGGGCTTGTGAAACAGGAAAGCAGCAAGGGGAGTAAAAAACTATAGTTTTGAAATGGACTGATACTCCAGGCCACTTTTCATCAGAGGTGCAGACCAATTGTTCAAACACGCGCTGCTCGAATCCGTCAAGGCCGGTATCGCCGATCCGGCCCAGGCCGCCTTGCCGCTGCGCGCGCGCGTGCAGCGCGCGCTGCGCCAGTTGATACTCGATGGAGCGCTCGAAGTCGGCCGGCCCTTGCCCGCATCGCGCGCGCTCGCGCAGTCGCTGGGCGTGTCGCGCGACACCGTCGAGTCGGCTTACAGCCAGCTCGATGCCGAAGGCTTCATCGAGCGGCGTGTGGGCAGCGGCAGCTTTGTGTCGCAGCGCGCCCAGCGCCTGCCGGGCAGCGGCCAGTCGCCGCCGTTGCAAGCCAGGAGCGCGGCGCGGCTGAGCCAGCGCGGCGGCGCGATGTTCGCCGGCGGCGGTGTGCGCGACTTTCTTGCGCCGCGGGCCTTTGCGCCCGGCGTGCCCGAGACGCGCAGCTTTCCCCTCGCCACCTGGGAGCGGCTGCAGCGCCAGGTGCTCAAGGAGCACGGCACGCGCGCGCTGCTGCACAGCCCGCCGCAGGGCATGGAGGCGCTGCGCTGCGCGATCGCGGACTACATCAATCTCGAACGCGGCGCGCGCGCCGCGCCCGAACGCGTGCTGGTGCTGACCAGCTCCCAGCAGGCGCTGACGCTGTGCGCCCAGGTGCTGCTCGATGCGGGCGAGCGCATCTTCGTCGAGGACCCGGTCTACCACGGCGCGCGCAAGGCCTTCGATGCCGCGGGCCTGGAATGCGTGCCTGTGCCGCTAGACGACGACGGCCTGTGCGTGGAGCAGCTGCTCGCTGCCAGCCAGGGGCCAGGCGCCGCGCCGCGCGCGGTGTTTCTCACGCCTTCGCACCAGTTTCCTTCGGGCACCACGCTGGCACTGGACCGGCGGCTGGCGGTGATCGAATGGGCCAGGCAGAACGACGGCTGGATCATCGAGGACGACTACGACAGCGAGTTCCACTACGCGGGCAAGCCCACGTCCTGCGTGCAGGGGCTGGACCCGCACGCGCGCACCATCTACATAGGCACATTCACCAAATCGATGTTTCCCGGGCTGCGCATAGGCTACATGCTGCTGCCGTCGGCGCTGGTCGCGCCCATGACCGTGGCGCGCACACTGCTCGACGGCCACAGCGCGCCGATTCCCCAGTTGACGCTGGCGCGCTTCATCGACGGCGGGCATTTCGGCGCCCATGTGCGCAGCATGCGCGCCGTCTATGCGCAGCGGCGCGACATGCTCGCGCGGCTGGTGCGTGAACACCTGTGCGATTACCTGACGCCGCGCGTGCCGGCCGGCGGAATGCAGATGCCCTGCGTGTTCATTCGCGACATTCCCGAGCGTGCGGCCGTTGACGCCGCGCGCCGCGCGGGCATCGATCTGCAGGGCCTGTCGGCGCTGCATGCCTCGGGCCGCCAGGGCGCGGGTTTTCTGATGGGCTTTGCCGCGCATGCGCCGCATGAACTCGAGGCCGGCGTTATAACCCTGGCCAAGGTGTTGCGCGCCCTGTGCCGGTGAGCAAGCGTGAACCAGGCTTTTTAGCGGCTAAAAATCCTGGTAGTCCATGGGAGCCTCATTCCATGCGATTGTCCGACAGCATCGTCGGCAGTTGCGCCAGGCCGTGTGCGAACCAGCCTATGCGCTCGGTGGCGCGCACGTCGAGCGCCGGCACGTAAGGCTTGATGTCGAGCACCGGCGTGCCGTCGAGCATGTCGTTGCCTTCGAAGTGCAGGCAGTTCGCCTGCACGCGCAGCAGCCGCACGATGGACAGCCCCAGGCGATTGGGCCGTGCGGGCGCGCGCGTGGCGAACACGCCATGGCTTTGCGTGTCCATGAACGGCACGACCTCGAGCTTTTCCGTCGCCTGGTGCAGATGGGTGATCAGCATCAGGTATTCGAAGCCTTCGATGTCTCTCAGTCCGGCCGCATACTCGGGAAACACTTCGAGGCGGGCGCATGCATCGGCCGCGGCTACGGTCTGTATGGGCATGCCTGCCGTGGTCGTGAAAGGGCTGCGCACCACGCCTATGGGGCGCATTGCGATGGGAGAGTGCAGGGTCATGGCGGCTCTTGGTGGTGATTGCGCCCGGGCGGCATCGCCGAGCAGGCTGGTGGGGCATGGGAAACACTTTGTCGCGCTTTCGCTATTCCATTTTAGAATAGCGTTTTCAAAGGACCTGAGATGCACGCTTGCCCCCGCTGGCTCGGTAAAGCCACCCTGATCGCCGCCCTGTCGCTGGGCTCTGTCGTCGTCCACGCGCAGGAAGTCGTTGTTTCCGCGGCCGCCAGCCTGACCAACGCTTTCCAGGCTGTGGGCCAGGCGTTCGAGAAGACCCGCCCCGGTGCCAAGGTCACGTTCAACTTCGCTGCCTCTGGCCCGTTGCTGGCGCAGATCCAGCAGGGCGCTCCGGTCGATGTGTTTGCCTCGGCCGATCAGGAAACCATGGACCGCGCGGCCAAGGCCAATCTGCTGGCTCCTGGCTCGCGCGCCGATTTCGCGCGCAACACGCTGGTGCTGATCGTTCCCGCCAGCGCCAGCGCCGTGCCGCAAAAGCTGGTCGATCTCACGGGCGCGAGCTACAAGCGCATCTCCACCGGCACGCCCAGTTCCGTTCCCGTGGGCCGCTACACCATGGCTTCGGTGAAGGATGCCGGCCTCACGAGCGCGCTCGAGCCCAAGTGGATCTACGGCGAAAGCGTGCGCCAGGTGCTGAACTACGTGGCCCGCGCCGAAGTCGATGCCGGCTTCGTCTACCGCACCGACGCGCTGATCGAAAAGGACAAGACGCGCATTGCGCTGACCGTGCCCACGGCCACGCCCGTGAGCTACCCGATCGCCCAGGTCGCGACCAGCAAGAACGCCGCTTGGGCGAAGGATTTCATCGCTTTCGTGCGCAGCGACGCCGGTCAGCAGATACTTGACGGTTTCGGCTTCTCCAAGCCCTGACCGGAATTCCCACCCTTGCTTGCTCCTCTTTGGCTGACTCTCAAGATCGCACTGCTCGCAACGCTGCTGGCCGGCGCCGTGGGCATCGCGCTGGGCTGGTGGATGGCGCAGCGGCGCTTCGCCGGCAAGAACTTCGTCGACGCGCTGCTGATGCTGCCCATGGTGCTGCCCCCTACGGTGCTGGGCTACTACCTGATCGTGGTGATAGGGCGCAACGGCGTGCTGGGCCAGTACCTCGATCGCTGGTTCGGCATCAATCTGATGTTCACCTGGCAGGGCGCGGTGATCGCCGCCTCGCTGGTCTCGCTGCCGCTGATCTACAAGGCCGCGCGCGCGGCGTTCGAAGATGTCGACCGCCGCTTCCTGCACGCGGCGCGCACGCTGGGCGCGGGCGAGGCCGAGATCTTCCTGCGCATTGCGCTGCCGCTGGCGGTGCGCGGCATCGCCGCGGGCCTGATGCTGGCGTTCGCGCGCGCCATGGGCGAGTTCGGCGCCACGCTGATGATTGCCGGCAATCTGCCGGGCAAGACACAGACGCTGTCGATTGCCATCTACGACGCGGTGCAGGCCGGCAACGACGCCCAGGCGCTGTGGCTCACGCTGGTGATCTCCGTGGTCTGTGTGGTGGTGCTGGTGGTCTCGGGCCGCATGCTGCAGGCCAGGCATTGATATGAATGCTGTTCTCGATCTTCACGTACAGACGACGCTGCACTCGCCGGGCCGCAGCTTCGCGCTCGACGCGCGCTTCGTCTCGCAGACCGCGCGCACCGCGCTGATCGGCGCTTCGGGCTCGGGCAAGTCGACGGTGCTGATGGCGATTGCCGGACTCGCGCCGCAGGTGCGCGGCCATGTGCGCGTGGCCGGCCGGGCGCTGCTCGATACCGCCAACGGCATCGACCTGCCGGCGCGCGAGCGCCAGGTGGGCCTGGTGTTCCAGGACTACGCGCTGTTTCCGCACCTGACCGTGGAGCAGAACCTGGCCTTCGGCCTGTGCCGCCATGGCAAGCGCCCGGGCGAGGCCGAGCAGGCGCGCATCGATGCGCTGGTGCAGCAGTTCGATCTGCAGGCGCTGCGCCGCGCCTTGCCGCGCTACCTGTCAGGTGGCCAGCGCCAGCGCGTGGCGCTGGCGCGCGCGCTCGCGCCCCGGCCGCAGCTGCTGCTGCTCGACGAGCCTCTGTCGGCGCTCGACACGCAGCTGCGCATACGGCTGCGCGCCGAACTCGCGGAAATGCTCGAGCGCGTGCAGGTGCCCACGCTGCTGGTCACGCACGACCCCAGCGATGTCGAGGCGCTGGCGCAGTCGGTGGTGGAGATAGACGCCGGGCGCGTCAGGCTGAAAAGCGCCGCCTAGGTGCTGGTGCTTGGCGTTGTCCGCCGTATCCGGGTCAGCCGGAGAGGCATTTTCAGCAGTTTGCGCGCCCGCGCCGCTTGCCTTCAGCGAGCGGCCGCGCCCGGCAGCAGCAGTATCTTGCCCACGTTGAGGCCGGCCTCCATGCGTGCATGCGCCTGCGCGGCTTCGGCCAGCGGGTAGCTGCTGTCGATCACCGCGCGCAGCGTGCCGTCGGCCAACGCGCCCAGCCACTGCTGCGCAAAGCGCTGCACCATGGCCTGCTTGACTTCGGGGGGGCGCGACTTCATCACCGTGCCGAAGATCTGCAGATGGCGGTAGAGCACCGCATCCATCGGCAGCGTGGCGCCCGCGGCGCCGCCGAGCAGGCCCACGGAGACCATGCGCCCGCCTATGGCCAGCGAGCGCACATTGCGTTCCAGATACGGCGCGCCTATGAAGTCGATCACCACGTCCACGCCCTTGCCGTCCGTGCCCTGGGCGACCACGGCCGCGAAGTCCTCGCTGCGGTGATCGATCACCACATCGGCGCCGAAGCCGCGCACGGCTTCGCACTTTTCGCCGCTGGCGGTGGCGAACACCCGCGCGCCCAAGGCATGGGCCAGCTGCACCGCTGCCGAGCCCACGCCGCCCGCGGCCGCATGGATCAGCACCGACTCGCCGGCTTGCAGCCGCGCCAGATGGAACAGCGCCTCGTGCGCGGTGACGAACACTTCGGCCACGGCTCCGGCGTCGACCAGGTTCACGCTGGCCGGCACCTGCATGGCCATGCGGTGGTCGATGCGCGAGATTTCCGCATAGGAGCCGCCGCCCACGATGCCCATCACGCGGTCGCCCACGGCAAAGCCCTGCACTTCGGCCCCGACCTCGATCACCGTGCCCGCAATCTCCAGGCCCAGCGTGTCGCCGTCGCCGAAGTGGGCGCGGCCGTAGGCGCCCTTGCGCTGCAGCAGATCGGCGCGGTTGACGCCTATCGATGCGTTGCGCACCAGCAGGTCATTCGGGCGCACCTCGGGCAGCGCCACCTCGCGCAGGCCCAGCACTTCGGGGCCGCCGAAATCGTCGAAAACAATGGCTTGCATGGTCTGCTTTTGCGCAGCGGTGGCGGAGTTCAAAACGGTGGACATATGCGTCTTTCCTGAAACGGGTGAATGCCTTGAAGGTTACGCCTTTGCCAGAGCTTTGAAACGCAGCGATTTCGCTCTACAGTGATGCAAATCTGCATCACACAAGAGCTCATGAACTGGGACGACACCCGCATCTTTCTCGCGCTGACGCGCTCGCCGTCGCTGCGCTCGGCGGCGCGCAGCCTTGGCGTGGACCAGGCCACGGTGGGCCGGCGCCTCAATGCGCTCGAGGCCGAACTCGGCGCCAAGCTGTTCCTGCGCTCCAAGGATGGCTATCTGCTCACCGCAGCCGGCGAAGTCGCGCTGTCCGCCGCGCGGCGCATGGAAAGCGCGGCGCTGGACCTGCGCAGCAGGATCGAAGGCCAGGACGAGAACCCCGTGGGCCTGGTGCGCGTGACCAGCACCGACTCGATCGCCGTCGATCTGCTGCTGCCCGCGATAGAACGCCTGCAGGCGCACTGGCCGCATATCCGCGTCGACCTCGAAGTCTCGACCCAGCTGCTGAATCTGAGCCGCCGCCAGGTCGACATCGCGTTTCGCAATGTGCGGCCCGACACGCCCGACCTGGTGGTGCGCCGCGTGGTTTCGTGGCCCGTGGGGCTGTTTGCGAGCCAGGCCTACCTGGAACGCTTTGGCGCGCCGGTTCCCGACGACGAACTGCGCGGCCACCACCTCGTGGTCTACGGCCCCTACCTGGAGCGCGAAGCTTTGCTGACCATGGCCGGCGTGCCCGCGCGCCAGGCGCGCGTGGCCATGGGCGTGAGCTCCAGCCTGCTGACGCGCAAGGCCGTGGCCGCGGGCGTGGGCCTGGGCGAGATGCCGCTGTGGATGGGCGAACGCGAAGGCCTGGTGCGCATCTGGCCGCAGCGCCGGCGCGCCAGCGACTACGAAGTCTGGCAGGTGATGCACCCCGACCTGCAGCGCACGGCCAGGGTCAAGGCGACGGCGGAGTATCTGTCGGGGGCCATCGCGGGCCAGTGATGGGGCGCTGCTGGACGCGGCAACGCCAGCCCGCTCTCCCATAATTCCGGGCATTCGAATCGACAAACGGAGAATCCATGGCGCATCACTACGTTTCCCATATCGTCTGGACCGGCAACCGCGGCCAAGGAACGGCGGGCTACCGTTCCTATGACCGAACCTGGGACATCGCGATCGCGGGAAAGTCCGTGATCCATTGCTCGAACGATCCCCTGCTGGGCGGCGATCCCCACAAGATGAACCCCGAGGACCTGCTGCTTTCTGCCTTGTCCGCCTGCCACATGCTGTGGTACCTGCACTATGCGGCCGTGGACGGCGTCGTGGTCACCCGCTACGAGGACCAGCCCATGGGCATGGGTGAGGTGGGCCCGGCAGGCGCAGGGCGGTTCACATCGGCCGTTCTGCGCCCCAGCATCGTGCTTCGCACTGGCAGCGATGAGGCGGTGGCGCGCGCCATCCATGGCAGGATTCACGAAGTCTGCTTCATTGCGCGCTCCGTGAATTTTCCCGTTACCTGCGAGCCCACGTTCAGCTTCACTGATTGAGTGGCCCAGGGCACCACACCCTTCAGTTGATTCCCAGTGCCGTCTTCATGGCATTCCAGGCCGTGCCGTTCAAGCGCACGGAGTAGCTCACGGCCTGGCCTTCATCGGCAATCGCCGCAGGCTCGCGAAAGCCGAACACATTGCCGTCGTACTCCGTATAGCCGCGCGTCACGCCCTGCGCGAAGGTCTTGCCGGGGAAGTTGGCGAAGTTCAGCAGGCGTACGCCATTGACCGTGGAAATGGTGAATGCGCTTTGTGAATGCGCGACGCAGCTGCCCAGATCCGTGTACGCGGGAGCGGTGGATTCGCAGCTGTAGAACTGCGCGGTGGTGGCGTTGACGAAGGCTACGCGCAATACATGGCTGGCGTCCACAGGGCCGGCAGCGCCGACGGTGGTGGCGCGCACCGTGGTCGGCGTCGCCAGATTCACCGCGCTGGCCGGGCGGTTGGCAATCATGATGTCCAAGTTGGGGAAACCGAAACGATCGGTTGCCGTGTTGTTGATCAAGAGCGGCGAACGGTTCATCTGCACCGACACGACGGTGCGCACCTGCGCGCCTGCCGGGAAAGTCGCCGTACCCAGCACAGCGGGGTCCATCTCGATGGAGCGGTCATGGCGAATCGCCTGGGCCTCAAGCGTGGCATCTCCGGCACGCAGCGCGGTCACGGCCTCGGCCATGGATTTGCCGCCGACATCCAGCGTCTTGAGCGTGAAGCCCAGGAACGCCGTGGACTGGTTGCAGACCAGGGTGCGCGCCGGGTTGCCCAGCGTGGTCAGGCGCGGCACGGCGGTGTCGCAGCGTGTCCAGCCGCTGCTGGTCAGGGTGACCGAGGGGAACAGGGCCTCGGGCGCGCTGGCCAGCCCGCTGGTCTTGCCGGTCCGGGTTTCGATCTGGCGCGCATAGCCATCGGCCTGGAGCACGCCATCGGACTTGCGCTCGCGCGCCACATAGTTGTCTGCACCAGCGTAATTGAGAAAACCCAGCTGATCGGACGCCACGGCCGCGGCGCCGGGCGCCGTCACCTGCAGCGGCGCGCCCAGCTCCAGCGCATAGGCCGTGACCTTGGCGGCGGTGCGCGCATTGTCTGGCAGCACGGCGCTGCTGGAAGCGGCGTCGCTCTGGTAGTCGTAGATTTTCGCTGCCGGTATGCCGAGCTGGCGCGCCACGGCGGCCTCGGCCGCCTCGCGTGTCATTCCGCCCGCAATGCCGGTTTGCACCAGCGTGGTGAGTGGGTTGACCTGAGCGGCCTTGCCCGCAGGAGCGGACAGCTGGAATGCCTTGGCCGTGGCCTTGCTGTCTGGGTCGGCAGCGTCCACCGAGTCGGGCGTCACCCGGGCAATCACGGGCGCCTGATTGAACGCCGCCGTTGCCGCCGCGTCGGCGGGCTGGTAGGTGATGCTGTACTTGCCGTCCGCGCCGGTGAGGGCTGCGCCGGGTTCTGCGGTGTCGCAGACGGCGTTGGCGTTCAGGTCCACGCACACGGCGGCATTGCGCACGGCCTGATCGATGAGCACAGCGCCCGCAAGCGTGATGGCCGGCTGCGCAACCACGCCACCGCCGCCACCGCTGGTGTCATCGGAGCCGCTGCTGCCCCCGCAGGCATACAGGCTGGCGATCAGGCCGCACAGCAGCAGAGGACGAATGGCGGGCAGGGAAGTGTTGTGGGGGGCAAGGTGCATGGTGGTTTTCCAGGATATGGATGTGACACACAAACTCTATTGTTCAAACACAACAAACAAAATGATGCAATTGCACTATGCTCAGACCGCGCGTCCGCCCTGACACGGCTTGTCCCGAACCGGGAAAGGTTCGCCAGCGAGGTGCCTGCAAGAGAAAGAACGCCGCCATGCATGCCGACTACAGTGATCTGCTGCTGTGCTTGTACCGGAAATCGCACGAATTGCCCGTAGCGCACTTTCAGGATGAAGCGCTGAACCTTCTCAAGCCCGTGCTGCCCTTCGACTCGGCAATGTGGGGCTGTGCCACCTTGACGCCGGGTGGCATCGATATTCACGCCATCCACCTGCATCGCCAGCCTGTGGAAATGCTCCAGGCCTATGAGGAAGTCAAGCACCTTGATACCGCGGCGCAAGCCGTGGGCATGCGCCCCAGCGAGACCCTGGCGTTTGATGCGCAGTCCTGGTTCGGTGGGCGGCAGCAGAGCGCGCTGCGCGACTATGGCCGGCGCTTCGAGCAGTCGCACTTCTTCATCGGCGGTCTGGTGAACCCGGACACACGGTTCACGCGCTGGCTCACGCTGTTCCGCGCCCGTGCCGATGCGCACTGCACCGAGAGCGAGCGCCTGCGGCTCGCCGGATTGCTGCCGCACCTGCAGCAGGCGCTGGAGCTCAACCGCCTGACGCATCTCAAGGACGTCGTGCAGACCAGGGGCGGCGACGGCACGGGCTCGGCCCTGGCCGATTCGCGCGGCATGATCCACCACATGGATGCGATCTTCGAGCACGCGTTGCGCAATGAATGGGCGGGCTGGCAGGGGCCCTGGCTGCCGGCTGCCGTGGTGGTCGCCGCACAGCGTGGTGAGCAACGCGTGGTGGGGCGCACGCTTGCCATCAAGCAGTTCAGCCAGCACGGCTTGCTGTGGCTGCGCGTACGCCCGCTGTGCGCGGCCGATGCACTGACGCCGCGCGAGGCCATTGTGGCGCGCCTCACCGCCATGGGCCTGACGCACAAGCAGATCGCCGCGCGGCTGCAGCGCGCTCCGGCCACCGTGCGCAACCAGATCCGGTCGATCTACGACAAGCTGGGCGTGGCCAACGTGGCGGCGCTCGTCGAGGCGCTGCGGCAGGCCGATTGACGGGCGGCCCCGCCCTCTGTTCGCCGCAGTCGCATCAACGGGCGGCTGCGTTGCGCATCATTTTGCTGCCCGCAAGGGAGCGATCCGACCGCGGCCCAGGCCCTCCACGAAGCCTTCTTCAGCGCGCGCGGCGGCTGCGCCAGATAGGGATACCGGAGGATAACAAGAATCATTACCATTTATGATCTGGCCTATCCCTAGAAAGCTCCCGCCAACGCGCCATGCCATCGATTCAGTTCCAAGCCGAAGTGGCTGACATTTTTCGCCAGCACCACGCCTGGCTGCGTGGCCGCCTGCTGCGGCGCGTGTCCAGCGCCAGTGAAGCAGAAGACGTGGCGGCGCAGACCTTTTTGCATTTGACCGAGGATGGTGGTCGGTCGGTCATACGCGAGCCGCGGGCGTTTCTCAGTACCATCGCCAAGCGCATTCTGATCAAGCACTGGCAGCGCCAGGACCTGGAGCAGGCCTATGCGGACACGCTGCGCTGCATGCCCGAAGCGCTGGCGCTTTCGCCCGAGGAGCATTGCATGCTGGTCGAAGCCATCTGCCAGATCGACCGCGCGCTCGCCGCACTGCCGTTGCCGGTGAAGACCGCGTTCCTGCTGTCGCGGCTCGATGGCATGCGCTATCCGCAGATCGCCGCGCACATGGGCATTTCGCTGGCGACAGTGGAGCGGCACATGAAGCGCGCCTTTCTGCATTGCGTGGCCTGCGCGCCATGACGATGGCCGGCGAGCAGGACTTGTGCGCCGCCGTCGATTGGCTGGTGCGCCATGAAGCGGCCGCGCTCAGCGCTGCCGAACGCCAGGAGTTCGAACAATGGCTGGGCCAGGACAACAGGCACCGCTGCGCCTGGGATCGCGTGAACGGCGCGCTTGCCGCGCCGCTGACCACCGTGCGCAATCTGCAGGCGCAGGCCGAAGGCGTGCATGTGCAGGCCGCCATGCAGGCACTGTTCAGAACACGCCGCCGGCGCGTGCTGCGCGGCGCGCTGGCGATGGGCGGCGTGGCCGTGGCGGCGAGCTTGGTCGCGGATCGGCTGACGCCGCTCGCCCAGGTCATGGCCGACCTGCGTACGGGCACGGGTGAAAGGCGCGCGTTCAGGCTGGCCGATGGCTCTACGGTCTTGCTGGACGCGCGTTCGGCCGTGGACGTGCGCTACCTCTCGGGCGTGCCGCAGCTGCAGCACCGCGCCGGCGCGCTGATCGCCACGCGCGCGCATGCTGGGGCGGGCCCGCTGGAGATCCGCACCCGCGACGGGCTGGCGCGGCTCGAGTCGGGGCGCATGATGAGCCGCGTGCATTCCGACCGCACCGAAGTGGTGGCCATGGAGCACAGCCTTTCCTTGCAGCCGCGCGCGCTGCAGTCCGTCATTCTTGGCGCGGGCGAAGGAGCGAGCTTTAGCGCCAGCCGGATGGCGCCGCTGCACGGCAATCCACTGCATCGCGCTGCATGGCAGCAAGGCATGCTGGCCGTCGATGACTGGTCGCTGGCCGAAGTCGCCCAGGCGTTGCAGGCGTATTTTCCCGGCTTCATCCGGGTCTCGCCGGCGGTCGCCGAGTTGCGCGTGTTCGGCATCTTCCGGCTCGAAGTGGACGAGCTGCTGAACACGCTGGCCCAGATCCTGCCCGTGCAGGTGCGCCGCCTCGGACCCCTGATTTCCATGGACACCAAAGGAGTGCGTTGAAGCCGTGGAAAAAAGCTGAGGGGATTTTGCGTTTCGCCGCACAAGCCAGGTAGTACAGAGCGAAAAGGATAATCCGTGACTACCTTCCCCCTTCAACGCCGGCCTGCCCGGCTCCCCGGCCTGCATGCGCTGGCGCTGGCCGCGCTCGTGGCTTGCACCGCGGCCCCCATCGCCAGCCAGGCCGCCGAGGCATCGGCGGCGGCGTTTTCCCTTGAAATTCCCGGCGGAACGCTGGCGCAGACGCTGACCCGCATTGGCCAGCAGACGGGACGCAGCATCGTCGCCGACCCGGCTTTGCTCAAGGGACTGCGCGCCGGCCCCATTCAGGGCGCGCTGACGCCGGAGCAGGCCGTGCGCCAGGCGATCGAGGGCTCCAGGCTTGGCGTGCAAGCACTGCCCGGCGGAGCGCTGCAGATCCGCGAAGCCGCGGCGCAATCCCCGCAAGGCAGCGCGCCCTCGGCTGCGGGTGAAGCCGCGTCGGAGCACGTGGCCGCGCTGGCCACGGTGGTCGTCACCGACCAGCGCTCGGAAACCTCGCTGATGCAGCCCACGCGCCAGGTCACGGTCATCGAAGGCCAGGAGCTCGAAGACCTGCGCGCGACCTCGCCCAATCTGAGCACCATGCTGGCCAAGACGGTTCCCGGTCTCTCCGACTCCAGCCGCAATCTCAGCGATTTCGGCATGACGCTGCGCGGACGCAATGTGCTGGTGCTGGTCGACGGCATTCCGCTCAACACCAACCGCGACAGCGCGCGCAATCTGTCCAATGTGGATCTGAGTCGCATCGAGCGCGTCGATGTGCTGCGCGGCAGCAATGCCATCTATGGCAGTGGCGCGACGGGTGGCGTGATTTCCGTGACCACGCGTCCCGTCGGCGGCCAGCCCGTGGCGCGCACCACGGTGGGCATCGATTCTTCGCTCTCGCACCTGAGCGGCGACGGCTTGGGCGGCCAGGTCCAGCACTATCTGTCGGGCGCGGGCGAGGTCGTGGACTACGAGCTCGACATCGCGGCGCGCCGCACGGGCGCGGCCTTTGACGGCCATGGTGAGCGCATCGCGCCCGATGCCAGCCAAGGCGATCTGTTCGACTCCAATACCTACAGCCTCGGCGCAAAGCTGGGCTTTCGCATCGATGGCGACCAGCGCATACAGCTTTCGGCCAGCCATCTGCGTGCCCACCAGCAGTCGGACTATGCGAACGACCCGCGCGTCAATCTCGCCCCGCTGGGCAGCGTGTCCGCCAGGGCCATCAAGGGCCTGAGCCTGGCCGAGCAGAACCAGGTCGAAAACACGCTGCTGAGCGCGAGCTACGAGCACAAGGATCTGGCCGGCAGCAGGCTGAGCGCCATGGTCTATGGGCGCGACAACTTCCTGCGGTTTGCGCCATTCGATGCGCGCAGCAACACCAACCGTGGCAACTTCGTCGATCAGGTCCTGCAGAACAACAAGGTGTTCGGCGGGCGTCTCACGGTCACCACGCCCTTTGGTGAAGACCAGCGCACGAAACTCGTCTGGGGCGCGGACTACATCCAGGAACGCAGCAACATGCCGCTGGACAGTTTCGATGCCGCGACCTACGACTCCAGCGGCGGCCTGGTCTTCCGACGCAGCGGCCAGCACATCTACATGCCATGGGTGAGCGTGAAAAGCGCTGGCGCGTTCGGGCAACTGCAGCACAAATTCAACGATCAATGGTCGGCCGAAGGCGGCTTGCGCTATGAGAAATCGCAGGCGAGCTTCGATGACTTCCAGCCACTGTCGCAATTGCGCCTGCCGCGGCCGGGCACGGTGTCCGGTGGCAAGGTCGCCTACGACGCGGTGCTCTACAACGCCGGCCTGGCCTACAAGCCCAGCCAGGACCATCAGATCTATACCTCCTTCAGCCAGGGCTTCGATCTGCCCGATGTGGGGCTGCAGCTGCGCAATGCGGGCGCCAATTTCGCGATCGGCTCGTCCGAGCTCGAGCCTGTGAAGACCGACAACTATGAAGTCGGCTGGCGCGGCACCTTCGGCGACACCATGGCGACCGTCGCGCTGTTTCACTCGCGCTCCAACCTGGGAGCCGTGCAGTCGTTCAACAACGGACTGCGTCTTACGCGCACGCGCGAGCGCATACGCGGCCTGGAGCTCACTGCTGACCATTACGCCGGCAGGTGGTCCACCGGCGGCACGCTGACCTGGATGCAGGGCCGGGAGACGCCGCCCGGTGCGGCCGGCGATCAGATCATGACGGGCTACCGCATACCGCCGGTCAAGATCACGGGCTACGTGCAATACCAGCCCAGCGAACGCTGGAGCCTGCGCAGCCAGTTCAACTGGTTCGGTTCGCGCGATTACCGCCTGGCCGATGGCAAGACTCAGTTCGCACGCGTGGATGTGAGGAGCTACTACAGCGTGGACGTCATGGGCCGCTACCAGTTCGACAACAAGAACCAGCTGACCGTGGGCGTGCAGAACCTGTTCAACAAGTACTACCTGCCGCTGTACAGCCAGTTGATGCGCAGCAGCAAGAACGACAGCCGTCTGCTGGCCGCGGGCGCGACCTTGACGCTCAGCTACACGCACCACTGGTGAGCTGCCCATGGCGCGCAAGTTCTGGGTGGCGTTGCATCGCTATCTTGGCCTGGCGATACTGGTTTTTCTGCTGGTGCTCTCCCTCACCGGCAGTCTTCTGGTGTTCGGGCCTGAAATCGACGCCTGGCTCAACCCGCACCTGTTGCGCGTGGCGCCGTCGGCGTCGCCACTGAGCGCGCAGGCGCTGACCCGGCGCATCGAGCAGTCCGACCCACGCCTGCGCGTGAGTCTGATGCCATTGGGCGCATTGGCCGGTGCCTCCTATGAAGTGCGGGTCGAGCCGCGCATCGATGCAGCCAGCGGCAAACCCCATGCGCTGGGTTTCGACCGGCTCTACGTCGATCCCGGCACCGGGCAGATTCTCGGGGGGCGCCAATGGGGCGCGTGGAAGTCCGACCGCGTGCACCTGATCCCGTTTGTCGATGTATTGCATCGCCGCCTGCACCTGCCCGGCAAATGGGGTATGTGGGTGACAGGCGCGGTCGCCATCGGCTGGCTGCTGTCTTCATTGCTCGGCGCCTGGCTCACCCTTCCGCGTCCCGGAGCCTGGCGGCAAGGCTTCTGGCGCAAATGGAAGCCCGCATGGGGCATCAAGCGCGGCGCGTCCGCGGCCAGAACGACGTTCGATCTGCACCGCAGCGCCGGCCTCTGGAGCCTGCCATTCGCCGTCGTTCTGGCCCTGTCGGGCGTCTATTTCAGCCTGGCCGATGAAGTGTTCAAGCCCGTGGTCGGCTGGTTCTCCACCGTGCACCAGCACCCGGTGCGCGCGCTGCCCGCGGTAGCGGACCCGCAGCGCCAGCCCGCGTTCGGCATCGACGAAGCCGTGCAGCGCGCGCGCGCCCAGCTTGCCGCAGCAACGCAGCACTACCCGCCCTGGTATGCCAATCATCTCGGCAAGCAAGGCGTGTACCGCATCGCTTTCAAGGAGCCCGGCATGCTCGAGCGTGCGCTGAGTCTGCGCTACGAGCAGATCTACATCGACGACCAGACCGGGGCGCTGCGTGCGCGCTACGGCTACCACGACGCAACGCGGGGCGAGCGCTTTGTGATCTGGCAGTATCCGCTGCATACGGGGCGGGTGCTGGGCTGGTGGGGGCGCGGCGCGATGCTGCTTGCCGGCCTTGCCACCTGCGTGCTGGCCGCCACCGGCCTCATGGTCTGGCGCCAGCGAGCGCGCTCGCGCGCGCGCAAGCTGCCAGGGTGTGACGCCGTGCACGCAGCGCCCGCAGATCGAAGGCGCCTGCCATGGCCTGCGCGGGCCCGCGGATTGGGCGACGCTGCAGCGCGGCGCTGCACGCCTGACAATAGGGGCGCATGAAAACAGACAACACCAAGCGCCTGATATCGCGGCGCAATGTAGTACTTGGCGCGCTGCTGGCGACCACTTTGGGCGCGCGCGCCCAGGACAACAAGGCCGATCTCTTTGGCGTCGAAATCCGCGGCAGCGGCGGCCCCGATGTTCTATTGATACCGGGCCTGGCTTCGAGCCCCGAGGTCTGGACTTCGCTGGCCGCCCAGCTGTCTGCGCAGCACCGTGTGCATCTGATCGACATCGCAGGGTTCGCCGGTCGCGCACCGGTCGCGGACGCGGCGCCGCTGGCGTCCAGCCTTGCCGAAGCCCTGGCCGCCTATATCGCCCGCGAGGGGCTTTCGCCGCCCGCCGTGGTGGGCCATTCGCTGGGCGGCGAGGTCGCCCTGATGCTGGCGGCGCGGCATCCGGCGAGGGTAGGGCGGCTGGTCGTGGCCGATGCGCTGCCGTTCTACAGCCTGCTGTTCAATCCGGCGGCGACTGTAGAAACCGCTGCGCCCGGCGCGCGCGCGTTGCGTGATGCATGGCTCGCGGCCACGCAGGAACAGCTCGCCGCCATGCAGGAAGCCGGCGCCGCGCGCCTGGCCACCGGCGCCAGCAGCCGCGCAGCCGTCAGCCGCTGGGGGCGCGACTCCGACCGCCTGACGGTGGCGCAAGCCGCCTACGAATTGGCGATCACCGACCTGCGCCCCGAATTGGCCAGGATCACGGCGGCTACCACCGTCATTTACGCCCATCATCCGTCCTATGGGCCGGTGGAGTCGGTCGATGGCGTGTTTGCGGCCGCCTACCAGGGCCTGGGCCATGCGCGCCTGGTGCGCATAGACCACAGCCGCCACTTCGTGATGCTGGACCAGGTCGAGCGCTTCAATGCGGCGGTGGTTGAGGCGCTGCGCTGAATTTTTGAACCCAGCCGAATGTAGGCCAGAACCGGCCTGCGGCGGGTGCAGCGCAACGCGCCACATCGAAATGTTCCGACCGGCAGTCAAGACCTTGATCGGTAGTGCGCCGCTTTGAACCAAGCCGTTGTTGGCGTGACGACGCGCTTCTTCACCGGCATGCTGGTCAGGCCTATGCAGGGTCACGGCGCATGAGTTCGAACCAGGCCATGCGGAAGCAGCTAGTGGTTCTTCCCTTGTCCGTGCCTTGCCGGCTATCGACAATGCCAGCAGAGGGAGACAAGACATGAATCTTTTAGCAGCTGCGTCGCGCGGATTCGCATTGGGAATCCTGTTGCTGGCAACCAGTTGGGCCAGTGCCTTTCAAATCGGTCCTCTGGGGACCCAACATGAGGAACGCCTGACCAACGAGCCCAATTCCACTCTGGCGCGCATCGCTGGAACCTTGGGCGTTCTGATCAAAACCCCTGTCCATGAAGAGATAACCCATCTTGGCAAGTGGTGCGGTGGAGAGCACATCAACCTCGCCACCGATACCTACTGCAGCGGCCGCGACGTGGGAGTGGCATCGCCCTATGTCATATACGGGGTGCGCTGGAACGACTTGCCGCCGTTTCGGCTGGAAGAGGGTCAGGGCAATTGCGACTACATGGGACACAAGAACGTCTGTAAACCGCAGACCATCCGCTTCTCCACCCAGCCCGCATGCTGGCACTGCCTCTTCAAGGATGCGGAACGCAAAGCCCGCACCAAGGCCATTGTGGGATGCCACAAGACCGCCAACAGCATCCAGGGAAACCTGATGACCCGGTCGCATTTTGGTGACTTGCAGTTTCTTCACGGCATGGCGCATGCGGCGGATATCCACCCTGTAGACACGCGGGCCGAGATCCTCGACTGGCTGGAGTTCGCGTGGAAAGTGTCGTCCAAGGAAATACTCCCATCCACCTATCTGAAGAACATCGACAATCCGACCATCCAACGGCATTTCGGCTGCACCGAATGGAAGGTCGTCGACCTTTATCTTCTGGGCCGACAGGATTCCGCCAGTGGTCTGATCCACCAGATTCGCGATATCGCTTTTGGCTCGGTGCTGCATACCGTCCAGGACTCGTTTGCGGCCGCCCATGCCGAGCGCGAGCCGCAGCCTGGAGCCGAGCAATGCGAAGGCTCGGCTTTTGTGAGCCCCGCACCTATCGTGGAGTTTCATTCCTATGGTGCACAAGATGGTGCGCTGCATGATCACGACGACAGTCGAGAAGCCATGACCGCGGTGGCGCAGGACCGCTGGCCGGAGGCTGTGCAGGTGACGCGCAATCTGTTCGAACTGCAATCCGACGGGGCAAAGTGGGCCGATGCGAGCAGCTATCTGCAATGCGTCTTTACGTTGAGCGAGCGGCGCAGAAGCTCCTCGCCAGGCGAAACCTACCGTCGTATCGACAAGCATTGAGCGTAGGCGCCACCCCATCCCTTTACGTGGACCGGCCCACCGTCTTGGCTTCAAGCTTTGGATAGCCGTCCACGGCAGCCGGCACCAGCAGCGGCAGCGCCACCAGCGCGCAGGCGCTGGCGGCCAGCCACACCAGGGTCCAGCCTTGCAGCGTGAGCAGATGCGGAATGGAAAAGGGCGTGACAAAGCACACCAGGAACACGCTGGTGTTGGCCATGCCCAGCGCGGTGCCGGCGCGCGCCGCGCCCGCCAAGGTGGCCAGTTCGGTGTAGGCGACGCCGTGCCAGGCCGAGACGCAGACCCCGCTCAGGCCCAGCAGCACGACCAGCGCGGTGCGCAGCGCCCATGCGTCGGCGGCCTGGCTGCCGGCAGTCAGCACCAGCGCCGCGAGCGCGGCAAACAGGCCGGCGCTCAGCAGGCTGCAGGCGCGCAGATAGGCCGGCCGATTGCGCCGGCGGTCGGTCCAGCGGCCGCTCCACACGCGCATCACCATGGCGCCGATCTGGGTGAAGACCATGGTGGCCGTGACCAGCCCCAGGCCCACATGGCCGAAGTCGTGCAGGAAGACGGTGCCAAAGGACAGCACGGCAAACTGCGGCGCGCACAGAATGCCTATGCCCAGCACGATGCGCCAGACGCGCGCGTCGCGCAGCGGTCCGCCCTGCGAGGCAGCTGCCGTGCCGGCGCTGGTGCTGGCGCGCGGCGCGCTTGCTGCAGGCTCGTGCACCCAGGCCCAGGCCAGCAGCGCGCCCAGCGCGCACAGCGCGGCCAGCAGGCAGTAGAGCGCCGCAAAGCCCCAGTGCAGCGCGACAAACGGCAGCGCCAGCGCACCGATGGCGCCGCCCAGCGGCACGGCGGTCTGGCGCAGGCTCATCGCCAGGCCGCGCTCGCTGGCGTCAA
>Ga0308165_1002057_pt1 | contig 25568 bp, 16 predicted proteins | sample PhyWR2_FD_201032 | JGI IMG/M metagenome (GOLD analysis project Ga0308165, IMG submission 201032) | Phyllosphere microbial communities from UC Gill Tract Community Farm, Albany, California, United States - DLSLW.R2 | ecosystem: Host-associated > Plants > Phyllosphere > Unclassified | place: USA... | reverse complement strand
GCGTGGTTATGAAAACGGTTCTGTAGTTTCTCAAAATATTTTTGATCCTGGCTATAATAAGATCAGTAGGGATGCCGAAGCGGTAAACTTGTCGGATGCAAGGAACATGTATAAAAAAAATACTGTGTTTTTGAAGCAAACCTATTATGTAGGAAGAATAGATACCTCTGCAAATGCCAATAATGCCGTTTTGCCAACCAATAAGGTTACTTATACTTTCGAGTATAACAACGAAAGTTATGATTTCTATAAAAATGGTACCGACGCAAACAATGTTTTGCCGCCAGGAATAAATAGCACAACATTTACAAACGATTCTACCCATGTGCAGCACTTTAAGAATGAATTTATATACAGTTTCTTTTTACGTCCTAAAAATTCATCACTCATAAAAAATGAGCTAAAGGTTGATGCAGGAATAAGACACGATTATTATAAACATGAATTTTTGGGCATAAAACAAGATGGTAAATACTTTGAGCAAAGTCGCTTTGCTTACCAAAATATTACCATTTTAGGTGCTGCAGGTTATAGATTCTCGAATAATATCGATTTTAATTTAGATGTACAACAAATCTTGCAGGGCGAAAATGCCGGAGATTATCTTTATGAAGCGAAAAGTAAAATTCTTTTAGGTAAAACAATCGGAAGGATTGAGTTAGGTGCTTATGTACAGAACCAAACGCCGGCTAGAATTTTTGATTATTACCATGGCAACCACTACCAATGGAGCAATAACGATTTTAAAAACACAAAAATTGCCAATTTATCGTTTAATTATATCAACGATAAGTATGGCTTAAATGCGGGAGTTAAATATTTCTTAACCAGTAACTACTTATATTTTGCTGCCGATCATAGCAATGGCACAACGGCAATTTTACCCAAACAGGAAACAGCTGATATTAGTCTAATCAGGTTTGATGTTTCTAAGAAATGGAAGTTTGGGAGGTTCGCAATGGACAACTACGTGGCTTATCAGAAAACCGACAAAAATGCGATTTTAAGAACACCAGAATTTTATACTTATAACAGCATTTATTTCGATAATACTTTTTTTAAGGTGTTAAAAGCCAATATCGGTATTGATGTAAGGTATAATACGGAATATGCGAATTATTTGTACTCACCTGCAACTGCGCAGTTTTACATTGATGAAACCAATCCGGTAAGCTTTGTTTCTAAACCGGTAGTAGATGTATTCTTTAAAGCCAATTTAAAACGGGCCAATCTATTTCTTAAGTACGACTTTATTAATCAAGGCTTGTTTCAACAGGGATATTATACTGTAAACAGGTACCCTATGCAAGATGCACTATTGAAATTTGGCGTAAGCTGGAATTTTTACGATTAGTAAATAACAGACATAAAAAAGCCGTGCTGATTTACATCGGCACGGCTTTCTGTTTTAAGACTTTTTGATTAGAATGAATAACCAACTGAGAAACCTAACACACGGTTAGTTAATTTGTTGGCATTTGCCTGTCTGTCTTTAGGTGTTAAATCTGTTAAACCTAAACCATAGTTGGCGCCTACTAAAAATCCTGAATTTGTACGGTAAGCTAAACCAAAGTTTGCACCGAATTCGGTACTGTTGTAGTTTTTATCATTTGCACTGCCAAACGATAAGTCTCTATCGTTAGAGCTGGTAACAGTAGTACTGTTGTTATTCGAATTGTTCACCGTTGTAACAACATTTTCTCCTTTATCTTTACCCGAAATGTTAAAACCGATATAAGGTCCGGCACTGATCTGAACCGCACCAGCATCACCCGTAGGAATTCTAAACACTGCATTAATCGGCACCTCAATAGCCATTAAATTGGTTTTGATAGAAGATGTGGTGGTAACCGTATTACCCAAAGCTGTGGTGGTACTTACAGATTCGAATTTATTACCTTTGTTCTGTAACGATACACCGGGTTGGATAAAGAAGTTATTTCCTATACCGAAATCGCCAAATGCCGTAACATTAAAACCAACATTGTTTTTTGCATTATCATTAAAAGCATTGGCTGCTGCATCATCGCCACCTGCATGAAATTTTGAGAGGTTAACACCAGCTTTAATTCCAAAACGCGAAGTTTCACCAGTCATTTTTGTTTGTGCAAATACACCTGTTGCTAGTAATAAAACTGAAGCGCTTAATAATAACTTTTTCATAATATTTTTCTTTTAGAAGAATCTTGTTTAAAAATTTCAGGCTTTAACCTGTTGTTAATTACAAGCCTCAATTCCAAAAGCTGTGCCAAAGTATCAAGTCTGTTACATTTTGATTGGTAATATGCTGGTTTACAGTGTCTTTTTTAGCCACTTTAGGTATAACTACGATTAGCGTATAGGATATGCACATTGGTAATTTTGTGTATACATAACAGGAATATAGACTTACACATGCTGTTTTACGAGCGCAGAACAGGGAATACCAAAAGATGATATGATGGGAGATTATGTTTTTTGAGGTTTCTTTTTCGCCGCAGGGAAAAGTACGTTGTTTAAAATTAAGCGATAACCTGGTGAATTGGGGTGCAGGTTTAAATCAGTTGGAGGATCGCCCACTGCATGCTGATAATCTTCGGGATCGTGGCCACCGTAAAAAGTAAACTGCCCTTTACCTATTTCCCCATGTAAATACCTTACTTCTGCGGCTCCTTTATTCTCTCCCAAAACAGTAACACTGGTTTTTACCAGGCTTTTTCTGAAGGCAGTGGTTTGCCCCATGAAACCTTTGATCACTTTATCGTGATCTTGAGTAAGCATAGTAGGCACGAGATCCCACTTGGCCGAAAAATCGAACAAGGTAAAGTAATCGTTGCTCTGGTTTAATGTTCGGGTTTGGGTAGCATCAATGTCCGAAAATTCATAATTCATCGGGTTGTTATCCAGCTTAAAATTTTGAAAGGCCAATGTTTTATTAAAATCTAATTTTGCTTGCGCATTCGGATCTGCAGCATCACCATCGAACATCTGCGCACAGATATCTACACCATCGGCTGCAAGGGCGATATCGAAACTATCAGTGCCCGAGCACATGGCAAACAGAAAACCGCCTCCTGCACAGTATTCTTTAATGTGTTTGGCTACTGCCAGTTTCATTTCCGAAACTTTTTTATAGCCCATGCGTTTCGCCAAAGTTTCCTGGTTTTTTACATCTTCCTGGTACCAGGTGGCATACCTGAAATTGGCCCAGAAACGTCCATACTGTCCGGTAAAATCTTCATGGTGTAAGTGTAACCAATCGTATTTACTCAGTTTATCCTGTAAAATGTCGTCATCATAAATTACTTCATAAGGAATTTCGGCATAGGTTAATACAAGTGTAACAGCATCATCCCAAGGGAGTTTACTTTTTGGCGAATACACTGCAATTTTTGGTGTTTTCTCCAGTTTAACCATCTCCATATTTACCGAAGGATCGCTGATCTCATTTAACAGGTTGGTTACCTTTCCATCGGCCATCACCTCGTAAGATACCCCACGGATTTTAAGCTCATCCTCAACCGTTTTGTTGTACTTAATTAAAAAGCTTCCTCCACGATAATTTAAAAGCCAATCAACTTCCAATTGTTTACTGATCGTCCAATAGGCAATTCCATATGCTTTTAGATGGTTTTTTTGGTCTTCATCCATGTAAATCAATAGTGATGAAGCCCGTAACCCTAAAGAGCATAGCAGGCAAAAAAGAAGGATATAATATTTCTTAGTCAAATCGATAGGCTTAAAACACTAAAATACCGCATTTAAACTGTATAGAAAAATTTAAGATGTTATAAGTTATACAATTTTGTTATTTTTGCCCTCTACTAAAAAAATACGATTGTTTTTTAGGTAAATAAAATTTAAAATTAGTACCGATATTGATATGAGTAAAGCAATAATAAAAACAGAAAAAGGCGAATTGACCGTAGAATTTTACGACAATGATGCGCCGAAAGCCGTTGCAAACTTTAAAAAACTAGCTAAAGATGGCTTTTATGATGGTGTAACTTTTCACCGTGTAATTCCTAACTTTATGGTTCAGGGTGGATGCCCAAATTCAAAAGACCCAGCTAAAGCACATTTGGCAGGTACTGGTGGCCCAGGTTACAAAATTGATTGCGAACTTGATGGCGAAAACCAATATCACGACCGTGGCGTATTATCTATGGCACATGCCGGCCGTAACACTGGTGGTTCACAGTTTTTTATCTGCCACAGCAGAACCAACACTGCTCACTTAGACCGTAACCATACTTGTTTTGGTAAAGTTGTTGAGAATGTTGATCTTGTAGATGATATCCGTCAGGGCGATAAAATTTTAAACATTGAAGTTTTAGAAGATTAAAAATAGATACGAGATTTGAGACATTAGATTGGAGACTTAATTACTCCGGTTGGTGCTTCTATCTCATTTAATAATTGAACAAAGAGTTTTAGTTATTTGATTTGAGTGGTTTCTCATATCTCATATCTCGAATCTCATATCTCAAAAAAAAATATGAATTTAAGAGGAATTGTTGCCGTTTCTGGCAGACCGGGTTTATTTAAACTGGTTGGACAAAATAAAGTAGGTTATATTTTAGAGGGCTTAGATGCTCAAAAAACTAAAGTTGTGGCCAATATCACAAACACAAAATTAGCTTCGTTAGAAGATATTACGGTGTATGGTGAAGAGGAAGAAATTAAATTGGCTGATATTTTTGCTAAGATTTCTGCAAAAGGATCTACCCCTGATTTGAAAGACGATTTACGCGCTTATTTTCTTGAGGTAGCCCCAGGTCACGATCAGGAGAAAGTTTATGCTTCAGATATGAAGAAAATCATCACCTGGTATAACTTGTTAAAGGATTTGCCATTGTTTACTGAAGAAACTCCTGAAACACCTGGTACACCAGCAGAGGTTAAATTATCAGAAGAAAAAGCAGCTTCAGATAAAAAACAAAAAGCTACCGGATCTAAAGCATCAGCAAGTGCTAAAGCCACTACCAAAACTTCTGCTCCAGCTAAAAAAGCAAGCATGACCAGTAAAAAAGGCGTTTAAGCTTTATTTACTTCTTATTATAAAACACCAGGCCATTCGTCTGGTGTTTTTTTATGAAATTAATCGAAAAAATAATAAAGCACCGCTACAATAACCAAAGAAGCAATAATGCTGATCCATAGGTATTTATTGTTTCCATTCTGATTGCTTTTATATCTGTACTCCCGTTTATATTTATCTAGTAACATCGTTTCTTTTATTTAATGATGATTAATATACACCTTTTCCATACCCCGTTTGCCTTTTCAAGCGCACTAAGTCATTTTAATTTCTAAGCGTGGTGGTAAGGTTCTCCCTTTAAAATACTAAATCCGCGATAAAGCTGTTCTACAAAAAATAATCTGATCATTTGGTGTGAAAAAGTCATGTCGGATAATGAGATTAAGCCGTTCGCCCGTTTGTAAATGCTTTCATCAAAACCATATGGACCACCGATGATAAAAATTAAATGCTGCACACTACCGATCATCTGTTTATTCAAATAGTTGGAAAACGCTACCGATGTGTATTTTTTTCCTTTTTCATCCAATAGAATAACAACATCGCCGTTATTAATTTGTTTGTGGAGCAATTCGGCTTCTTTAGCTTTTTGCTGTGCTTCACTAAGGTTTTTAACATTTTTTACATCAGGCAAAGCCACGAAAGAAAAGTTAATGTAATGCTTTAGGCGATTGATATATTTATCAATCCCTTCAATCAAATACTTGTCTTCGGTTTTGCCAATGGCTATTAACGTAATCTTCATTTAATATTTTGCCTATCTTTAGAATTTTCGAGATTCAAACTTAGAGAAAATTGTAACAAAAAAGACAATTTATCGATCTGATAGCTCCGAAAGTATATACACTGCAAGCACCATCATGTTAAAAAAACAATTAGAAATTATAGCCGATTACGATCAAAAGATTAAACAGGTTACCGGAGATATAGATAAAACCAAAAAAATAATCGATCAGCTTTCCTTCATCCGCATTGGCTTGTTCCTGACAGAAATTTTGTTTTTTGTTTTATTGTTGAGCTCCGCAGATGATGGTTTTAGGGTTTTAATACAGATTGCTTTATTGTTGCCTATAATTGCTTTTGCCTTTATTGTACGCCGGCAGAGTATGCTCGATCGTGAAATAGATTATAAAAAACAGCTGTTGTGGGTTTATGAAAATGAGTGGAATGTTTTAAATGGAACTGAAAATGGATACGACCATGGTAAAAAATTCGAATCTGAAATCCATCCGTACAGCTCTGATCTTGATATTTTCGGAAGTGCATCACTCTTTGCGCTGGTAAACCGTTGTAGCACCAAAAATGGAAACGATCTGCTGGCCAAAACTTTTGCAGAAAAACCTACTCAGGCCAAAATCCTTCATCGCCAGGAAGCAGTAAAAGAAATAATCGATAAAATCGCTGAGACTTATAGTTTTAGAGCGAATTTGCATGGATACGATCCTGAAAAGATAGAACTGATCAAAATGCAATTAAAATATCAATTGGGTACACAATTGGTATTTGTTGGCGGAAAGTTGTTAAGACTATATGTAAAACTGGTGCCTTATATCATCATTGGGGTTATTTTGGCTGCCATATTTGTAAGTGGTGCTTTTTGGAAATTATTGATACTGATCTGTGTTATCCATGCAGGGTGGAATGTTTTATGGGGAGCAAAGATCAATAAAGTTTTTTATAGTTTTGGCGGAAGCTCCAGCTTGCTCAACGGGTATGCCAGCGCTATTTTGTGGACAGAAAATCAGCACTGGAAAAGTAACTATGCGCTAAGTTTACTAGATTCAAAAATTCCCGCAAGTAAAGAAATTAAAGCCTTATCTAAAATTATCCAGAATTTTGATGCGCGGTTAAATATCATTGTTGGTGGAATATTAAATGCACTCTTGTTGTGGGATTTAAGGTGTTGTATCAGTTTGGATATTTGGTATAAATCATCCTCCAAGGATGTGGTTACAGCCTTGGATCGTTTGGGTAATTTTGAAGAACTCATTTCGCTGGCTACTACAGCTTACAATCAACCTGATTGGGTTTTTCCGGTAGTGACAGATCAGTTTGCATTAACAGGCGCTCAAATAGGCCATCCGTTGATTAATGAACGATTAAGGGTGAGCAATGATTTTACGCTCGAAGCGAAACCTACAGTCGATATTGTAACAGGTTCTAACATGGCAGGGAAAAGTACCTTTCTACGTACATTAGGCATTAATATGATATTGGCTTATGCAGGGGCACCGGTTTGTGCTGATGCTATGCAATTATCAGTTTTTTCTATCAATACTTACATGCGGATTAAGGATTCATTGAACGAAAGTACATCCACTTTTAAAGCGGAATTGAACCGCTTGAAAATGATCCTGGATAATGTGGTAAAGGATAAAGATACTTTTGTATTGATTGATGAGATGCTGCGGGGTACGAACAGTAGGGATAAATATCTTGGGTCTAAAGTTTTTGTACAGAAACTGATTGCCGAAAAAACACCTGCACTTTTCGCTACCCACGATCTGCAACTAGCTGATCTGATTGCTGACCATCCTGAAACTGTACGCAATTTTCATTTCGATATCCAGATTAGGGATGGTGAAATGAAATTTGATTATTTACTAAAGCAAGGTCCTTGTAAAACTTTTAATGCCGCTATTTTATTGAAAGAGATTGGTTTGACCTTGGATTAGTATTGGTGGTGTTGGATGTTACCATCCGACAACAATTGCTCCATAGATAATGTCATGTTGAGCCTGGCGAAACACCATAAAGAATATTTAAATAAGTCCTTCAACAAGCTCAGGATAACAAATCTATAATTATGATACATCTACTTTAGCGCATTCTTCGAGACTGGCAGATGGTAACATCTGCCAGCACACATCAATTAAACCGATTATCCCGATATTGCTTTGGTGAGATGCCCATAATACCTGAAAAAAGCCGGCTAAAATAATACGGGTCGTTAATGCCGATTTTTTGTGCAATTTCATTAATCCTTAAATTGGTGAAAAGCAAGTATTGAGTCGTTTTCTGAATTTTTAGCTGGTTAAAGTAATCGATGGGAGAAGTGCCTGTTTTCTTTTTAAAAATAGCAGATAAATAGGATGGGGAAAGGTAAACGGCCAAGGCCATTTCTTTTAAACTCAGTATCTTTTCAATATTGTTCCGCATAAAATCAATTACCTCTTCCACCTTGTCGGGTTGTATCACCTTATCATTATTGAGGGGTTTATCGGTGTAAAAAATTTCAGCAATATAATGGTGGAAACATAAATTTGCGTAAATTAAATTTTCTCTACTAAAGCCTCTTTCCAATCGGCTATAAATTGTATCGAACAACAGGTTCCGTTCTTCATTAAAACCTGCATAAGCTTTATAATTTTGCAATGATGTTACAAGCTGGTCGGCACCATTTCCTGAAAAGTGGTACCAATAAATAGTCCATGGTAAAGTGGGGTCGGCCTGGTAGGTATGTGGTATTTTTTTAGGGATGATAATAAAATTTCCAGCCTCAACATGATATTCCATATCTTGAAATTCGACAGTTCCCATTCCCTCTACACAATAAATTAAAATGTGCTGATCTGCCCCCTTATTTCTTTGAATGTAGTGCTTCAATGCCTTACGGTAATAGCCGATATCAGTAATGTATAAATTATTAATGACCCTGTTCTCATTACATTGTTTGGCTAGTATATTTTTCGGAATAATGATTGATTTTTGAAAATCGAAACTATTTTCCTGTTGTACCGTCTGCTTTTCCATGTTTATTTCATAAGAAAAAGTAATATAATCCATTTTTTGAGCAAGTTAATGCATTTTTGTACTTTATTTTTTTCTTGATCTTTGATTTAAAGGGAACAAATTAAACCAATTATGACCCTTTTATAATTTTGAATAATGTTTAGCTTGATTTAACTTTGTATATAAATACAAAACTGCTAAAAATTGATTTGAGTTTATTCTAACCAAAATGTTATTGAAAAAGAAAATGTTATTTGCCTCTGGCTTTGTGCTGGTGGCAGTCGCTTTAATTGCCTTTTCACTTTTTTCTTCGGAGAAGCAGATTGATTTTAATGCGCAGGTTAAACCCATTTTGAATAAAAAATGTATTTCGTGCCATGGTGGTGTTAAACAGCAGGGTGGTTTTAGTGTGCTGTTTAGAGAAGAAGCCCTTGCCAATACCAAAAGTGGTAAACCTGCGATTATTCCCGGTAACCCGGAAGATAGCGAGTTTATTAAACGCCTGAAATCAAACGATCCGGAAGAAAGAATGCCTTATAAACATCCTGCCTTAAATAATGATGAAATTGATGTGTTGAGTAGCTGGATAAGACAAGGCGCTAAATGGGGTAATCACTGGGCATATGTAAGCGTTAAACCAACAGAAGTGCCCGATATAGATAATGATTGGGTTCGTAATGATCTGGACAAGTTTATTTTTGCAAAACTTGAAGAAAATAAGCTCGAACCTTCCAAAACTGCAGATAAAGCTACTTTGTTAAGAAGAGTGAGTTTAGATCTGATCGGTACTTATCCTTCTGATCAGTTGGCGAAATTCTATCTGAACAGCAAAAACGAACAACAAGCTTATAATGTGTTGGTGGATAGTTTACTGGCTTCGCCAAAATTTGGTGAGCGTTGGGCATCAATGTGGCTGGATATTGCCCGGTATGCCGATACGAAAGGCTATGAAAGCGATCCTAACAGAAACATTTGGAGTTATCGCGATTGGGTAATTAAAGCCTTTAACAGTGACATGCCCTACAATAAGTTTGTTACCGATCAAATTGCCGGCGATTTATTCCCAAATCCAACCGATGCACAATATATCGCAACAGCTTTTGGCAGAAATACGCCAACCAATGATGAAGGCGGTACGAACAATGAAGAATTTAGAACATCGGCAGTTTTAGACCGGGTTAATGCCACATGGGAGGGATTAATGAGTACAACATTTTCTTGTGTACAATGCCATAGTCATCCCTACGATCCATTTAAACATGATGAGTATTATAAATTCATGTCGTACTTTAATAATACACGCGATGAAGATGTATCTGCAGAGTATCCTTTGCTCAGAAACTTTAACGACAGCTTAAAAAATGAGCTGAATAACTTAACAAGTTGGGTTAAAACAGTTGCGGGTAAAGAAAGGGCAGATCAGATGAGTTTATTTTTGAAAACAGGCGAACCAACAATAAATTCGACCACGGCAGATGAATTGGTTAACTCGGTAATTGGCAACAATAACATTGCACTGTATTTTAAAAATAGTTCATCCGCCAGACTAAGATCGATAAACCTTGAAAATGTAGATCAATTGATTATGCGTTACAACTGTAGCCAGCCAAATGGTACCATGAGTTTACATTTGGGGTCACCAACAGGGCCGGTTATTAAATCGTGGAAACTTGCCCAAACACAGGGCTATCAAAATGTAGAGATCGATTTTCCTAAGCAAAGTGGGCTAAAAGATGTCTACTTGAACTATAAGAATGCCTCAATAAAAAATCCTGATCAGTTTATGGTGTATTTCGATTGGTTTTACTTTACAAAACAGTTTCCTGGTAAGGGTAAACCTGAATATGTGGCCAAAAAGAAAACATTTGCCGATTTAATGAATGCCCAGGTACCTACAACGCCGATCATGGTCGAAAATCCATTGAGTATGCGGCGCAAAAATTATGTGTTTGAGCGTGGCGCCTGGACATCAAAAGGTAAAGAGGTAAAAGTTGGTGTACCAAATTCGCTGGCTTTCGCCATGCCAAAAAATGCACCCGATAACCGAATGGGGTTAGCCATGTGGCTAACCGATAAAAGAAACCCGCTGGTATCCAGAACAATGGTAAACCGATTGTGGGAACAATTATATGGAGCAGGTTTAGTAGAAACCCTCGAAGATATGGGTACGCAGGGTATGGCGCCAACCCACCAGGAGCTGCTGGATTTTATGGCTTACCAGTTTATGTACAAATACAACTGGAGCGTAAAAAAGATGTTGAAAGAACTGGTGATGATGGCTACCTATCGGCAAGACAGTAAGGTATCAGAAGAGTTGAAAGAAAAAGACCTCTTTAACAAATTTTATGCCCGTGGCTCACGCATCAGGTTAAGTGCCGAGCAGATAAGAGATCAAAGTTTGGCTGTTTGTGGTGTGCTAAGCAATAAAATGTATGGCCCGCCTGTAATGCCCTGGCAACCGGAAGGCATTTGGTTTTCGCCGTATAACGGTGCCAAATGGATAACAAGTGGCGGAGAGGAACAGTACCGCAGGGGTATTTATACGTATTGGAAAAGAACAGCTCCATATCCATCTGCTATTGCATTTGATGGTGCATCGCGGGTGGTTTGCAGTCCGCGGCGTATCCGTACCAACACGCCATTGCAGGCTTTGGTAACGTTAAATGATAGCGTTTACATTGATCTGGCCAGAAAATTGGCCGTGCGCATGGAGAACGTTGGCGGGAGTACAAGCCAATCTAAAATTTCGAAAGGATACGAACTCATCCTGTATAAAACCATTCCTCAAAATCGATTAAAAATATTTGAGGACTTATATGCAAAAGCAATTGATGAGTTTAGAAAAAATGCAGCCAGTGTATCGGCCTTTATGGGCGATAAACAAAAGAAATTTAAGCCAGAAGAGGCAGCAATGGTTTTAGTGGCCAATGCAATGCTGAATCTGGACGAAGTGGTTACCAAAAATTAATTTGATCAATTATGACAAGAGACGAGTTAAACGCTCATCGGTTAATTAAAGAAGCGCATGAGGCAAATGCACGCATCCACTCTCGACGCCATTTTTTAAAAGAGAGCGCCATGGGCTTGGGTGCTTTAGCAATGGGCTCATTATTGGGTAGCTGCGGTAATCTTTTTTCGAGCCCTCAAACTAAAATTGCTTACGATCCCGCACATCCCTTATTGCCAAAATCGCCACCTTTGGTAGGTAAAGCCAAAAGTGTAATTTATTTGCACATGGCAGGGGCACCGTCTCAATTGGAGCTGTTTGATTTTAAACCTGAACTGATGAAAATGGATGGACAGGACTGTCCGCCATCTTTGCTGGCAGGCAAAAAATTTGCTTTTATCACGGGTGTGCCCAAAATGCTGGGTCCGCAGGCTACTTTTGCCAAACACGGTCAATCGGGTGCTTTAGTAAGCGATAATTTGCCGCATTTTTCGACCATGGTAGATGATGTAACCTTTTTAAAGGCTGTAAAAACCGATCAGTTTAACCATGCACCTGCACAGTTATTGGTGCATACAGGCTCACCCCGTTTAGGCAGGCCAAGTATGGGCAGTTGGGTAACTTATGGCTTGGGTTCAGAAAATCAAAATCTGCCAGGTTATGTGGTACTTACCAGTGGGGGGAGTTTTCCCGATGCAGGGAAAAGTGTTTGGGGCAGTGGTTTTTTACCATCAGTATATCAGGGAGTGCAATGCCGTAGTGAGGGCGACCCTGTATTGTTTATCAAAGACCCCGATGGGATGAACCGCGATTTGAGAAAAGCCTCTATCGAAGCCATTAATAAAGCCAATGAACAACAGTATCAGGAATATAATGATCCAGAGATTTTATCGCGGATTGCACAATATGAAATGGCCTACCGGATGCAGATATCGGCACCCGATGTAATGAATATTAACGACGAGCCTGCTTATATACATGAAATGTATGGTACACAACCTGGTAAATCCTGTTTCGCAAACAATGTACTACTTGCCCGTAAATTGGTAGAAAAGGGCGTACGTTATATCCAATTGTTCGATTGGGGATGGGATGCACACGGAGACAATCCAAACAATTCACTTAATATCGGATTGAAAAATAAATGCAGAAGCATCGATAGACCAATCACGGCCTTACTACTCGATTTAAAACAGCGTGGCCTACTGGAAGAAACCCTGGTTGTTTGGGGTGGCGAATTTGGCCGCACGCCGATGATGGAAAACCGGAATGGAATACAAAATCCGTTTAAAGGAAGAGATCACCATACCGAAGCATTTACCATTTGGATGGCTGGTGGTGGTGTGAAAAAAGGCTTTACACATGGCGAAACCGATGAAATTGGCTATAGTGCCATTAGCGGAAAAGTTGATGCCTTTGATATTCAGGCTACCATATTAAACCAATTGGGCTTCGACCATGAACAGTTTACCTACCCTTTCCAAGGGCGGCCATTTAGGTTAACCGATGTAGCAGGTAAGGTGATAACGGAGATTGTGGCGTAGCAGTTAGTCCGAAGTCGGTAGACCAGAGTTCGGAGTAGATTAACACATAAACAATTCAATAATTCTATCATTCATTCTCTAATTCTATCACTCACTCATTCAATATGTCTCAAACAAGGAGAAAATTTTTGCAAAATACCGCTGTTGTAACGGCAGCTTCATTTTTAGCCCCGATACAAAATGTTGGTGCCAATGGGCTAAAAAACATAAAGGCAAAAGCGGGGTACGAACTGTTATTTATGCAAACCGATTGGGGATTTGAAGGTACAAGAGATGCATTTTGTGCCGCCGCTAAAAAAGAGGGGTATGAGGGAATAGAGGTATGGTGGCCCGGTGAAGAAAAGGCTGTAAAAGAGCTTTTTGAAGCGGTTAAAAAGCATAACTTACAGATTGGATTTTTGTGTGCAGGATCAGCATTAAACATAGGAGAGCATTTTAGTGCTTTTAAAAAGAGCTTAGATGCCATTTGTGCCAATACCTTCCAAAAACCTGTTTACATCAATTGTCATTCGGGAAAAGACTATTTCAGTTATGAAGAAAACAAACAGATTATCGATTACGTAACGGCAAAACGAAAATCGTCGGGCATACCGATCTATCATGAAACGCACCGGAGCCGGATGATGTTTGCAGCTCCTATAGCAAAGAATTTTGCGGAGAAAAACCCAGAAGTAAGATTCACCCTCGATATTTCGCATTGGTGCAATGTACACGAAAGTTTATTGGCTGATCAAAAACAAACCATCGACTTTATTTTAGAAAAGACAGATCATATCCATTCCCGTGTTGGGCATCCCGAAGGACCACAGGTAAACGATCCCCGAGCGCCAGAGTGGGCTAGGGCAGTAGAAGCGCATTTGGCCTGGTGGGACAAGGTAATCGCACGGAAAAAGAAGAATGGAGAACGGATGACCATCCTTACCGAATTTGGTCCGGCAGATTATATGCCTACCTTACCTTATACCCGTCAGCCTGTTGCCGATCAATGGGCGATAAATGTGTATATGATGAATTTATTAAGAAAAAGATATCAATAAAGATGCTTGAGTTTTTTGGCCGTTTTCACCCTGTATTTGTCCACCTTCCCATTGGGATTTTATTGTTGGCTTGTATCTGTATCCTATTGTCCTTTAAAGCCAGCTTTACCAACCTGAAGCCTGCAATTCCCCTTATGTTGCTTTTAGGTGCACTCAGTGCCATTGTTTCTTGTGTTACCGGGTATCTTTTGGCCAATGGCGGCGATTATGATGGCAAATTGGTGAGCAACCACCAATGGATGGGTATTAGTGTAGCCATTTTATCGTTGGTGCTATTGGTCATTTATAAAAAGGTTAAATCTAATGCCATATTGGGTACAATTGTATTGATTTTGGCGGGCCTAATCTCTATTACAGGCCACATGGGCGGGTCTTTAACCCATGGTTCTGATTATTTAACTGCACCACTTAAAACAGGCGGTACTGCAGGAGGACCAGCCATTCCTGCTATTCCAAATGTACAGGAAGCATTTGTTTACCAGAACGCCATCCAGCCACTCTTCAAAAACCGGTGTTACAGTTGCCACGGCAGTGAAAAGCAGAAAGGTAAATTACGGTTAGATGAAGCAGTGTATATTTTAAAAGGGGGCGAAGATGGACACACTATTGTAAAAGGTAAAGCCGAAGAAAGCGACCTGATTAAAAGGATTCTGCTGCCACTAAATGATGAAGACCATATGGCACCTAAAGAAAAACCACAGCTTACCGCCAATGAAATTGCATTATTAAAATGGTGGATCAACAATGGTGCTGATTTCAAGAAAAAATTTAAAGACTTGCCTCAAACAGACGAGATTAAACCGGTGTTGGCCAGTCTGCAAAAAGGTGAAGCAGCGAGCGGAGAAATAAAAAATAATGATATTCCGGCAAAAGAAGTTTCTGCTGTTGATGAAAAAGTACTGAAAAAATTTACCGATGCAGGCATTACCATCATTCCTGTTTCACAAAATACAAATTACCTTTCGGCAAACTTTATCAATGCCAAATCAATGGGAAAAGATGTTCTAGACCTCATTAAATCAACCGAAAAACAACTTCTTTGGCTTAAGCTCGAAAATAAGGATGTAACCGATCAAACACTAACAGCCATTAAAGATTGTAAAAACTTAACCCGCTTAAGCTTAAACAATACCCAAATAACCGATGCTGGTTTAGTAGCGCTAAAAGATTTGGATCAGTTGCAATCATTAAGTTTGGTTGGTACAAAAATTACGGCTAAGGGGATTAATCAATTAAAAAAACTTCAAAATCTTAAGTTTCTATACATCTATCAAACGGGTATTAGTAAAGCTGATCTGGTCAGCATAAAAAAAGTATTACCAAAAGTAAGTTTAGATACCGGAAATTATAAGATTCCAGTGTTGGCACAAGATACTGCTGTAGTTAAAGCACCATAGCAAGCAATGATGCAATTTATTGAATACCCTCCAGTCCTTTAAGTAGGCTAACGGAGCTTTTAAGCCAGTTAATGGAGTAACTAAGTCCGTTAACGAAGCAGTTATGTTAACCGTTGGGTCTTTTTAGGCTGTTGTTGGAGCAAATAGATCCATTGTTGGGGTAATGAAGGCCATTGTTGGAGCAATTATGTCCGTCAACTGGGCTATTAACCCCGTTATAGGCGCGATTCAGTCCGTTATTGGAGCAATTAAGTCTGTTGATGGAGTACTTAAGTCCATTGTTTGTGTAAATAAGCCCATTGTCGGAGTAATTATGTCCATCGACAGGGCTCTTAACTCCATTATAGGTGCAATTCATGCCGTCATTTGAGTAATAAGTCTGTTAATGGAGTTATTATGTTCATTAATAAGGCTTTTATGTCGGTTTTTAGGGCAATTAAGCCTTTGTTAGGGTCAATTTAGTCTATTGGTTAGGGAGTTAGGTAATAGGTTGAACTTTATATCAATTGAAGGTATTAAGTATTAGAAGATGTAGTATCTGTTCATTGTGCGGTTATCTAATTGTAGCCGAAAAGTCTTTTCTATTCTTTGTTAATGATTTGTTAATATTAAACTTGCAACTTATGGCAATTAATTGGTAATGATGGTTAATTCAAGCGATTTTGGTCAGGATTTTTTGTGGGGAGTAGCTACCGCTGCAGCCCAAATAGAAGGTACGGCAACCCAGTATGGTAAAGGACTTTCTATTTGGGATACTTTTACCGCCAAAAATGGTAAAATAAAAAAGAACCACAAATTGGATCCCGCCTGCGATTTTTATCATCGTTACGCCGAAGATGTTGCTTTGGTTAAACTTTTGGGTTTTAAGGTTTTTAGATTTTCGATTGCCTGGTCGCGGATTTTGCCATCAGGTAGGGGAGAAATCAATCAGGAAGGCGTCCGTTTTTACCATAACCTTATTGATGAATGTTTAACCCATGGAATTACGCCATATGTTACCCTTTATCATTGGGATTTGCCACAGGCCTTAGAAGATGAGGGTGGCTGGACGAGCTTTAGCATCAATGCTGCCTTTAATGCTTTTGTAAGCATTTGTGCCTTAGAATACGGCGATAAAGTAAAAAACTGGATCGTACTGAACGAACCTTTTGGCTATACCTCTTTAGGTTATATGTTAGGGGTACATGCACCCGGTAAAACTGGTTTGAGTAATTTCTTTCCGGCAGTATTGCATACGGCTTTAGCGCAGGCTGATGGAGGAAAGATTTTGCGCGCAGAGGTTAGCAAAGCCAATATCGGTACTACCTTCTCCTGTTCGGAAGTGATCCCGAATACACAAAGCGACAACGATATCCTGGCTGCCAAACGTGTAGACTGTTTAATGAACCGTCTGTTTATAGAGCCTACCCAGGGCATGGGCTTTCCTACTGCCGATTGGGATGTATTGGAGAAATTTCAGATCGAATATGGAACCTGGCGGCTTCAGGAAAGGATGAAATTCGATTTTGATTTTATTGGTCTTCAAAATTATTTTCCATTAACCGTAAAATACAACGCTTTTATTCCGGTGATACAAGCCTGGGAAGTAAAAGCCAAAAGCAGAAAAAAACCACATACAGCCATGGGCTGGGAAATCAACGCCGATAGTTTTTACAATATTGTAAAACAGTTTGCGGCCTATCCTAATATTAAAAACATTCTCATTACTGAAAACGGAGCGGCTTATCACGATAAATTGAACGATAAAAGGATTGAAGATCCCGAACGGATCGAATACTTTAAGCTTTACCTTGCTGCCCTGTTAAAACTCAAAAACGAAGGCGTAAATGTTAGCGGCTACATGGCCTGGACCTTAATGGACAACTTTGAATGGGCCGAAGGATTTACCGCCAGGTTCGGATTAATTTACAACGACTTTAAAACACAAGAGCGTACCATTAAAGATTCGGGATATTGGTGGCAGGAGTTCCTAAAAAGTTAGTTGATAAATCGTGGTTTTGTCTTTCTTTATTAAACAAATTATTATGTTTGATTTATGAATGATAGAACCGTTGTTTACAGCACTTATTATAATCCTATTGAGGCAAACATCATTAAAGCCAGATTGGAAGACAGTGGTTTCTCCTGTTTCCTGGCAGATGAAAATGTGTCTACTATCCAGCCGTTATACAACCAGGCAATTGGAGGGGTAAAACTCATCGTTTTTGAACGTGATGTAGAAGCCATTGATACCTTATTGGCCGAAGATAATAGTTTGGCGCTCGAAACTTCAGATGATACGGTTCCTGATGAAGAATTGACAGAAGAGCAAATAGTTTGTGAAAAATGTGGGTCTAAAAATGTGGGTTATGGTATGGCAACCGATAAAAAATATAGTGTTTGGGCGAGTATACTTGCTTTTTTAACGTTTACTACTCCCATTAAGGCCAATAAGTGTTACCATTGTTACGATTGTGGTCACGAGTTTGAATAATTATTGAAAGGGTTTCTGTAATGGCTAAAAAACAAGGCAATTATTTATTTTATTTTTTGAAGCACAAAGGCAGGAACCACTATTAAAGTTTGTTCCCGTTCTACGCTGTATCCTTGCGCTGCGCTTCAGGGATGCCGCTGCGCCCGGGGCTAGAAAGTCAATTTCCTGCAACGACAGCAAAATCTCCCCTCATGGTAGTCTTAGGGATCTTCGTGAGAAAAGCGACTGTCTTTGCCATCTAAACCCGCTAATGCTGCTGCTGGTTTTTTCTAACCAGCAGCAGCATTAGCGGGGGCAGCCCAACCCTAAGAAAACTGCAACTGCTTTCCAAAAAAATGAGGCAATTATTTATTTTATTTTTTGAAGCGCAAAGGCAGGAACCACTATTAAAGTTTGCTCTCGTTCTCCACTGTATCCTTACGACGCCTAAGGCGATCGTCATGCTGAATTTATTTCAGCATCTTTCTTGCCATATAGACTCTGAAATAAATTCAGGGTGACGCTCCTATATAAATTCCGCAAAAAAAACCGTTCTGAATTAACAAAACAGGAATATCAATATGTAGACTCCAGGCTTCGGATTTCCGCCACAAGACTATCACTATCTTTGCCATCTAAACCCGATATACGCGAATGCTGGTTTTTTTCTAACCAGCAGCAGCATTAGCGGGGCCAGCCCAACCCTAAGAAAACTGCAACTGCTTTCCAAAAAAATGAGGTAATTATTTATCGTTCTCCGCTGTATCGTTGCGCCGCCTAAGGCGATCGTCATGCTGAATTTATTTCAGCATCTTTCTTGCCATATAGACCCTGAAATAAATTCAGGTTGACACTCCTATATAAATTCCGCAAAAAAAATCCCGTTCTGAATTATCAAAACGGGATTAATATTTTAACCTCTAGACTTAGGACTAAAGACTTCTGACTAATTAAAGTCCTGCCTTAGCCGCTGCTTCAGCACGAATAATATTTAGTGCACCACCAGCTTTAAACCACTCAATTTGTTGCGCGTTGTAACTGTGGTTAACTGAGAAAGATTCTTCAGTACCATCTGTATGGTGTAATACCAAGGTTAGTGGTTTATCTGGCGCAAATTCTGTTAAGCCTAAAATGTCGATCGTATCATCTTCTAAGATTTTATCGTAATCATCTTTATCAGCAAAAGTTAAGCCCAACATACCTTGTTTCTTCAGGTTGGTTTCGTGGATACGGGCAAAAGATTTTACCAATACTGCACGAACACCTAAGTGACGGGGCTCCATGGCTGCGTGTTCTCGAGATGAACCTTCGCCATAGTTTTCATCACCCACTACGATAGATCCTAAACCAGCAGCTTTGTAATCGCGTTGTGTTGCAGGAACCGGTCCGTATTCGCCTGTTAATTCATTTTTAACATTATCGGTTTTATCGTTGAAGTAGTTAACCGCACCAATAAGCATGTTGTTAGAAATGTTATCTAAGTGACCACGGAATTTTAACCACGGGCCAGCCATAGAAATATGATCGGTTGTACATTTACCCTTCGCTTTGATCAATAATTTCAAACCTTTAAGGTCTGTGCCTTCCCAAGGGGTAAAGGGATCTAACAATTGTAAACGGTGAGAAGTTGGAGAAACCAAAACCTGAACGGATGAACCATCAGCTGCCGGGGCCTGGAAACCTGCATCATCTACAGCGAAACCTTTGGTTGGCAACTCATCGCCAGTAGGTGGATCTAATTTTACCTGCTCACCTTTATCGTTTGTTAAGGTATCAGTTAACGGGTTGAAACCTAAATTACCTGAAATGGCGATTGCAGCAACCATTTCTGGTGAAGCTACAAAGGCGAAAGTATTTGGGTTTCCATCAGCACGTTTAGCAAAGTTTCTGTTAAACGAATGTACAATTGTATTTTTTTCTGCCTTTTCTGCACCAGTACGGTCCCACATACCAATACATGGTCCGCAGGCGTTGGTGAAGATCGTAGCATCTAAATCTTCGAAAGTTTTCAAAAATCCATCACGGTCTGCAGTATAACGTACCTGCTCAGAACCTGGATTGATACCGAAAGCCGATTTGGTTACTAAACCTTTTGCAATAGCCTGGTTAGCGATAGAAGCCGCTCTTGATAAATCCTCATATGAAGAGTTGGTACAAGAACCGATTAAACCCCATTCTACTTTTAACGGCCAGCCGTTTTTCTCTGCCTCCACTTTCATCTGTGAAACCGGGGTAGCCAAATCTGGCGTAAACGGACCGTTTAAATAAGGTTCTAGCGTATCAAGATCAATTTCAATTACCTGATCGAAATAGTTTTCCGGATCAGCATAAACTTCATCATCACCGGTTAAATAGGCCGCAATTTTGTTGGCTTCATCAGCCACTTCATTTCTACCCGTAGCGCGTAAATAACGTTCCATGCTTTCATCATATCCGAAAGTAGAAGTAGTTGCACCTATTTCGGCACCCATATTACAAATGGTACCTTTACCTGTACAGCTTAAGTTTATAGCTCCGTCGCCAAAATATTCTACAATTGCACCGGTACCACCTTTTACGGTAAGAATACCAGCCACTTTAAGGATTACATCTTTCGCAGCAGTCCAGCCGTTTAATTTTCCTGTTAATTTAACACCGATTAATTTAGGGAATTTAAGTTCCCATGGTAAACCCGCCATTACATCACAGGCATCGGCACCACCAACGCCAATAGCAACCATACCCAAACCACCTGCATTTACAGTGTGCGAGTCGGTTCCGATCATCATTCCACCCGGAAAAGCATAATTTTCTAAAACTACCTGGTGAATAATACCAGCCCCTGGTTTCCAGAAACCGATACCGTATTTATTGGATACAGAAGATAAGAAATCAAAAACTTCAGCACTTTCTGTTTTGGCATGAGGTAAATCAATTGCAGCGCCTTCTTTAGCTGTAATTAAGTGATCACAGTGAACTGTAGAAGGAACAGCTACTTGCGGCCTGCCCGCCTGCATAAATTGCAATAATGCCATTTGTGCAGTTGCATCCTGCATCGCAACGCGATCTGGTGCAAAATCTACATAGTCAGAGCCACGTTTAAACGCCGTTTTAGGATCTCCATCCCAAAGGTGTGCATATAATATTTTTTCAGATAATGTTAAAGGTCTGCCAACTACTTTACGGGCAGCCTCAACACGGCTACCAAAGTTTGCATATACCTTTTTGATCATGTCTATATCAAAAGCCATACTTTATTTTTTATAATTATTGTCAATAATGAGACTACCTAAATTAAACAATTTTTAACAGACTTGTTTTTGTGAATTGTCAAATTGTGTTATTTAAAAACATTCTATGCAAATTTGCATTAAACAAAAAGGCTATCTGATTTATCAGATAGCCTCATTTCTTTATTAACAAACTATATGTCTATTTGTTTCTTATTGTTTGGTAGAGATAGGGGTAAACTTGGTTAAGTTTATGCCTTCTACAGCTGTTTTATATTCTTCAATGCTTGGTATACGGCCTAAGATAGCAGAAAGAACCACCACCGGCGTAGATGCCAGTAAGGACTCGCCTTTTTTACCATCTTTATCTTCTACCACACGGCCCTGAAATAAGCGGGTAGATGTAGCCATTACGGTGTCGCCTTTTGCGGCTTTCTCTTGGTTACCCATGCACAGGTTACAACCCGGACGCTCTAAATACATGATGTTCTCGTATTCGGTACGTGCCGAGCTTTTTGGTAAGGCATCGCTAAACTCAAATCCTGAGTATTTTTGTAAATATTCCCAGTCGCCTTCTGCTTTCAACTCATCAATGATATTGTAAGTAGGCGCCGCAACTACCAATGGCGCTTTGAATGATACTGTACCCGTTTTGCTCTCTACATTCCTCAACATCTGAGAAACGATTTTCAGGTCGTCTTTGTGTACCATGCAAGAACCTACGAAACCAAGATCTACTTTTTTATCGCCTCCGTAGAACGTTAAATCTCTGATGGTATCGTGCGTATAACGTTTAGAAACATCTGCATTATTTACATCCGGATCGGCAATCATTGGCTCATTGATGATATCCAGATCAATAACTACTTCCGCATAGTATTTGGCATTGTCATCCGGCATTAAAGCTGGTTTGATGCCGGTTTTAATTTCCTCAATACGTTTGTTTGCTTTGTTGATCAAGCCCTGTAAAACCTGGTTATGGTTGTCCATACCTTTGTCTATCATGATTTGAATACGGCTTTTAGCAATTTCTAAAGATTGGATCAAGGTATCGTCCTGTGAAATACAGATCGATGCTTTTGCTTTCATCTCTGCGGTCCAGTCTGTAAAGGTAAAAGCCTGGTCGGCTAATAAAGTACCAATGTGTACCTCAATGATACGCCCCTGGAATACGTTTTCGCCATCAAACTGTTGCAACATCTGCAATTGTGTCGCATGAACCACATCACGGAAATCCATGTGTTCTTTCATCTGACCTTTGAAGGTTACTTTTACCGATTCAGGAATCGGCATAGAAGCCTCGCCTGTTGCCAATGCCAGGGCCACGGTACCCGAATCGGCACCGAAAGCTACACCTTTCGACATCCGTGTGTGCGAATCGCCACCGATGATAATTGCCCACTCATCAATCGTAATATCGTTCAGTACTTTGTGAATAACATCAGTCATTGCATGATATTCACCTTTAGGGTCGCGGGCGGTAATTACCCCAAAGTCATTCATAAACTTCATCAGTTTAGGGATATTGGCCTGTGCTTTCTTATCCCAAACAGATGCGGTATGGCAACCTGACTGATAAGCGCCATCAACAATTGGAGAGATCACTGTAGCTGCCATTGCCTCTAATTCCTGAGCGGTCATCAAACCTGTTGTATCTTGCGAACCTACTATGTTTACTTCTACACGAACATCAGAACCTGCATGTAAAACCTTGCCTTGTGTTAAACCTACTGCATTTCTATTGAATATTTTTTCTACAGCAGTTAAACCCTGGCCTTCGATCGATATTTCTTTAGCCGGAGCAAATACCAACGGAGCTTCGATACCTAAAGTTTTAGCTGCAAAAGTTTGGATTTTTTTACCAAACACGATGGCGTAAGAACCACCTGCTTTGATAAATTCAACTTTTTGAGGTGTCAAGGCCTTTGAAATATCAATCAGCTCCTGGTCGCCATTATATAATTTTTTGGTTTTTGTGTTGATTGTTAAAACAGTACCTGTTTCAATGGTATAAACCTGCTCTAAAATAGGCTCGTCGTTTTCATTACGAAGCACATTGCCATTTTCATCGGTTTTCTTCACCCAGTTTTTAAGATCGATACCGATACCACCTGTAACGTCGACTGTGGTTAAGAAAATTGGCGAAATACCATTGGTTCCACCAACAATTGGCGCGATGTTTACAAATGGGATATAAGGACTTGAGCGTTTACCTGTCCAAAGTGCCACATTGTTTACGCCCGACATACGTGAAGAACCAACACCCATGGTGCCTTTTTCGGCTACCAGCATCACGCTCTTATCTGGATGTTGTGCTTGCAACGCCTGGATTTCCTCCTGAGCCTCTGGCGTAATCATGCATTTACCATGTAACTCGCGATCCGAACGGGAGTGTGCCTGGTTGCCCGGAGACAATAAATCTGTAGAAATATCGCCAATACCGGCAATAAAGGTTACTACTTTAATTTCTTCAGCTATGGCAGGCAATTCGGTAAAGAATTCGGCCTTGGCATAACTTTCCAATATTTCTTTAGCAATATCATTGCCATTGTTGTAAGCTTCTTTTAAACGATCCGTATCAGCATCGTACAAGAAAACCTGTGTTTTAAGTACATTTGCAGCTTTGTAGGCTTTATCACCATTATCAGCCAAAGCAATGTCTAATAAAACTTTAATAGACGCCCCGCCCTTCATGTGCGACAACAGTTCGAAAGCAAAATCAGGTGTGATTTCTGTAACGATGGTTCCGCCTAGAATAATTTCTTTTAAAAACTCTGCTTTTACACCAGCTGCTGCGGTAGTGCCGGGCAAGGTGTTGTATATGAAAAAATTAACAGCTTCTGCTCTGTTAAAATTATTTACATTTTTGATTTGATCGATGATTTCGCTTAATAATTCTGCTCCATCAATAGGTTTAGGGTGAAGACCTTGTGTTTTTCTTTCTTCAATCTCCTGTATATAATCGTTATAAATACTCATCTTAGCTATTTTATTCTTTTTATAAGTTGTGCCATACAAACATGCACCCGCTTTACAAGAAGAATACTGTTATTTACATATTAATTTGTGGTTTTTAAGCATTAAAACTAAGTTTTTATGCTCAAAGCAAAAATAACAAAAAGCAATCTTTAAATGTAATTAAAGCCAGCGATTAAGTAATTTGGAATTATTCTAAACTACAGGGAAAGATTAGATTATAAGTCGCAAAAAAGCAATAAAATAAGCTATAAATCAGAGTATTTGCTGTCGTCACCTTTATGGCAAAAGTATTACTATTTACATTTTCTGAGTGAACGATTTTTGGCTTGCAAAATTCTTTACCCGTACGATATGCCCTGTGATACTTTGCTTCATAACTTCGACAATGATGAATAATACAAACTTTTCTTATAAGCGTTCGTAATCGGACAGATTTGTGCGATTACGAACAGTCATTTATTTTTATCTATAGTAACTTTTTGTTAATCAATTATTTAACTTCGATTAACTGCGTTGGCATAAGATTGGCTTAATGCTACAGCGTTGAAAAAGTGAAACCTTTTTCAGTAAAATAAGCTAATGCTTTAGGAAGTGTGTAGGATAAACGATCAAATGCTTTTAAACTATCGTGAAAGACAATAATAGAACCATTTTCGGTATGTTTTATCACGTTTTTATAACAGTTTTCGGGTGAGAGATTGATGTCGAAATCGCCACTGAGTACATCCCACATCACGATGTTGAGCTGGGAGCTGGGAGCTGGGAGTTGGGAGTTGTTTGGCGCTTTAGACTCTGAACTCCAAACTAACGACTCCAAACTTTTGATCTGGCTCTTCTTAATCCTCCCGTAAGGGGGGCGAAAGAGATTAGATTTTGTGAGTTCCTGGCATTTTAGTGTATTTTCGAGATAGGTTCCATCATCGGTTTTCCAGCCTTTTAAATGGTTAAAAGTATGGTTCCCGATGGCATGTCCGTCGTTTTTTACACATTCAAAAACATCGGGGTGTTTTACAATATTATCGCCAATGCAAAAAAATGTAGCTTTAGCATTGAAAGCTTTCAAAGTTTTTAATACAAAATCTGTAACATTGGGTATGGGTCCATCGTCAAAGGTCAAATAAATAACTTTTTCGGTACGGGATTTATTCCATAATAGCGATGGATAATACCATTTAAGCAGAAGCGGTGATTTGATCAGGTACATTTTAGCAACAAAGTTACTAAATGCCTGTACAGATTGAAATTATTAAA
>Ga0308165_1002056_pt1 | contig 25583 bp, 16 predicted proteins | sample PhyWR2_FD_201032 | JGI IMG/M metagenome (GOLD analysis project Ga0308165, IMG submission 201032) | Phyllosphere microbial communities from UC Gill Tract Community Farm, Albany, California, United States - DLSLW.R2 | ecosystem: Host-associated > Plants > Phyllosphere > Unclassified | place: USA... | reverse complement strand
GGTGACCGCGTCATCGTGCGCAATGCCCAGGCCAGCCGTACCATTGCCGGCGCCATGGTGCTCGATCCCTATGCGCCCGCCCGCAAGCGCCGCAGCGACAGCCGCCTCGCCTACCTGGCCGCGCTGGCGCACTGGATAGCCACGGCCGACACCGCCCCGCTGCTGGCCGAGGCGCCGCTCGGCCTGGCCCGCTCACAGCTGGTGCGGCTGACCGGTACCGCCACCCCGGCCGTTGCAGAGAACAGCACCCAGCTGCCGCTGCCCGACGGCGATGCGCTGCTGGTGGACCGCGCTGCCTGGCATGCACTGCAAGACCAACTACTGCAAGCACTGCAACGCTTTCACGAAGTGGCCCCGGATGAGCCCGGCATCAACGCAGCCCGGCTGCGCCGCATGGCCCTGCCTGCGCTGCAGCATGGCCCCCACGATGTCCTCTACCATGGCCTGCTCGATGCGCTGATCGCTGCCGGCCAGATCGCCAGCAGCGGCGCTTGGCTGCACCTGCCCGGCCACACCGTGCAACTGAGCGACGCAGAGCAGGCGTTGGCCCAGCGCCTGCTGCCCACCATCACTGAAAGCCGCTTTGACCCGCCCTGGGTGCGCGACCTGGCCCGCGACCATGGAGCCGCAGAGGAAGTGGTGCGCCAGCTGCTCAAAAAGCTCTCGCGCCAGGGCCTCGTGTTCCAGGTGGTCAAGGACTTGTTCTATGCCGCGCCGTCGATGGATGCGCTCGCGGCACTCACCGCAGAGCTCGCGCAACAGGCCGAGCGCGGAGAGGTGCAGGCCCATGTGTTCCGCGACGCTACCGCCCTGGGCCGCAAACGCGCCATCCAGATTCTGGAGTTTTTCGACCGCGTAGGCTACACCCGCCGCGTGCGCGATACGCATGTGCTGCGCCCGGGTGTCCGTTGGCAAGCTGGCACCACCTCGTAAGCCACCCAAAGGTCAGCGGCAGCACCAGCCGCAGCCGCCGCGCAGAGCCGCTACAATCGGCGATCTTGCCCAACACGCACGTGTTGCAGGGAAGGCAATCGTGCCCGGTGGTGCGGCCGGGCTTCAAACCCGGTTAGGGGTGTCAGCCACTCCTAGGTTAGTTCGACTCTAGCTGCTTTCCGCCCCATAAGTGATACATGCCCATGACACATCTACCCCAGGACCTCCCTACTGGAGAAGATGAGATGGCAACAGTTGAGGGTCTTAACCTCAGGGGCTCCCGCTACTACCTGCGGGTGCTCATCCCAGAGGACCTCCAAGCACACTACGGCAAGCCCAGAGTTAACCCCTCCCTGCGCACCAGCGACAAGGCTGAGGCAGTCCGGAAGGGTCTCCGCTTGAGAGCCGAATGGCTGGAAGAGTTTGAGACCAAGCGCAAGGCTCTCAATCCACAGGCCCTAGAGGTCATCACTCCGGAGCTGGCGCAGGAGCTAGCAAAGGCTGGTCGTATAGGCGTCCTTCAGAGAGACCAAGGCATGAGGGACGGTAAAGACGGTGCCTTCAAAGCTCTGAGAAAGGGCGTACGCGAGCAGTACGAGCGCCTCTCACCACAGGCTCGCAGCATCAGAATGCCTAACCCTGACTGGCCTACACCAGAGCAGTTACCTGACCTGATTCCCCTTGGAGGAATCTCCGAATGGGAAGCTGGTGTGGTCTCCGAGGTGAACACCGGACGGCTTGAAGAGGCCCGTAAGAACATCGCTCGGGGCAACCTGCTGTACTTCCTCCCGCTCCTCCAGTGGGACGCCCAGGCCATGGGCTTCACTGTCACCATGGAAACCGAAGGATTGAAGGGGGCGCTTCTGACTTACATCCAGTCGTACCTTCAGGCACTTCAGGAAGCCATCCAGAGGGACAATGGAGAGCTTATAAGCACAGATAGCACCCTACCCGTTACCCAAGCTCCAGCGACTCCTACAGGCCTTCCTGAGACCCTCCTGAGACCTACAGCAGTGAAAGCAGCAGGCAACTGTCTAACCTCACTCCGGGACATCTTCAGTCAGTGGCTGGAGGCAGAACCCAGGACCAAGGACACGGAGCAGGCTGTCTCCCGTGCTCTCAGGGCTGCTGAGGAGTGCCTAGGCTCACCCCTGTACGTCCAACAGGTCACCAGAGCCCAGGGGAACACCTTCAAGGCTTGGCTACAGCACCCAGATAGAGGAACCACGCCCAAGACCGCTAAGGATAAGCTCTCGAAAGTGAATACCTTGCTTCGGTTCGCTACCCTAGAGCTGGAGGTCATCCCAAAGAACCCATGGCAGGGCCTGCATATCGAGGTGCCAAATGAGGTCACCCGGATTCCCTGGACTGACCAACAGCTCCAGACCCTGTTCAGTCAACCGCTTCACCAGTCCTATGCGATTCCACCGGAGGAGCTATCAGGAGGAGGCCCAGCGGCTTATTGGATTCCCCTCCTGGGGCTGTACACAGGAGCCCGGATCACGGAGCTGGCGCAGCTTAGGGTCACAGACATCACCGAGGCCGATGGCGTTCCGGTCATCCGCATCACTGACGAAGGAGAAGGCCAGAAGGTAAAGACCAAGGGCTCCCGGAGGTCACTCCCTATTCACTCTGAGCTGATCCGGCTGGGTCTGTTGGACTATGCTGATGAGGTCAGGCAGGAGAACCCGAGCGGTAGCCTTTGGCCTCTCCTCAAGAACCCCAAGCTCATGAGTGGTTGGTTTAGTCGGTACCGAAAGAGCATTCCTGGCCTGGAGGGCAAGTGGCTGGACTTCCATAGCCTCCGGCACACGGTCCGGACTAGGCTGGCTAAGGCTGGCGTATCGGAGAAGTCCATGGACGCTATTACGGGTCACGCTGACGGGGGCTCCACAGGCCGTAAGGTTTACACGCACCTGGACATGGAAGACCTCAGGAAGGCCATCCAGAAGCTCTCCTACAGCTCAATAGACCTCCCGAGGGCCTACCCACCGGCAGGTCCAGGGAAGCCAGCAGCGGGCTTGTAGAGGTCTCCAGAGGGAGACTCTTGCTGGCGCTGGAGGAGCGTACTCACAGGTTACCGATAGGCTCACAGATAGACCAATTAACCCACACCAAATACTCCCCCCCCCCGGTCCTCCTATAGGCTCTCCCTTGGGTCTGGATTCTCCTCTGGTGATGGTCATCTCTGTATGGTCATTCTCTCTGTTGGGCTCCTATGGACTCCATTGGGTCTCTGTAGGTTTCTCCTCTGGACTACGGACTCTCCTCCTCAGGACTGACTAGCTTCATCTGATGATGGTCATTCTCTACAGGGACTCCGGTGCCTTTGGGCTCCTCTGGAAGGGTCTCACGCCTACCAATGGTGTGGGTTAATCGGCAGCCCACAGGAAGCCCTCAGGAGCGCCAATAGCAGTGCATGCAGACAACCCCACCAGCTAGACCCCAGAGCCTCACAGGCAGCCCCTGGAGGCCTCATAAGGGGCAGTTTAGACCGCCTCTAGATTACCCTGTCTGATCCGCATAACGGTCTGCCGACTGGTCCCCATAGCCCTAGCGATTGAAGCTACAGCCTCACCAGCAGCAAGCCTCCTGAGGACCTCCTGAGTCTCCTCAGTGGTCAGGCTCTTGGGCCTCCCCAGGCTCTTGCCCTCAGCCTTCGCTCTGGACAGCCCTGCCTGAGTCCTCTCGATGAGTAGGTCTCTCTCAAACTCAGCTACAGCGGCAATAACCCCCATGGTCATCCGACCGGCTGGGCTCGTGAGGTCCATCCCACCAAGGGCTAGGCAATAGACCCTGACCCCCTCAGCAGCAAGACCATCCACTGTAGTACGGACATCCATAGCATTCCTCCCGAGGCGATCCAGCTTGGTGACCACCACTACATCCCCAGCCTCCAGCTTGGCAACCAGGGAGGCCCATCCAGGGCGCTCAGAGGCCGCTACAGAGCCGCTAACGGTCTCAGTGATGGCTCGCCTAGGGGAGACCTCAAAGCCCGCTCCAGCTATCTCCTGTAGCTGATTGGAGGTAGTCTGGTCTGAGGTAGAGACACGGCAGTAAGCGAAGACTCTAGGGGTGCTGCTGGCGCTGGTGGACATCTGGAAGGGCTCCTCGGGTGTACTAAATGGATGTACGGAATGTACACCATGTACAGAACATTGTCACCCTATCTTTTGGACACCCTCTGAGCCCTGACCGTAAACGACCGATTGCGGACAACCTATTGAGATCAAAAGGCTAATGCATCGAAGGAAGGTACACTCAAAAGCTAATGAACACCTGAAGACGAGGAGTAGAAATGGGTTTGATTTCAGGACTTAAAGCAAACTGGTCCAAAGCGGGGGCCGCTGCTTCGATCCAAAAATTCTTTGAACAACAGCAGAAGTTGGGCAATCTTCCTGACGGTTTATCTCCTTCATACGCTGCAAATAAAATGGTAGATACAGCTTGGGAACGATACATAGCGGAATCAAATGCAACACCCCACAAGCTAGCTCTAGTGGCGATTAGCATGGGGGCCGCTATAGTTGCAATGGAGCAAGCCAACCAGCCAGAGATGAGGCAGGTTACGATGTCCGGCCTTAGTTCAGTAATGCAGGAGATTTCTGCATCTGGCAGCACCCTCAAGCTTGACTCACGAGACGTCTCATTAATTCAGATGGCTCGAAGCATTTATCTCCAACACATAGCGTAGACCTGGCTCCACCCCCCGTTCAAGTCTTGAGAGACATCCTCAGGACCGCACACGGGGGAACCTGAGCCCAAGGTCTTATTGAGATGCCTTCAGAGAGTTTTTCCAAGATTTCTCACTTGGGGCACCTACAATGGTCAGACACACACCACAGATGTGACATGCAAGTGATACAGGAGGAACACCTCCAGAGTCCTCAATAATCATATAAGGCATTGATTTAAAAGGATTCTTCACTTTAGAAAGGGAAGCTTTCCCGGTGGATAGTTCGGGCTTCAAACCCGGTGAGGGGTGTCAGCCACTCCTGGGTTGGTTCGACTCCAGCTGTCTTCCGCCATTTGGCCGCCATCCAGCGATGCGGGCCGCGCGCGACATGCACCCACCCATCCTCACAGGGTTCCCATCGCCGACGCGAGGTTCTGGCGGTGCCTGCATGCCGCCTGTTTTAGTGGATTCGGTCGATGTGCAGCCGGGCCTCAGCGGCACAGGTAGCAGTCCACGTTCATTTTTTCCGTATGTGCTTTTGTCCAGGAACCAGCGCACGACTCATCGCAGCTGTTGATTCTTGTGGATCGTACCGAGCGAGGATCGATTGCTGGACAGAGGCTGGAGCCAGCGATTGATCTTCTCGCGGCAGAACATGTACAGAGGACGCTCTACGGCGTGGTAGTAGACAGCCGACGCGGATAGCAAAGCCAGCAGGACGAAAATCGCGATGGCGATACGAGGCAGGCCATCCAGACTCTTCCAAGGCAATAGCACAAGCGCCATATTGAACACCAATATGTGCAGCACATATATGGCATAAGAATAATCGCCAAGCTTTGCCATTATCCGTGCAATGGGGCTGCGCGGAGAGGGTAGCGTCAATGCCAAACCGGCGATAGCCAAAGCAGCGCCCCCCATCAGCAAGGTGCGCTCTGGCCAGTAATGAAAATTCGCCAGACCATAGGGATGGTCTTCAAAGTGAGGCGCCATGTACACCAGCAACCCCAGGGATGCTGCTGCTAGCAAGCCCCACAGCTTCCATGGCGATGAAGAGTGGCTTTGGAGATAATGGTATAAAAAGTACCCCATGAAAAACTCCGCCACGATTGGAGCCACATAAAACAGCTTGATCCAATCCCTCTGCAATCCAGCGTCTGCACCCGTGCGGTCAAGGAAAAAATAAACATTAATGACAACGAGCACCCCCAACATCAGCTTCAGAAAATTCTGGCGCTGATCACGAGAGAAAAGCAGCGCTGCTGCCATCAAAATGTAAAAATACAACTCGAACATCAGCGACCAAATCACAATATTGATCAAACCGGTCAAGTCGGTGAAATACAGATAAAATGACCCCTGGAAATTTATGTGCGGGTCAAGCTGCTGCGTCACTTTGAAAAAAACGAGATACAACAGCAGTGCAGGCCACCAACCCATGTAAATTCTTGAAAAACGGGTCAACACAAATGCCCCAGCGGCACGCGCCCCGTGGGCTGTATTTTTTGTGGAGTGGGCCATGATCACGCCACTGATGACAAAAAATATATCAACACCTGCATAACCCATGTTGATAATAAAACTCAGCCAATGGGGAAAATCAGTAAAAATCCCGAGCACGGCTCCATGAAAAACGGCGACCCACATCGCCGCCAAAAATCGAAGTATCTGTATATGCTTAATCATTTCATAGATTTGTGAGTGGCTCACAAGGCTATGCGCATTCTAAGTGTCCCAAGCCTCTCAAGAAGGACGCGTGACCAGGTGTCTATGAAAAGATGTAACCAATGACCGAGACCACGCGATGGCCGGCCGTTCGATGAAGATCCAGGAAGCCAGCGCCAGCAACAACACCAGGCCCAAGGCCATAGCCATCCTCCCGGTGCCGCAGGAGATTAAGGATCCCCGGGCGACTCGCGCCTCGTTTCCGGCAAATCAGCACAGCGCACGCCCGTCCGCCAACGCGCCGATAATGGTGGGCCGCCATCGGCGGCGCCGCTTTGCCGCTAGTCTGTAACCCTTGAGGATGTCTGTATGAATGCCCCCACCACGCCCCTGTCCGCCTCGCCGCGCCTGACCTCGCTGTCGCATGGCGGTGGCTGCGGATGCAAGATTGCACCCGGGGTGCTGGCTGATCTGATGAGCCGCAGCGCGGTACCCAAACAGTTCTATGCACCTTTGCTGGTGGGCACCGAGACGGCAGACGACGCGGCGGTCTACCAGATCAACGACACGCAGGCGATTGTCGCGACCACCGACTTCTTCATGCCCATCGTGGACGACCCCTATGACTTTGGCCGCATTGCTGCGACCAATGCACTGTCGGATATCTACGCGATGGGCGGCACGCCGCTGATGGCGCTGGCCATTGTCGGCATGCCGATCAATGTGCTGCCCCATGAAGTCATCGCCAAGATTCTCGAAGGCGGCGAATCGGTCTGCCGCGATGCCGGCATCCCGCTGGCCGGCGGCCACTCCATCGACTCGGTCGAGCCCATCTATGGCCTGGTGGGCATCGGCATCGTCAACCCCGCGCAGCTCAAGCGCAACCGCGATGCCCAGGCGGGCGATGTGCTGATCCTGGGCAAGGCCATCGGCGTCGGCATCCAATCGGCCGCGCTGAAAAAAGGCCTGCTCAGCGACAGTGCCTACGCCAGCATGGTGCGCACCACCACCCAGCTCAACCGGCCCGGTGCGGCGCTGGCGCAGCTGGCCGATGTGCATGCGCTGACGGACGTCACCGGCTTTGGTTTGCTGGGCCATACGCTGGAGCTGGCACGGGGCGCGCAGCTGACGGCCGTGATCGACAGCCAGGCCCTGCCGCTGCTGCCCGGCGTGCTGGACCTGGCCCAGCAAGGTGTGGTGACCGGCGCATCGGGCCGCAATTGGGCGTCCTACGGCAGCCATGTGGCGCTGGATGCGCAGGTGACCGACGCGATGCGCAGCCTGCTGACCGATCCGCAAACCTCCGGTGGCCTGCTGGTCTCCTGCACCCCGAATGCTGTTGACCAGGTGCTGGACATCTTCAAAACCCAGGGCTTTGGCGATGCCTGCGTGGTCGGCCATATGCAGGCGGGCGAGGCCCAGGTCGTGGTGTCCTGAGCACCAGCATCTCAACACGCCAACGCCTGCTGCCTGCAGGCGTTTTTTTATGCTTGCTTCTCCTCGGCTTGCGTCTTCATGATCTGGCAACAATCGCTCGACAGCCGCGCAATACCGCAAACGCACACTCCAACCTTGGTTCAAAGATCTTCACTAGAGAGACAAGAAAGGACGACATCCATGTTAGGGAGACTGGCAGAACAGCTTTTGGCGCGCAATTTGGCGCCCCTTGTCGTGACTGGCGTGCTGGAGGTGGTCTTCCCCTCCGGCAAAAGGAATCTCTTTGGCGCCGGGACCTCGCCCACGGCAAGCATTCGCTTCAGTGATACGCGTGCGGTCTGGGCCATTCTTCGGGATCCGGACCTGAATTTTGGCGAGATGTTCATGCAAGGCCGTCTGGTGGTGGAGAAAGGCACCATCTACGATGTGCTGGAGCTGCTGCTCCGCCACGTGAAGAACGTGCCGGTGTCGGCCACGGTGCGCACCTTGGATGCCTGGCGCATGCGCCTCAAGCCCCTGCTGCAGAACAACCTGCGTGGCAAGGCGCGTGCCAATGTCGCCCACCACTATGACCTCGATGACCGGCTCTACGAGCTGTTCTTGGATGGCGAGCGCCAGTACTCCTGTGCCTACTTTGAGCAAGGCGATGAGCCGCTGGACGTGGCCCAGGTCGCCAAGATGCGGCATATCGCCGCCAAGCTGCTCGTCGAGCCCGGTCACCAGGTGCTCGATATCGGCTGCGGCTGGGGCGGGCTTTCGCGCTACCTGGCCGAGGTCGCCGGCGCAGGCCAGGTCACCGGCATCACGCTGTCGGTGGAGCAGCTGGAGGTGGCCCGCCAACGCGCGGCCTCATCCGCCAGCGCCGGCCAGTTGGACTACCGCCTGGAGGACTACCGCGACACCCAGGGGCCTTTTGACCGCATTGTGTCGGTCGGCATGTTCGAGCATGTCGGCACCGCGTTTCATGATGCGTTCTTCCAGCAATGCCGCTCCCTGCTGCGCGAAGACGGCGTCATGCTCCTGCACTTCATTGGCAACAGCGATGTGCCTGATTTCAACAACCCCTGGATTGAGCGCTATATATTCCCCGGCGGGCATATTCCGTCGATGTCCGAGTTCATGCCCGCGCTGGAGCGCTCCGGCCTGGTTGTCACCGATATCGAGGTGCTGCGCCTGCACTACGCGCTCACCCTGCGGCACTGGCGCGAGCGTTTCATGGCCAAGCGTGCCCAGGCCATGGCGCTCTACGACGAGCGCTTTTGCAGGATGTGGGAGTTCTACCTGTCCATGTCCGAGACCGCCTTCCGCTACCAGGACATTGCCATCTTCCAGGTGCAGATTGCGCGCAAGCAAGAGGCGGTGCCGCTGACGCGCGACTACATCAGCGCACGCAAGGCCGACTTGGCTGAGCGCGAGCTGCTGCGTGCTGCTGCCAACGGCTAGAAGCGGAAAGTGAAAAGGCGCCCTGTGCAAGGGCGCCTTGGCGATGAAGGGGCGCTGCGAAAGCACCTCGAATGCAGGAGGTTCTTAGAACGGCAGCTTGGGCATGCCGCCGCCCATCATGCCTTTCATTCCGCCCATCTTCTTCATCATCTTCATCAGGCCGCCACCCTTCATCTTCTTCATCATCTGCTGCATCTGGCCAAACTCGTTGAGCAGGCGGTTGACCTCCTGCACCTGCACGCCAGCGCCCGCTGCAATGCGCTTCTTGCGCGTGGCCTTGATGAGTTCGGGCTTGGAGCGCTCGAAGGGCGTCATCGAGCAGATGATGCCTTCCTTGCGGCGCACCTCGCGCTCGGCCTTGTCCATGTCAACCTGACCGGCCTTGCCAGCCAGCTCGGAAGGGAGCTTGTCCATCAACGTCGACAGACCGCCCATCTGCTTCATCTGCTGGAGCTGGCCGAGGAAGTCGTTGAGGTCAAAGCCGTCGCCGGACTTGATCTTCTCGGCCATCTTCTGGGCCGCCTGCAGGTCCACGCCCTTGGAGACCTGCTCGACCAGCGCGACGATGTCGCCCATGCCCAGCACGCGCTGCGCATGGCGCTCGGCATCGAACACTTCCAGGCCGTCGATCTTCTCGGACACACCGGCGAACTTGATCGGCGCACCGGTGATCTGGCGCACCGACAGCGCTGCACCGCCGCGCGAGTCACCGTCAAGCTTGGTCAGCACAATGCCGGTCAGCGGCAAGGCTTCCTTGAAGGCCTTGGCGGTGTTGATCGCATCCTGGCCCTGCATGGCATCGACGACGAACAAGGTCTCGACCGGCTTCAGGGCGCCGTGCAACTGCTGGATTTCAGTCATCAGCACTTCATCGATCGCCAGCCGGCCGGCCGTATCGACCAGCAGCACATCGAAGTAATGCTTCTTGGCGTAATCCAGCGCAGCGTTGGCAATATCCAACGGCTTTTGGTCGGGGGTGCTGGGGAACCATTCGGCACCGGCTTGCTGGGTCACGGTCTTGAGCTGCTCGATCGCCGCAGGGCGGTACACGTCACCGGAGACGGTGAGCACCTTCTTCTTGCGCCGCTCGATCAGGTGCTTGGCCAGCTTGGCCGTGGTGGTCGTCTTGCCAGCACCTTGCAGGCCGGCCATCAGGATCACTGCAGGCGGCTGGGCCTGCAGGTTGATGTCGGCAACGCCTTCGCCCATTGTGGCGGCGAGCTCCTTGTTGACGATCGACACCAGGGTCTGGCCTGGCTTGAGGCTGCCCAGCACTTCCTGGCCCAGCGCTTTTTCCTTGACGCGGGCAATGAAATCGCGCACCACGGGCAAGGCCACATCCGCCTCCAGCAGGGCCATGCGCACTTCGCGCAACATGTCCTGGACGTTGGATTCGGTGATACGGGCCTGGCCACGCATTTCCTTGACGAGGCGCGAGAGTTTATCGGTCAGTGCGGAAGCCATAGGGTGGAGTCTTGAGTAATCGTGGCAAAGGCGGCGCCGCAGTCATGCAGATACCCGGTGGCCGGGCGCAGAGGGCTGGCGCCAGGGGCTGTAAGCCACAGCCCTGCAAACCTTTGATTCTACCCGCTTGCCCCCGGCAGGCCCGGTGGCGGGGCTCCCGGGCTGCTGGGCAGCGCAAGAAACTATGACCCGTCCCCGATCATAGCCAAATCTTTGCCCGGGAAGTGCCAAACGAATTTAGGCTCTGAGCTTGCGCCCAGGCCTGCCTGCAGCCACGACAATGTTTGACGAGCCGCCGCTTGCCCACATGGCCGTTGCAGGGTGGCCCGCCATGCCCCATGCCCTGCCCGCCACCCCCAGGTGGCGCTTTCTTTGACCAGGACCACCGATGCCAGATACGCCGTATCGCCACTTGCTAGACCATTTTTCGGACGCCTTCTTCGTGACCGATGTGCAAGGCCGGATCCTGGATGTCAATGCCCAAGCCTACCGGGAGATGGGCTACAGCATGGCCGAGTTGATGGCGATGAACGTGGCCGATTTTGCCCTCGACGCCTCGGCGTCGGAGTTGCAGGCGCGGTGGCAGAAGATGGAGCCAGGCGCACGCAAGGTCGTCACCAACACCCACCAACGCAAGGACGGTTCCTGCTTTCCGGTCGAAGTGCACATTACCTGCCAGCTGGTCGATGGCGAGAAGCGCTTTTTCACGATCGCACACGACATCACCGAGCGGGTACGCCGCGACCAGGAAATTCAATTGCTCCATGCCGCGCTGGAGCAGCAGGTCGAAAAAAGCACGCAGCAATGGCGTCAGTCGACAGACCTGCTCGACGCGGTGATGCGTGGCACCTCGGATATCGTCTTTGTCAAGGATCGGCAGGGCCGCTATGTGTTCGCCAATCCGGCCGCCGAAGCTATTGCCCAGGTGCCGCCCGGCGGCCTCATCGGCAAGACCGATGCCGAAATCCTGGGGGGCCGCAACAACTTCGCGGAGGACGATGCCGCGGTGTACCGCACCACCACGCCGTTGGTCTCGGAGTCACATGCGCTGATAGAAGGCCGCAAGCTCAGCTTCCAGTCCATCAAAAGCCAGTACCGCAATGAGCATGGCGAGGTGATCGGGCTGTTGGGCATATCGCGCGACATGACGCAGATGCGCGAGTCCGAAAGCCAGCTGCGCAAGAGCTATGACTCGCTGCGCCGCGCAGAGCGGCTCTCTCGCATCGGCAGCTGGACCCTGGACCTGGCCAGCGGTGAGATTGAAGCCTCGGAGATGATGTACGAGATGAATGGCCTGGACCCGCAGGGGCCCAAGCTGACACAGGACAACATTGCCCAGATGATGCCGCCGCAGGACTATGCCAAGGTCATGGCGGCCATTGCCCAGTGCGCCCAGACCGGCCAGCCGTACCGCCTCGACGTGACGCATTACACCCCCGACGGCGGCCAGTTCCCCGCCAGCATTCTGGGCCAGGCCGACTATGACGGCAGCGGCCGCATCGTCAGCCTCAGCGGCACCTTGCAGGATCTGTCGGAGCGCGAGCAGGCGCGCCAGCGGCTTGAAGCGCTGGCCGACAACCTGCCCAGCGGGGCGATCTACCGGGTCGAGGCAACGTCCGCCAGCCTGCGCATGAGCTATATCAGCGCCGGCATTGAAAAGCTGATCGGCGTCAGCGCTCAGGCGATCATGGCCGACAACGCCGCCTATACCCGGACCATCCACCCGGCCGATCTGGCCATGTACCGGCAGCAGCAGCGCGAGGCGCTGGAGCGCCTGAGCCTGTTTGATTGCAGCTTCCGCATCATCCGGCCCGATGGCGGCCTGCGTTGGCTGCGCTGCCGCTCGGCGCCCAGCCGCCAGGAGTCCGGCACGGTCTGGGACGGCATCATGCTCGACATCACGCGTGAGCGTGAAGCCGAACTGGCGCTGCAAAAGGCCAAGGAGATGGCCGAGGCCGCCGAACGCGCCAAGTCCGAGTTCCTGGCCACGATGAGCCATGAGATCCGCACCCCGATGAACACGGTCATCGGCATGACGCGCCTGATCCAGCAGACCCCGCTGCTGCCCAAGCAGCGCAACTACCTGGAAAAGGTCGAGCTGTCGGCCAATGCGCTGCTGTCGGTCATCAATGACATTCTGGATTTTTCCAAGATTGAAGCGGGCATGCTCACCTTGGAGAATGTGGAGTTTGCGCTCGACGATGTACTGGAGACCGTGTCGGCGGTCACCACATTGCGCGCCGAGGAAAAAGGCATCGAGGTGGTGTATTCGGTCGCTCCCGATGTGCCCCGGCAGCTGAGCGGTGACCCGCTGCGCCTGAGCCAGGTGCTCAACAACCTGGTGAGCAACGCCATCAAATTCACGCACCTGGGCGAGGTGGTGATCAGCATCCGCACCACCGCGGCAGCCGGCAACCGGCCGCTGGCACCGGGCAAGATCGGCCTGGAGGTGACCGTCAAGGACACCGGTATCGGCATGAGCGCCGCGCAGATGAGCCAGCTTTTCCGCCCGTTTTCACAAGCCGACAGCCAGACCACGCGGCGCTATGGCGGATCGGGTCTGGGGCTGGCGATATGCCAGCGCCTGGTCGGCCAGATGGGCGGCGAGCTCAAGGTCGAGAGCAGCCCGGGACTGGGCAGCACCTTTTACTTCTCGGTGCAGCTGCAGACCGCACAGGCCCAGCAAGCCCCCAAGCCGGCCCGCTACCATGGCACGCCGGTGGACCGCGTGCTGATCGTTGACGACAATGCCAGCGCACGTGACATCCTGGCCGAGATGGTGCGCGGCTTCGGCATGCGGGCCGATACGGTGGACTCCGGCGAGCAGGCGCTGTCCGATCTGCAGCTCGCCTCTCGTGTCGGCACCCCCTATGGCCTGGTACTGATGGACTGGCGCATGCCGGGCATGGATGGACTGGAGGTCGCCCGCCGCATTCGCGAGGAAGAGCACCTGTCCGCCACCCCTGCGGTGCTGATGGTGACCGCCTACGGCCGCGACGAAGTCATGCGCAAGGCCGAGGCCTTGCGCCTGCAAGGTCTGCTGATCAAGCCCGTCACGCAATCGGTACTGTTCAATGCCATCCTGGAAGCCTTGCAGTCGCAAGGCGGCGGCGTCTCGCGGCGTGCACTGTCTGAGCCGGCAGCCCATCCTCAGAGCCTGCATGCTGACCTTTCCCAGCTGTATCCGGACCTGCGCGGTAAAAACGTGCTGGTCGTGGATGACAATGCGCTGAACCGCGAGGTTGCGGCCGATTTTCTCAGCCTGGTGGGCGTGCAGGTGAGCCTGGCCACCAACGGTGCCGAGGCACTCAGCATGCTGGAACACCACCGCTACGATGCCGTGCTGATGGACGTGCACATGCCCCAGATGGACGGGCTGGACGCTACGCGCGCACTGCGCCAGCTCCCCCATCTGCAGCAGCTGCCCGTGATTGCGCTGACTGCGCAGGCCCGGGTCGAAGACCGCAGCGCGATCGAAGAGGCGGGCATGAACGCGCACCTGACCAAGCCCATCGATGAGCGCAAGCTGTACGAAACGCTGACCGAATGGATCGCAGGCCCCGGCAGCCAGGGCGGCGACCTGGATGCGCCAGAGTCCGAGTTCCTGCGCGATGAAGCCCGCTTCGTCGCCCCCTCGGGGCTCAACCACGCCAAGATGCTGCAGCGCTTTCAAGGCAATGCCGAGCGGGTAGAACGGGTGCTGGCGGGCTTTTACCGCGATTTTGCGGACGCCCCCCACACCCTGGTGCTGCATGCGCAGCAGTCGGCATGGCAGCCGCTGTCGATGCTGGCCCACTCGCTCAAGGGCGCGCTCGGCTACCTCGATGCAGCAGCACTGGTGCAAGCGGCCGAGTCCATTGAAAACCAGGCCCGGGAGCAGGCACAACAGCCACCCTCCTCTGCCCCACCCGATCCCAGGCTGCACGCCGAGACCACGGAGTTTGCGGCGCAGCTGCAGACCTTGCTGCAGGGCCTGGCCACCCGCCACAGTCCAGCCTCCGCGCCTGCGCCGGCGGCGGAGGAGGCCCCAGCTCCCCACCCTGCTCCGGCCACCACTTTGCGCCAGGATCTCCAGCACCTCAAACGCCTGGTGGCCGATGGGGATTACGCGGCAGTCAGCGAACTCGAGCGCATGCTCGGCGCCAGCCCTGCCGCCCGCTGGACGCCTTTGCTGCAGCAAATCCTGCAGCATGTCGAGGACCTCGATGCCGATGCTGCGCTCGCCGCGATCGAGCGCCTGGAACAGATTTTGCCTTGAGCGCCTTCGTCTGCGCTATTGAGATTTGAGTTTTTGGATCACGCACCATGCAAGCCGAGCCCGATAACGACCAACCCACCATCCTGATTGTGGATGACGAGCGCGTCAACCGCTCCATGCTCGCGGAGCTGCTGGGCCAGCAGTACCGCGTGCTGCTGGCCAAGGACGGCCCCAGCGCGTTGACGATTGCCGCCCGCGAGTCACACCGCCTGCTGCTGGTGCTGCTGGATGTGAGCATGCCCGGCATGAATGGTTACGAGGTGTTGACGCAGCTGCGCAAACAGGAAGCGACTGCCGGTATCGCCATCATCTTCATCACCGGCCAAAGCGATGCCGCTGCCGAGGAGTACGGACTGCGCCTGGGCGCGGCCGACTACGTCTCCAAGCCGATACGCCCGGCCGTCGTCAGCGTCCGGGTGCGCAACCAGATCGATCTGGCGCTGCAACGCCAGGCGCTGCAGCGTCTGGCCCAGGTCGACGGACTCACCAATCTGGCCAACCGCCGGCATTTTGACGACATGCTGCAGCGCTGCCACCGCATGTGCCTGCGCAGAAACGACCCGCTGGGCCTGGCACTGATCGATATTGATCACTTCAAGCTGTACAACGACCACTACGGCCACGTGCAGGGCGATGAGGCGCTCAAGCAGGTGGCGGGCACCTTGGCACGCCATGCCCGCCGACCCTATGATCTGGCCGCCCGCTTCGGCGGCGAAGAGTTTGCGCTGATCCTGCCCGGCCACGCCGATGCGTTGGAGGTGGTGGAGCGCTTTCGCCAGGAAGTGCAGGCCATGGCCATTGCCCATGCAGCGTCGACGACCGCGCCAGCGCTGACCGTCAGCTGCGGCGTGCTGACCGTGCACTGCGGCCCTGCCGACAGCATGGAAGACTGCCTGCGGCGCGCCGATGAGCTGCTGTACGACGCCAAAACCCATGGCCGCAACCGCGTCTGCGCGACCAGTATCGGCCTCTAGCAGCCCGTGGCGGCACCCACGCGACGCCGGCGGGGAGAACGACGCCGCTGCGACTGTCTGTGGCGCGTGCTGTGCGCGGGCGGCGCCGGCAGCGGCCATCACTCGTGATCGCCGGCCATCGCCAGCCGCTGCCTGCCACTGCTTGCAATAGCCGGTAGATTGACAGGCGCTGCCGCAGGCGCAGGCCGCACAGGGTTTCTGCCGCCGCTATGATAGCGGGCATGCTCTCTCCCGCCATTGCCGCAGCCAGCACCAGCCCCATCGGCTGGGCGCTGGCCATTGCAGCAGCCATTGCCTACGCCATTCCCGCACTTGCGGCCCGACGCCTGCAGGAGTCCAGCGCACGGCTGGGCTTGCGCGCGGCCTGGGCGCTGCATCTGGCAGCGATTGCCTGGAGCCTGATGGGCGACACGCCCCACTTCGGCTTTGCGCCGGCCCTGTCGGTGACTGCCTGGCTGGTGCTCACGGTCTACGTGGTCGAGCAGCAGCTCTACCCGCAGCTGCGCTCGCGCTGGCCGCTGTCGGCGATGGGCTGCATCGCCGTGCTGCTGGCCGGCGTGTTCCCCGGCAGCCCCTTGCATGTCAATGCCTCGCCGTGGCTGCCGCTGCACCTGGCACTGGGCATCGCCTCCTATGGCCTGTTTGCTGCCGCCGTGGTCCACGCCGCACTGATGACCCGGGCCGAGCGCCAGATGCGCCAGGATGGCAGCCACGATGGCGGGCTGCCGCTGCTGGCATTGGAGCGGCTGACATTCCGCTTTGTCACGGCGGGTTTCATCCTGCTGTCGGCGACCCTGCTCGCGGGCTGGTGGTTTGGCGAAGCGCTGTACGGCAAGGCCTGGGTATGGAACCACAAGTCGGTGTTTTCGCTGCTGGCCTGGCTGACCTTTGCCGTGCTGCTGGTGGGCCGCAAGCGCTTTGGCTGGCGCGGACAGCGCGCTGTCAACATGCTCTATGTGGGCGCCACCTTGCTGCTGCTGGCCTATGTGGGCTCGCGCTTTGTCCTTGAAGTCATCTTGAAACACTGAGCCACCATGAAGTATTTGCTGGTATTGCTGGTGCTGGCCGTGGGCTGGCACATGTGGCGCAGCCAACGGGTCAAGAACATGCCCCCACCGCCCAAGAAAGGGCTGGCCAAGCCCGAACCCATGGTGCACTGCGCCCACTGCGGCGTGCATCTGCCCCAGTCCGATGCGATCAGCTACCAGGGCGCGCATTACTGCTCACAAGCCCATCTTGCCCAGGCCGTACCGCCTGGCCGGCGCTGAGCGTTGGGCACTTCCACCATGGCAGCGCTGGAGTTGATGGAAACCCCATTCAAGCGCCTGTGGCGCGGCTATCTGGTGGCCCGCGTATTTGTCGCGCTGCTGCTGGCGCTTGGGGCAATGGCCATCACGCCCGTACTATCGGGCCCGCTGCTGTCGCAACTGGCGCTGCTGGGTACCTACGGCGTCTCGGCGATGCTGTACGCCGCGCTCAGCCACAAACCCCCTCCGCAGCGCCGCGTCTATGCCTGGCTGCCGACGGTGGGCATGGACCTGCTGCTGATCTCGCTGCTCGAAGTGACGAAGACCGGCACCTACACGCTGACGCCGATGTTTGGCCTGGCCGTGCTGTTTGCCGGCACCTTGGGCGGCTGGCTGGTGACCTTGGGCAGCTGCGCCTACATCACGATCTTCCTGATTGTCGAATCCCTGAGCTTCCGCACCTCGGTGTTTGAACTCGATGCGACACAGAACACCGTGCAGGCCGGGCTGGCAGGCGCTGCCTATTTTCTGGTGGGCATTCTTGTGCGTCTGCTCGCCTCGCGGGTGGAGCGCGAAACCTTGCACGGCCTGCGCAATGCCGCTGCGGCCAACCAGCAAGAGCAGATCAATGCACTGATCCTGCAGAACCTGCCCGATGGCGTGCTGGTGGCCGACCAGGCCCTGCAGGTGCGTATTGCCAACCCCGCCGCGATGGCCTTGCTCGGCCATCCCCATCTGCCGCTGGAGCTGGCCCAGTTGCCAGCCTGGCGGGCAGTGGTGGAGCAGGTCACCCAGACCTTTGCCGGGCAAAAACCTCTGTCACAGGATCTGGCGCTCACGGCGCCGCAGACCGCGCCGATCGGCCTGCATGTGCGCACATGGTTGACGCACCCGCTGCCGACCTTCGGCAGCATCGGCAGCCATGACAACGACCCCCTGTGCCTGGTGTTTCTGCATGACCTGCGCGAAATTGAAGCGCGTCTGCGGACGGAAAAAATGGCGGCCATGGGCCGCATGTCGGCCGCTGTCGCCCATGAAATCCGCAACCCGCTGACCGCCATCACCCAGGCCAATGCACTGCTGGACGAGGAGCTGACCGACCCGGGCCAGAAACGCCTGACCTACATGGTCGAGCAAAATGCCCAGCGCCTGGGCCGCATTGCCGAAGACATCCTGGACATCGCGCGCGTGCACAACCAGATCCAGCCAGGCGACGGAGAATCCGTCGCCCTCAACGAGACCGTGCTGCAGATCTGCCACGACTGGATGTCGCTGGCCCCTGCTGCGCATACCTTGGCGCTGGCGCTGGACGCCGATGACAGCCTGGTGGCCTTTGATACCGGTCACCTGCGCCAGCTGCTCTACAACCTGCTCAACAACGGCCAGCGCTATCGCAGCGCGCATGCGGGCTCGCTGCGCGTGGGCACCCACAGCAGCCTGACGGGCACCACCACCTTGGTGGTCTGGAGCGATGGCGCGCCCATCGAGCCGACGATCGAGAAACACCTGTTCGAGCCCTTCTTCTCGTCCGAGAGCCGCTCCAGCGGCCTGGGCCTCTACATCTGCCGCGAACTGTGCACCCGCCATGGCGCTATGATCCGCTATGAAAGGCAGAGCGCAGCGCTGCCCGAGCTGGCACAGGGCAATGCCTTCATCGTGCAGTTTCGCCGCGCCGCCAGCCCTGCGCACCCCCTGCAGACTGAATTGATCCACCAGGCATGAGTTTTGAAAACACCACTGTTCTGGTCGTGGACGACGAGCCCGACCTCCGAACGCTTTACGAGCTGACCCTGCTGCGTGAAGGCTACCGGGTCTTTACGGCGGGCTCGGTGCAGGAAGCGCGCGCCCAGCTGCAACAGCGCCGCTTCGAGATTCTGATCACCGACATGCGCCTGCCCGACGGCCTGGGCATGGAGCTGCTGCAGGACCTGCGCCGCCAAAGCCGCAGCGAGCGCGCCATCGTGATGACCGCTTACGGCTCGGCCGACAACGCGGTCGCGGCGTTGCGCGAGGGGGCATTTGACTACCTGACCAAGCCGGTCGATCTCAAGCAGTTCCGCCAGGTGGTGGCATCGGCCAGCCAGGGCCTGCAGGATGCGCCTGCACAAGCCCCGTCGCAGGCCGCTTTTCAAGCGCCGGCGCAGCCGGGCACGCCCCCATTGCCGCAAGACGCTTCGCAGCGCGAACTGATTGGCCCCTCGCTGGTCATGCAGCAGGTGCGCGAGCGCATTGCCAAGGTGGCCGGCAGCATGGCACCCATTCTGGTGCGCGGCGAGTCGGGCACCGGCAAGGAGCTGGTGGCCCAGTCCCTGCACCGCCGCAGCCAGCGCGCCAGTGGCCCGATGGTGGCAGTCAACTGCGGCGCCATCCCTGAAAACCTGCTCGAAGCCGAATTCTTTGGAGCCCGCAAAGGGGCCTATACGGGCGCCAACCAGGACCGGGACGGCTTTTTCCAGGCCGCCCATGGTGGCACGCTCTTCCTCGACGAAATCGGCGAGCTGCCGCTGGCGATGCAGGCCAAGCTCCTGCGGGCGATCCAGGAGCGCAAGGTGCGGCCGCTGGGTGCCCAGCAGGAGGAAGCCGTCGATGTGCGCATCGTCAGCGCCACCCACCGCGACCTGGCCGCCGATGTGCAGGCAGGGCGGTTCCGCCAGGACCTGTACTACCGCCTCAACGTCATCGATATCTTCATCCCGCCACTGCGCGAACGCCGCGAGGATCTGCCGGCGCTGTGCGAGGTGCTGCTTGCGCGCATTGCCCACGAAAGCGGCCAGCCGGTGCCCCAGCTCGGCCCGGAGGCCTTGCAAGCGCTTGCCGGCCACGCACTGCCGGGCAACGTGCGCGAGCTGGAGAACCTGCTGCTGCGCTCTGTCGCGCTGAGTGACGGGCCGTTTCTGCATATCGAGCCTGCGCGCTCCGGGGGGCCTGCGAACGCTGCAGTTCAGAGCATCGCTGCCGAGCAGACCCCTGCCTACCTGGCGCCCGCCGCGCCACGGGTGGCCGCAGCACCGCCCCTCCCCTCTGCGCTACCGGCCCACGGCGAGCGCTTTCCTCTTCCGCAGGATCTGCCAGCCGATCTGCAGGCCTGGCTCGATGCCATCGAGCGCGATATCCTCGTGCGTGCGCTGCAGGAGTTCGGCTTCAACCGCACAGCCGCCGCCAACCGGCTGGGCATCAGCCTGCGCCAGATCCGCTACCGCATGGAACGGCTGCAGATCCACGATCCCAGCGATGGGGTACAGCCCTAGGACTGACGCCATGCCCCAAGACCTGCCCGAGATGCCGCCCGGCGCGGACGCCCGCCCCCCGGCGGCGGCGCATGCCGCGCTCTGGCACCAGGGTTGGCTGCGCACGGCCACGCCGTGCCCCTCGCCCAACTTCGGGCCCCGCCCCGATGGCGCCTGCACCGATCTGATCGTCGTCCACTCGATCAGCCTGCCACCGGGCATCTACGGCACGGGCGATGTCCAGCGCCTGTTCACCAACCAGCTCGACTGGGATGCGCACCCGTACTTCCAGACCATCCGCGGGCTGCAGGTCTCCTCGCATTTTTTCATCACCCGCGAAGGGGCCGTGTGGCAATTTGTCAGTGCCGACGACCGCGCCTGGCATGCCGGCCAGTCGTTCTGGCGCGGGCGGCCGCGCTGCAATGACGACTCCATCGGCATCGAACTCGAAGGCCTGGAGGGCGAGACCTTCGAGCCGGCGCAGTACCAGAGCCTGTTGCAGCTGTGCCAGCAGATCCGCGCGCAGTATGCGATTGCCTATATCGCCGGCCACGAACACATCGCGCCCGGCCGCAAGAACGATCCCGGCCCCGGCTTTTCCTGGCCCCGCCTGCAGCAGGAGCTGGACTGGCCTGCCGCGATGTTTCCACCATCCATCGGGCTATAGATCTGCCCTCGGTGCAGAGGCCCTTTTTCGCCGCGCGTTGGCATTTGCAGGCCCAGACGCCTGCGAAATGTGGGATTTTCTCCTGTTTGAAAAATTATTTTTTCTGTGCGCTGGCGCCGTTTTGCGCAGGCTGGCAACGGGGATCGCCCCGTAACACACGCACAGCGGTGGTTTGCATGCCCAAATGACGACGCCATGCGCAGTTGCCGCTGTTTTGCTGCGCAGCATGGCGACAGCCCCTGCACACAAAATGCGCAATGCCCCATACACTACAGGTAGTGTCCAGCGCTCAAGAAAACACTACATGTAGTGTGATGCGGTTTCCAGAGGCTTGGTGATACCGGCATACCACAGCGCTGTTTCTCCGGTTTTTTGCACCCACTGAGAGGACATCATGAGCGCTGCTTCGCTTTCCGAGCTACAGGCCGCACCGGCCACCAGCTCCCGCACCCTGGATGGATTCACCGTACTGCCGGACTACCAGATCATGCGGCGCAACGGCGCAGTTGTCCCCTTCGAGCCTGCAAAGATCACCACCGCCATCATGAAGGCCTTCCTGGCCGTCCATGGCAGCCAGGGCTCGGCATCGGCCAGCGTTCGCGAAGTGGTCGAGAACCTGACCCACACGGTGGTACGCGCCCTGATGCGCTCGCGCCCCAGCGGCGGCACTTTTCACATCGAAGATGTGCAGGACCAGGTGGAGCTGGGTCTGATGCGTGGCGGCAACCACGAGGTCGCGCGGGCCTACGTGCTGTACCGCGAGCGCCGCAACCAGGAGCGCGCGCAGTTGCAGGCCCAGCACACACCCGCCCATGCCAGCCTGCATGTGCAGGACCGGGGCCAGCCGGTGCTGCTCGACGTCAAAGAACTCCATGACCGTATTGCGGCCGCATGCCAGGGGCTGGGCCAGGACGTCGATCCAGCCCCGATCCTCAGCGAGACCCTGCGCAATCTCTACGACGGCGTTCCGATGGACGAGGTGTTCAAGGCATCGATCCTGGCAGCGCGCACCTTGATTGAAAAAGACCCCGACTACAGCTTTGTCACCGCGCGCCTGCTGCTGCACACCATCACGCGCGAAGTGATCGGCCAGGATGTCAGCAGTGCCGACATGGGCGCGGCCTACCGCAGCTACTTCCCCGGCTTTGTCGCGCAAGGTGTCGCGCATGAACTGCTCGCGCCCGAGATGCTGGACTTCGACCTGCCGCGCCTGGCCGCAGCCCTCCAGCCCGCGCGCGATCTGCAGTTTGACTACCTGGGGTTGCAGACTCTGTACGACCGCTATTTCCTGCATGTGCGCAAGCAGCGCATCGAGCTGCCCCAGGCTTTCTTCATGCGCGTGGCCATGGGCCTGGCGCTGAAGGAGGACGACCGCAATGCGAGGGCCATTGCGTTCTATGACCTGCTCTCGTCGTTCGACTTCATGTCATCCACCCCCACCCTGTTCAACAGCGGCACCTTGCGCTCGCAGCTGTCGTCCTGCTATCTGACCACGGTGGCCGATGACCTGGGCGGCATCTACGATGCGATACGCGAAAACGCGCTGCTGTCCAAGTTTGCCGGGGGCCTGGGCAATGACTGGACCCCCGTGCGTGCGATGGGTGCCCGCATCAAGGGCACCAATGGCGAGTCGCAGGGCGTGGTGCCTTTTCTCAAGGTGGTCAACGACACGGCCGTCGCCGTCAACCAGGGCGGCAAGCGCAAAGGCGCCGTCTGCGCCTACCTGGAGACCTGGCACCTGGACATCGAGGAGTTTCTGGAGCTGCGCAAGAACACCGGTGATGACCGCCGCCGCACGCATGACATGAACACCGCCAACTGGATCCCCGACCTGTTCATGCAACGGGTCATGGAAAAAGGGACCTGGACCCTGTTCTCACCCTCGGACGTTCCTGACCTGCATGACCGCTTTGGCAAGGATTTCGAGCGGGCCTACACCGCTTACGAGGCCCAGGCCGCGACCGGCGAACTGGCGCTGAGCAAGACGCTGCCGGCGGTCGATCTGTGGCGCAAGATGCTGTCCATGCTGTTCGAGACCGGCCACCCCTGGATCACCTTCAAGGATGCCTGCAACCTGCGCTCGCCACAGCAGCATGCGGGCGTCGTGCACTCCTCCAACCTCTGCACCGAGATCACGCTCAACACCAGCGACACGGAAACCGCCGTCTGCAACCTGGGCTCGGTCAACCTGGCGCGCCACCTGAAAGATGACGGGCAAGGCGGCCTGGCACTGGACCATGACAAGCTCAAGCGCACCGTCGCCACGGCCATGCGCATGCTCGACAACGTCATCGACATCAACTACTACGCGGTGGACAAGGCGCGCGACTCCAACCTGCGCCACCGCCCGGTGGGTCTGGGCATCATGGCCTTCCAGGACAGCCTCTACCAATTGCACATCCCCTACGCCAGCGATGCGGCGGTGCAGTTTGCCGACACCTCGATGGAAGCGGTCTGCTACTACGCCTATTGGGCATCGACCGAGCTGGCGCGCGAGCGCGGTGTCTACAGCAGCTACCCTGGCTCGCTGTGGAGCCAGGGCATTCTGCCGCTGGACACGCTGGACCTGCTCGCCCAGGCCCGAGGCCATGCCGACTATGTCCAGGTGGACCGCAGCATGCAGCTGGACTGGGAAGCACTGCGCCGCAAGATCGCGCAGGACGGCATGCGCAATTCCAACTGCGTGGCCATCGCACCCACCGCCACGATCTCCAACATCGTCGGTGTCGATGCCTCCATCGAACCCTCGTTTGGCAACCTGTCGGTCAAGTCCAACCTCTCGGGCGAGTTCACCGTGATCAACCAGTACCTGGTGCGCGACCTCAAGAAGCTGGGCCTGTGGGACGACGTGATGGTGATGGACCTCAAGCATTTTGAGGGCTCGCTGCGCCCCATCGACCGCGTGCCCCATGCGCTCAAGGCCCTGTATGCCACGGCCTTTGAAGTCGATCCCGTCTGGCTGGTGGAAGCGGCCTCGCGGCGGCAGAAATGGATAGACCAGGCGCAGAGCCTCAATATCTATATGGCAGGGGCATCGGGCAAGAAACTCGACGATGCCTACAAGCTCGCCTGGGTGCGCGGCCTCAAGACCACGTACTACCTGCGCACCACCAGCGCCACGCAGGCTGAAAAGTCCACCATCCAAAGCCGCGTACTCAATGCCGTGCCCAGCAGCCATGCCGCGCCCGCAGCCCAAGCGGTGGCCGCCGCCGCTGCCCAGCCCGCTGCGCCCGGCACCGACATCCGCTTCTGCGCCATGGATGACCCCGGTTGCGAAGCCTGCCAGTGACTCCCGCACATCGTCCGAACCTGAACCACCACACCGGCCCCCACCAGGAGCGCACCACCCATGCTGAGCTTTGAAGAAGATTCCATCGACGCGTTGGCGCCGCTCGCGGCCACTGCTGCGCTGCCCGCTGCACCACCACCTGCAGCGATGTTCAAGCGGGTCAACGCCGCCGACAAGCGCATCATCAACGCCAAGACCGATGTCAACCAGCTGGTGCCGTTCAAATACAAATGGGCCTGGGAGAAATACCTGGCTACCTGTGCCAACCACTGGATGCCACAAGAGGTCAACATGACGCGCGACATCGCGCTGTGGAAATCCCCAAATGGCCTGACCGAGGACGAGCGCCGCATCGTCAAGCGCAACCTGGGCTTTTTCGTCACGGCCGATTCGCTGGCCGCCAACAACATCGTGCTGGGCACCTACCGCCATATCACCGCGCCGGAGTGCCGCCAGTTTCTGCTGCGCCAGGCATTCGAGGAAGCCATCCACACCCATGCCTACCAGTACATCGTGGAGTCGCTCGGGCTGGATGAATCCGAGATCTTCAACGCCTACAACGAGGTCCCCTCGATCCGCAACAAGGATGCTTTCCTGATCCCGTTCATCGACGCGATCATGGACCCCAACTTCCAGACCGGCACCTCGCAGACGGACCAGACCTTGCTCAAAAGCCTGATCGTGTTTGCCTGTCTGATGGAGGGCCTGTTCTTCTATGTGGGCTTCACGCAGATCCTGGCGCTGGGCCGGCAGAACAAGATGACCGGCGCGGCCGAGCAGTACCAGTACATCCTGCGCGACGAGTCGATGCACTGCAACTTCGGCATCGACCTGATCAACCAGCTCAAGCTGGAGAACCCTGACCTCTGGACTACTGCATTCAAGGACGAGATCAAGGCCTTGTTTATTCAAGCAGTCGAACTTGAATATCAATACGCAGAAGACACGATGCCCAGAGGTGTGCTGGGCATGAACGCAGCGATGTTCAAAGGCTACCTGCGCTACATCGCCAACCGCCGCGCAACGCAGATCGGCCTCGATGCGTTGTACCCCAACGAGGACAATCCGTTCCCGTGGATGAGCGAGATGATCGACCTGAAAAAAGAGAGAAATTTCTTTGAGACCCGCGTCATCGAATACCAGTCCGGCGGCGCGCTTTCCTGGGATTGACGCCGACCTTGATGTGCAAACCCCGTCAGAATGTGGTTTTCCTGAGAGAAAACTGTGAAATTTGGCGTCTTTATTGAGGTTTGCACTATGCCAGTTGCTAGCAGCTGATGCACAATTCAGTTTGCTATCAAAA
>Ga0308165_1002054_pt1 | contig 25596 bp, 16 predicted proteins | sample PhyWR2_FD_201032 | JGI IMG/M metagenome (GOLD analysis project Ga0308165, IMG submission 201032) | Phyllosphere microbial communities from UC Gill Tract Community Farm, Albany, California, United States - DLSLW.R2 | ecosystem: Host-associated > Plants > Phyllosphere > Unclassified | place: USA... | reverse complement strand
AACCTCGCGGTATGCCTTTTTATATATCTTCTCGCTTCAGTTAGGCATAAGTCTTAATCGTCTTTTCCCTGTTTCAGCTCGTTTCAATCTTTTTGTTTCTGGTCACCTGCGACATCCGCCGCTGGACCTTTTTTCCTTTCCTTTCGGTTGGGAGTGCAAAGGTAGGAAACTTTTCTGAACCTGCAAATAAATTATTTTATTTTTTTCGCTCTTCTTTTTCCTCTTCGCTTTTCAATCTACCAGTCTTTCAACCGGCATCCCGTTTCTTCCGATCGGGGCTGCAAAGGTAGTGATCTTTTTGTTTCCGGCAAATTTATTTTAAAATAAATTCTGTGCCTTTTCCCTTCTTTACTGTCCCTGATCCACTTTTTAAATGCAACCGTATCCTCGGTAGCGGGATGCAAAGGTAGCAAAAGTTGGGCTTGCTGCAAATGGATCTGGAGGTATTTTTTTGAGGTTTTGATAATGGGCTGAAAATCAATGAAAAAAAATTGAAGGGCAGGGCAAACATTTTGAGGATTGGGGTGTTGGGGGTCGAGTTTGCAGTTCTCAGTTGTCAGTTTAAAGTTGCCGGTTTTCAATTGGAGGAGTAATGAGCGAGTGAGCTGATGAACTGATGAACCAGTGAACTAATGAACCAACTGCTCGCCCCGACCGCAGCCTAGCGTGTGGACACAAATATTCATATTTTCTTGATCGCTCTATGCCGCGAAGGCATGGTACTTTGAAGCGCCAAAGTACCCAAAGCGCTTCGTCAATCCAGCTAGGAGCCTTTCACACAGCCCTTAGCACATCAAAAAAACAGCGGCACTATGTTTTGTTCGCATGTGCCTTATGAAAGTTAGTACTTCAATGAACACAAAACCACTTGGTTTTAGGCTTGATATTGCTATTTGTGCTATTATGCTCCTGTTTTTTTGATTTTCCGGCTCTTGGGATTGACGGCGTCCTTCGGTGCATGCCTGCTCAACGAACGTTAGCCAGCAAATCGCCTATAAATCAGGTGCAAAAAAGTTTTGTCCACAATAGGGGAAATCGGGACAGGCTTTGCCTTGCTAGAAAGTAGCCCTGACGACCGCCTTAACAGTGAACGAATAAACCAACTGCCCACCTAGCCCCGACCGCAGCGGAAAGCCCGCAGGCCGAGGTACGAGGCCGAGGACTTGCAGCACAGGGCGGGAACATACTTATATAGTAGCACTGCCAGTGCGCTCCAAAAAAAATCGATCGGCTCATAAACAAATGAACGAATTGCCCACTAAGTATTCGGCACTGTTCTTTTTGAACCGTTAAGGCATTAAGAAGGCTAAATTGGCAGTTTGCGGAGTTAGGCAACTAGCCAAATACGAGTGAACCAATGAACGAGTGAACTAATAACCAACTGCCCACCTAGCCCCGACCGCAGCGGAAAGCCCGCAGGCCGAGGTACGAGGCCGAGGACTTGCAGCACAGGGCGGGAACATACTGATATAGTAGCACTGCCAGTGCGCTCCAAAAAAGAAAAATCGATCGGTTTGTAAAGAAACGAACGAACTGCCCACTAAGTCTTCGGCGTTGTTTTTTGAACCATTAAGGTATTAAGAAGGCTGGATTGGCGGTTTTCAAGCTTAAGACGTGGAAATTATCCAAGGAAAAATCAATACTGCTCTCCTGTTTTTGTTAGTAACAACTGAAATATTAATATAATAAGGTTACTGAGCCTGTAACTATTTCACATTCTTGCCCTAATTTTATTATGTAATAGTACACACCTACAGGAAGTATTGTACCCTTAGCTGTTCCATCGAAAGGCGTTTTATACCCTACAGATTCGTATACTATATTTCCTAATCTATTAAAAATTTGGATCTGCGCTTTTGGATAGTTTTCAATTCCCTTCAGATTCCAAAAATCATTAATACCATCATTATTAGCTGTAATAGAATTTGCTACAGTTAATCCCGATAAGCCAACTGTAATTTTAACCTTTACTTTTATGCTTTCGCAGTCGCCAATGAGTTGAGTAACAAAGTAATTTTTATCATTTCTTGCATCAACTTTAAATATTCCATTAACAGAAAGCTCTATTGGAAATAAGGCCTCTTCACTTTCGTAAAGGGCATAGCTGGTTGCGGTTTGTAATCCATTTACCCTTAAAGTTGCCTCACCTGGAGAACAGAGTTGAATTGGTGTAACTGTTGGCACGACAATATCGCTGGTAAGATTATCAACCACGAAATCCGAAATCAATGGAGCGCAATTTAAAGCGTCTGTAACTTCCAGTACATAATTTCCCTTCGGTAAATTACTGATATCTATATTATTACCAACCTGTTCACCAGCACTATTAGTCCAATTATAGTTGTAAGGTGCAACTCCACCATTAATTTGTATTCCAGTAATAGTTCCTAATTTTTGATTACATTTATCATCTTCGATACGAACATTGCTGCTTATTAAAGAGAGTTCAGCTTGTCTATTAACCCTATAGCTAATCAGGTAAATTTCGCAACCGTTATCATCTATTCCATAAACGCTATAATCTCCCGCATCTACATTTTCAAGGGTTGTTGTATTTCCTCCAACTGTTTTACCTGAGTTGTCCTCCCAACGGTAACTTTTTAGCAAATGACTTGCTTTTTGAAGCGTAATTATGATTTTGCCATTGTTTAATCCACAAGATGCATCAGTTATTATTTTTGTAATACCATTGAGATTTATCAGATTTGGCTGTGTAATTAGCGTAACGTCATAAGTTTTATTACATGATGGATTTGAGGCTATTAACTGGTAACTACCAGCAGGCATTCTTTCTAAATCCGCTTGATTTCCAACGATTTGACCATTACTATTTTTCCACTGATAAGAATTAGCTCCTGTGATTTGCAGCCCTTTTATGCTCCCATTATTACCTACACAGGTAGGATTAAAAACTTCTTTCTGACTATCATTAATAGTTATGGCGTTTGCATCTGGAACGGTAATTGGCGATGTAATTACGGCTCCACAACTGGATTGATCTGTAACTTCTAAAGTATATTTACCAGGTAGCTGATTTACTAAGTCCTTAGTGCTTGCAACTTGCACATTGATAGCGTTCTTCCATTTATAGGTTAAAATACCACTTCCTGTAGCTATAACTCCACTAATACCACCAGAATTTGTGCCACAATTAGCTGGTGTAATTATTAAAGAAAGTAAATTAATATTTGGCCCAGAGGTAGTTGTTAAGGTTATCGGACCATAAGTATCTTTACATTTATTATCAAAAGTAGAAATCGTTAAGGTGTATCTTCCTGGCCTAGCATTAGTTAGATTTAGTGTGTTAGAAACTTCTGTACCTAATTCATTTTTCCAATTGTAAACAACAGCAGGTGATGAAGTATTGTTCACTACCTGTAAGCCTCTAATACTGCCATCAATACCACAAGCGGGATTTATGGTTTGAACGTTTGTAGCATTTATTATCAGTCCCTTTTTTATTTCATAACTGGGAGTTACTTCACTACAATCTCCATTAGTTGCTTTTAATCGATAGGTGCCAATTGGCACATTCAAAAGATCTCTTCCGTTGCCCACTACATTTCCGCTAGCATCTAACCACTCAACATATGCAGCACTTAACGGTAAAATACCTGTAATGGAGCCTGTATTTGCACATGTATGAATAATTTTAACCCCTGAAACATCAATTCTTGTTCGCGTAAATTCTGATGTTATACCATTTAATGTAGTAGATGCAACAACCGATCTTACTAATCCACCGTTGTATTGCCAATTCCCATCGGCATCTGTAATTGTGCTTGCAAAATAGGTTTCCGGTGAACAAGTCCCACATAAGTCGCTGTAAAAAAGCTCTATTTTTGAGTTTGGAGTAGCAGTACCAAATACAGAATTAGCAGTTGCACCAGCAATCTCCACTTTTGGTGGAGTTCTCATCCCATAATTATCCAAGATCATGGGATAAGAGTTCGTTGTACAAAAAAAACTATTTTTATTAATTGAAGCAGAGGTATTTGGCCAAACATTAATAGGTTTACAATACCCAATATAATTTGCATCACCAGGGTTATCACCTCCTATTTGTACCTTATTAACGTAGTACACAAAAATGCCTGTATTAACATAAGTTATCTTAGTAAGATTACGATTTACTCCTATATAATTTCGCTTAATTTCCACTGGATTTTTAATTCCAGTGAGTTGAATACCAGTTCCGCCACCAATAATATTATCTTCAATTTTAACTGTGCTTAAAGTGTAGGGCGCACTAGAACCTATAGAAATGCCGGCAACAGCAGCTAAATTATCCGCTACATTCAAATCCAAATTATTGCCAAGGGTATTGTATTTGAAATTGATGAAAGCCGGCGTGGAATATATCGGATCAGCATGCTGCCCAGTGTTAATCTGATGGATAAAAAATCCCTTAGCGATTACATTTTGTCCGCCCGGTGTACCATCTCCTATATCGACAATGCCATATAGATTTTGCATGTATGCATTAAAGGTTTGCAAGGCATTTGTTCGGGGAGGTTCCGTTATACCATTGGCCTCCAAACCTAGAAAAGTAGATTTCATCGAAAAATTTTCCACATAAGTATCTACGCTCGATAAAACACGAAAATTTGATGCCAGATCACGATGAAAACCGCAAATCACATTACCTCTGCCAGCATCACCTAGCCTAATATTTTTTGATGCCCGCATGGCAACACCTACTACCCGTTCAAATACTACACCTGAAGAAAGATTAAAAACTGTTATATTTCGAATGTACAGGCCATAAATACCCACATCATTTACATTATCGAGGTTTAAACCATAATATGAGTTTTGAAAGGTAAAAGCTGCAATGATTTGAATTTTAGCTGTACTACGTCCAAAAACATTCCCTGTTTGTGTAGTGCCATCAATATCTAGGTTCGAAGAAACATCGGGTAATTGACTTGACAACATTATTGTTCTTCCTCCCTCACTTTGATCTGCTAAATTGAAATGAATAAAGTCTTTCTCGCTGCTGCCATTTGAAGCCGATTTAAGTAATGCTTCTCTTAAAGTTCCTGGACCAGCATCTGCGTTTGAAGTTACAACAAATACTTCTGCACTACTTTTTGTAGAAATAAGAAGAATGAGCAAAAAAGAAATGAGAATTAATTTAAATGGTAACCTAATCATGGATAAACAAATCTACTAAAGATTATCCTATTTTAATAACACATCATAAGCAAACCTTAATATCGTTCCAAAAACAACGACTAAGAAAAATACCCTAATAAACTTATTCTCCTCTAGCAAAGCCAACCATGTGCCAAAATAAGCACCACTTAAATTAAAAACCACCGTTAGTATGGCATATTAAAACCCCTCTGGTTTAAGGTGTGGGGGGTTGCTTCATACATTGGAATGTAACCATCTTCCATAACCAAGTATTTTCGCTTATATAGGGGCTTCCTATTAAAGATCGGAACGATGTTATTTCTTAACGGTCTGTAGGCCTTTTGAGAAAACCGGTGTGCCTAAACCCGATAGCAACGAAAAGCCCGTAGGGCCGGTTCCGTACCAATCAATCGGCACAGACATAACACGGGGTGCGGACTTGCAGTGCATAGCGGGACTTTTCGCCTGCCAATATGCACAAAACGTTCCTTTTCAAAAACCCAGTCGAAAGGAGAAATTATGCATTTTAAAATTTTAAAAGCGAAATCCCTGGCATGGTAATGATAAGAGTTTGCCTAATGTTAAAATTTGTTAACTCTGTATATGCAATGATTTGCTTTGCATAGCTTAGCGGCGAATTGTTTTTATTGATGTTATCGTATTATTAATTATCTTTGCAGAATGTTTAAAGTTAAACACTTAATTATTTTGGTTTTTGTTGCCGCATTGGGTATTGCGGGCTGTAAAAGTCGTTTCGAAAAGCTCAGGGCGAGTAACGATGTTGCGAAAAAATACCAGGAGGCGCTTCGTTTATATAATAAACGCGATTACAGCAAAGCGTTGGTGCTTTTTGAAGATCTTTCGCAGAAATATCGCGGTCGTGCTGAAGCGGAAGACCTAAATTATTATTACGCTTATACATTATATAGGTTACAGGATTATACTACTGCAAGGTACCAGTTTAAGAGTTTCGCAGATACTTACCCTGCAAGTAAAAATGCAGAGGAAGCTCGGTATATGGGTGCCTATTGTTATTACTTAGAATCGCCAATTTACTCTTTGGATCAGGAGAACACCTATAAGGCTATTGATGCATTGCAGCTGTTTATTAACTTGTACCCTACCAGCGATCGTGCTGCTGCAGCGGCAAAGTACATTACGGATTTAAGGGGCAAGCTTGAAGATAAGGCTTTCGAAAATGCGAAGATGTACTTAACCACGGGGCCAAGTAATGTTGACAATTACAGGGCGGCTGTTATTGCACTGCAAAATGCGCAGAGAGATTATCCGGATATCAAATACGCTGAGGAAATGGATTTTTTAATGATCAAAGCACAATATTTGTATGCAAAAAACAGTTATGTAATTCGCCAGGAAGACCGTTATAATGAAGCAATATCTTTATATACCGCGTTTTCTGAGAAATATCCTGACAGCAAATTTATTAAAGAAGCTAAAGGCTTAAAAGGCGACGCTGAAGCCGGAATTGTTGCTACAAAACAAGAGCTTGCTTTATATGCGGCGGATCAAGAAAAATACAGACAAATGCTGATTAGAACTGGTAAGTTAAAGGATACTGTTTCCGTACAACCAACTAACGCAGATAACACGAATATTAAAAATTAATTAATACATGAATACTAACAAACCTGCTGTACCAAACACTACAGTTACCAGAAACGTACACGATTTAGATAGAACAACAGATAACCTTTATGAGTCGTTAGTTGTTATTGCTAAAAGGGCGAATCAGATTTCGAATAACGTTAAAGAAGAGTTACACGGTAAATTGGCAGAATTTGCATCGAGTAACGACAACTTGGAAGAGATTTTTGAGAACCGCGAGCAAATTGAGATCAGCAAGCACTATGAGCGCATGCCGAAACCTGTTTTAGTTGCTATGGATGAGTTTTTAAATGATAAAATTTATCATAGAAACCCTGCTAAAGAACAAAAATAGTTAGCATAGCGCATGGAGCTTGGAGCAAGGCGTTTGATGTATTACGCTCTACGCTTTATGCTATAAACCCTCTGCTCGATGCTAAAAAATAAAAACATTATCCTTGGCGTTTGCGGTAGCATAGCAGCTTATAAGTCGGCATTTTTGGTGCGGCTTTTAGTAAAGGCTGGTGCAAACGTTAAGGTTATTCTTACCCCCGATGGCGCAAATTTCATTACGCCACTTACCCTTGCTACGCTTTCTAAAAACCCGGTTTACACGCAATATTTTGAAGAAGATACTGGCGTTTGGAGCAACCATGTTGAGCTGGGCCTCTGGGCCGATTTAATTTTAATTGCCCCGATAAGCGCAAATACGCTGGCTAAATTGGCTACCGGAATTTGCGATAACCTGCTTACCGCGGTTTACCTTTCGGCAAAATGCCCGGTTTATGTTGCCCCGGCAATGGATCTGGATATGTGGAAGCATGAAACCACGCAACATAATATTCAACAAATTTTGAGCTTTGGAAATGTTGTAATTCATCCGGGAAAGGGCGAATTAGCGAGCGGCCTGTATGGCGAAGGCAGAATGGCAGAACCGGAAGAAATCGTTTCTTTTTTAGAAGATAGAATTAAACAGGGAATGCCGTTACATGGGAAAAAAGTGCTTGTTACGGCCGGCCCCACTTACGAGGCGATAGATCCTGTCAGGTTTATAGGCAACCATTCGTCGGGGAAGATGGGTTTTGCCCTTGCGGACGAATTTGCGAACTTAGGTGCCGAAGTAACCTTGGTTGCAGGGCCAACAGCACAGCATTCGACCAGCACTTTAAAACGGATTGACGTGGTAAGCGCCGAAGAAATGCTTAAAGCCTGCACATTGGTTTTTGCAGACAGCGACATTACGGTGATGTGCGCAGCGGTGGCAGATTATCGCCCGAAGGTTGTTGCTTCGCAGAAGATTAAAAAACAAGCGGACGACTTGACGTTGGAACTGGAAAAAACCACAGATATTCTCGCTACATTAGGAAGGGAAAAGAAAGCAGGCCAGATTTTAGTCGGTTTTGCCTTAGAAACCAACGACGAGGAAAATTACGCCAAGGGCAAACTCGAAAAAAAGAACTTAGATCTTGTTGTACTCAACTCGCTGAACGATAAAGGTGCGGGCTTTAAATCGGATACGAATAAAATTACTATTTTTAATAAGGCTTTGGAACGGACGGTATTCGAAATGAAATCGAAAACGGATGTAGCCAAAGATATCTGTGCGGCTATTTTAAGGATTATAGAATGATAAAAAGAATAATTTGGATTTTGTTGTTGTTGGGCAGTTCTAGGCTGCAGGCGCAGGAGCTAAACGCCAGGGTAACGGTATTGGCGCCGCAGGTTTCGAACATCAGCAAACAAGGACTTGAAGCGTTGCAAAGAACCATTCGCGATTTCTTAAACAACAACAAGTTCAGCAACGAAAGCTACAAACCACAAGAGCGGATCGATTGCAGCTTTATTATTACGATAAACTCCTGGGACGGTGGATCTGGCTATGCTGCCGAGGCGCAAATTCAAAGCAGCCGTCCGGTGTACAGCTCATCTTACAATAGCACACTGTTAAATATAAGCGATAAAAACTTCGATTTCAACTATAATGATGGGTCGACAATTGATTTTTCTGATCAAAACTACATCTCGAATATTAGTGCACTCCTCTCCTATTATGCCTATACGATTATCGGCCTAGACAAAGATAGCTTCGCCCGTATGGGAGGAACGCCCTATTACAAGAAAGCGCAAAACATTATCAATTTGGCGCAAGCATCGGGCAATACCGGCTGGAAGGCTGCCGATGGTTTACGGAACCGGTTTTGGTTTAACGAGAATGTGCTAAACCCGATTTTTAGCGAACTGAGGGCATTTATTTACAGTTATCATTTAAATGGCCTGGATCAATTAACCGACGGTGATAAAGGCTTAACGCAAATTGTTGCTGCATTGCCTGCACTGCAGCAAATGGACAAACAAAAACTGGGTTCCATTTTTCCCAATGTGTATTTCGCGTCGAAGGCCGAGGAGGTAACCAATGTGCTTTCGAAACTGAACACGCAGGAACGTATTAAAGCTTATAATATGTTGGCAGAGATCGATCCGGCAAATATTGGCAAGTACGAGGGGTTAAAGAAGTAGATTGGTTTATTGGTCATTAGTTCATTCGTTAATTGGTCATTGGTCATTAGTTCACTAGTTAATTGGTCATTGGTTCACTGGTTAATTGGTCATTCGTTCATTGGTTAATTGGTCATTGGTTATTGGTTATTAGTCATTGGTTATTTGCCCATTGCGAAGCAATCTCTTTTCTTAAAATCAGATTGCTTCGGCTCGCAGAAGCCGGCCTCGCACTGACGACCAAACACTTCGTAACTTACTTTAAACGCAAAACAATGAAGAGATTATTTTTGATAGCTATCTTTCTTTCGCCTTTAAGTCTATTGGCTCAATTTTCGTTTGTTATAAAAGGTTTCGGCAAGGCATATAACGATGGGGATAAGATCTTTCTGACTTATCGTCAAGGCGATCGGTTGGTTGAAGATTCTACCGTTGTAAAGAACAGATCGTTTAAATTTAAAGGTACTTTTGCTACCAAGGTTAGAGGCTATCTCAGCAGAAATGATAATCCCAGGTTTGCACTCGACTTATCTGATTCGTTTTACATTTATATCGATTCTGGTCAAATTTCCCTTACCTCTCCCGACACGCTGAACAACACCTTAATTTCTGGAACGCCGTTAAATGATGATTATGCTAAACTAAATAATGCATTAAAACCTGTTGCCGAAAAAAGGAAAAAATTAAAAGACCTTAACCAGCTGAGCGCAGAGGAATTGAAAGATACCGCATTTGTAAACTTAATTAAGGCCAATGCTGTAGATGCTTACTACGAGGCATTTCCAATTCAGTTTAAGTTTATAAATGAACATCCAAACTCTTATGTAAGTCTCTTAACGTTAGCCGAAATGGCACGTAGCAGCAAGTACATCCCTCAGGTAGCGCAAAGTTTTGCAAAATTATCTGCAACGCTCAAAAAAATGCCCGAAGCACGAAAAATAGCGGCGACTATTATTGAAAGCCAAAAAATTTCGGAAGGTATGATGGCTAAAGACTTCACTCAAAATGATGTAAATGGCGATGCGATTACGCTCTCATCTTACCAAAACAAATATGTCCTTGTAGACTTTTGGGCATCCTGGTGCTTACCTTGCCGAGAAGAAAATCCAAATGTTTTAGCTGTTTATGAGAAGTACAAAACGAAAAACTTTGTAGTTTTAAGCGTATCGGTTGATACGGATAAAGATAAATGGATAAACGCCATTAAAGAAGATCGATTGCCATGGGTTCAGGTTTCTGATTTAAAAAAACAAAACGAAGCCGCTAAAGTTTATGGCGTTACTACGATACCTGCCAACCTTTTAATCGATCCGAGCGGCAAAGTAATCGCCAAAGATTTGAAAGGAAAAGCGCTCAGAGAAAAACTAGCTGAATTGCTCGATGATAAGTAATCAGATCACAGTTTTTTGCCCAACTATTACTAGCTTATGTTCTCGAAAGGCAATTCCAGCATCTCAAATAAGCGTCGCTCCTGCTTTTGCTCATACCGTCTGTTCAATAAAAAGAATGCAATATTCTGTCTGCTCATGCGTCTAAACGATAAATAATCAGCCTAAACAGTTAACCGTTTTCAAAAAAAAAATCCAAAACTATTTTGATTATACGAATATCTTCGTACATTTGATTACGAAATAATTCGTAGACCTTGTAACAATATGAGCAACAATAACATCAAACCAACTGAAGGCGAAATGGAAATCTTACAGGTGCTTTGGCAAAAAGGCCAGGCAACGGTGAGAGATGTACACGAAACATTGGATAAAAAAGATTCTGGCTATACCACTACCCTAAAACTCATGCAGATTATGCACGAAAAAGGAATGGTAGAAAGAGACACGAATCAAAAAACGCACATTTACAAAGCCTTGGTTAGTCAGGATAAAACCGAAAAGCAATTGGTAAACAAAATGATCGACAATGTTTTTAACGGTTCGGCAGCCAGATTGGTCATGCAGGCCCTTGGAAATCACAGTGCCAGCGCTGATGAAATTGACGAAATTAAAAAATATTTAGACAGTCTTAAGTGAGGAGTCCGAAAGTCGGAAGTCCGGAGTCGGAAGTCCGCGTGCAGAAAAAAGCCTGAAGCTTAAAGCTGTGCCAAAGGCATCCCTCCAGGAAAAGGCCAAAGGCGAAAACTGAAAGACTAAAGCTAAAAGTAAATTGCAATGGCTTTAATAACAAAACAACAAAAGAGCAGTTCCTAGCTCCCTCTCTTCAAGGAGAGGGCGGGGGGAGAGGTTCTTGATACCAACTCGAAAATCAAACCGAAGAAAAAAATAAAAATCCAACGCTATGGAAACTTTAATACAACAATTTATCAGGGCATTTGGCTGGAGCATTCTAAACTCACTTTGGCAAAGCGCCATTATTTACGGTGTATTGTTCATCATTTTACTGAGTTTGCCAAAGCTGGCGGCAAAATATAAGCACAATTTGGCCTTTGCATCTATAATTCTGATGTTTGCGGGTTTCGCGTACAACTTTGTAAAACAGATGAGCTGGAGCATTCCGAAACAATCGGCGATGATAAACGCTGAAAACCTTCAGGTATATCAGTACTTTAATAATCTGCCGCCAAGTTTCAGCAGCAAGGCCGAGCAGTATTTTCCGGTAGTCGTATTATTTTATATTATCGGCATCTTGCTACAATTATTCGTTATTGTTAAAGGCTATAACAAGCTGGCAAAATTAAAAAAAGACAATTTAAGCGCCATCCCCGCCAGCTGGCAGGCCATATTCGAAAACGTTACTGCAAAGCTTAAATTGAACAAAGCGATCAGGTTCCAGTTATCGTCGATAGTAAACGTTCCCTTGGTTATAGGCTTTTTAAAACCTGTGGTATTGTTTCCGGTGGCGCTGGTTAACCAATTGGACAGCGATCAGGTTGAAGCCATATTAATTCACGAGCTATCGCACATCAGAAGGAACGACTTTTTTTTAAACCTGATTAAAACCTCAATTGAGACATTGCTTTTTTACAATCCATTTGTTTGGATGGCGGGCAGATTTATCCACATTGAACGCGAACACGCCTGCGATGATTTGGTGTTGAAAATCACGGGTAAACCCTTAAACTATGCCCATGCACTGCTCAAATTAGAATTACTAAAAGATAAGAACAGCCCGGCATATGCTTTGGCAGCCACAGGCAAAACCCAAAACCTGTATCAACGCATTAAACGAATAACCAACATGAAAACCAATTATTTAAACGCAAAACAACAAATGGCAGCCTTAACACTGGGTGTAGCCTGCTTATTCTCTATTGCATGGATTAATCCGGCAGAAAAGAAAAAGGAAACTCAAAAAACTGTTAAACACGAGCTAATTTTAACTACCAACAATATCGGCAATTCGAGTGCAGTAATTTATCAGGATACGACAAAAAAACGCAAAGTTAAAATTGTTATCATCGATAAAGACGGCAAAAGAACCGAGTACAACTCGTTAAAAGATATGCCCGATAGCTTACGTAAAGCTTTTTATAAAGAGGAACTATTCCCCAAAACTGATACATTTATGTTCAGAACCGATTCGAGCTTCGCATTTAACGAACCATTATTTAACGCACGAATTTATAAGGAGTTTAATTCGCCGGAAGCAAAAGAAAAATGGAGAAAATTGAGTGAAAATCTGGCAAAAGAATATTCATCTCCTGAAGCACAAGCCAAATGGAAAAAACTGGGCGAAAACCTCGCAAAAGAATATTCATCTCCTGAAGCGCAGGCCAAATGGAAAAAATTTGGTGAGGACATTGCAAAAGAATATGGCTCGCCAGAAGCACAGGCGAAGTGGAAAAAGATGGGCGAAGAAATGGCCGAAAAAATAAATACACCCGAATTTAGGGCCCAAATAGATTCGCTCAAAGAGAGAGTTCTATTCCTTAACGAGAACCGATTATCTATTCTGCCCAGAATGAACAAAGATTCCTTATCGAAAATTTACCGCTTCGAATATTCAAGCCCTTCTGAAAACACCGTTTTCTTTCATGATAACCAACCTTCCAAAAAAGTAAGGCAAAGCACAGAATACAAAAAGCTGAAGGAAGAATTCGACAGGGAAGTGAAAGAACTTAAGGAAAAGATGGAGAAAAAAGAGAGAAGAGAGAAAGCAAAAAACTAAATACACCAACAAACCAGATCACTGAACAGCGAAGAAATTTCTTCGCTGTTTTTGTTTTGTATTGATCTGTTGAAATAACTTTTAGTATTTTCGTAACCGAGTATGCTACAAAAACTTTCTATTCGTAATTACGCATTAATAGATAGCCTCGATATCGAATTTGATAAGGGCTTAAACATTATAACAGGCGAAACGGGCGCTGGTAAATCGATTATTTTAGGGGCGCTATCTTTAATTCTAGGGCAGCGGGCGGAAAGTAAATACTTCTTTAACCAAGATAGGAAATGCGTTATCGAAGGTAATTTCATTTTGGCCGACGATAACCTGAAAACCCTCTTCGAAGAAAACGACCTCGATTTTTTGAATGAAAGCATCTTACGCCGCGAGATTTCGATTGACGGAAAGACGCGATCGTTTATAAACGATACACCGGTAAATTTATCGATATTGAAACAGATTGGCGAAAAGCTAATCGATATTCATTCGCAACACGCCACCCAGGAAATTAACGACGCAGATTTTCAGCTGCTTATCGTAGATTCATTGGCCAATCATAAAGCTTTGCTATTTGATTACCGCACAGGTTTCAAAAAATTACGGCAAGAAAATAACCGGTTAAAGAAATTAATAAGCGATGCCGATGAAGCGAGGAGCAAACAAGATTACGAGCAGTTTTTATTTAACGAATTAGAGCAGGCCAACCTAAAAACCGGCGAACAGCAAGAATTGGAGCTGGAACTGGAAAAACTTACCCATGCGGAAACAATAAAACGGGCATTGCTTACGGCATCAGGCTTATTGACAGAAAGTGAGCCTTCGGCACTACAGATCTTAAAAGAAGCGCAACTTCAACTGCAGGGAATTGAAAAGTTTGATCCGACAGTAAATGCACTTTACGAGCGCTTAAAATCGTCAATTATCGAAATTAAAGATATTGCCGATGAGGTTTCTGGCATTGAAGAAAACACACTTCACAGTGCCGATCGTTTAGAAATTATCAACCAACGGCTCGATTTGTTTTACTCATTGCAGCAAAAACACCGCGTTGCGGATAACGACGAATTATTGCAAATCCAAAACCAGTTGGAGCAGAACTTAAACCAGCTCCTATCGTCTGACGAGAATATAGAAACACTTCAAAAGGAAATTGAACAACTCAAGGCCGATTTGACCAAACAGGCCAATCAGCTTTCCTTTAACCGCAAAAAAGCCATAAAGGTAGTGCAAGATGAAACCAGTCAAACGCTTAAGCAAGTGGGCATGCCGAGTGCAAGATTGATTTTGGAGCAAAAACCCCTGGTCGAGTTGGGTAAGGACGGTTTAGATGAAATCAACTTGCTTTTTAGTGCCAATGCAGGCCAAATACCTGCTCCGGTAAACAAAGTGGCTTCGGGCGGGGAACTCTCGCGATTAATGCTCGCCATAAAAGCATTACTCGCAAAACACACATCGCTCCCTACCATTATTTTTGATGAAATTGATACAGGAATTTCCGGAGAAACGGCCTTAAAAGTGGGCGACGTTATTTCAGATCTTGGCGAAAACATGCAGGTAATTTCAATTACGCATTTACCGCAAATTGCAGCAAAAGGAAAATCGCACTATTTTGTGCATAAAAACGAAGCAGGCGGAAAAACCACAACAGGAATACGCAAACTTCGACAAGAGGAAAGGATTGGCGCAATTGCAGAAATGTTGAGCGGTAAAAATCCCGGTGCATCGGCAATTGAAAATGCAAAAGAACTGTTGGGCTAAGGCTTGGCTGATTAATTCGGTTAATTGTTTGAACTGTTGCTGATTGCTGATTGCAAACTGCCTATTGCCAGTGGTTGCTAACTGCTAATTGTCAACTGCCAACTCCAAACTGCCAACTGCTAACTGCTAATTGCCAACTCCTAACTGCCAACTGCCAACTGAAACTCATGAAATTAGTCTTGTCTTTCTTAACTGTATTATTTAGCATCTCATACGCCTATCCGCAGGGAGGTTTTATACTTTCGGGCGACGTAAAAGACAAGCGTGGAGAGCCATTACCCGGTACGGGAGTATATGTGAGCGGCTATAAGATAGCAACAGCAACCGATAATAATGGTGCCTACAAGCTTTTACTAAAACCGGGAAGCTACGACATCCTGATTCAATTAATTGGCTACAAAGCGATAAACAAAAATATCGTTATTGCCGATAAACCGGTTAAGCTGGATATCACCTTGGAAGAAAATCCGACGCAACTTGCTGATGTAACCATTAAGCCAGATCCGAACAGAGCGTATTATGTTGCCATGTTTAAAGCTTACTTTATTGGCACTACGCCCAATGCGCTAAAATGCAAAGTGGTTAATCCCGATGTTTTGATAATCGATTATGATAAGGACGCCCAGAAACTAACTGTTAAAACGAACGAGTTCTTAAATATCGAGAACCAGGCGCTGGGTTACCGCATAAAATATTTGATAAGCTTATTTGAGTGGAGCAGCAAAACAAAAATAATTTACTACGAGGGTTACCCGCATTACGAAGACTTAAACGGCTCGAAAAGCAAAAAACGCAATTGGGCAAAAAAACGGCTGGAAAGCTACTTGGGATCGCCCCAACATTTCTTTAAAGCGCTCTACAATAGAATTGCGACCGAAGAAGGTTTCATAATCAACAAGCTGATTACAAAGCCCAATCCCGATAAACCGGCAGACAGTATTATTAAGGCAAATATTAAACGCTTAGCGGCCAATCAAATGACACTAACCGGGAGGCTTTCAATTGGCCAACCCGACTCATTGAGCTACTGGCTTAAAAAAAAGAACCTCCCCGATGGCATTTCGATACTAAACCGGGCCCCGATTGTTCAGGATACGCTTGTTAAAACTGTTAACGCCTTTATAAAGAAGATCAATTTTATCGATAAGCTTTATGTGATTTACACGAAAGAAACAGAAAGTCCATCATTTTCTAACCAAATAGGGCAATCCATTTCGAGGCCTTTAGATATGCCAAACTACCAAATTTCTACCCTTACTATGCAGTTGGCACCCGTTTACTTTTACGAAAATGGCGGTATTTATAATCCCCGCTCTACACTTTACTCGGGCTATTGGGCCTGGGAAAAGATTGCCGACAGCGTGCCCATGGATTATCTTCCTGATAAATCAGATGATAAATAATGTTAAACATCGCAAATAAGTCTTGTGTCTTTTGATAAATATACTACCTTTTGGCTACATTCGCATCCATGTTCAGGCACCTTTTTGTAGTCATACTTTTCATTTCGTTAGGTGCAAATGCCTTGGCCCAAAACACATTTTCGATTACGGGCATTGTAAGAGATAATAAGGATGGCTTGCCTGGTGCGAGTATTTACCTCAGCGGCTACAAAATTGCTACCGTGGCAGATAATAATGGCAGGTTTACGCTTTCAAATTTAAAACCTGGCAGCTACAATCTCCTTGTTCAAATTGTGGGTTACCTGCCTTATTCTAAAAGTGTAATTATCTCCGATAAATCGGTGCAAGTAGATCTGATTTTGAAAGAAAACGTTGCACAATTAGATGAAGTTGTAATCCGTGCCGATCCTAATCGCCAAAAGTACATTAATCAGTTTAAAGAATTCTTTATTGGCAAAACGCCGAATGCGCTGCAATGCAAAATACTGAACCCACAGGTGTTAAATGTCGACTACGATATAACGAAAAGCACGTTGACCGTTTCTACAACAGAGTTTTTGATTGTTGAGAACAAGGCTTTAGGTTATCGGTTGAAATACATGCTCGATCATTTTGAATACAACTCGCGAACGCGGATTATTTACTACTCCGGACACCCCTTTTTTGAGGAGTTGAAAGCCTCTGCCGCGAAAAAGAAAAAGTACATCGCCGCCCGCGAAACCGCTTACTATGGTTCTTCGCAGCACTTTTTCAGATCGCTGTATGCCAATAAGGCCAAAGAAGAGGGATTTATCATCAATAAAATGATTAAAATTCCCAACCCTAACCGATATCCCGAGTACGTAATCAATTCAAATTTAGAGAAGATAAGAACTGTACCGGAAAAAACGGGCATCCGCGTAAACAAAACAAAAATCGACACTGCGCTACTGGCATTCTGGACGAAGCAAAAAGAGATGCCACGTACGATCGATAAATTTTCAAGAGCAGAAGTATTGACCGATACATTGGTTCATTATTATAACCAGAACCTCAAATATTTGAGTTATACCGATGCTTTACTCATCCAATATACCAAAGAAAAAGAAAGCCTTGCCTATTCGAAAACCGGATTCTGGATTTTTAGGCCACTTGATGTACCGGAGAATGAGATTTCTATAGCAAACTTAACTGATAGTGCTGTTCGTTTTTACGAAAACGGGGGCAGTTACGATTCCCGCTCGCTCTTATATGAAGGCTTCTGGGCCTACGAGAAAATTGCCGATATGGTGCCCATGGATTATGTGCCGCTGCCAAAATAACCTGCTCCGTTGACTGAAGTCAACGGCAATGAGCAGTAAAATCTCAAAATGCTTATGATTCATTGTCTCCGCTCCGTTGACTGAAGTCAACGGCAATGAGCAGACAAAAACCATTGCAGTCAGTTTCAACTCAGTGTTGTTTAGTAAGCACTACTGGTGTCAGTCTGAGCGGAGTCGAAGACCTTTTCTGTAGGAAAAACAAATAAACATCGTCCTTCGACTAAGCCTGTATTGAGCGTAGCCGAAATGCTCAGGACAACAATGTTTTTTGTTTTTCCTTAACTAAATGACATTGAGCTTCAACTCACACAATAAGGAAATCGATTTCACAAATGTTTAAAAGTTTCTGGTTCAAATTACTAAAAATATTAGTAATTTTAATCCATGATTGGCGAGGGAGAAAAACAATATTTTAAAGGCAGAGGTGCTCAGGTTAATCCGCACAATAAATTTCTCAAAGATGTTTACGTTAAGGAACATGATGAAGGAATTGATGATTGGGAGGAAAGTGATCGGAAAACCTCCTTTATATTCGAGGATTCTAAAACTATCGTAAACAAGGTAGATAGTCCTGACGTTGGCATGGCCTATTCATTAAATCCCTATCAGGGTTGCGAGCACGGTTGCACCTATTGCTATGCCCGCAATTCGCATCAGTATTGGGGTTATAGTGCAGGTTTAGAGTTCGAGCGAAAAATAATCGTTAAAAAAGATGCACCGGCCCTCTTTAAAAAATTTCTGGAAAAGAAAGGATGGGATGCAAGCACCATTTCGCTATCGGGCAACACCGATTGTTACCAACCTGCGGAACGACAATTCAAATTGACCCGGCAGCTGCTCGAAATTGCATTGGAATACAAACAGCCGATTGGAATGATCACCAAGAACTCGCTCATTTTACGAGACCAGGACATTTTGCAAGAAATGGCAAAGTTGAACCTTTGCATGGTATATGTTTCAATAAACAGTTTAAACGAAGATTTGCGACAGGTAATGGAACCAAGAACAACTACCGCAAAACAAAGGTTAAAGATTGTTGAGGAATTGAGTAAAGCTGGAGTTCCGACCGGGGTGATGGTTGCACCGCTTGTGCCGGGCCTGAGCGACCACGAAATACCCAAAATTTTAAAGGCCGTGGCCAATGCAGGGGCCATTAAAGCAGGCTACACCGTGGTGAGGTTAAATGGCGCTATTGCTCAAATATTTGAAGACTGGCTGAGGAAGAACTTCCCTGATCGGTTTGATAAGGTTTGGCACATGATACAGAGTTGTCACAGCGGCAAGGTGAACGACAGCAGGTTTGGCGACCGGATGCGCGGCGACGGAAATATTGCACAAATGATCAGGGATAACTTTCGCCTGCACTGCCGATTAAACGGCCTAAATGTGAAGGATATTATTTTAGATCATAGTCTGTTCAAAGTTCCAAGCGACCAGATGTCTCTTTTTTAGAGGTTATTGTTCAATTGCTTAATTGTTAAATTGCTAGATTGTTTGGTTGTTGAATTGGTTTAACTGGTGAATTGTTTAATTGCTTATTGGTAATTGCCAATTGCCAACTGAAAACCGCTAACTGAAAACTGCCAACTGGAAATTGCAAATTACCAAACCCGCTTGTGCATTCAAATGATAAAAACTAGTTTTAAGCCATGAAAATTGCTTTAATAACCTACCACGATACTGGCGCTTACGACACGGATACTGTAGAGAGTGAAGATGACAAACTGTTAATCTTCTTAAAATCAAAAGGCCTTGACATAGAAATGGTTATCTGGAATGATCGCTCTATTAACTGGGATAAGTTCAGTGTAGCCATTTTAAAATCGCCCTGGGATTACTTCGATCTGATCAGCGATTTTTATGAATGGCTCGATCTGTTGGAACAAAAAAACATTAAATTGCTAAACCCCGTTAACGTAGTAAGATGGAATGCGGATAAACATTATTTGGCAGAAATTGCCGATGCAGGTTTAAAAATTATCCCGAGTTATTTTATAAGCAAGGGTGAAAAAATTGATCTGAAACAATTCTTTCAAAAGTTCGAAGCAAACAGACTGATTGTAAAGCCGTGTGTAAGCGGTGGTGCCAAAAATACGTTCAAGGTAAGCTTAGAAAATGTGGAAGAGATAAACACAAAACTTTCTAAACTATTGATTGACGAGGATTACATCATCCAACCTTTTTTAAACGAAATTTTGGAAGAAGGCGAATGGTCGTTTATTTTCTTTAACGGCATTTACAGTCATTCACTGGTTAAACAGGCCAAAAAAGGCGATTTTAGAGTTCAGCCTGCGCATGGCGGTTCTGTACACCCACAACAAGCAGATAACGACCTCATTCGTGTTGCACAAGCGTACGTCGATCAATTTGCAAAAAACTGCTTATATGCCAGAGTTGACGGCACTTTTGTAAACAGCCAATTTCTATTGATGGAACTTGAACTGATCGAACCGTTCCTCTTTCTGAATACCCATGCCGACAATTACGAAAACTATTTTAAGGCGCTTAAAAGCTTGCTGTAAACCGTCTTTTCAGCGCTGTGTTATAGTGCAGCACCAAACACTTGCGACCAGTAACTATCGGCCTTTGCGGCACCCATTTCCTTAAATGCGGCGTTCATGATGTTTTTACAATGTCCTTCGCTTTTGAGCCATGCGTTAAACACTTCTTGCTCGTTCTTTTGCCCAACGGCGATATTTTCGCCAACAGCCCGCCACCTGTAACCAGTAGCCGTAACCCGATCGCCAACGCTGCCACCATTGGAAGAAGCATGAGTAAGCGCTTTCGCCGTAGCCATATAAGAAGCCTGATTAATTGCCGCAGCTGTGAGCAGGTGATTCCAGCTTAAAGGAGGTACCGGAGGCATGACGGTAGATCCGCAGGTACAACCAGCCGAACGCGTATCGTTAACCAGTTTTAACAGAACAGCATTGTCGAGATTAGTTTTTGAATTTACCGCATCTGCCTCAACAGGCGATATTTTAGGTAACGTATCAACAGGAACGTCACTTTTTTTACAAGACGCAGCAACGCAAATTATTGCCGCAAAAATCAACGGGAGTGATAATTTCATGAAAACGGGTTATGATTAACGCAATATACGCCGAATGCCGAAAAAAAGAAACGACTTATTTATTTTTTCTTGCGCTTATGCGATCAGACCCAGAGCATAAAAAAAGCTCCCGATTTGCATCGGGAGCTTGATGTTATTTATTCGAAGAATCTTCTTCTTTTTTAGGCTCTTCTTTCTTTTTTTCGCCTTTCTTATGATTGACTGCGATCAGTTCCTTTTCCTTGTCGTAATCAATTTCAAGTACATCGCCTTCGGTGAGCTCACCTTTTAAAATCTCCTCGGCAATTGGATCTTCGAGGTATTTCTGAATGGCTCTTTTTAACGGGCGAGCACCAAAATTACTATCGAAACCTTTATCGGCAATATATTCCTTCGCATTATCTGTTAAGGCAATTTCATAACCTAAGGTATGAACGCGACCAAATATCGATAATTCTAAAGATTTCCTCTTTACCCAAGCTGTTGAATACAACTACATCATCAACACGGTTTAAGAACTCGGGGGCAAAAGCACGTTTTAAAGCACTTTCAATTACGCCACGACTGTGTTGCTCTGCTTGATTGGTTTTGGCAGAAGTAGAGAAACCTACACCCTGACCAAAATCTTTTAACTGGCGGGCACCAATGTTTGATGTCATGATGATGATCGTGTTCCTGAAATCGACCTTACGGCCTAAACTATCAGTTAACTGTCCTTCATCCAACACTTGCAACAAGATATTGAATACATCAGGATGCGCCTTTTCAATCTCATCTAATAAGATTACAGCATACGGCTTACGTCTAACCTTTTCGGTCAACTGTCCGCCTTCTTCGTAACCTACGTATCCTGGAGGCGCTCCTACCAAACGCGATACGGCAAATTTTTCCATGTATTCACTCATGTCGATCTGGATTAGCGAATCGTCACTATCAAACATGAAACGGGCCAGTTCTTTTGCCAATTCGGTTTTACCTACACCGGTTGGGCCCAGGAAAATAAATGAACCAATCGGTTTTTTAGGATCTTTTAATCCTGCTCTTGTACGTTGAATGGCTTTGGTTAATTTCTTAATTGCATCATCCTGACCGATAATTTTTTCGGCCACTTTATCGTACATATTCAATAGCTTCTGGCTATCGGTTTGGCCGACACGTTGCACCGGAATTCCAGTCATCATCGCCACAACCTCAGCTACATTATCTTCTGATACTTCGTAACGTTTGGTTTTTGTTTCGGCCTCCCACTCTGCTTTCGCTTTATCCAATTCTTCAATCAGATTTTTCTCCGTATCGCGAAGCTTAGCGGCTTCTTCATACTTCTGACTGCGAACAACTTTGTTTTTCTCTAGCTTAATATCCTCGATCTTCGCTTCAATATCGATAATATTCTGTGGAACGTGAATGTTTGTTAAATGCACTCTCGATCCAGCCTCATCTAAAGCATCAATAGCCTTATCTGGCAAAAAGCGATCTGAAATATAACGCGAAGTTAAGTTAACGCAGGCCTCAATGGCTTCCTGAGTATAAGTAACACCATGGTGTTCCTCATATTTATCTTTAATTCGGGTTAAAATTTCGATGGTTTCGTCAGGAGTTGCCGGCTCTACCATTACCTTTTGGAAACGACGATCTAAAGCGCCATCTTTTTCGATGTACTGGCGATACTCATCTAAAGTTGTCGCACCAATACATTGAATTTCGCCCCTGGCCAATGCCGGTTTAAACATGTTCGAAGCATCAAGCGAACCCGATGCGCCACCTGCGCCAACGATGGTATGAATCTCATCGATAAATAAGATCACATCAGTCGATTTTTCAAGCTCGTTCATCACGGCTTTCATGCGTTCTTCGAACTGGCCACGATATTTTGTACCTGCCACCAACGAAGCCAAATCCAGCGTAACTACGCGTTTACCAAAAAGCACACGCGAAACTTTACGCTGAACAATGCGCAACGCCAATCCTTCGGCAATGGCTGATTTACCAACACCCGGCTCACCAATTAAAATCGGGTTGTTCTTTTTACGGCGTGATAAAATCTGCGAAACACGTTCGATTTCTTTCTCACGACCCACAATCGGGTCTAAGCGGCCTTCTTCGGCTGCCTTGGTTAAATCACGACCGAAGTTATCTAAAACAGGCGTTTTCGATTTAATATCCGAAACTTTCTTAGGTGTGCTAAAGCTTTCTTCCTCGCGGTAATCATCATCGCCTCCAGTAGACGCACTGTTTGAAATATCGTCTCTGAAACCGTTTTTGTTTACCTCAACTTCTTGTTTAAAAACATCGTAGGTAACGCCATACTGCAATAAGATTTGCGAGGCGATGTTGTCATCATCTCTCAAAACAGACAGCAATAAATGCTCTGTACCAATTAAATCGCTTTTAAATATCTTTGCTTCTAAGTAAGTAATCTTTAAAACCTTTTCTGCTTGTTTGGTTAACGGTATATTACCTAAGTTTACAGTAACACTTGATGTGCCACGAACGGCATCTTCAATTGAACGGCGTAACTTTCCAGTATCTACCCCTAACGATCGTAAAATTTTTATGGCCATGCCATCGCCTTCGCGAATGAGGCCTAATAATAAATGTTCGGTCCCGATGTAATCATGCCCTAAACGGAGCGCTTCCTCCCTACTAAAAGAGATTACATCTTTAACCTGTGGTGAAAATTTTGCTTCCATAATACCTTTCTTAACAGCTACGTCCCTAAACTATAAATAAAATCATAAAAGCGTACCTGCTGTTTTGTTTATTTTTATCAACAATTGCGCCATACTGGTGGATAAAAGCGCCCTGAACTTGCTTACGGCAAAAAACTGCAGTAACGATATGCAACTAAACACTTAAATATATTTACGAAATAAGTGATTTATAAGTTTTAAATAGGGGTTTTTATACAAGCTTTTTCTGTTGATGCGTTATTGTCGGCTAATTGTAAGGATTTTTGCCCATTTCTGAACTGACAATTTGTGTTGTTTTGCTAAAGCAATTTACAACTTTTGACAGATAACCGCAATTTTAGTGACATCATTTGCAATGTTTCACAAAAAGCCTGCATTATACTGTTACTGCTTTCAACTACTTAAGCGTTAGTAAATTTAACCGTTGCTTGATGCTTTTTGTTTTCGGAAAAGTGAGATTGATCATCTCGCCGGGCTCGATCACCAAAAATGAACAGCTACACTTCAGTTAGCCGATAAACTTATATCCCATTCCCCAAATTGTTTTAATATAATCTTTGCCACCAGCCTGCGCCAGCTTTTTACGTAGGTTAACCAAATGAACGTAAATGGCATCGAAGTTATCGGCATTGCTGTAACTATCGCCCCAAATGTGTTCTGCAATGGAGATTTTTCCCACTACCCTGTTTTTGTTGATCACAAAATAAATCAGCAGCTGAAATTCCTTTTTTGTTAGTTTAACCAGTTTGTTCTGATAAAATAGCTCGCGTGCATCAACGTTAACCGCAAAATCATCGAACGTAATCAGATCATCGCCCTTTAGAATTTTGCGTCGGTAAAGGGCATTCATTCGTGCATTCAGCTCTTCCAGGTAAAATGGTTTGGTTAAATAATCGTCGGCACCGAGATTCAGCCCGTCTACCTTATCCGCTAATGAGTTGTTGGCCGAAACAATTACGATGCCTGTGTCGCATTGCGACAACCTGATTTCTGGAATCAAATCCATGCCACTTCCGTCAGGCAAACCAATATCCAGTACAATACCATCATATTTATGCGAGTTAATTTTCACCATGGCCTGATCAAAATTCTCTGCCCGCTCACAAATACAGCCTGCCTCGGCAAAATAACGAATCATTTTTTCTAAAAGAATTGGCTCATCTTCAACAAATAAGAGTTTCATGGTTAGAATTTTTTAAAAAAAGCTCCAAAGCGCTCGATTCTTAAGAAATTCTTTAGAAACGATATTAATCTTTGCAGCAAGGTTAGGATTTATTTAGACTTAATCAAAATAACTTACTAAAATAATTTGAAAAATGGAAATCAAAAAATTGGCAGGTGGAATGCTACTTGCCGCCACGCTGTTTAGTGCTTGTAAAAAAGATAAAACTACTGAGGAAATTATTCAGCCCTATGATGTGCCTACAACTTACAATTTTTCGGGCGCAAACTATTCCTCGTCTACTACAAGGGTAAGCATGATGTTAGAGTTGGATGGTTTTATGAAAACTGCTCCGGCTACAAAACTTGATGCCACAAAGGCCACCAATATATTTAACAACACGAACAATCCTTTTGCAAACGCAGCTTTGAATACTTCGGGATTAAAACTTGCCGATAAAACTGCCGATGCAGCTACGTTTAAGGGCTATATCGACGAATTGGTGAAAAATAGCCAAAAAAATGACGTGATGGCAAGCAAAGGTGTTGAAGGTTACATTACCAGAAATTCGGGGAAGATTATTGTTGGTGCTAACGGTTACGAATATGGCCAGATCACAACCAAGGGAATGATGGGCAGCCTTTTCTTTAAACAAGCGATGGACTTGCTTTCTGCTGTTCGCTCTGATGCAACAATTGCTGCGCAACAACAACATTGGGATGAGGCTTTTGGTTACTTAGCGGTACCAACTGATTACACCCCTGAAAAAAATTACGATGCTGAGCCCTTAAAAAGTCTCTCATTTCCGATGAAACCTGCCCTTTGGGGTGGCTATTTAGCTGAAAGAGGCAAAAATATCGAGGCCGGAAAA
>Ga0308165_1002052_pt1 | contig 25612 bp, 22 predicted proteins | sample PhyWR2_FD_201032 | JGI IMG/M metagenome (GOLD analysis project Ga0308165, IMG submission 201032) | Phyllosphere microbial communities from UC Gill Tract Community Farm, Albany, California, United States - DLSLW.R2 | ecosystem: Host-associated > Plants > Phyllosphere > Unclassified | place: USA... | reverse complement strand
GCGGTCATCGCCAGATCCAGCTCGCCGTTCATCACCGCCTGCTGGACGGTTAAGCCGCCGAATTCAGATATTTTAAGCTCCACGCCAGGATAGCGCTGGCGAAACAGGCCGATAGGCCCGGCCATCATCATCCCGACCATCGGCGGGATCCCGAGTCGTAGCACGCCTTTGTTCAGCTGGTTGATGTCGCCAAGCTCGGCCTCCAGCTGGCGAAACTCCGCCAGGATCGCCAGCCCGCGCTCAAATACCACCCGGCCGGTGTCGGTCAGCAGCAGCTTGCGCCCGTCGCGGATCAGCAGGGTGCAGTTGAGCTCATCTTCGAGGTTTTTCAGCATCTTGCTGATGGTGGGTTGGGTGACAAATAGCTTCTCCGCTGCGCGGGTAAAACTCTGCTGACGAACCACTTCGACAAAGTAACGCAGCGTTCTTATGTCCATGATTATTCCTCAAAACTATACCTTTGATGATTTTAATTCATTTCTGTCGGCAACGTGGGCTCACTATACTGGCGCCTCGTCTCATTTTGAGGAATTCGCCATGACCGTGGCGTCAGTTCGTGTTACGCCTGCCGTCGTGCAACGACTCCAGGTACCGGTTCAGGTACTGCTGTATGCGGGTCTTTTCGTCTTTGCCGAATACCTTGTCGACTGGCTGCATCTGCCGCTTCCGGCCAATTTAGTGGGAATGGTGCTGATGTTCAGCCTGATCCTGTGCCGCATTATCCCCCTGCGCTGGGTGCGGGCCGGTTCCCGCTGGCTACTGGCCGAAATGCTGCTGTTTTTTGTCCCGGCGGTGGTGGCGGTGGTGAATTACGCCCAGCTGCTGCTGGTGGACGGATGGCGCATCTTCGCGGTGATCGCCCTGAGCACCCTGATGGTGCTGGGCTCTACCGCGTGGGTGGTGGATAAAGTCTACCGTTTTGAAATCAGCAGGCAGAAGCATGACTCACTTTCAGATTAGCGTGCTGTGCCTGGTCGTCACCCTGGTGCTCTACTTTGCCAATAAACGCCTGTATCGCCGCTTCCCGAGGCTGCCGCTGATGCCGCTGGTGCTCACCCCGGTGTTGCTGGTGATGATGCTGGTGTGGGGGCATATCTCATGGCAGAACTATATCGGCGAATCGCACTGGCTGCTGTGGCTGCTCGGCCCGGCGACCATTGCCTTTGCGGTGCCGGTGTATGACAACCTCGCGATTATCAAACGCCACTGGATGTCGCTCTCTGCCGGTGTGCTGACGGCAACGGTGGTGGCGGTGACCAGCTCCGTGTGGCTGGCGCGGCTGTTTACCCTGTCGGATGAGATCCAGCGCAGTCTGGCGGTCCGCTCCGTGACCACACCGTTTGCGCTGGCGGCGGCAAAACCGCTCGGTGGGCAGCCGGATCTGGTGGCCCTGTTTGTGGTGGTCACCGGGGTCTTTGGCATGGCGGTAGGGGATATGCTGTTTTTACGCCTCGCCATCCGCGAAGGGATGGCAAAAGGCGCCGGGTTTGGGGCGGCATCCCACGGGGCGGGCACCGCACGTTCTTATGAGCTGGGCCCGCAGGAGGGCGTGGTGGCCAGCCTGGTGATGATGCTCTCCGGCGTGGTAATGGTGTTGATTGCCCCGCTGGTGGCATGGGTGATGTTTTAGGCCGCCTGCTGCCGGGTGGCGCTGCGCTTACCCGGCCTACGAAACCCTCACCGTAGGCCTGTGCAAGCGAAGCGCCGCCGGGCAATGCACAACTTAACGGTTCAGGCGCCGCACAATACGTTCCACCTGCTGGCGGAAATCGGCCGCCACCTGGGCAGGCGTCTGCTTGCCTTGATCCAGTTTTTCACGCGCGGCGGTGAACTGGTCTATCACCTGCAAATCCTCAATATACGGCGTGGCGACGACGGTGGTTTGCAGCGACTGCGCCTGACGCAACCCGGCAATGACCGGATCGTTCGGGTCAATTACCCCTTTCTCGGAGAGCAGCGTTTCCGCCCCTTTGTTGAGCGGGATCCCGCGCTCCAGCCCCAGCGCCTCGACCGACTGCGGATCGTTAAGCAGGAAGTTGACGAGGATCGCCGCCTCTTTTGGGTGTTTGGTGGATTTCGCCACCGACAGCATCTGCGCCGTTTTGAAATACACGCCAGATTCGGTAGTCCCAGGCTGCATCACGTAGTCGCCCAGCACCAGCTTCGCCGGCGGGGTCATGTTGTTGGCGAACATGCGGATGGTGATGTTCCAGGTGAACAGCCCGCCCCATTCGCCGTTGATCCATGGCTTCATTTCATACAGGTTGCCCTTGCCGTACGAAGAAAGGGTCTTCGGCGACGGCAGGACATGGTCGTCGCTCAGGCGCTTCACAAAGCTGAAGGCCTCGCTCCACTGCGCCTCGTTCCAGGCAAAGGTCCCGTCGCTGTTAAACATCGGCTTCTGGTGCTGCTGCATCATGTACGCATTGAGCAGCAGAATGACGTCCTGATCGACCATGGCGTAAGGGTAATAATTGTTGCCCAACCTCTGCTGGAAGATCTTCCCGGCGGCAAAGAAATCATCCCAATTTTTTGGGTAATCCAGCCCGGCTTTTTGCCAGGTGAGGTCGTTGTAGTAAAACACCGGCGCGTTGACCGAGATCGGCAGGCCGTTGAGCTTGCCTTTGATGGTGGTGGATTGCAGATCGTTGGCCTGGTACTGGCTTAAATCCAGCCCCGCCTTCAGCTTGTCGAGATCGTAATAGCCGTCGCCGTTTTTGGAAAACAGGATCAGCCACGGCCAGTTGGTCTGCATCACGTCCGGCTCGGTGCCGCTGGCCATCTGGGTGGTCAGGCGCGAAAGATGCCCGTCCCAGCCGGTATATTCCGCCTTCACTTTGATATCCGGATGCGTTTTCTCAAAGGCTTCCAGCGCCTTCAGCGTGGCCTGATGGCGGCTGTTTCCCCCCCACCACGACATGCGTAACTCAACGGGCTGCGCCCAGGCAGCGGTACAGGAAAATAACAGCGATGCGATGATACCTGACACGAGTTTATTCATTATTGTCTCCGGGTATACACTTCATCCTTCAAGCTGCCTCTGCGTTGGCTGCGCTCACTCACCCCAGTCACGTACTTATGTACGCTCCTGGGGCTTCGCTTCCTTGCCGCCTTGATGCAACTTGAATGATTTTGTGTATAGGGGCATAAATTTTTATTATTAAACAGGTGAGTAACGGCTCAATACTGACCCCTCTCCGGCGCAGCCTCTGCCGCGCCGGGATACGGTACTTAACGTTTCGCCAGACGCGAAACCAGCTCAAACTCCTTAAAATTCACCGGACGCTGCTGCTGGATAGAGAGGTTGCCCGCAATCCCGGTGAGGATCGACATCGCCCCCGCGCGGTGGTCGGCCGCCCGCTGCAGCGGGTCGTTGCCAGGTACGCCGAACAGGTCGGCCAGCATGGCGTTATCGCCGCCGCCGTGGCCGCCTTCCCCAAGGTTAAACTCCGCTTTCCAGGGTTCGGCAAACATCGGGAAGACGGTGATATCGCACGCTTCCAGGCTGCCCTCTTCGGCGCGTTTCCCCCCGGCGTTGACGTAGGACTTCTCGACAATCTTCATCTCCACACGGCCTTCGGTGCCGTTAAAGACCACGTTCAACCCTTCCCACGGCAGGTAGGCGTTCAGGGAGTAGGTCAGCTGCACCTGGTTCTGGTATTTCACCAGCACTGACATCGTGTCTTCGATGGTGATGCCGTCGCTGAACACGCTCTGGTCGCGGAAGTAGTTATCCTCATGCTCGGCGTCCAGATACAGCGCTTTCAGCTGGGCGTTGTCCGCCATATGCAGGGCAAACGGGTCATCTTGCGCTTCGGCAAAGCCGTGGGCGCGCGGGTAGAATTGGGTCACACCGCGCTTCTCGGCGTTCTCTTTGCCGTAGAACTGCAGGCTGCCTTCGGCGTAAACGCGTTCCGGGTAGCTGTCGAGCCAGAAGTTCATCAGGTCGAAGTGGTGGGTGGATTTGTGCACCAGCAGGCCGCCGCTGTTGCGTTTTTCCCGGTGCCAGCGGCGGAAGTAGTCCGCGCCGTGCTCGGTATTCAGCAGCCACTCAAAGTGAACGGAGGTGACGTTGCCAATTGCACCCTGCATCAGCAGTTCGCGCACTTTGCTATGGTGCGGGGCGTAGCGGTAGTTAAAGGCCACGCGCACGGTGTGACCGGTCTCTTCGATGGCGTCGAGAATGCGCAGGGCGCGCTGTTCGTCGATGGTCATCGGTTTTTCGGTGATCACATCGCAGCCCGCGTGCAGGGCGCGGACGATGTAATCATCGTGGGTACGGTCCATGGTGGTGACGATGACAATATCCGGCCGTGTTTCGCGGATCATCTCTGCAAACTGCGCCGCTTTCCAGGTCGAGACCGGCTCCGCACCTTCGTTTTTTAATAACTGGTTGGCGTAGTCCATTCGCGTCTGATTGGTATCGCAAAACGCGACCATTCTGGCATTATCACGCCAGGCACCACCGATGGCGGAAATATATAAACCTGCACGACCCCCGGTACCGACTAATGCATATTTTTTCATGGCATCCTCAATTAAGATATCAACACAAATAGCAGCAAGGTGACGCCATGAAACGTATTCCGCATCAACTGATGGAGCTGAACAGCACTTTTATCTGGCACTGGCCTTGGTTTATTCAGGGCGTTAAAAGCGCGAAACAGCATGGTTTCACTGGGATCATCCTGCACCAACAGGAACTGCTTTCTGTTCTTGCGACGCCCTCGCCGTTAAGCCAGAAACTTAACGTTGAGAACTTAATTCATCAGCAAAATTACGCGTTGCAGTATTTAAAACGCGTCGACCGTTATCTGGCGGACAATAATTTATCGTTCTGGCTGCAGGGTGAAGCCGCGCCGAATGACGACATTATTAAACGTAAATTTCCCGAACTGACCTTCGATGAAAAAAGTGCCCCGGATTTCTGGCAGCACTTCTATTCGGCAATATTGCATCCGCTATTACATTCGCTGCCGCATCTCAGCGGGCTTATTCTTAGCCTGACGACGCCGGACTTTCAGACCACCCGCTGGCAGCAAAGCCTGCATGATGTCTGGAGCCTGCTGCGCGGCCAGGGCAAAAAGCTGGTGCTGCGCGACTTTATCGATGACAGCTGGCCGCGACAGCAGCTGTCCAACATCCTGGCGACCTTGCCGGATGATGTACGCGCCTCGATCAAAGCCACGGAGCTGGATTACCATCCGGGCTTTGCCAACCATCCCCACATTGCCACGCTGCCGGGGCATAAAAAGTGGATCGAGTACGATCTCTTCGGCACCGGCTACGGCTGGACCGCGCTGCCGTGCTATCTGGCCGATGAAATCAGCGGCCGCTTAAGCTGGGCGCTCAGCGCCGCAGAAAACGAAGTTGAAGCTGTGACCTCGCGCGTTAGCTGGCAATGGCTGCCCGACAGCCGGGTGATGGATTCCGCCAACGCCATCAATTTGTTCGGCCTGACCGCCGCCAACCAGACCGCCGATTCAACGCTGCCCGCCCCCTTTGAGCGCTGGGCCGAACACCATCAGCTCGGTTTTCGATCCCTGCAGGACAAGCATCAGCTCGACGCTATCCTGCGCGCCAGCTACGACTGGCTGTGTAAAACGCCGAACTTCCTCGGGCGACGGCTGCACTATCAAAGCCAGATCCCCGAGAGCGTGGCTCAGGCGCAGCTGCTGCTGCACATGGACACCCGCAGCGCCAACTGGATGCACGCCTGGCAGCCGCTGATGCCAGCCGACGATCCCGCCCTTGGCAAAGAGCAGCGCGAGCGGGTGGCGCTGGAAAAAGAGGCCGCCTGTTTCCTGGCGTCGCGCACGGTGCTAAACCTGCGTGAACTGATGCCGCGGATAACCTGCCCGGACGATACGCTGGAGATCCTGCTGGCCGCCTGGCGCAGCGCGGAAATCTACAGCCAGATGTTCTCCCATGTCGCCGCTGCGGTGACCGATATCCTGTGGCGCGACCACTACGGCGCGAACAGCCTGCCTGCTGACACCCTGTTGCAGCATCAGCAACAGTTGCTGCGCTACACCGACACCCTCGAGCGCTGGCTGGTGAATCCGCCCGCCAGCGGGCCGTTGTTTCTGCCGCTGCTGCTGAGTCCGGCGCGCCTGCACCGGTTTGCCAGTAGCCTGAGTGAGTCGCTGTAATATAAGAATAAAAACTACGGGCAGGGTTGTCTGTACGGGGGGCAGAGGTAAAGCTGCGGATTGACGTGAAAACGGGGAAAGTGTGATGGCCTTTGCGAATCGCAGATAAAGCGTGTGATACGCATCGGCTTTTTTGCTTCTGGTGACGTGATTAAGGTCACCAGAAGGGGAAAAAAATGTGATCCCCGACCAGCGGTCGGGGAGGGGATTAGTGTGCGCGGCCCTGCTCGACACCCAGACCGGTTTGCGAGCGGATAAACTGGGCGCGGAACAGTCCACGTTCCAGATTGCCGGCCTCGGAATTGTCGGTGGCCGAGAAGAACCAAATCCCGATAAACGCGACCGCAATGGAGAACAGCGCCGGGTATTCATACGGGAAGATCGCCGTGGCATGACCGAGGATTTTGACCCAGATGGTCGGGCCAAGCACCATCAGGATCACCGCCGTCAGCAGGCCCAGCCAGCCGCCAATCATCGCCCCACGGGTGGTCAGTTTTGACCAGTACATGGAGAGCAGAATGATCGGGAAGTTACAGCTCGCCGCAATCGAGAAGGCCAGACCCACCATAAAGGCGATGTTCTGATTCTCGAACAGGATCCCCAGCAGAATCGCCACCACGCCCAGCACCAGTACGGTGATTTTAGAGACGCGCAGTTCATCACGCTCGCTGGCCCCTTTACGGAACACGTTGGCGTACAGGTCATGGGAGACCGCAGAGGCACCTGCCAGCGTCAGACCGGCAACCACCGCCAGAATGGTGGCAAAGGCGACCGCGGAGATAAAGCCGAGGAACAGGTTGCCGCCCACCGCATCGGCCAGGTGCACCGCTGCCATGTTGTTGCCGCCAATCAGCGCGCCCGCTGCGTCTTTAAACGCCGGGTTAGCCCCCACCAGCATGATGGCGCCAAAGCCGATGATAAAGGTCAGAATGTAGAAGTAACCCATAAAACCGGTGGCGTAGAAGACGCTTTTACGCGCTTCACGGGCATCTGACACGGTGAAGAAACGCATCAGGATATGCGGCAGACCGGCGGTACCAAACATCAGACCAAGACCAAGCGACAGCGCCGATATCGGATCCTGCACCAGCCCGCCCGGACTCATGATTGCCGCCCCTTTCGGGTGAACCGCCATGGCTTCGGTGAACAGGTTATTGAAGCTGAAGCCGACGTGTTTCATCACCATAAAGGCCATAAAGCTGGCACCGAACAGCAGCAGAACGGCTTTGATAATCTGGACCCAGGTGGTGGCGAGCATGCCGCCAAACAGCACATACATCACCATCAGCACGCCGACCAGCACCACCGCAATGTGGTAGTTCAGACCGAACAGTAACTGGATAAGTTTACCGGCACCGACCATCTGCGCGATCAGATACAGGGCGACGACGACCAGCGAGCCACAGGCCGACAGGGTACGAATCGGGCCCTGCTTGAGGCGATAAGATGCCACATCGGCAAAGGTATATTTCCCCAGGTTACGCAGGCGTTCGGCAATCAGGAACAGAATGATTGGCCAGCCCACCAGGAAGCCCAGGGAGTAGATCAGTCCGTCATAGCCCGAGGTATACACCAGCGCGGAGATCCCGAGAAACGAGGCGGCAGACATATAGTCGCCCGCAATCGCCAGCCCGTTCTGGAAGCCGGTAATATTCCCGCCCGCGGTGTAATAGTCATTACGTGAACGCACGCGTTTCGAGGCCCAGTAGGTGATCCCGAGGGTAAACACCACAAACACCAGGAACATCACGATTGCCTGCCAGTTGGTGGGCTGACGCTGGACTGCACCGGTCAGGGCATCCGCTGCGTTGGCAGCACAGGGGAGCGTGGCGGCGAGCGCCGTCAGGACTCTCTTCATGATACTTTTACCTCACGCAGTACAGCCTTATTGAGACGGTCAAACTCGCCGTTCGCCCGCCAGATATACACCCCGGTCAGGGCGAAGGAGATCAGAATCACCCCCACGCCAATCGGGATCCCGCGGGTGACGCTGGTTCCCGCATGCAGTGGGGTACCCAGCCAGCCAGGCGCAAAGGCAATCAGTAAAATAAAGCTGATGTACACAGCTAACATGATGATAGATAAAGTGAAGGCAAACCGTTGCCGCTTATCGACGAGCTCCCTGTATTGCGCACTGTTCTCTATCTGCTGACAAATATCGTTATTCATCACAGAGTCTCCGGGGTTTGTAGGGTAGTAGTTTTTATTATTCCCTCTCCCTGGCGGGAGAGGGTTAGGGTGAGGGGGAAGGTGCGGTCTGATGCCCTCACCCCGGCCCTCTCCCACAGGGAGAGGGAGAAAACCGTATTACGATGGCATGGCGATGGATTGCTTCTCTTCGAGCAGTTTATCCACCACGCCCGGATCGGCCAGGGTTGAGGTATCGCCTAAGTTACTGGTATCGCCCGCAGCGATTTTGCGCAGGATACGGCGCATGATCTTGCCGGAGCGGGTTTTAGGCAGGGAGTCGGTCCAGTGCAGCACGTCCGGGGTGGCAAGCGGGCCGATCTCTTTACGCACCCAGTTACGCACTTCGGTATACAGCGCTGGCGACGGTTCTTCGCCGTGGTTCAGGGTGACGTAGGCGTAGATCGCCTGGCCTTTGATGTTGTGCGGAATACCGACCACCGCCGCTTCGGCAATTTTTGGATGCGACACCAGCGCCGATTCAATTTCCGCCGTCCCCAGACGGTGGCCGGAGACGTTGAGCACGTCATCCACGCGTCCGGTGATCCAGTAGTAACCGTCCTCATCCCGACGCGCGCCGTCGCCGCTGAAGTACATGTTTTTAAAGGTGGAGAAGTAGGTCTGCTCGAAGCGGTCGTGATCGCCAAACAGGGTGCGCGCCTGACCCGGCCAGGAGTCGACGATCACCAGGTTGCCTTCGTTCACGCCTTCCAGCGGCGTGCCTTCGTTATCCACCAGCGCAGGCTGGACGCCAAAGAACGGACGGGTCGCGGAACCGGCTTTCAGCTGGGTGGCGCCGGGCAGCGGGGTGATCATAAAGCCGCCGGTCTCGGTCTGCCACCAGGTATCCACCACCGGGCACTTCTCGTTGCCGATCTTTTTCCAGTACCACTCCCAGGCTTCCGGGTTGATCGGCTCACCCACGGACCCGAGGATGCGCAAGGAAGAGCGGTCGGTGCCAACGATTGCCTTGTCGCCCTCGGCCATCAGCGCGCGGATAGCGGTTGGCGCGGTGTAGAGAATATTGACCTGGTGTTTGTCCACCACCTGGCTCATTCGCGCCGGCGTTGGCCAGTTGGGTACGCCTTCGAACATCAAGGTCGTGGCGCCGCAGGCCAGCGGGCCGTACAGCAGGTAGCTGTGACCGGTGACCCAGCCCACATCGGCGGTACACCAGTAGATATCGCCCTGATGGTAATCAAAGACATATTTAAAGGTCGTCGCGGCATACACCAGATAGCCGCCGGTGGTGTGCAGGACCCCTTTCGGTTTGCCGGTGGAGCCCGAGGTATAAAGGATAAACAGCGGATCTTCCGCGTTCATCGCTTCCGGCTGGTGCTGGTCGCTGGCCTGCTCAATCAGGTCGCTCCACCACAGGTCGCGCCCCTCATGCCATTCCACGGCATTGCCGGTGCGTTTGAGCACAATCACGCTGTTAACGCTGTTCACATTCGGGTTTTTCAGCGCGTCATCGACGTTTTTCTTCAGCGGAACCGCGCGACCGGCACGCACGCCTTCATCGGCGGTGATCACCAGCTTTGAACTGGAGTCGATAATGCGTCCGGCGACCGCTTCCGGCGAGAACCCGCCGAAAATCACCGAATGCACAGCACCGATGCGGGCGCAGGCCAGCATCGCCACGGCGGCTTCCGGCACCATTGGCATGTAAATCGCGACGACATCGCCTTTTTTGATGCCTTGCGCCAGCAGCACGTTGGCAAAGCGGCAGACGTCGCGGTGCAGTTCGCGGTAGGTGATTTTTTTGCTCTGAGTGGCGTCATCGCCTTCCCAGATGATGGCCGTCTGGTCGCCGCGCTCGGCGAGATGGCGATCCAGGCAGTTAGCGGCCAGGTTCAGGGTACCGTCTTCATACCATTTAATAGAGACGTTACCGGGTGCAAAAGAGGTGTTCTTGACCGTCTGATACGGGGTGATCCAGTCAAGGATTTTGCCCTGTTCGCCCCAGAAGGCGTCAGGATTGCTGATGGATTGCTGATATTGCTCCTGGTATTGCTCCGGATTGATCAGGCAACGGTCCGCAATATTGGCGGGAATGTCGTGTTTGTGGACTTGGCTCATGGCTTTTGTTCTCCTTGTTGAATGTTAATAATATGTCGCATAAAAGTTAATTACAGAGGGCTGGTCAGCTTTGTTTACTATTTGGGCGGCAGATCACGAGAAAATTGTGGAGTTCAAAAAATAAGCAAATGACACTTTCAACAAAAATAATTGCCTAAAACGATTATTTACATTTGTAGATAAAAAAGGTTTTTTATAACAAAAGGTTATTAAGCATGACTAATAGAAATTAGCGTAATAACCTCATTTGTCAGTCAAATGCCTTGTTGTTAAAGGGTTGCGCAGCATGCCGTGCAAATGGTACTGATACGCCGCGTTAAAAAACCCATAAATGAACGCAACACAATTCATACCCTTTCAGTATGTGTCGTCCCCATCGTTTTACGAGTACGAACACTTCATTGAGGAAGTCTCTTGTTATGAAAAATTTGAAAGTCAGCCTGGCCTGGCAAATTTTGCTGGCCCTTGTGCTGGGTATCTTGCTGGGTAGTTATCTGCATTATCACAGTGACAGCCGTGAATGGCTGGTCGTGAATATGCTGTCGCCTGCGGGCGATATCTTTATCCATCTGATTAAAATGATTGTTGTACCGATTGTGATCTCGACGCTGGTGGTCGGCATTGCAGGCGTGGGCGATGCGAAGCAGCTCGGGCGTATCGGCGCGAAAACCATCCTTTATTTCGAAGTGATCACTACGGTGGCGATCATTCTCGGCATTACGCTGGCGAATGTGTTCCAGCCGGGCTCGGGCATTGATATGTCGCAGCTGGCGACGGTGGATATTTCGAAATACCAAAGCACCACGGCGGACGTGCAAAGCCACGCGCATGGCCTGATGGGGACCATCCTGTCGCTGGTTCCGACCAATATCGTGGCATCGATGGCGAAGGGCGAAATGCTGCCGATCATCTTCTTCTCGGTACTGTTTGGTCTGGGGCTTTCCTCCCTGCCGGCGACGCATCGCGAACCGCTGGTGACCGTGTTCCGTTCTATCTCCGAGACCATGTTTAAAGTCACCCACATGGTGATGCGCTATGCGCCGGTTGGCGTGTTTGCGTTAATTGCCGTCACCGTGGCGAACTTCGGTTTTGCCTCCCTGTGGCCGCTGGCTAAGCTGGTTCTGCTGGTGCACTTCGCGATCCTGTTCTTCGCCCTGGTGGTGCTGGGACTGGTGGCGCGAATTTGTGGGCTGAGCATCTGGATTTTGATCCGTATCCTGAAAGACGAGCTGATTCTGGCGTACTCCACCGCCAGCTCCGAGAGCGTGCTGCCGCGTATTATTGAGAAGATGGAAGCCTACGGGGCGCCTGCGTCGATCACCAGCTTCGTGGTACCGACCGGCTACTCGTTCAACCTGGATGGTTCGACGCTGTACCAGAGTATTGCCGCCATCTTTATTGCCCAGCTGTACGGGATCGATCTCTCCCTGTGGCAGGAAATCGTCCTCGTGCTGACATTAATGGTCACGTCGAAGGGGATTGCCGGTGTGCCGGGCGTCTCGTTTGTGGTGCTGCTGGCAACGTTGGGTAGCGTGGGTATTCCGCTGGAAGGGCTGGCGTTTATCGCCGGTGTTGACCGTATTCTCGACATGGCGCGTACGGCACTGAACGTGGTCGGCAATGCGCTGGCGGTGCTGGTGATTGCCAAATGGGAACACCAGTTCGACAGCAAGAAAGCGCGGGCTTATGAACGTGAAATGCTGGGTCGCTTCGATAAGACGGCGGACCAGTAAGACAGAACCTTCCTCTCCCCATTGGGGAGAGGAAGGGAAATTATTCCCCGCTTAACGCCTCAAACTCTTCGCATCCCGTATCAAACCCTTCGCTACAGCTCAGATTTAACCAGTACAGCGCTTTCTGTTTATTGGGCGTGATAAACCCAACTTCCCCTTGCTGGAACACTTTGCCCGCCCAGTACTCTGCGTAGCCGGTGCGTGAGAGAGTAGAACTGCGCTTGAACCAGGTGGCGGCCTGAGCGTCATCCTGGGCGACTTCCACGCCGTTGGCGTAGATCAGCCCCAGCAGCAGCTGCGCATCCACCGCGGCGTCATCCTCGGTATTTTCGGCGGCTTTCTGCAGCAGGCTCAGCGCCTGTGGATAGTCGGTCTTTCCGGCCTGGGTATTCACCAGCAGCCGCGCCAGCATCACCGCGCCCGGTGCGCTGCCGGCCACCATCGCCTGCTGCGCCAGTCCCTTCGCCTGAGCCAGATCGCCGTGCTTAAACTTAATTTGCGACAGCAGCGCCATGGCATCCACGTCCCCGCCGGTGGCTGCTTTCTCGGCCCACTGTTCGGCCTGTTTATCGTCGCCGGAGCTGTAATACGTTTCGGCGAGGTAATACTGGGCGCGGCTGTCACCGGCCTGCGCCTGCGCCAGATACTGGCTGCCAATCTCCTCGGCAAACGCCCGGGAGGATAAAAGTATCAACAACAGATAAAGGTGTTTCATATGCTTTTTTCGTCTGGGTACATTGCGCGAGTATAAGCGCGGTACGAGAAGAAAAAAAAGGGTGCGTTAAGACCCCAACCCCACTCAAGCCGGGCGGGTTACCCCGCCCACCGAAGCTAGCCTGCGGCGCAGGCTAATTTAGCCGCCACTTCATGTTGTTCACTCTTTATTGTGAGTTCGCATAACTTTCCGCGATTAATAAAGGTGAATAGCACTATGGTCAGACAAATAATTAATATTATTGCTGTCGCATATTTTAATGGCGTCATGCCTTTTACTCCTTGCAAATAAAAGAATAAGAGGCTATCTTCCCTCGTGTTGGGTGTTGAGGGAAGAGAGCCTCGGTTAATGGAAACATTATCCGGGGCTTTTCACTTTCTGTCCCTCGGTACTGCTTAAGACAGAAAGCCTTAAGCACCCGACGCCAATATTATCCCTATGAATCAAAAAGAAAAGATGTAAATCGCTTGGCGAGAAATTACATTTTTCTGGAATTGTGCTCGCATAATAATATTCGGCACATATAACTTTCATTGTGCAAATAAAAAGGGCGTGAATATGTCACACCCTTTTTTATTATTCGTTCTGTTAATTACGCCTCAGCCCATAGCGGTTTCGCGTAAGCGGTTTTTTAATTGCGTATATTCCTCAATAACGTAGCGTTCTGCCGCAGACTGGTCGGCGATCGGCTCGACGCGCACGGCACAATATTTATATTCCGGCGTTTTGGTTATCGGGCTTAAGTTTTCCGTGACCAGCTCGTTGCAGGCGCCAATCCACCACTGATAGGTCATGTACACCGCCCCAATATTGGGTCGATCGCTGACCTGGGCCCGGGTGATGACCCGCCCTTTGCGCGAATTGACCCACACCAGCGCCTCATCATCAACGCCGAGGCGCGCGGCATCGGCGGTGTTGATCTGCACATAGCCAGGTTCATCGGCAAGCGTCGAGAGGGCCGCACAGTTGCCGGTCATCGAGCGGCAGGAGTAATGCCCCACCTCGCGTACGGTAGAGAGCACCAGCGGATAGTCATCATCGAGCTTATCCCTCGGCGCCATCCAGTCGCAGGTGAAGAACTGCGCCAGCCCGTTCGGGGTGTCGAAGCTCTCCTCGAACAGGAACGAGGTGCCCTGGTCGGCCGGAGATTCATCCCGGCACGGCCACTGGATATAGCCCAGCTCACCCATTTTCTCGTAGGTTGCGCCTTTGAACCCCGGGCACAGCTGGCGCAGTTCATCCCAGATCTGCTGGGTGTTGTCGTAGTGCATCGGATAGCCCATCCGGGTGGCGATCTCACTGATAATCTGCCAGTCGGTTTTCAGATCCCACTGCGGCTCTACCGCTTTAAAGAAGCGCTGGAAGCCACGGTCTGCGGCGGTATAAACCCCTTCATGCTCGCCCCACGAGGTGGACGGCAGAACAACGTCCGCCGCTGCTGCGGTTTTGGTCATAAAGATGTCCTGCACAATCACCAGCTCGAGGTCATCAAAGGCTTTGCGCACCGCCGACAGTTCGGCGTCGGTTTGCAGCGGATCTTCGCCCATGATGTATGCCGCTCGCACTTCCCCGTGCGCCGCCCGGTGCGGCAGCTCGCTGATGCGATACCCGGTATGCGCGGGCAGGCTCTCCACGCCCCAGGCGCTGGCGAATTTCTCGCGGTTTTCGGGGATTTTCACAAACTGGTAGCCCGGGAAGGTATCCGGCAGGGCACCCATGTCGCAGGCACCCTGCACGTTATTCTGGCCGCGCACCGGGTTGACCCCGACGTGGGCTTTGCCGAGATTGCCGGTCAGCATTGCGAGGCTGGTCAGCGCGCGCACGGTCTCCACCCCCTGCCAGAACTGGGTCACGCCCATGCCCCACAGCAGCGTCGCGGTTTTGGCCCCGGCGTACAGGCGCGCCGCCTGGCGGATCTGCTGCGCGCTGACGCCGGTGACGGCTTCGACCGACTCCGGCGTGTAACCTTCGACAATTTGACGGTATTCATCAAAGCCTTCGGTGCGGGCCGCGATAAACGCTGAGTCATACAGCTTCTCGGCAATAATGACGTGCCCAATGGCATTCAGCAGGGCGATGTTCGAGCCGTTGCGCAGTGCGATGTGCAGGTCGGCAATGCGCGCGCTTTCTATCCGGCGCGGATCGCAGACGATAATTTTGGCCCCGTTGTGCTTCGCGCGCAGAATATGGTTCGCAACGATCGGGTGCGAATCCGCCGGGTTATAGCCGAAAATAAACACCAGATCGGTGTTATCAATCTCGTTGATGGCATTGCTCATGGCGCCATTACCGACCGACTGGTGCAGACCTGCAACCGAGGGGCCGTGTCAGACGCGTGCGCAGCAGTCGACGTTATTGGTGCCAATCACGGCGCGGGCAAATTTTTGCATCAGGTAGTTGGTTTCATTTCCGGTCCCGCGCGAGGAGCCGGTGGTCTGGATCGCATCCGGGCCGTACTGGTCCTTGATGTCGCTCAGGCGGCGGGCGACGTAGTCCAGCGCCTCATCCCAGGAGACCGACTCCAGCTTGCCGCCGCGCGCACGGCGAATCATCGGGGTTTTCAGGCGCGGGGTGAGGATCTGGGTATCGTTGATAAAATCCCAGCCGTAGTAGCCCTTCAGGCACAGTTTTCCCTGATTGGTTTTCCCTTCGGCGGCTTCTGCGCGCACGATTTTGCCGTTATCGACCACCAGGTTTATCTTGCAACCCGATGCGCAATAGGGGCAAACCGTGATGACGTTTTTCATCGCTCTTGCTCCGGTTAATTAAAATAGGCGGTTGATTTTATTATGCCGACTTAATGCCACATTCCCGTTGTGGGATCCCCCTGACTTTACGGGTGAATCCTGGTCAATACCCTGACGGAAAGCAGGCAAGCGGCAAAATCCGTCCCTCTTTCACGGTGGGGATGTGACGGCGGTTGAAGATCCGCGAGGGAAACGCTGTTTTGGCTGGAGGCTGGCACAGAATGGGCCAGACTGATCTTTACCCCCTCAATGGAAACCGGCAATGAAACCCGCAATTCTGGTGGTTGATGACGACATCGCAGTCTGCGAACTGTTACAGGACGTGCTTAACGAGCATGTCTTCACGGTTTACGTGTGCCATACCGGCCAGGATGCTCTGCGCCAGGCAAAGCAGGCACCGGAGATCGCGCTGGTGCTGCTGGATATGATGCTGCCGGATATCAACGGCCTGCAGGTGCTGCAGCAGCTGCAAAAGCAGCGCCCGGAGCTGCCGGTGGTGATGCTGACCGGGCTGGGCAGTGAATCGGATGTGGTGGTGGGCCTTGAGATGGGCGCGGACGATTACATCGGCAAACCCTTTAACCCCCGGGTGGTGGTGGCGCGGGTCAAAGCCGTGCTGCGGCGCACCGGCGCGCTGGCGGCCGAGCCCGCCGTGACGCGAGCGGCGGGGTTAAGCTTTAACGGCTGGACGCTGGATACTGCCCGCTGTGAACTGGTGGATACCCAGCGCAGCGTGGTGGCCCTGACCCAGGGCGAGTACGGCTTACTGCTGGCGCTCACGCAAAATGCCCGCCGGGTACTGAGCCGCGAGCAGTTGCTGGAGCTAACCCACAGCGAAAGCGCGGAGGTGTTTGACCGCACCATCGACGTGCTGATCATGCGCCTTCGGCGCAAAATCGAAATCAACCCTCATCAGCCCCTGTTGATTAAAACCATTCGCGGGCTGGGCTACGTCTTTGCCGCCGATGTGCTGCACGGGGAGCGAGCAGCCTAAGCCTGGCGGTTTTCGTCGATAAACTGCTGCAGCTCCGGCAGCGTTTTTGCTCCGTCGATGGCGTTGGCGGCCAGCAGGCTGGCCCGGGCGCAGGCGTGCGCCATCTGGATGCTCTCCGGCAGCGACAGGGATTGATGGCAACCGTATAAGAACCCGGCGCAGAACGCATCGCCCGCCCCGACGCTGCCGATAATCTCGTGCTGAGATAACCGCCACGACGGGATCCAGATGCCCTCTTTTCCCGGCTCCTGGCCCCAGGCGCCTTCCGGACAGTGGATCACCAGCCGTTCCTTCACCCCTTCCGCCAGCAGCAGTGCCGCGGCATCGGCAATGTGGGCGATATCCGGGGCATCGCTGCTATCGCGCATCGGCAGGCCGCTAAATTCTCCCGCCTCCAGCTCGTTAATCACCAGATAGTCGAGATGGCGCAGGGCAGGGAGCACCAGCGGCTGGTAGCGCGGATCGCCTTTGCGCGACACCAGATCGAGCGAGGTCTGATACCCCAGCTCGCGCATCTGCGCCAGCAGTCGCGCGCTGCGCGTGCCGTACTCTTCGTCCGGCATGTCCAGGCTGTCGAGCAGCAGCAAATAGCCCAGATGGAAGATCTTCATGCTGGCGTCGAGCCGGTCGAAGGCGGGCAGATCCAGCAGGCGGTTGGCCCCCGGCAGGTGGAAAAAGGTGCGCTGTCCGCTGGGATCGGTCATCACCTGCGACATTGAGGTCGGGGCGAAGGTGGTGCGCTGCACGCGCTGGCGATTGACGTGATACTGGTCGAGCATCGCCAGAATGTAATCCCCGTCGTGATCGTCCCCCACCAGCCCGACGGCCTGCAGCGGGATGCCAACGTGCATTTTTGCCAGCGTCAGCAGGACGTTAAGCGGGGCTCCGCCGGTGGCGCGTTCGCTGTGGGTGATCTCCGCCAGCCAGCCACGCTCCGGCCACTGGACGATCTGGTGGACGTGATCCACCAGCATATTGCCCGCGGCGATAATCCCCCGGCGTTCCATTACGCGTACCCCGCGCTGCCAAAGGTGCGCATCTGGGTGGCGACGGTATCGGTGATCGCCTCTTCAATGCTTAACAGCAGCTCGGCAAACTCGTCATACAGCGGCTGCCGGTTGGCCATCCGCTGTTCCACCGACGCCAGCGCGGCCTGCGACATCCCGGTGTAGAAGTTAATTTTGTGGATCCCCAGCTCGATGGCGCGACGGAAATCGGCATCGCTGATCCCTGACCCGCCGTGCAGCACCAGCGGCAGGCCGGTCTGCTGACGGATGGCGTCGAGGCGGGCAAAATCGAGCTTCGGCTCGCCCTTGTATTTACCGTGGGCATTGCCAATTGCCACCGCCAGCGCGTCAATGCCGGTCTTGTCGACAAACTCGCGGGCAAGACCAGGATCGGTGAAAAAGGCTTCGTCAGCATGGCCGTACAACGCTCCGCCTTCATCGCCGCCCACCGCGCCCAGTTCGGCCTCTACCGACACCCCCACCGCGTGGCACATCTTCACCACTTCCCGGGTCTGGCGGATGTTCTCGTCGTAGCTCAGGGTGGAACCATCGAACATCACCGAGCTGAACCCTAAGCGCAGCGCCCGCACTACTGCCTCAAAATGCAGGCCGTGATCGAGATTGAGCACCACCGGAATATCGTGCCGGGCGGCTTCGAATTTAACGGCCTCCACCAGCGAATCGAGGGAGACATACTTAAAATGCACTTCGGCAATATTGATAATAAAGGGCGAGTTCTCCTGGCGAGCGGCGGCAAACAGCGCCCGCAGGAAGTGGGAATCGAGGACGTTAAAGGCCCCCAGCGCATAGCGATGTTCACGGGCGTGGGCCAGCCCGTCGGCGAGAGAAATAAGCGGCATGATCACTCCTTAAGGGCGAAACAGGCTGTACTCGTTGCACAGCACCAGCACGGCAGGTTCGTCTTCTTCAATAGGGTTATAGCGGGCGGTTGGCTGCAAAAAGTGGTTGTCGTGCTCGTCGTCATTCACCGAGGAGACTTCTCCCACCAGCACGTCGCCAAAGCCGCTTTCGCCCCAGAACGTGTGATACAGACCGGGCGGCAGGCAGATGCTCTCCCCCGGCAGCAGGCGTATCTGGCTGCCCGCAACGTGGGTCTGGCGACAGCCGTCGAGGATCACCGTGACATCGCCCTCGATCTTCTCTTCGTGCGCCCCGGCATTCCACAGCTCGACGATCAAATTGCCGCCGCCGCGATTGATGATGTCCTCACGCTTGCGCCAGTGAAAGTGCAGCGGCGTGACCTGCCCGTCGCGCACGTGCATGATCTTTTCGGCGTAGCTTTTTTCCCACGGCACGCCGTTGGGCGAACCGTTGCGCAGGGTGAAGAGGGTTAAGCCCTCGGCGGCGAAGTTATCCCCGCCGAACGCGGTCACATCCCAGCCGAGCTTAAGGTCGAACACTTCACGCCAGGCGTCAGGATCCAGCTGCTGCCAGCGGGTCGGGGGGAAGCTGGCAAAGGGCGGTAAATGCACGTCGTGCATGGAAAAAAACTGGCGCGTGTGGCCGAGAATTTCGTTAATGTCGGAGCGTTTCATAAAGACCCCTCACCCTAACCCTCTCCCCACAGGGGAGAGGGAACGTGAATATTTACTTCACCGTCCAGCCCTTATAGCCGCCAACGTTGCTCTTATCGATCATCGTCACCGGGATCAGCACGGGCTCTTTCGGTGCCGGTTTGCCCTGCAGAATGCCGTAGCCAATCTCGACGGCTTTAGAGGCCATCACCTGCGGATCCTGGGCTGGTGTCGCGATAAACAGTGAGTTCTCGCGCTTCAGCGCCTCTTCTGCATCCGGGGAGCCATCCACGCCAACGATAAAGAATTCGCTACGCTGGGCCTGTTTCGCTGCCAGATCGGCCCCGATCGCCGTCGGATCGTTTATCGCAAACACCCCGTCGATCTTCGGATTGGCAGCCAGCAGGGAAGTCATCACTTCCAGCCCGCCTTCGCGGCTGCCTTTGGCGTTTTGATTATAGGACAGCACTTTGATATCCGGATGGCGCTTGAATTCGGTCTGGCAACCTTCAACCCGGTTTTGCACCGCAGAGACCGGCGGGCCGTTAATGATCACCACGTTGCCTTTGCCTTTCAGGCGGTCGGTAATTAATTTACAGGCCAGCTCACCCGCCTGGGTGTTGTTGGAGGTGATGGTGGCATCGGCCCCTTCGGCCGCCACGTCAACCGCGATCACCACGATCCCGGCGTCTTTCGCCCGCTTCACCGCCGGACCGATCCCTTTCGAGTCCGCGGCGTTCAGAATGATCATATCGACCTTGGCGGCGATAAAGTTATCAATCTGCGACACCTGCTGGCCGAGATCGTACCCGCTGGAGACGAGGGTCACTTTCACGTTATCACCCGCCAGCTTGCGGGCTTCCAGCTCGGCCCCTTTCGTTATCTGCACGAAGAACGGGTTCGCCAGATCGCCCACTGTCACGCCAATCGATTTCAGTTCTTTTGCCTGCACAAAAGGCGCGGAGGCAAGCAGTGCGCCAGCACAGAGCGCGGTCACTAAAGGCTTCAAACGCATAGGGAATTCCTCAAGGTAAGATGTTGTTGTTATGCACTTTGATGATGCCGGGTACGGTATTTGTCTATCAGCACTGCAATGATGATCACCGCCCCTTTGATCACCAGTTGCCAGAAGTAAGAGACGCCCATCAGCGTCATGCCGTTGTTGAGGGTGGCGATGATCAGCGCCCCGACCAGCGTGCCGGTGATCGTCCCGATCCCGCCGACAAAGCTGGTGCCGCCGAGGATCACCGCCGCGATGGCGTCCAGCTCGTAGCCGGTGCCTAAGTTGCCGTTGGCGCTGTACAGCCGCGAGGCGCTCATCACCCCGCCAAGGCCAGACAGCAGGCCGCTCATGCCGTACACAAACAGCAGCACCAGCCACACTTTGATTCCCGTCAGGCGCGCCGCCTGCATGTTGCCGCCCACCGCGTAGATATGGACCCCCAGCGTGGTACGACGCAGGATGAACCAGCAGATGGCGATCACCGCCAGCGCAATCACCACCAGCCACGGCACCGGCCCCAGGTAGTTATTGCCGATCCACTCAAAGCCGATGCTGGAGTTAATTACCGTGGTGCCGTCCGCCAGCAGATACGCCGCGCCGCGCAGGGCGGTGTAGGTCCCGAGCGTGACGATAAACGGCGGCAGTCCGGCAAAGGCCACCAGCGCCCCGTTGAAGGTGCCGAGCACCAGCCCAAGCATCAGCGCTGCCGGCACCGACAGCATCGACAGCTCCGGCATCAGCGACACCACCATCGCCGCCACAGCGGTGGTGCCCAGAATCGAGCCCACCGACAGGTCGATCCCGCCGGTCAAAATAATGAAGGTCATCCCCGCCGCCAGCACGATGTTGATCGACGCCTGGCGGGTGATATTCAGCAGGTTGCTTTCGGTGAAGAAGTTGGGCGCAATAAAGCCAAATACCGCGACAATCAGGATCAAAATCGGCAGGATGCCGACCGTTTGCATCAGATCGCCCATCAGCATCTTTTTGGCAGAAGCGGATTTGGCTTCCTGCTGCGGATTGGTTGAATGAGTCATGGTGTTACCGCCTGGTGATGAGAGTCGTTAACGCCGGTTGCCAGCGTCATGATGTTTTCCTGGGAGATGTCGTTGCGGTGCAGCTCCCCGGCAATGCTGCCTTCGCGCATCACGTACACGCGATCGCTCATGCCGACCACTTCCGGCAGTTCGCTGGAGATCATCAGGATCGCCACCCCTTTGCGCGCCATCTGGTTCATGATCCGGTAGATCTCGCTTTTGGCCCCGACGTCCACGCCGCGGGTCGGCTCATCGAGGATCAGGATGCGTGGACCAATCGCCACCCAGCGCGAGATCAGCAGCTTTTGCTGATTGCCGCCGGAGAGCCCGCCCGCCCGCACCTGGGCATGGGGGACGCGAATATTCAGCAGAGCAATGGCATCGTCGGAAATCGACTGCGCCTTCTTGCGGTTCAGCATCCCCCAGCTGGCGTCGCGCTCCAGCGTCGCCATGGTGATGTTGTCCTGCGCCGCCAGCTCCAGAAACAGCCCCTGCTCCTTGCGGTTCTCGGTTAAAAAGCCGATCCCGTGGTCGATGGCGGCGCGCGGGGAGTGGATCACCACCGGTTCGCCGTCCACCTCGATCATGCCGCCGGTGGCTTTGTGCACGCCGAAAATCAGCTGTGCCAGCTCGGAGCGCCCGGCCCCGACCAGCCCGGCCAGGCCGACGATTTCGCCCGAACGCACCTGCAGGCTGCACGGCTGCACTTTGCCGCCGTCGGTCAGGTGATGAACATTAAGGCGCGGACTGCCGAGCGGGATATCGCGCTCTTTGTTAAACAGATCGCTCAGCGGACGACCGACCATCATGCGTACCAGTTCGGTGGCGTTGAGTTTGTCGCGGACCAGGCTCCCGACGTACTGGCCGTCGCGCAGCACGCTGACCCGGTCGGAGAGTTCATACACTTCCGCCATGCGGTGGCTGATATAGATGATCGCCATCCCTTCGTCGCGCAGGCGCAAAATCAGTTCGAACAGGCGGTGGGTTTCACGCGACGACAGCGCGGCGGTGGGTTCATCCATCACCAGAATGCGGCTGTTACGGTGCAGGGCGCGGGCGATCTCCACCTGCTGCTGCTCGGCGATGGTCAGCTTCATCACCAGGTCGGTGGCCTTGAAGTGCGCCCCCAGCCGGTCGATTACCGCCTGCGCCTGGGCGGCCATGGTTTTGCGCTGCACCAGGCCTGCGCGCGACAGTTCGCTGCCGAGGAAAATGTTCTCCGCCACCGTGAGGTTCGGCGCCAGCTGCATCTCCTGGTAAATCAGGGTAATGCCCGCCGCGAGGGCATCTTTCGGCCCCTTGATGTGGAACGGCTGGCCGTCAATCAGGATCTCGCCACCGCTGGCGGTATAGGCCCCGGCGAGGATTTTCATCAGCGTGCTTTTTCCGGCACCGTTTTCGCCCATCAGGGCATGGATCTCGCCGGGGAAGACCGTCAGATCCACACCCTTGAGCGCGTGGAAGTTGCCAAAGGTTTTGGCAATATTGCGCATCTCTAAAACCGGGGTCCTGTTCATGGCGGATCTCCTGTGAAAGTCGATATCCGTACTTCATCACATCCCGGTAAATGCAAAATGTCAGAAGTCGTTCATATTTGTCATAGTTATGAATAGTTAACAGGCGTCACAATTTTCCTGCCACGGAGCCAACATGCCTTCACGCCGTCCTCCCTTTTTCGCCAGCGCCCGCGGCCGCCTGCTGATTTTTAATCTGCTGGTGGTGGCGGTCACACTGATGGTCAGCGGCGTGGCGGTGTTGGGCTTTCGCCATGCCAGTGACATTCAGGAGCAGGTCCAGCGCCAGACGCTGGACGACATGACCGGCAGCATGAATCTGGCGCGTGAAACCGCCAACGTGGCGACGGCGGCGGTGCGCCTGTCGCAGGTGGTGGGGGCGCTGGAATATAAAGGCGAAGCCGAGCGGCTGAAGCAGACTCAGACCGCACTGCGCGGGGCGCTGGAACAGCTTGCCGATGCCCCGCTGGCGCAGCAGGAACCGGCGCTGGTGACGCGGATCATCCAGCGCAGCAATGAGTTACAGCAAAGCGTGAACGGGATGCTGGAACGCGGGCAGCGGCGTCATCAGGAACGTAACGCGCTGCTCAGCTCTCTCTACCAGAACCAGAGCTATCTCCGCCATCTGCAGGACATTAACCGCCGCTACGCCAGCAACGTGCCGGACGCGAGGCTGCTCAGCGAGATGGATCGGCTGATCGCCGCGGCCATCGAAACCCCTTCGCCGCGTGCAACCATTCAGCAACTGGATACGGTGACGGCGATGCTCCCCCGGCAGGCCACGCAGCCGGTGGTGAACTTCGTGCTGCCCGATTTCAACGCCGAGCTGAACAAGCTCGGCCCGCTTTCCCGGCAGTTGGAAGAGAGCGATCTGGCGATCGGCTGGTATATGTTCCACATCAAGGCGCTGGTGGCGATCTTAAACACGGATATCAATCAGTACGTAGAGCAGGTCGCCCAGGCCTCGCAGCTGCGCACCGCCCAGAGCCATCAGGAGCTGCGCTCAATCAGCGTCTTTATCTCGGTGTTTGCCGTACTGGCACTGATCATTACCGCCTGTGCCTGCTGGTATATCTATCGCAATCTGGGATCCAACCTGACGGCGATCTCCCGGGCGATGTCGCGACTGGCCCACGGCGAACAGGATGTGTCGGTACCTGCGCTGCAGCGGCGGGATGAGCTGGGCGAGCTGGCGCGGGCGTTTAACGTCTTTGCCCGCAATACCGCTTCGCTTGAGCACACCACCCGATTGTTGAAAGAGAAGACCTCGCAGATGGAGGTCGATCGCCTCGAGCGCCAGGGGCTGGAGGAGGCGCTGCTGCACAGCCAGAAGATGAAGGCCGTTGGGCAGCTGACCGGCGGGCTGGCGCATGATTTTAACAACCTGCTGGCGGTGATTATCGGCAGCCTGGAGCTGGTGAACCCGGATTCACCGGACGCGCCGCGCATCAGCCGGGCGCTGAAAGCCGCCGAGCGCGGGGCCCTGCTGACCCAGCGCCTGCTGGCGTTCTCGCGCAAACAGTCCCTGAACCCGCATGCAGTGGAGATGAAGCCGCTGCTGGAAAACCTCGGGGAGTTGATGTGCCATTCGCTGCCCTCAACGCTCACGCTCGAGATCGAAGCACAAACCCCGGCGTGGTCGGCGTGGATTGACGTCGGTCAGCTGGAAAACGCCATTATCAACCTGGTGATGAATGCCCGCGACGCAATGGAAGGCCAAAATGGCGCGATCAGAATTCGCACCTGGAATCAGCGAGTGACCCGCAGCGATGGCCGCAGACAGGATATGGTGGCGCTGGAGGTGATCGACCACGGATGCGGCATGTCGCAGGCGATCAAATCCCAGGTCTTCGAACCCTTCTTCACCACCAAGCAGACCGGCAGCGGCAGCGGACTGGGGTTATCGATGGTGTATGGCTTCGTGCGCCAGTCCGGCGGGCGGGTCGAGATTGAAAGCGCGCCGGGCCAGGGCACCACCGTGCGCCTGCATCTGCCTCGCTCGACGCTGCAGGCGCTCCCTCAGGCCCAAGCGCTGACCACGGCCGCCGCCCCGCAAAGCGACCGGCTGGTGCTGGTGCTGGACGATCAATCTGACGTCCGGCAAACCCTGTGCGAACAGCTCCACCAGCTGGGTTACCTGACGCTGGAGGCCGAAACCGGCGAGCAGGCGCTGCAGATGCTGGCGGCCTCGACGGATATCGAAATGTTTATCAGCGACCTGATGCTGCCCGGCAGCCTGAGCGGCGCAGAGGTGATCCAGCACGTCCGCCAGCACTTCCCGCATCTTCCGGTGCTGCTGATGAGCGGCCAGGATCTCCGTCCGGCGCACAACCCGCAGCTGCCGGAGGTGGAGCGTCTGCGCAAGCCGTTTACCCGGGCGCAGCTGGCGCAGGCGCTGCGTAAAGCGGCCAGAATTTGAGATTCCTCCGCTACTTCCTTTTGTCACACTTTATTAACCTGAAGCCAGCCCACCCTGTGAGACTGGCTTTATGAAACGTTACTCTACCGCTCTGTTATTTGGTCTGCTCTCTTTAACCAGCCAGCTGGCGCATGCTGACATCGTTGACGATGCGATTGGTAATATCCAGCAGGCAATCAACGACGCCTATAAGCCGGACAACAGCCGCAGCGATGATGACGATCGCTATGACGCGCGGCTCAGCAGCGACAGTCGGCAATATAACGACCGCCGCAGACAGCTCGAAGACCGACGCCGCCAGCTCGATGACCGCCAGCGTCAGCTCGATCAGGATCGACGCCAGTTAGAGGATGATGAGCGGCGGCTAGAGGATGATTACGATCGTTAGCGGTCTGGCACCTCGGAAAAGCTATGTGTCGTCTCGCCACGAAAGGGCAGAGACGGCACCATCCACCCCATAATCAGCCCGGCCATTAACCCAGGTCCGACC